>Ga0134124_10000178_pt1 | contig 58568 bp, 65 predicted proteins | sample KB304_FD_96880 | JGI IMG/M metagenome (GOLD analysis project Ga0134124, IMG submission 96880) | Terrestrial soil microbial communities without Nitrogen fertilizer from Kellogg Biological Station, Michigan, USA - KB3-0-4 | ecosystem: Environmental > Terrestrial > Soil > Unclassified ...
ATGATCGTTCGCGGTCACAGTGAAATAGGCGCTGGCCTCCATTGTCGTGTAGCGGAAGTCGGCGACACCGCCGTGCTGCCGCGCCGCATTGTTGACGCGATAGCCGTCGGTCGACAGCGCGCTGCCATAGAGAGAGACCGCCCAGGGGCCGGCCGAGCCGCCGACCGAGCCATTGCCTTCTGCGCGACGGAACGAGCCGAAACCGGTTTCGATGCGCGCGTGCGGCGGCTGCGCCACCGAGGTCTTGGTGACGATGTTGATGACGCCGCCGGCGGCGTTGTCGCCGTACAGCACGCCGCCGCTGTTGCCGCGGGTGATTTCGATGCGCTCGATGCTGTCGCGCGGGATGGCGGCGAAGTTGACGTTCGCCATGTCGATGTCGTTGAGCCGGCGCCCGTTGATCAGCACCAGCGTGTTGGAACTGGCGGCCGCGCCGAAGCCGCGCATGTCGAGCGTGGTGCCGGCGCCGTTCACGCCGCCGAACAGATTCCAGGTCTGAATGCCGGCTTCGCGGCTGAGCACATCCTGTAGCGACTCACCGGGCGCGCGGGCGATGTCCTCGGCGGTGATCACGCTGGTGGATGTCCCGGCAATGCCGGGCCAGGTCCGGCTCGCCCACACGTCGAGCGCGGGCAGAAGCAGTTGCTGATTTTGTGCGGCCGCCGCTTGCAGCAGAAGCGCGCTGCTTACGAGCGCCGCGCCTATAGCTCGTCCCAGTCCCATGACACACGTTCCTTCGTTTGCGCCCGCGTGTTGCGGGCGCAGCGGGTTGACCAAACCCGATGCGAAGGAGGCACGAGAGGACGCAACGAACACGAGAGGGTCGCGACGCTCACCTGCCCGATGCTGTGGAAGATTTTTAAGGTCTCACCACGGCTTCCGCATCGGCATTGACGTCACCGCTGCGAAAGACCGCTCCGTATGGACGCCCCGTCCACCGGTTGGGTGACCGCGCTGGCAGGTCTCCTGGCTCGCGGGTCAGTGCCCAGTTGCGTCCGGCCTTCCCAGTTGCCCAGTGGCCGAATGACGCGGGCTCGCCGCTTACAGTTGCGGGGGCAGCCACGGATTTCCGCGATATTGCGGGACCCGTGTTCCCTCTTTCGTCCCCGGAGCGACCCGGGGAACCAGCACGGCCAAATGTTCGTCCGGAACACGCGGACGAGTCAAGCAGGGACTAAACGCAACACCGCCTGCCTGCTCGCCCGCGTCCCCTCAAAGCGGCGCGTTAGCCGCGCGTCTTCTCGATGGTGTGCTTCACGCCCTTCACCTGCTTGTGCGCCTTGAGGTGTTTGACGTGGCGGACGTGATGCCGCACGTGACGCGTGTGCTTCACGTGCGCCTTGCGGGCGTGCTTGACGTGCTTCTTGACCTGCGTGGTCTTCTGCGCGTCAGCCTTGGCCGGCTGGCTGGTGGTGACCGGCGCGGTCTTGGTCGCCGGAGCGTTGTTCTGCGCGAAGGCCGCGCCCCCGATCAGGCTCAGCGCGAGCGCGGCGGCGGTGAATGTCCTCAACATGGTCGTTGTCCTTGTCTTCGACGGGCGGCCGTCGCCCGTGTTGTGAATGTCGGCGGACCGGCATGTCGCCGATCGTTGCGAACGACCTTAAGCGCGCCGTACTGAACCCGCTCTGAGGGGAGCCTTTAGCGCGCGTTCATGAACGTTGCGGAGATTTCATGTTGCGAGCCCGTGATGGAGAGCCGCGGCCTTACTTGCGACACGCGCTAACCGCATTGTCCGGTCCGGGGGCGGGATCCGAGGACACGACGCATGCCCGTCGATTCCGACGTATCGGCGCCAAAGGCCCAGGCCGCGCTTGCCTTGCATCGATTTGGCTTCGGCCCGCGCGCCGGCGACATTGCCGCGATCGCTTCCGATCCCCGCGGCGCCGTGCTGGCCGACCTCAAGGCCGGCGTAGGCCGGCTCGATAATCCGCAACTTCTGGATTCCGCCGCGGCCGCTCGCGCGCAGTTCGAATTCCGGCAAGAACGCAAAGCCGAGCGCGAGGCGAAACGCGCCGACAACGCAATGCAGCCGCAACCCGGCGAAGCCGGGGGGAAACCGCAAGGCGGCGCCAACACCATGACGCCTGATGCTCAGCCAGCGCCAAAGCAAGGTCCCGGCGTGCCGCAGCAGATTTATCTCGCCGAAGCAGAGGCGCGCTACAACGCCGCTTTGTCTGCTCAGATCGGTTTGGTCGAGCGGCTGGTGTGGTTCTGGTCAAACCATTTCTGCGTGTCGGCCGACAAAGCTCCCGTGCGCGCGCTGTGCGGCGCCTACGAACGCGAGGCGATCCGCCCGTATGTGCTCGGTAAATTCTCCGACATGCTGCTGGCGGTCGAGACGCATCCGGCCATGCTCATCTACCTCGACAACGCACGCTCCATCGGACCAAATTCGATGGCTGGCCAGCGGCGCGGCAAAGGCCTCAACGAGAATCTCGCGCGCGAGATTCTTGAGCTGCATACGCTCGGCGTTCGCACCGTCTACGACCAGGCCGACGTCACCAGCTTCGCCAAGGTCATCACCGGCTGGACCTTGGTGCCGCCGCGCCAGGAAACGCCGCAAGCCGGTTCATTCACCTACAATCCGCGCATGCATGAGCCGGGGCCGCAGAAGGTCATTGGCAAGACCTATCCGGATCGCGGCTTCGAGCAGGGACGCGCCGTACTGGCCGACATTGCGCGCCATCCGGCAACCGCCAAACATATTGCGACGAAGCTTGCGAAGCATTTCGTCTCCGACACGCCACCGCCGGAGCTGGTCGACAGACTGAGCAAGCGATTCCTGGAAACGCAGGGCGACCTCCGCGAAGTCAGCCGCGCGCTCGTGGGCGCGCCCGAGGCGTGCGACTCTCCCCGCAGCAAACTCAAGAAGCCGAGCGAATGGACGATGGCGGCGATGCGGGCGAGCGGTGTCGGCATTAAGGACGTGCGCCGCGTCGTCAACACGCAGAATCTGCTGGGCGAGCCGCTGTGGCGGCCGCCTGCTCCCAAGGGCTTCTCCGACGACAGCGCCGTCTGGCTTGACGGCATGGCGCAGCGCCTCGACATCGCCAATCAGCTTGCCCGCCTTGTCGGCAACAACGGCCAAGAGGCGGACGCGATGGTCGAAGACGCGCTCGGCCCCCTCGCCTCGCGCGACACACGCGAAGCGGTCAAGCGCGCGGAAAGCCGGCCGCAAGCGCTCGCGCTTCTGCTAATGGCGCCGGAATTCCAGAGACGGTGACGATCATGACCTCCTCCCTCCATTCTCCCACCCGCCGCCAGCTCTTGCTGGCCTCCGGCGTGCTGTTTGCCTGGGCGCATCTGCCTCGTGTCGCGCTCGCCGAAGGCCGCGATCCGCGCCTGCTGGTGATCGTGTTGCGCGGCGCGCTCGATGGGCTGGCCGCCGTGGCGCCGGCCGGCGATCCGGATTGGGTGCGGCTGCGCGGCGACAAGGCGCTCACGCTCGACGGCGCAACGCCGGCGCTGCCGCTCGACAATTTCTTTGCGCTCAATCCGGCGATGCCCAATCTGCATCGTATGTATCAAGCCGGACAGGCGAGCATTGTGCACGCCGTGGCCTCGCCCTATCGCGAGCGCTCGCATTTCGATGGGCAAGACGTCCTGGAGAGCGGCCTGGCGAAGCCGGGCGCAACCGACACCGGCTGGCTCAACCGTGCGCTCGGCGCGCTCGCGCCCGCCGGGCGCGTCAGCGGCAAACAGGCCTTCGCTGTCGGCCCGGTGACGCCGTTGGTCGTGCGCGGTCCCGCGCCGGTGTTGTCGTGGACCCCACCCAAACTGCCGCCGGCGACAGACGACACTGTGATGCGACTGCTCGATCTCTATCGCCACACCGACCCCGCGTTGGCGCGGGCCCTTGAGGAGCGCGTCGACCTTGCGGCCATCGCTCGCGCAGGCGGCATGGAGATGAGCCCGCAGAAGCCGGGCCAACAGGCGCCGGGTCCGAAAGGCCCGGGTGCCGCGGTGCGTGCCTATTTCACTGAGGCGGCAGGGGCGGCTGCCAAATTCATGGCGCGCAGCGACGGTCCACGCATCGGAGCGCTGGCCTTCGATGGCTGGGACACGCATGCCGACGAAGGCGCGGCAAGCGGGCGGCTGGCCGCGTTACTCGGCGCGCTCGACGGCGCGCTGGCGGCAATCGAAAGCGGCATGGGTGAGGCCTGGAAGGAGACCGCGGTCGCCGTCATTACCGAGTTCGGTCGCACCGCGCGCATCAACGGCACCGCGGGTACCGACCACGGCACTGCGACCATCGCGCTCCTCGCCGGCGGCGCCGTGAAGGGCGGCCGCGTCGTCGCCGATTGGCCAGGCCTCGCGGACGCCAGCCTCTACGAGAACCGCGACCTGAAGCCGACCACCGATCTGCGCGCCGTCCTCAAAGGCCTGCTGCGCGATCACCTGCGCCTCGACGAGCGCGTGCTGGCCGAAACGGTGTTCCCCGGCAGCCCCGCCGTGAAACCTACCAGCGGCTTGACGACCGCGGCCTAGCCGCGGTCTCGGTGACGATCCATTTTTCATAGGCCGGGTCGATCTCATCGACCGCCAGCACCATGATCGCGGGCGTGGTGTAGGAATGCAGTTCCTTGACCGCCGTCGCGACCCGCTCCGCCAGCGAGGCGCGGGTCTTGACGATCATCACCGCCTCCTCGGCGCGCTCGATCTTGCCCTCCCACCAGTAGTGCGAAATCATCCCCGGCAGGATATTCACACAAGCCGCCAGCCGCTGCTCAACGATTGAGCGGCCGGCCAGCTCCGCCTCGACAATCGAGGGCCAAGTCGTATAGACGAGCACCGCGCTTTCCATCCGATCTCTCCCCGCGCATGATCCCGAAAAACGGGGACCGGTTTCCGGATAAGATCATGCGTCATATAAGGTGTTTATGAGCCCGCAGGCCAAGCGCTTCAAAGACATCGCCTTCGTCGCCAGCCAGACGCCGGAGGCGCGCGAGGCCTATGAGCGGCTGGCCAAGCGCTACGGCAACTGCGAGCCGCGCGCGGCCGACGTGATTGTCGCGCTCGGCGGCGACGGCTTGATGCTGCGAACCCTGCATGACTTCATGAAGTCCGGCAAGCCGATCTACGGCATGCACCGCGGCACCGTCGGCTTCCTGATGAACGACTATTCCGCCGAGGATCTGGTGGAGCGACTCGCTGCCGCACACATCACCGTCATCCACCCGCTGCTGATGCGAAGCGTCGATGTGCATGGCAGTGTGCACGAGCACCGCGCCATCAACGAAGTCTCACTGTTCCGGCAGACCGCGCAAGCCGCGCGCCTGCGCATCCTCATCGACGGCCAGGAGCGCCTGCCCGAGCTGGTCGCCGACGGCGTGCTGGTCTCCACGCCTGCCGGCTCCACCGCCTATAATTTGTCGGTGCAGGGCCCGATTATCCCGATCAACGCACCGCTGCTGGCGCTGACGCCGATCAGTCCGTTCCGCCCGCGGCGCTGGCGCGGCGCGCTTTTGCCCGACAAGGCCAAGGTCACCATCGAGGTGAAGGACGCGGAAAAGCGGCCGGTCGCCGCGGTCGCGGACCACGACGAGGTGCGTTCGGTGCAGAGCGTCGACGTCTGCATGGACCACAGCATTTCGCTCAACATGCTGTTCGATCCCGGCCATAATCTCGACGAGCGCATCTTGCGCGAACAATTCGGTTTCTGATTTTTCTTTTCGAAGCGATCTCCCATGGCAGACTTCCAATTCACCGTGAACGGCAAGCCGGTCAGCGTCGCGCTCGATAACGACGAGACCCCGCTCCTCAACGTGCTGCGCAACAATCTCGGCCTCATGGGCACGCGCTTTGGCTGCGGGCTCGAGCAATGCGGCTGCTGCGTGGTGCTGATCGACGGCAAGCCGGAGAAATGCTGCGCCAAGCCGATCTATTCCGTCGCCGGCAAGTCGGTCGTCACCATCGAAGGCCTCGGCACACCTGCGAGTCCGCATCCGTTGCAGCAGGCCTTTCTCGACGAGCAGGCCGGCCAATGCGGCTATTGCCTGTCCGGCATCATCGTGACGGCGAAGGCCTTTCTCGACACCAATCCGAAGCCGACGCGCGCCGAGATCGCGCAGGCGCTCGACGACAACATATGCCGTTGCGGATCGCATAATCGCATCATGCGGGCGGTGGAGAAGGCGGCCGCGGTGATGCGGGGAGGCAAGTGATGAACGCCTCGCTTCCGCCGTTACTAGCCGACAACGCGGTGTTGCAGCGCTGGGTGTCGTTTCCCGAATCCGGCAAGGTGCTGGTGCGCACCGGCCGCGTCGAGATCGGGCAAGGCGTCCTCACCGCCATGCGGCAGATCGCGGCCGACGAGCTCGACGTTGCGCTGGAGCGCATCGTGCTGCAGTCCGGCGACACGCTGATCGCCCCGAACGAAGGCTATACGGCGGGCAGCCAATCGATCCAGTTCGGCGGCGTCGCCATGCGGCAGGCCTGCGCCGACGTGCGCGCACTGTTTCTGGCGCAAGCGGCCAAGGTGCTGGGCTGCACCGAGAGCGAGCTCTCGATCCGCGACGGCAAGGTTCTGCGCAACGGCGTTTCGAGCGGACAGGACTACTGGACGCTCGCCGGCGCGGTCGATCTCAGCGTGAAGGCGAGCGGCATCGGCAAACGCAAGCCGGTGGCCGACATGCACATCGTCGGCGAGAGCGTCGCGCGCGGCGACTTGCCGGCCAAGGTGTTCGGCGAGCCGGTGTTCCTGCACGACATCGTCATGCCCGGCATGGTGCATGCGCGCGTGGTGCGCCAGCCGAACCGCGGCGCCACCATCGGCGACGTCAACGAGACCGCCATCAAGCGCGCCGCCAAGGGCAAGATCGAGCTGGTGCGGCACGGCAACTTCCTCGCCATCCTCGGCGACGACGAGACCGCCGTCGACCTCGCCGCCACTTTCGCCGCGACACATGTCACCTGGAACAACGTCGAAGCGCCGACCGCGCTGCAGGCGGAAGCCTCCTGGCTGCGCCAGCGCCCGGCGGTCGATCGTCCCTTCGGCGCGCCGGAGACCGCCGACGCACAAGGCCGGCAACGCTTCGAGGCCACCTACTCGCGCGGCTATCTCGCGCATGCCTCGATCTCGCCCTCCGCCGGCATGGCCGTGTTCAAAGACGGCGTGCTCACGGTCTGGACGCATTGCCAGGGTGTCTATCCGCTGCGCGCCGCGCTGGTGAAGACGCTCGGCCTCGATGCATCGAAGATCGTCGTGCACCACGTGCAAGGCTCCGGCTGCTACGGCCACAACGGCGCCGACGACGCCGCGGCCGACGCCGCCATCATCGCGATGCAGAAGCCGGGCGTGCCGATCCGCGTGCGCTGGCTGCGCGAGGAAGAGTTCGTCTACGAGCCGAAGACACCGGCGATGATCGTCAAGGTGCACGCGCTGCTCGACGATGACGGCAAGCCGGTCGACTGGACGCAGGAGATCTGGAGCCCGACGCACAATCAGCGTCCGGGCGCCGGGGGCAATCTACTCGGCGCCCTGGCGCTGCCCAATCCGCCGCCGGAGCCGCCGCCCAACGACGTACCGGAATCGAATGGCGGCGGCGCGACGCGTAACGGCGAGCCGCTCTACGACATCGCCGCCAAGCGCATGATGCACCATCTCGTCATCGAAGCGCCGGTGCGCACGTCGGCGCTGCGTGGCCTCGGCGCCATGCCGAACGTATTCGCGGCCGAATGCTGCATCGATGAGCTGGCCGAGCGCGCCGGCAAGGATCCGGTCGACTACCGGCTGTCGATCCTCACCGATAAACGCGCCCGCGCGGTGATCGAGAAGGTCGCCGCCATGGCGAAGTGGAATCCGAAGGAGCCCGGCGGCACCGGGCGCGGCCGCGGCATCGCGTTCGCGCGCTACAAGAACCGCGCCGCCTACTCCGCCTGCGTGGTCGAACTCGATGTCGACGAAGAAATCAGCCTGCGCCACGTCTGGTGCGCCACCGACGCCGGCCTCGTCGTCAATCCCGACGGCGCCATCAATCAGATCGAAGGCGGCATCATCCAATCGGCGAGCTGGGTGCTCAAGGAACAGGTGCGCTTCGATAACGGCGTCGCTTCGTTCGACTGGGAGACCTATCCGGTGCTCAAGTTCAGCGAGGTGCCGGAGATCGATATCGAATTGATCAACACCAAGGACGAAGTTCCACTGGGCGTGGGCGAAGTCACCGCCGGTCCCACCGCGGCGGCGATCGGCAACGCGGTATCGCACGCGTTGGGCAGCCGCATCCGCGACTTGCCGCTGACGCGCGATCGCATCATGGCGAGCCTGCTTAAAGAATAGCCACTGCATCTTCAGATAGCGGTAACCGCCATCGTAAACCGCACGTTAACAGGGGCTGGCTAGGGTCGGCCAACGGTATTGGGCTAAAGGCTCAAGCCGCGGGGCAGCATGGTCCGCATCGATTTCAACCGTTTGCGTTTTCTCGTCATCGACGACAACGCGCACATGCGTCGGATCATCCGCACGCTGCTGCACGGTTTCGGCGCGCGCGATGTTTACGAGGCGGAAGACGGCGCGGCCGGCCTCGAGTCCTTCACGCATTTCGTGCCTGACATCATCATCACCGATTGGGCCATGCCGATCTTCGACGGGCTCGAGCTCACGCAGATGATCCGTCAGCCCGGCGCCAACGCCAATCCCTACGTCGCCATCATCATGCTCACCGGCCACTCCGAGAAGAAGCGCGTGACTTCGGCGCGCGATGCCGGCGTGACTGAATTTCTCGCCAAGCCCATATCGGCGAAGGGCCTCTACCAGCGCATCATCAATGTCGTCGCCAACCCGCGCCCCTTTGTGAAGACGCGCACCTATTTCGGTCCCGACCGCCGCCGCACATCGAGCTCGGCCTATGTCGGCCCCGAGCGCCGCAAAGGCGGCAAAGGCGATCTGATCAAACAGCAAGCCCTCTCCGACAAATTCCGAACGCCCGCCTGACGGAGCACAGGAACCCAATGGCCCCTTCAAAGATGACCGCGGCTGTCACGACGTTCGGCGACTACGAGATGATCGTGCCGGAGAACAGACTGCGCAAAGCGATCTCCAACAAGCCGTTCATTCCAGGCGAGGACGACGACCCGCTCGCGCGCGCGGAAGCCGCACTCGCCGATCTCTCCGGCGAGTTCGCGAGCTGGATGGACACCGAATGCGAGCGGCTCGATAAAGCGCGCCAGAAAGTCGGCAGCGGCGGCTGCACCGGCGGCAACAAGGAAGAACTGTTTCACGCCGCCCACGACATCAAAGGCGAAGCGGCGACGTTCGGATTCCCGGCGATGGCGGCGGCGTCCGACAGCCTGTGCCGGCTGATCGAGCATACGCCCGATTCGACGCGCATCCCCATGATGCTGGTCGATCAGCACGTCGACGCGGTGCGCGCGATCTACCGCGAATATGCCCGTTCCGACGCGGTGGAATTGGCCAAGCAACTGACCAAGCGGCTGCGCGAGGTCACCGACGAATTCCTCATGCACGAAAACCGCGACCGTCCCGACGTGCTGGCGCAGCTCAAGTCGCCGTCGATCGTACCGGTATAAGCGCGGCGCTAAGCCACCATCCGGTGCTCGTCCGCGAGCGCCTGCCCCGCCACCAGCCCGTCGCAGAACATGCGGGCCTCTTCACGCGCGGCCTCCACGGCATAGCGCCGCAGCAGCGCCAGCAGCGTCGCGCTCTCCGGCCCACGCTCGCCGGCGCAGCGCGCCAGCACGCGTTCGACCATGCGGCGCTTGAGTCGCGCTACCCCACCCGGCTCGCCGAGCAGAATGCCGTCGCGCATCGCGGCGATCGCTTCACGGAACGCCGGATAGGCGCTGTCCGGCAGGCCGGCCTTGCGGTAGAGCGCGCGGAAACCTGAAATCGCCTTGTCGTGGATGTAGCTGGTGACGCGGTCGGCCGGCAGTTCGGACAATTCGGCCAGCGCCTCCTCGAACAGCACGACATTGCCGGACAGGAGCCCGCGCAAGATCATGCCGGCGGTGAGCTGTCCGCTTTCGCGCAGGTGACGCATCAACTCGGGGAATTCCTCGTAAGGCGTTTCGGCGGCAAGCGCGACGGTGGCTCGCTCGCAGGCCTCGCGCGCGGCGTAATCGGCATGTTCCGACCCGAGCCACTGGCGGGCAAACCCGGCAAGCGACTGCGTCAGCTTGCTGAGGATAGCCTGGCGCGTCGTCATCGGCAGGTCGTCGCGCGCCATGAGGATTTCGCGGATCGCGGCATGGTCGCCGAAGCGGTCGACGATACGATCGATGGAGAACAGCGCGATCTCGGCGTCTCCGTTGTCGAGCAGCGCGAGGCAGGCGTCGACACCGGCGACTTCGGCGATGGCGGCAGCAAGCGCGACCGACAGCATCGGGCGCTGGGCGATGGCGATCTGCGTATCGGAATGACCGGTGGCCACGAGATCGATCAAATCATCGTCCGACAACAGCGGCGAACGTGACAGGACCGGAATGGCGACGTCGGGTTGATCGGCGGCCAGCGCCTGCACGATCACCGCCGGCGCTTTCTGCGCGGAGGCAAAGACCTCGGCGAGCGAGCGCCGCACCAGCGCCGACGGATCGTCGAGCAGCATGATCATCGCGCCTTCGGCGGCGGCGAGATCGTCGGTGGAGAGATCGGAGTAAAGATAGGCGCGGGCCAACGCGGACGTGGCTTCAGCCCGTTCGCCGGGCGGCGCATTGCGGACCCACTGCAGGAACTGACGGACAATCATGACCACGACCGACGCTACATCACCAGCCGCGCGACAGGCGGCATAACGATAAGGCTAGCCGAGGAGGCTTAACAAAGCGTTCACCATAGACATTGAGCAGGCGTTAACGACGATTTTGCGCGTCAGCCCGCGCCGAACAGCTTGCGCGGGTCGCCCGTGCCGTCGGTGAACAAATCGAGCGGCCGTACCGGCTGGACGGTGCTCGCCCCGTTCTTGGCGGGCGCCCACAGGCTGCTAACGGTCTGCGTGACGCCGTTACGCACGGGCTCGGTGAACATCGAGCGGAAGAGCGGCCGGGTGTCCGGCGGCGAAGACGCCGGCACCGGATTGGCAGCCGCGAGGGCCTGCGTGACGCCGGCGGTGTCCGGCGAATTGCGCTGGCCGGGGGCGAAGTGAACGGCGCGCGCCAGTTCAAAGCGACCGGTGAGCTTGCCGTAGACCTCGGCGGCGGCGCGCGGGCGGCCGAAGGAGTCGTAGAAGATGCTTGGATTGGCAGCCGCGGCTTGCGGAAACAACGCGACCGCGTTGGTCCGCGGCTGGTTGGCCGCGGCGGTGATCAACTTGGCCGCGCCATCGGAGCCGAGGAAATGCGCGATGTAGAGTTCGCCCTCGCTCGGCGCGCGCCCGAGCGCACCTTCGAGCTGTTCGGCATTCTTGCGCGTGAAGCTCGCGGCCATGGCGGCGCTGGCGGAAGGATCGGCGCGCAGTTTCATGATCTCCGAGCGCATATTGGGGTCGGCAACCTCATAGCGGCCGTCGCTGCCGCGCGAAATCGCATCGGCGAGACGCCCATAGCCGCTCTGCGCGCCCGCCCCTTTCATGGTGGCGAGCCACGTCTGGTCGATGAACTGATAGAGTCCCTTGGCCGACGAGGTCGATGCCTGCGCCTTCGGATTGAGATTGGACTCGATCTGCGCGGTGGTCAGCAGATACTGGAAGCTGACGCCGATCGATTGCGCGGCGCGGCGGATCGCTCCGGCGATCTGCTGTACGGGTGCGGCGCTGACGGAATCGACGGCCATCGTTTGGCTCATGCCTTGCGCCGCGCGCAAATCTGGGGCTGCTATGCAAGGCTGCGCCGGGCCTTCCGACCATGGGCTTTTATGGTAAATGGAACCTTAACGCACGGCGGCGAGACGGAGGTAAGCGATGACGGACGCGATCCAGCGGCACAAGCGCGGCGGTCTTTACTTCGAGGATTTCGAGATCGGCAAGCTCTACGAGCACCCCTACACGCGCACGGTGACGCAGATGGACAACATGTTGTTCTCCAACATGACCCTCAACCCGCAGCCGCTGCACATCGACCGCCATTTCTGCGAGACCGAGACCGAGTGGGGCCAGCCGCTGATGAACTCGCTGTTCACGCTCGGCCTGATGATCGGCATCCAAGTGTCGGACATGACCGTCGGTACGACAATCGCCAATCTCGGCATGTCCGACGTGAAATTCCCCAACCCGCTGTTCGAAGGCGACACCGTTCACTGCCAGACGCGCGTGGTGAGCAAGCGCGCCTCGCAATCGCGTCCGGGTGCGGGGATCGTGCAATTCCATCACCAGGCCTTCAAGCAGGACGACACGCTGGTGGCCGAATGCCTGCGCAACGTGTTCATGCGGATGCGGCCGAAGGCTTAAGCCATGCGGCGACCGTTCGAAATTCTCGGTGAGATTTCGAACATCGAGACGTTCGCGGCGGGCGCCGGCATTCGCGAGATTGCCCGCTTGCGCCGCACTTATGGCCGCGGGCGTTGGCGAAAACGCAAAGGTTTGGCGCAGATCCGATTGCCGGATGGCTCAATTCATAAGGCTGAGCTACACTGGTATGAGGCGAACGGAATCGGACGGCGCGAGTTCAAGATCAAATACTTCCTTTGAAGATCGAAGCCATGGCGAAGACAGCAACAAAGCAACTGGTGGTCTGCATCGACAACGAGGGATACGCCGTGTCTCTCGAGAAGCGTAAAATCTATGTCGCCCTCCGCGATGCGAAGGCGGATGGCCACGGCTTGCTGCGCATCATCGATGAATCGGGCGAGGACTATCTCTATCCGAAAACGTTGTTTCGTTCGATCGCGTTGCCGCAGGCCGTCAAAAAAGCCGTTCTCGCCGCATAACAGTCAGTGCACTATCCTTAGGTCTGCATCCTGCATAAAGTCTGGCCAACCGTCGCAACAACCAAGGGGCTAGACAATGACCGTCACCCGCCGAAGATTTCTTTGCTTGGCGTCGGGAGTTGCCGCGCTGCCCCTGTTGCCAAGGAGGGTTTGGGCGCAAGCTTTTCCGACCAAACCGGTGCACATCCTGGTCGGCTTTGCCCCTGGCAATGCGGCCGACGTCACCACGCGTCTCATCGGTCAAAGCCTGTCGGAGCGGCTCGGCCAGACATTCGTGATCGAGAATCGTCCGGGAGCCGGCGGCACTTTGGCCACTGAGTCTGTCGTTCGTTCGGCGGCCGACGGCTATACGCTCGTGTCCTGCAGTTCGGCCGACGCCGTCAACGCGGCGATCTACGAAAAGCTCAATTACAATTTCATTCGTGACATCGCGCCGGTCGCGGCCATTGCGAGCGGACCGCTGGCGTTGGTGGTCAATTCGTCGTTTCCCGCCAAGACGGTCTCGGAATTCATCGCTTACGCCAAAGCCAATCCGGGCAAGGTCAGTTATGCCTCCGCCGGCATCGGCACCGTGGTCCACGTGGCCGGCGAGCTGTTCAACTCCATGGCGGGCGTCAATCTGATCCACGTTCCCTATCGGGGTCTGGCGCCGGCGGTGACCGACCTGCTCGGTGGCCAGGTTCAGGCGATTTTCTCCACGATGCCGCCGGTGATCCAGCACATTAAAGCCGGCACGCTGCGCGGTTTAGCGGTCACCTCCGCCGCACGCTACGACGCGCTGCCCGAGTTGCCGACGATCGGCGATGTCCTGCCGGGTTACGAGGCGACCATCACCTTCGGCCTTGGCGCCCCCAAAGATACGCCTGCCATCGTTATCGACCGGATCAACAAGGAAACCAACGCGGCGCTCGCCGATCCGGCGGTCAAGGTCAAGCTGGCCGGCCTCGGTGTCGTTCCTTCGCCGCAGTCGCCGGCCCAATTCGGCAAATTTCTCGCCGATGAGACCGCGAAGTGGGGCAAGGTGATCAAATCCGCAAACATCAAGGCGCAATAGAACCCGCGCGACTTCATCCAGGGCGATCATGATCGCTCCAGGCGACCTTCTTACACATTGGACTCCGCAATGACCTCTTCGACGATGCAAGCGACCGATCGAAAAGAAGCCGATTTCATCTCACGCGACTTTCGTTTCCAAAACGGCGAAACGCTGCCGGAGCTTCGCCAGCACTACGTGACCTTCGGATCGCCGCAGCGCAATTCCAAAGGCAGCGTGACGAACGCGGTGCTGCTGCTGCACGGCACCAACGGCAATGGGAAGACCGTCATCGAGTGTCTCGGCCCGCAACTGTTCGGTCCCGGGCAGCCGCTCGATACCAGCAAGTATTATCTGATCGTCCCGGACGGCCTCGGCTGCGGCGCATCGAGCAAGCCGAGCGACGGCTTGCGCGCCAAATTCCCGCGCTATGGCTACAACGATATGGTCGAGGCGCAGAAGGTGCTGGTCGAAGGTCTCGGCGTCGACCATTTGCGGCTGATCATCGGACTTTCGATGGGCGCCATGCAGGCCTGGATCTGGGGCGGCAAATATCCCGACATGATGGACGGCCTGATGCCGCTGGTGGCCATGCCGGCGCCGATCAGCGGACACAATTTCTTCTACCGCCGCGTGATCACCGAATGCATCCGCAACGATCCCGACTACAACGGCGGCAATTACGTCAAACAGCCCTCGCACTGGGTCTACGCGCTTCCCACCCAGCACATCATCATCGAAAGCCGGGTGCGCACCTATGAAGCGGCGCCGACGCGGGAGAAAAGCATCGCGCTGTTCGACAAGATCGTCGAGGACGGCCGCAAGATCGATGCCAACGACTATCTCTACGGCTTCGAAGCGTCGTTCGATTACGACCCCGAACCCAATCTCCATAAGATCAAGGCGCGGCTGTTCACCGTCAATTTCGCCGACGACATGGCCAATACGCTTGAGCTTGGGTTGGTGGAGAAGGCGGTCGCGAAAATTCCCAACGCCAAGTCGGTGATCGTGCCGGCGAGCGACAAATCGCACGGCCATTTCGGCTCGCGCTATCCGGAGCTCTGGAAGCAGTACCTCGTGGAGCTCATCGAGTCGTTGCCGAAGGTCTAAGCGAGCACGGCAGACGCAAAAAAGGCCCGGCACGATACCGGGCCTTTGTTGTTTTTAAGCGACGGCGCTCAGATGCCGCGGCCCCAATAGCCGCACCAGCGGTGCACGGCCCATTCGATGTTCTGCTCGTAGCCCTGCAGCGTTCCGAACTTCGGCAGGCGCACTTCCTTGGTGGCCGGGTCGAAGCACTTGCCGGCGTCGGACGCCTTCTTCACTTCGGCGGACAACTCGGTCAGGTAGGCGTGCTGCTGTTCCATGTCGGCGCGCGTGCCGATCTGCTTGCCGCCCGGCCCGGGGTGTCCTGGGATCTGGCGTTCCCAGCCGAGCGAGAGCGTCTTCTTCAGCGATGCCTCCCATTCGATCGGATAGGAATCGTTGATCGCCAGCCGCGACGGCGCAGCGCCGAGCGAGTTGAAGTCGACGGCGAACATGATCTTCTCTTTCGGCAGCACCATCACCAGCGACGAGTCGGAATGGTTGCGGCCGGTGAAGACCAGATCGAGCGTGGTGCCGCCGAGCTTGAGCGAACTCTTGTCGCCGACCGCGCGATCCGGCACCAGGACGTCGTCCGGGTGGTGCTGCTTGAGACGTTCCGCGGCACGCTTGTGCGCGACGATGGTGGCGCCGGCTTGCTTGAACACCTTGCCGCCGGCGATGTGGTCGTAGTGGTGGTGGCTGTAGACCAGATACTTGATCGGCGCCTTGGTGATCTTGCGCACCTCGTCCAGATAGGCCTGCGCGGCCTGCGGACGTCCGTAGCTGATCGGATCGGTCACGATCACGCCGGCCGGCGTGACGATGAACATCGACTGGTGGTTCTGATAGCGGAAGATGTAGACGTTCTCGGTGCCCTCCACCTTGGTGGTGGCAAAGAGCGGCGGCTGCGCCGGCGCGGCGGCCGGAGCTTGAGCCGGTGCTTGGGCCATAGCGGACCCCAGCAGGCCGAGCGTGCAGACAGCGAGCGACAGTGATATGAGCGATTTGTGTTGCATATGAGCGTACCTCCCCAAGTGACATGAACCCCGGTCCCGAGCAATCATTCCATGCGCCAAATGGGCGCAGGCAGGCGGCCCGCTGCACCGTTGCACTGCAATAAGGACTCCCGAGCATGCGTTCGCTTCTGTTCGTGCCCGCCGACGGCGGTCCCAAGCTCGACAAGGCCATGGCGAGCGGCGCCGACGCCGTGATCGTCGACCTCGAGGACTCGATCACGCCCGAACGCAAGGCGCAGGCGCGCGCGGCGGCGTTCGATTTCCTCAAGAGCGCGGTGGGCAAGACGCAGCGGCCGCGCATCCTGGTGCGCATCAACGGGCTCGATACCGGCATGACCGACGCCGACCTGGAGGCGATCGTCGCCGGCAAACCGGACGTCATCGTATTCCCCAAGGCGGAAGGCGCGGCCAGCGTCGTGCATCTCGACGCCAAGCTGACCGCGCGCGAGGCCATCGCCGGCGTGCCGGAAGGCTCGATCAAGGTGCTGGCGCAGGCGGTCGAGTCCGCCGCCGGACTGTTCGCAGTTCACGATTTCCGCAACGCCAGCCCGCGGCTGATCGGCATGACCTGGGGCCCGGAAGACATCTCGGCCGAACTCGGCGCCGAGGCCAATCGCGACGAACACGGCGAACTCACCGAACCGTATCGCCTCGCCCGCTCGATGTGTCTCTACGGCGCCGCGGCGGCGAAGCTGCCGGCGATCGAGACGGTCTACGTCGACTTCCGCAACAGCGAGGGCCTGCGCCGCGATACCGAAGCCGCGCGCCGCGACGGCTTCACCGGGCGGCTCGCCATCCATCCCGCGCAGGTGCCGATCATCAACGAGGTGTTCACGCCTACGCCTGAGCAGATCGAGAAGGCGAAAGCCGTCGTCGCCGCGTTTGCGGCGCAGCCGGGCGCCGGCGCGGTCGGCATCGGCGGCAAGATGTTCGACCGGCCGCACCTCATACGCGCGCAGCGGCTGCTGGCGCGGGTGGGTGGTGATATCTCGAAGGGCTAAGACTACTCCGCCGCTTCCATCGGCGTGTCGGCGTGGCCGGCCTGCGCGTCCTTCACGTGCTTGCGCTGCGCGATGAAGGCCTGGGCCGCGTCGGTGTTGAACAGCTCGTGCGTCGCGGCCTCGTTGTCGCTCACCGGCGTCATCGCCATATCCGTATAAGCGAAGCGCTGCGGGTCGGCCTTGATGCGCAGATAGATGCGGCGCAGCTTGATGTAGAGCGCGGCCCAGCGCGTAAGCCGGCTGACCACGCTCGCGTAATGCTTCGGATAGAACAGCCACGCCGGTTCGCGCGGCAGGCTCGGACGCCGGTCGAGGCGGTAGCGCCGGCGCATGAACCCGCCCTCGAGCGGATGGATGCGCTCGATGTTGATCGAGCCCATGAACCAGCTGATCAGGAACAGCGCGTTGCCTGCCCCGATCCTGGCCGCGACGGCGCGGCGCAGAATCGTTTCGACATGCTCGATCGTGTAGTAGCGCTGCCAGGCCTGCTGGTAGGCGCGGTCCCACTCCTCGCGCGACATTTTCGAATGCGTCGTGCAGATGTGGTTGAGGTCGTATTTGTTGAGATCGGGGTCGAGCGGCGCGCCGGCCTTGTGCAGCTTGAGATGATCCTCCGAGCCCGGCAGCGGCGTGAGGTAGAAGAACTCCAGGAGGTCGACCGGCAATTCGCGCTTGATCACGTCGATGTCGTGCATGATCGACTCGACGGTGTCGTTCGGGAAGCCGAGGATGTAGCCGGCATAGGTAATGACGCCGGCCTTCTTCCACGCCAGCAGCATGTCGCGATATTCGGTGATCTTGTTCTGCCGCTTCTTGGCGCCGAGCAGATTGTCCGGATTGATATTTTCAAGACCGATGAACACGCGCTTGACGCCGGCCAATGCGCACTTCTCGATGAAGTTCGGCAGCTTGTGGCAGAGCGTATCGACCTGGATGATGAAGCTGGTGTTGAGGTTCTCCACCTGCCGGATCTGAATGAGGCGATCGAGGATCGGCTCCCAGTCCTTGTTGCGGGCGAAATTGTCGTCGGTGATGAAGAAGGCGCGCAGGCCCTGCGCGTAGTTTGTCCGCACGATCTTCTCGACATCGTCAGGCGAACGACGGCGCGATACACGGCCCTGCACGTTGATGATGGTGCAGAACGAGCATTGATAGGGGCACCCGCGGCCTGCATCGAATGAGGTCGTGCCACCGGCGGTGCGTTGCGCGCGCTCGACCGCCATCAGCGGAATCGGCGTTCCCTCGATTCCTGGCAGGTCGTCCATGTAGTTGTACAACGGTTTGAGCATACCGGCGGCCGCGTCGCGCAGCACATGTTCCAGCCGGCCTTCCGCTTCGCCGGCGAACAGCGAGACGCCCATCGCCTTGGCGCGGTCGAGATCGGCATCGACGCCCTTGAGCATGGCGAGCACGCCGGAGACGTGGAAGCCGCCGACGCCGACTTGGATGCCGCGCTCGCGCAACGGCTTGGCCAGATCGAGCGCGCGCGGGAACTGGTTCGATTGGACGCCGGTCAGCATGACCATGCCGGCGCCGGCCTCTTCGATCATTGCGGCGAGCCGGTTCGGCCGGATGCGCGTGTTGGTCTCGTCGAAGGCGTGGATTTCAATATCGACGTCGTCGCCCAGGATGCGCCGCTCGGCGCAGTCCTTGGCCAGACCGAACAGCGAGGCGAGCGAATTCGACGGGATCGGCGAGCGAAACCATTGGATGACGTAGCCGTCGTCGTCGTAATGCGACGGCTTCACCAGCACGAGGCAGAAGCGCCGGCGCGGCCGGTCAGTTGCTGTCATCTCGATCCCTGTCCGGCCGATAGCGGCCCCTGCCCGATTTGGTGCGTATTCTATAGGGCTTTGCAGCCGGGGAGAACCGCTTTTACCAGCGTTCGCCGGAACTTAAGCCGGTTTATCGTAAACGGCGCCGGGGTCGAAGGCCTTGTCGGCATTGCGGAATTCGAGCCGCAGTGAGCCGGTCTGGCCGAGCGGCAGGCCGCGATAGAAGCAGGAGCGCCGTCCGGTGTGGCAGGCGCCCGCTCCGGCCTGCTCCACTTTGAGCCACAGCGAATCCTGGTCGCAGTCGACGCGCAACTCGACCACCCGCTGCACATGCCCCGAACTCTCGCCCTTGCGCCACAGCGCCTTGCGCGAGCGGCTGTAGTACCAAGCCTCGCCGGTGGCGACGGTCTTTGCGACCGCTTCCGCGTTCATGTGCGCGACCATCAGCACGTCGCCGGTCGCAGCGTCGGTAGCGACCGCGGTGATCAGGCCGTTGGCGTCGAACTTGGGGAGGAAGGCGAGGCCTTCTTCGAGGTCTTTGGTGGCAGACATGGCGATCACCGAAAGTAAAAAACAAAGGATCGAGCGTTCATCACACGCGCTTCACCTCTCCGATAGGAGAGGTCGGCGCACGAAGTGCGCCGGGTGAGGGGTTAGAGCCTATCGAGAGTCACTTACCCCCTCACCCCAACCCTCTCCCCAGGGGACAGGGAGCGCGTCTGCGCTTGCCGAACGTCCGCTAAATTACCGCTGCCCGCGCAGCATCGTCAGGAAGCGCACCTGCTCGCTGGCGTCGTCGCGGAACGCGCCGGTGAAATATGTCGTCACCGTGAGCGCGCCGGGCTTCTGCACGCCGCGCAGCGACATGCAGGTGTGCTCGGCTTCGATCATCACCGCAACGCCGCGTGGCTTCAGGATCTCATCGATCGCGGTGGCCACCTGCGCGTTGAGATGCTCCTGCGTCTGCAGGCGCTTGGCGTAGATGTCGATCAGGCGCGCAAGCTTAGACAGGCCGACCACCCGCTCCACCGGCATATAGGCAATATGCGCCTTGCCGACGAACGGCATCATATGGTGCTCGCAATGCGAGTTGAATGTGATGTCCTTGACCAGCACGAAATCGTCGTAGCCGCCGGTCTCGCTGAAGGTGCGATCGAGCACTTCCACCGGGCATTCGCGATAGCCCTGAAACAGCTCCTCGTAAGCGCCGATCACGCGGCGCGGCGTCTCCAGCAGACCTTCGCGCGCAGGATCGTCGCCGGCGAAAGCGATCAACGTGCGCACGGCGGCCTCCGCGTCTGCACGCGACGGGCGCGGCTCGACCGGCTTGGGCGCGGCGCGCACGTGGTCGGACAAAGCCTGCTTTGGCCACGGCTTCACGATTGTGGTCTTGGCATCCATGACGGGTCTCTCCGTTCGACCGGGGCGCGCCTTGAAGGGACGGCACCGGATGTGTCACCGGGGTGGCCGCGTCATAACCCGCTTCAAGGACCGTCCGGTCCATGGCGCGGGGGCTGAACGCCGCATGCCCTGTCGGCATGGCATATAACGCCATACCGGGCGCGGGGAACCCCTTCTCGCGCCTCAGGACTGCTCCCTATATATTCCTTTGCGCCGGGGGAGCAATCCGGCACTCCCCGTAATTCGGTAAAACATCAATGATCAACGAGGTTTACAACGCAAAAATCCTGGACTTGGCGGGCAATATTCCCCGCCTGGGGCGGCTGCCGTCGCCGGACGCCAGCGCCACCGCCCATTCCAAGCTATGCGGTTCCACGGTGACCGTGGACGTCAAAATGGACGGGCCGGTGGTGAGCGACTTCGCGCATGACGTGAAGGCCTGTGCGCTGGGCCAGGCGTCCTCCTCGATCATGGCCCGCTACATCGTCGGCTCGAAGCCGGCCGAGCTGCGGGAGCTGCGCGAGACCGTGCGCAAAATGCTGAAAGAAAACGGCCCGCCGCCGAGCGGCAAATGGGCCGACATCGCCGTGCTCGAGCCGGTGCGCGACTACAAGGCGCGTCACGCCTCCACTTTGCTCACCTTCGATGCGGTGGTGCAGGCGGTGAACGAGATCGAGGCCAAGCGCGCATAATTTTTTGCAAAAGTCGCTACGTTCATACCGCATGACATGCGTCACCTGCGCGCGGCGCGGTACCGAAAAATCCTTGCTTAACCTTGCGCCCATAACGTCCCGCATTATTGGCGGGAGCAATCGTTATGAGCGGCTGGCTGACGATCACCAAGACGCTGAACAAGATCGGCGTGCCCTACCCTTATCTCAACGAGATCGCCTGCGGCTCGACCAGCATCCTGACCGAAATCAAGTTCGAGGTCACCGACCGCTGCAATCTGGCCTGCACGTTCTGCCACCAGGATTTCGGCGCCAAGGGCGGCACCACCGATCTCGACATGGACGCCTTCGAGCGCATCCTGACGCAGGCGAAAGCCGAACGCGTGCCGGTGATCCGGCTGACCGGCGGCGAGCCGCTGGTGCTCAAATCGATCGACAAGTTTCTGCACCGCGCCAAGGACATGGGCTTTGCGGTCATCGTCAACACCAACGGCACCGCGCTGCCCGAGAAGCGCCTGAAGACCTTCGAGGGGCTGATCGACTGTGTAAAAATCTCGCTGCCGGCCGCCGACGAAGACAGCATGACGCGGCTCACCGGCAACAAGACGACCTGGCGGCGCAAATGGGAAACGCTCGCGCTGCTGGAGAAGTACGGCATCGGCACCGATATCCTCACCGTGATGACGGCGGAGAACATCCGGGACTTCGAGAAATTCATCGCGCTGCTCGAGCCGCATCCGGCCATCCACTGGAAGCTGCTGCGCGATGAATCGCAGGAAGGCAATCACTCGCCGGTCAGCCGCGACGACATCCGCCTGCTGGCGCGCAAGCTCACCGAGGCGCGCAAGCAAGAGCGCTGGAAATGCCTGATGCTCGGTCTGGCGACGCCGTTCTGCGCGCTGGAGAATCCTGCCGACGCGGTCGCGCTGTTCAGCGGCGGGCGGAGCTGCGGGCCGGTCGAAAGCCTGACCATGAACAGTAAGGGCGACATGATCCGCTGCTATTCGCGCCGCGACGGGATCGATCCGAGCAAGGGCTTGCGCAAGGCCAGCCTCGAACTCAGCCTGCGCGATTTCCGCGAGCTGCCGGCGGTGTGCCGCAACTGCCCGTTCGTGCCGCTTTGCCGGGGCGGCTGCCGCTGCGACTGGTCGCTGGTCGACACGCGCTACGGGCGCATGGACTATCTCGCCGACGCCGACGCAATCGCCGGCGCGGAGAAGTTCGCGACCAATTGATATGAATGACGCCCGCGCTCCGCGGGCATCGCCTTACTGCTGAACGGCCGCCAGGCCGCCGGTCTTGCGCGCCGACAACTCCGCGCGTTCGCCGGGCACCTTGCTGCAGGCCGCCGCCAGACGCGGCAGGTTCTGCGGCGCGCCGGTGTTGCCGAGGCGGATCACGGTCACCTGCTTGTCGCTGCGCGTCTCGATGGTGACCGAGTGCGTCCCCACGGCCGCAAAATTATTGATCAGCGCCGCCGGAACGGGACCGGTCGCGTAGGTGACGAGCTCTTCCGGGTCATGACGCCGGTCGGAGGACGCGACCTTCAGCGTCGTTTCCTTGGCTCCGACCCGCAGCGTGACGCCGTTGATCTTGCCGGCCAGCACGGCGCGGTCGCCGTTGCGACGGCGTTCGACATAGCTGACGTCGAAGCTGTCGGTGCCGCCGCACGATACCAGCAGATCGAAGCTGCCGATGTCCTCGCCTTCGATGGTGAGCGGATGGCGGCGCGCCAGCGAGTCGACGCCGGCCTTGGCGATCATGACCCAGCGCCGATCGCTGATCTCGGTCGCGCGGGCGCTGTCGGTGATGTGCGGCATGACGACTTGCGGCGTCGTCGGCGACGAGGCGGCGACAGTCGCCACGGCCGGTAGATCGGCGTCTTCGGTCGCCAGCCGCGTGCGCTGCAGCTCGTCGCGCGACATGGAATGCATGGGCTCCCACGGCGGGATGCGCAGCGCGAGATCGAGCAGGTCGATGCCGCCGCCCATATCGGCGGTGTATTGCGCGATGCGACCGATGTCGCGCTGCACCAGCACGAGATCCTCGGCGGAATAACTGGCGGCTGTCGGATCGTCACGGCGGTCGCCGAGCCAGATCTGGTGCACCATCACGCGCGCTTCGCTCGGCACCAGACGATGGATGCCGCCGAGCAGCACGAAGGCGCACATGGATTCGCAATCGGCGCGCGGCGAGATCACCGCCCGTTCCGTCTCGCGTTCGGATTGGATGCCGAGGTCGATGGCGCGGCCGACCATCGTATTGAGGCCGAGCCGGCGGATTTCGCGGCCGAGCGCGATGGCGCCGTGCACGGAGCCGCCGTCGGAGTCGAGCAGCACGGTGGCGCCGGTGAGCTTGCGCCCTTGCGTGAACAGCATGAAGTCGCGGGCGCTGTCAGCGGTGATTGCGCCGGCGGCGGAGATCAGGGTCTTGCAGGAATCGCCGCAGCTATCGGCCGGGCCTTGCAGCCGCAGCTCGAAACGCATCGGCAACGCGCGCTCGGACGCGGCGCGTGCATCTGTCAACGTCATCGCAGGCGCCGTCAGACACAGCGCTAGAGCCATCGCAAGGGAGCGATTCATCCTTCCCCCTTCTATGCCGCCGAAGCCGAATCTTTTTGGCGTGGTTGATCCGCGCCTTTTACCTTGGCTGCAGCGACCTATAACCCCCGGTCATCTACGTATGAGTTTTTTATAAAGTGTAGAGAGTCGGGTCTAGTGTAAAAAAGATACGGTTTACAGACCGTTATGATCAGAGTTTATGCAAGTTCCGAGTCATGGAACTTCTGGATCCAAACGCGCTGCATGATGAGCAAAGACCCAATGTTGACGGCCTTTTCATGACGCCGCGCGTGATCGGACGCGCGCTGGTGACGGTTTATCGCTACACTTTGGCGCCGTTGCTCGGCCCACGTTGTAGGCATTTGCCAAGTTGTTCCGAGTACGCCGACGAGGCGATCGAGCGATTCGGATTGTGGGCGGGCGGCTGGATGGCGCTCGCGCGCATCCTCCGCTGCAATCCGTGGGGCACGCACGGACTCGATTTTGTTCCGCCGCATGCACCCGCCGGCGCGCGCTGGTATCTGCCTTGGCGCTACGGACAATGGCGGGGGACGAACGAGACGCCGGCCAATCGTGCCAACCATTCCTGATGTCGCAGGAGCAAGATCATGAAGAGTCCAATTCTCGCGCCAATGGTCGCGCTCGTTCTGTGGTCGTTCGTCATGTGGGCGTGGATGTACGCGACGCGCCTCCCGGCAATGGTGAAAAACAACGTCGTCTACGACCCTCAGCAGTTGGCGGATCAATTCCACGCCCAGCTTCCGCCATCGGTGCGTTGGAAGGCGGACAACTACAACAATCTGATGGAACAGCCGACGCTGTTCTACGCGGTTGTGCTGGCGCTGGCCGTGCTCGGCGCCAACGACGCATTCAATATTCTTCTGGCGTGGGCCTATGTCGGTCTGCGGGCCGCGCACAGCCTGGTGCAGGCGCTCGTCAATGTCGTGGCCATTCGCTTCGCGCTGTTTATGGCCGGGTCGCTGGTACTCTTGGGGCTAACCCTGCGGGCAGCGAGCATCGTCTTTTAGCCGTTGCCCTGCCCGGCCCGCGGCCCCCGTGCCTAGTTGCGCGACGGGAACCGGCTGCTATATCCCTGCGCATCGTTCGATTCACGCTTACCTGCGCTCGTTCGCAGGAGTGAGCCACAGGAGTTAACAGCATGGTCGCATTGACCTTTCCCGACGGCGCGCGCCGCGACTATCCCTCAGGCACAACCGGTCTCGACATCGCCAAGGGCATTTCGCCCTCGCTGGCCAAGCGCACCGTGGCGATGACGCTCGACGGGCAACTGACCGACCTCGCCGACCCCATCGACCGCGACGCCAAGATCGAATTCGTCTCGCGCGATGACCCGCGCGCGCTGGAGCTGATCCGGCACGACGCCGCGCATGTGCTGGCCGAAGCGGTGCAGAGCCTGTGGCCCGGCACGCAAGTGACCATCGGCCCGGTGATCGAAAACGGCTTCTACTACGACTTCCATCGCAACCAGCCGTTCACGCTGGAAGATCTCCCGACCATCGAAAAGAAGATGAAGGAGATCATCGCGCGCGACAAACCTTTCACCAAGGAAGTGTGGACGCGCGATCAGGCCAAGCAGAAGTTCCGCGACATGGGCGAGAACTTCAAGGTCGAGCTGGTCGATGCCATTCCGGAAGACCAGTCGATCAAGATTTACAAGCAGGGCGACTGGTTCGATCTTTGCCGCGGGCCGCACATGACCTCGACCGGCAAGATCGGCACCGCCTTCAAGCTGATGAAGGTGGCGGGCGCGTATTGGCGCGGCGACAGCAACAACCCGATGCTCACCCGGATCTACGGCACCGCCTACGCCAAGCAGGAAGAGCTCGACGCTTACCTGAAGCAGATGGAAGAGGCCGAGAAGCGCGACCATCGCAAGCTCGGCCGCGAGATGGACCTGTTTCATTTCCAGGAGGAAGGCCCCGGCACCGTGTTCTGGCACGCCGGCGGCTGGACCATCTTCCAGGAGATGGTCGCCTATATGCGCCGCCGCCTGCGCGGCGACTATCAGGAAGTGAACGCGCCGCAGATGCTCGACAAGGCGCTGTGGGAGACCTCCGGCCACTGGGGCTGGTTCCGCGAAAACATGTTCGCGGCGCGGCCGGCGGGCGACAACATCGAGGACAATGAGCGCGTCTACGCCATCAAGCCGATGAACTGCCCCGGCCACATCCAGATCTTCAAGCACGGCCTGCGCTCGTATCGCGAACTGCCGCTGCGGCTGGCCGAGTTCGGGGTGGTGCATCGCTACGAGCCGTCCGGCGCGCTGCACGGCCTGTTGCGCGTGCGCGCTTTCACGCAGGACGATGCGCATGTCTTCTGCACCGAAGAGCAGATGGCGGATGAGTGCCTGAAGATCAACGACCTGATCCTGTCGACCTACACCGACTTCGGCTTCGAAGGCGATCTCACGGTGAAACTGTCGACGCGACCGGAAAAGCGGGTCGGCTCCGACGCTGCCTGGGACCACGCTGAAGACATCATGCGCGACGTGCTCAAGCAGATCGAAGCGCGCGGTAGCAACCGCATCAAGACGGCGATCAATCCGGGCGAAGGCGCGTTCTACGGCCCGAAGTTCGAATACGTGCTGCGCGACGCGATCGGGCGCGACTGGCAATGCGGCACCACGCAGGTCGACTTCAACCTGCCGGAGCGTTTCGGCGCCTTCTATATCGGCGCCGACGGCAACAAGAAGACGCCCGTCATGATCCATCGCGCCATTTGCGGCTCGATGGAACGCTTCCTCGGCGTGGTGCTCGAGCATTACGCCGGGCATTTGCCGCTATGGCTGGCGCCGAAGCAGGCGATCGTTGCGACCATCACCTCCGACGCCGACGACTATGCGCGCGAGGTGACGACGGCGGCGATCCGAGCAGGCTTGCGCGCCGAGAGCGACCTGCGCAACGAGAAGATCAACTACAAAGTGCGCGAGCACTCGCTGGCCAAGGTCCCTGCTCTCCTCGTGGTCGGCAAGAAGGAAGCGGCCGAACGGCTGGTCTCCATCCGCCGCCTCGGCAGCGAAGGCCAGCAGGTGATGCCTCTGGACGAGGCGCTCAAGGCGCTGACCGACGAGGCGACGCCACCGGACGTGAAGCAGGCACGCGCCGGATAAACCCCAGACGTCATTGCGAGGAGCCCGAAGGGCGACGAAGCAATCCAGGGAGGCTTGCAAGAGAGGCTTGCACTAGTCGCCCTGGATTGCTTCGCTTCGCTCGCAATGACGCGATAAAATACACGGCTCGGGGAGCGAAACATGCGGCATCTGCGATTGGCTTGTCTCTTAGCGGCAGTCTCGGCGGCGTTCGTCATGCCGGCCGCCGCCGACAAGCTCGACGAGGTGAAGGCGCGCGGCAAGATCATCGTCGGCGTCAGCGATACGACGCCGCCGTTCACCTTCAAGAAGGCGGGCGAGAGCACACATGTCGGCTACGACATCGACATCGTCAAAGCTGTCGCCAAACGCCTGGGCGTCGGCCTGGAGATGGTGTCGCTGTCGAGCGCCGAGCGCATTCCGCTGATCCAGCAAGGCAAGATCGATTTCGCCGCGACGTCAATGACGCGCACCGCGGCGCGCCTGCGCGACGTCGACTTCAGCTATATCTATTTCGTCACGCCGCATGCGGTGATCGTGAAGAAGGCAAGCGGCATCACCTCGGTGCATCAGCTTGCCGGCCGCAAGGCGTCGTCGGCCAGCACGTCCACTGCCGGCGAAAATCTGAAAGAGGCCGAGCCCGGAGTCTCAATCGTCTATGTGCGCGATTACGCCATCGCCTTCGCCGCGCTCAAGGACGGCAGCGTCGATGCCTTCCCGACCGACGAGACCGTGCTGCAGGCCATCGTGCAGCAGGACGGCCATCCGGACGATTACGTGTTCCTGAAGGACTTCACCAAGTCGCGGAATGTCGGCTTCGCGCTGAAGAAAGACGAGCCGCGCTTCAAGGACGCGGTCAACCGCGCGCTGCTCGACGTCGAGGCGTCGGGGGACGCGGAAAAGATTTTCGCGGCCTGGTTCGGGCCCGGCTCCGAACAGCCGCTGACGCGCAAGTTCAAGATTCAAGCGGACTGATCGGTCGACGGGGAAAAATCAGGCGGCCCGTAAGAGGCTGGCGACAGAGATGTCTTCGTCGACATCGGGCCAATGAATGCCTTGGCCGCGTCCGATCAGTCGCCAGTTTTTTCTCTGGCTTTCGGTTGCCTCGGCCAATCGGGGAAACCAAGCGAGCGGCGCGGCAAGCTCACGGCCGTCGGCAAGAACGACGAGAACCTGGTCGTCCGTGACCTTCACGTCGACCGCGGTAGCATCGAACTTAACGGCGGAAGTGGGCATTCCAAGCCTCCAGGAATCTCTCGCGATTTTCGATCACCAGCGCGCGCACGCGATTCAATTCGTGAGACCGAAACCCGTACGTTTCCGCGAGCACCACGGGACTAAGCCAGAACTTCGCAACCTTGTCGCCGTGTTCAACATGAACGTGCGGCGGTTCCGACCCTTCGAGACTGTAGAAAAAGAACCGAAAACCCGCAGTTTGCAAGATCGTTGGCATGACCAGCCCTCAAGGACTCTACGATCTTGGCTGGTCCCATTCAATGGGCGATGCGCAAAACAAAACCGCCGCGCGGAACGCCCGCGCGGCGGCTCTTGGCGCCCCCGCCGGATTCTACGGCCTGGTCTTGCCGGCCATGTTCACGCCAGCCTTGCCGCTTTGCGCCAGGCTGTCGAGCGTGTCGTAGAGAATCTGCAGCACGTAGCGGCCGTTGTGATAGGCGCCGCCGGTGTCGCGCAGCACGTAAGTGTAGTTGTAGACCGCCTGCAGCAGCCGCGGCGTATAGGCGGTGTACTTATTGGCCATCTTGATCTCTTCCGGATCGATGCGGCCGTTGCGGTTCGCGTCGGTGTGCCAATAGGGATAGGCCGCCTTGGTGAAGGCGATCGGCGTGCCGCCGACGTTTTCGGAATAGGTCTGGATCGCCTTGTAGAGCTCGGCTTGCAGATTGGCGATCTCGCGCGCCAGCCCCTCTTCCTTGCCGTTGCCGTCGAAGTCGCCGCGCGTCGCCATGCGGATCTTGGCGAGGTCCGCTACCGTCTTGACGCCGTCGTGACAGCCGCCGCAGCGATCGATCTTCAGTTCGCCGCCATGCGGCTGATGGCAACCGGTGCATGTAGCGACGTTCGGGATGTGCGCAAAGCGCCCGGCGTAGCTCTTGCCCTCGTACTCGTAAGCAACCTTCGCCTCGGTGCCATAGATGGTGGCGCCGGCCGGAAAATAATGCACATGCAGGAAGTTCAGCTTCGGCTCCGGCTTGTCGAGCGGCAGGCCGGCGATGGCCTTGTTCACGCTCGCGGTCGACTCGCGGCCCTGATGACAGGTCATGCACAGATTGGCGTCGTTGCTGCCGGTGTCGACGCTGATGCCGCTGGCGAAGTTGACCTTCGGCACGCTGTGCCGCGCGTAAGTCAGCATGTCGGCATGGCAATTGGTGCAGGCAAAGCCGTTCTTCACGTGCGGGGCGGCCGACGTCTTGCCCTCTTTGAGGTATTCGGGAACGCTGTTGGCGCCGTGACAGCGCGCGCAGACCGCTGGCACTTCCTTCGCGTTGTCCCAATCGTGGAAGGCGTGGCCACCGCGATTGAAGTGGCCCTTCCAGAACTCGAGCTTCACGCCCTCTTCCGCCTTCTCCTCGGCGCGGGCCGAGCCCATGACGATCAGGATCGCCGCAGCGGCCGCAAGCGCCGCGAGGGTAAAATTTCGCCACTGTTGGAATGTGTGCATGAGAGCTCCGCCTGGCCTCGTTTCGAAACGAGCCCTCCGCATCGACTGACGCTCAGTCGATCCGTGTCAGCGGCGGTCCCTCACCAGAGTCGCGTGTTCGATTCTTTTGCGGTTTTGTAGCGGCGTCACGCGCGAACGCATTGATCCTGCGCAAGGAATCGGCGGTATCCGTTGGCGCGACGAAGTTCAGCGGCGCTGGCTGGCGATGAAGGCCGCAAGATCGGCCGCCTCGTTGCGGCTCAGATTCATGTCCGGCATCGGCGGATGCGGCGCCAGCAGGAACAGGGCCAGCTTGCTGCCGTCGAAACCAGGCACTTTGGCAATCTCGGAGAACGGTCCGGCCTGGGTATTGCCCTGGCGTTGATCGGCCGCCACGACGTGGCATGCCGCGCACCAGCGGCGCGCCAGCTTTTCACCATTGCTGACGTCTGCCGCAAATGCCGTGTCGGCGAGCGCCAGCAGACCGCATGTCATCAGGAGGGTTACAGAAAGAGGTTGCATGGAGCACCTCGTCATTTGACGAGACCCGCATAGCGCAATTGGAAGGCTGATGCAGTGACCTATGTCAACGCCCGGCGCCAGCGCGCACGACGATCGGACCTGAATCGTCGAGCGGACGCTCGAGCATGCCGAGGAAGCGCTCGGCCCACTGGCCGAGGTCGTTGTCGAGCAGAACCTTGTACGTCGCCGCGTGGCGCTGGCGGCGTTCCTCCGGCGTCATCGACAGCGCGCGATTGATCGCAATGGCGACGCCTTCCGGATCGTACGGGTTGACCAGGAGCGCCGCCCTGCATTCGCGCGCAGCGCCGGCAAAGCGCGAGAGGATCAGCACGCCGGGGTCTTCCGGGTTCTGCGCGGCGACATATTCCTTGGCGACCAAATTCATGCCGTCGCGCAACGGCGTCACCAGACCGGCGCGCGCGGCGCGATAGAGGCCGGAGAGCGCGCCGCGGCTGTGCGCCTTGTTGATGTAGCGCACCGGCGTCCATGAGGCCTCGCCGAAACCGCCATTGATGCGTCCGACCGCCTCGCCGACACGACGCGCCATGTCGTCATATTCCGGAATGCCGGCGCGGCTGCGCGGCGTGATCTGGAGATACGTGACGTTGCCCTGCCATTCGGGAAAGATGGTGAGGAAGCGCTCGAAAGCGTCGAGACGTTCCGGAATGCCCTTGGTGTAGTCGAGCCTATCGACGCCGATGATCATGGCGCGGCCGGAAAGACTGTCGCAGACTTCGCGCACGAAGCTCGACTCGACCGAGCGGCGCGCCAGCCGCGTGAAGGCTTCGGTCTCGATCCCCACCGGGAAAACGCCGACCTGCACCACGCGGCCGTCGAAGATGAAGCGGTCGCTGCCGATTCGGCGCAGGTTCAGCTCATCGGCGAGATAGCGGGAGAAATTGTTGGCGTCGGTCTCGGTCTGGAAGCCCACCAGATCGTAATGGCACAGCGCGGCCACCAGGCGCTCGTGGTTCGGCAACGCGGCCAGCACTTCCGGCGGCGGGAACGGCACGTGGATGAAAAATCCGATCGTTGCGTGTTCGTAGCCGCGCTCGCGCAAGGCAAGCGCGAGCGGGATCATGTGATAGTCGTGGACCCACACCAGATCGTCCGGCTTGAGCAGATTTTCGAGATGCTCGGCGAAGTATTCGTTGACGCGGATGTAGCCGCTCAGATCGCGGCGGGTGAATTCGGCAAGGCCGAGCCGGTAATGCAGGATCGGCCACAGCACGCGGTTGGCAAAGCCGTTGTAGAATTCGTCGTAGTCGTCCTTGCGCAGTCCGACCGTGACGTAATCGACATTCTCGTGATGTACGGTGCGCGCCGGTCCCGGATCGCCGTCGGTGACCTTGCCGTTCCAGCCGAACCAGATACCACCCCGACGCCGCAAAGCCGGCCTGATCGCCACCTCAAGTCCGCCGGCCCGGGCGCTACCGTCCGGGATGCCGACCCGATTGGACACTACGACCAGTCGCGACACTCTCGTTTCTCCCCAGCTGGAATACACGCGGTAGGCTGCAGCCGTGGTGGGACGTCTCTGAATGACCGTTCATCCCCCGACCTATGCATAACGTCGAAGTTCCGCCGAAGTTCATCGATGTTTTTTGTGAGGCGGCGCCGAGCGATCCGCCGGCGCCAAAAAGTTCCATCAGCAGAGGCCGGCGAGCCTCTGCAGCGCGCGCCGCACCTGGCGCGGCGACTCAAATATCCCCGCGAGCCCGGGATAATGACGCGTCACCGAAAAGGACCTGCCGCCGAGCAAGGGCATGACCTTGAACACTGCTTCGTCGGTGATGTCGTCGCCGATAAATATGGGCGTTCGTCCCGTGAAAGCCGCTTCGGTCATGAGTGCCCGTACCGCATCGCCCTTGTTGATGCCGGGCAGCTTGACTTCGAACATGGCCTTGCCGAGCAAAAGTTCCGTCGGTTCGCCCGGAAAAGCGGCACGGCAGGCGGCGATATGCCGGCGCAACCGCTCGGCGCAATGCGGCGCCAGCCGGTAGTGCAACGCCATCGAGTACCCTTTGTCCTCGATGACGATGCCGGAATGGAATTTCGCTGCGCCCCCGAGCAGCAGGCGCAAATCCTTCGACAATGCGCGCGGCGCCGCCCGCCCCTCATCGGCACGAAGACGCATTTCCGCGCCATGCCCGCCAATCGCCGGCAGCTTCAACGGAGTGAACAGGTGGTCGAGATCGACGATGGGGCGTCCGCTCACCAGCGCCAGCGCGCCATCGGTGAGTTCCAACAGGCGGTCGAGGGAAGCCTTGAGCTCCTCCGGCACGAACACCTCAAACGGCGACGGCCCCAGCTCGATCAGCGTGCCGTCCACGTCAAACAGCAGCGCCACGGCGGTGAGATCGTAGCTGGCGAAGAGGTCGATGACCGGATTTGAGTTGAGTGACGGCGTCGGCAGCAACGTCATAATGAGTTCCAACGGCCAAACGCCCCGCCGAGTTCCCGTTTTTGGCGCCGGGATGCGGCGTGCGCGTCACCTATGCGCTATCTGGCTAGCACCTCGATGTCACCATCGACGCCGGGCGTCACCTTGAACTCGCGCTCGAACACCTTGCCTTCGTTGCGCGCGATGGCGCGGTACTCGCCCTCGGCCAGCACGACGCGCGGAAACGCGCCGATGGACTCCTTGATCACGTCGCCGCCGGGCGTGAGCACCGACCAGGCGGTGTTGGCGATGGCTTCGCCGTTACGCTCCACGACAAGTTTCAACGTGATGGCGGCGGCGCGATGATTGACCGTGATGTCGGTCAGCTTGCCGGCCGCCACGCGGATGTCGGAGCGCACCACCGAATTGGCGTCGCCGTAATTCGACACGATGTAATATGTGCCTTCCGGCACGACCAGCACGTCGCCGGTCATCACACGTTCGGCGATCGGTCTGCGGTCGCCCGCTTCGAACTGACTGCCCCGATAGACGTCGAATGAAATCTGCGGCGCCGGAATGCGCGCGTCGCCGACGCGGCCCTCCATGCGCAGACCGCCTGCCGGCAGGTCGAAGTCCTCGCGCACCGTCTGTCCACGCAGCGACACCGGCTTCACCGCGGTGGCAAGCCCGAAGCCGACATGCACGATGTAATTGCCGGCCGGCAGCACCATGGTCGGCGCCGGCGACTTGTCTTCCTTGATGAGCTTGTAAGTTTCGCCCGGGCTGGTTTTGGCCGAATAGACGCGCCAGGTGAGGCCGCCGCCGATGGCGCCCAGGTCTTTGCCGAAGCGCGCGCCGAGCGCCAGCGCCACCTGCCCGGCCGGCACCATGGGCATCAACGCGGCGGCAGACGGCTGGGTTTGCGACGGCTGTTGCGGTACCAGCACGCCCCCGCCCGGCTCGAAAACGCTGCCGCGCGTGCCGATATCGCGCGGGGCCGCCCCGAAGGACGGGCTCGCCGAGAACAGGCTGGATTGCGCGAGGGCGGGCGTTGCCGCCGACGCTACGATCAGCGCGGAAATGAGCGCCAATGCCGGACGAAGCCGTCTTATTCTTGCGGCGATGGCGCTGGCGGGGTGCATGACAAGGTGGTTTTCGGCCGGAATCGCGGCGATTTCAAGCCGGAAGGGCAATTGCGGTTTACGCTTGGGTGAGCATACTCCGCGCCTCGTCGGCCCCCTCCCTAGCGAAAGCGACCGAATGCCCGATGCCCTTGAGCTTCTGAAGACCCGCCGTTCCGTGAAGCCGATCGAGCTGGGTGGTCCCGGCCCAAGCGCGGCCGAGATCGAGACCATGCTGACGATTGCCTCGCGCGTGCCGGACCACGGCAAGCTCGCGCCCTGGCGCTTCATCGTGTTCACGGGCGATGCGCGCCTTGCCGCCGGCGAAGCGATCGCCGCCGCCTTCCGCGCCACCCGGACGGACGCCACGCCGGATCAGATCGAATTCGAACGCCAGCGCCTCGCCCGCGCGCCGCTGGTCATCGCGGTGGTCTGCCGCGCCGGGCCGCACGTGAAGATTCCGGAATGGGAGCAGGAACTGTCGACCGGCGCTTCGGCGATGAACCTCGTGCACGCCGCCTATGCGCTCGGCTATGCCGCGAGCTGGATCACCGAGTGGTACGCCTATGACCGCCGCGTGCTTGACGCGCTCGGGCTTGCCGCCAACGAGCGCATCGCCGGCTTCGTGCACATCGGCCGGCCGGCCAAGCCGCCGGAAGAGCGCGAGCGGCCGAAGCTCGAGACCATCGTCACCTATTACAAGAGCTGAGCCGCGATGTTCTACGAATACGACAAGCGCGACAAAGCGCTGCTGCCGCACGATCCGTTCAAGGCGATCGTCGCGCCGCGGCCGATCGGCTGGGTGACGTCGATGAGCGCGAAAGGCGAGATCAACCTCGCGCCCTACTCCTACTTCAACGGCATCTGCAGCCAGCCAAACCTGGTGATGTTCGCCAGCGAAAGCCGCAAGGATACTGTCAGCTTCATCGAGGAGACGCGCGAGTTCGTCTGCAATCTCGCGACCTGGGATCTACGCGAGCAGATGAATGCGACCTCGGCGCCGTTGCCGCGCGGCGTCAGCGAAATGGAGCGCGCCGGGTTAGAGGCGGCGCCCTCGCGCCTGGTGAAGCCGCCGCGCGTCAAGGCGTCGCCGGTCGCACTGGAATGCCGGCTGGTCAACATCGTCAAGATGACGACCGCCGACGAAAAGCCCCTCGACTGCCACGTCGTGTTCGGTCAGGTGGCCGGTGTCTACATCGACGAGCGCTTCATCAAGAACGGGCTGCTCGACACCGCGGCGATGAAGCCGATCGCGCGCTGCGGCTACAATGACTACGCCGTGGTCGAGAGCGTTTTCGCGATGCAGCGGCCAACCGAGTAATCGCGCATTGCGCTCGCAGGCGATCTTAGAACCGGTTCCCGCTGTCGGGATCACGTCTTAGTTCCCGAACCGGAACTGTGTTGCCGCATTATCCTTAATGCCTGGGTGGGCTACAGCCGGTCCTGTCACGCTTGCGTCACAAGACTCCGTCAGCAGCTTCACCATATCGAATTGATCCGCTTGTCGAGGGCCGAGCCCGGTTCGATGATCGGGAGCGGGAGGAAATCGCTTTGGTTTTCGAGGGACTGTTTACGCGTACCCGGAACGGCGACCGCGCCGCCGAAGCGACCACCGCAGTGCCGCCAGCGCCGACGCGCCCGTCCATCGGGCTCGCGCTCGGCGGCGGCGCCGCCCGCGGCTTCGCCCATATCGGCGTGATGAAAACGCTGGCGGCGCACGGCATCGTCCCGGACGTGATCGTCGGCACCTCGATCGGCGCCGTGGTGGGCGGCTGCTACGCCGCCAAGCAGCTCGACAAGCTCGAGGAATGGTCGAAGAACCTGACCGTGCGCGGCGTGCTCGGCTATCTCGACATCAGCCTGTCCGGCGCCGGACTTATCCGCGGTGGCCATCTCGCCAAGGAGCTCGACTCTTCGCTCGCCGGCATAAAGATAGACGATCTGACGACGCGCTTTGCCGCGATCGCAACCGAATTCAACACCGGCCATGAAATCTGGCTGACGCGCGGACGCCTCGCCGAGGCGCTGCGTGCCTCCTACGCCCTGCCCGGCATCTTCCCGCCGGTGCTGCTCGGCGGCCGCTGGCTGGTGGACGGCGCGCTGGTCAATCCGGTGCCGGTGTCCGCCGCGCGCGCGCTCGGCGCACGGCTGGTGATCGCGGTCAACCTCAACGCCGACTTGTTCGGACGCGGCGCCATCATCTCGAGCCACGGCTCCGACGAGAGCGACGAGACGCCGGCCGAGCCGGTCAAGCGCGGCCTGTTCGGCGAGCGCGGCCTGCGCCGGCAATTCCTCGGCCGCCGCGGCCAGCCCGGCATCCCCACCGTGATGGTGGAAGCCTTCAACGTCATGCAGGACCGCATCACGCGCGCGCGGCTCGCCGGCGATCCGCCGGACGTGCTGATCAGCCCGCGCCTCGGACCGCTCGGCTGGTTCGACTTTCACCGCGGCAAGGACGCCATCACCATTGGCGCCGAAGCCACGGAAAAAGCCATGCCGGCGATCAACGAGGCGATCGAGATGCTGAGTCAGCAGGCAGTCATGAACGGCGCTGGGTAGCGATCAGGCGGTGCGGATGTAATCCCGTATCGCTTCGGTCTCGCCCTCGATCTCTTCGACCCGCTGCTTGACCACGTCGCCGATCGAGACGAGCCCCACCAACTTGCTCTTCGTCAGCACCGGCAGGTGGCGGAATTTCCGCGTCGTCATGCGCTCCATGATTTCGGCCACGGTGTCGTCCTCGCCGCAGGTCTCGACCTCGCGCGTCATGACCTGACCGACCGGCTCGTGCAGAGCCTTTTCGCCGAGTTCGGCGAAGGCGCGGACGATGTCGCGTTCGGAGAGAATACCGGCAAGCCGTCCCCCGGCGCCCTTGATCACCACGGCGCCGATCTTGTGCTTGACGAGAAGCTTTGCGGCCGCGGCGAGTGTCGCGGTCGGCTCGATGGCGATGACGTCGCCGCCTTTGGCGGCCAGGATTGATTTGACGTTCATAGGGGTAGCCTCCCTGAGCGCGCAGGTCCCGTGAATCGCGGGGTCCGCGCTAACGAGAACGATCCGGCCGCGACGTGGGTTCCGTCAAGTCAAATGCGCGCTACATTGTATTTGGTTGCGGCGCCTAATGGCGCGCTGCAGCAAAATCGTCGTCCGGAGGAAGCACCGGAGCGCGGTCAAACCATGAAAACAGCAGCAGACCGGCGAGAAAACCGCCGATATGCGCCTGCCAGGCCACCGGCTGCTCGCCGCCGACGAATGTCGTGGCGCCGATGCCGAACAGGATGTTGATGCCGAACCAGACCGCCAAGAACATCAGCACACGCCCGTCGCTCAGAACGCGCACCAGCGGGAGCGCCGGGACGCGATAGGCCACCTCGTCATCGTCGCGCAGCATGCCAAGTGGACCGCCGCGCTGGAACGCGAAGCGCATCGCAGCCGCCATGGTGCCGGAGATCGAGGCCGAAGCGCCGATCATCGGATATAGCTCGCCGGCGTGGGTTGCGAGATGCAGCGCCGCGCCGGCCGCGGCGGTAACGATGAAGAATGCGATGAAGCGCAACGCGCCGAAGCGCCGCGCCACGGCAGTACCGAACGGCAGCAGCCACACCGAATTCACACCGAGATGCGTCCAGTCGGCGTGGATCAGCGAATAGGTGACGAAGGTCCACACTTCCGCGCCGAAGCCGCCCGGAATCGGCCCCTCCAGCACCAGCGATGAGTCATAACGAGCGGGAATGAAGGCGAAGCTGAGCAGGAACTGGATGTCCTGGTCCTCGGTCAGCACAAACGCGCGCACGAGGTGCACCGCCACCAGCAAAGCCAGCACGGCGAGGACGACACCCGGGATGTTGAATAGCGGTTCGCGTTGCACCAAGAAGCATTCCGATTGACTGCCTGGATTACGCTGGCTTATGGGGCCACCGCAAGCCGCCATGGCGTGCGCACAAAAAAAGAGGAGGGCTTTCGCCCTCCTTCAGATGTCAGACATCGTGTGAATGTCGAGGCAGACCATAGCGCGGTTTGCGCGCATCGCAATCGCCTTATCGTTTTAAGATTAATTCGCGCGCCATACGGCAAAGCCGCGGGTGCGGCACGCCTCCTGCTCCATCACATCCATCGCGGCGGAAAGCCGGCGCATCTGTCTCGCTCGGGGACAAACGACGCCGGCATCCGTATCGCGGCGGAACAGGTGGGGCATATGAAACATCCTTCGACGCGCGCGCTTCACGCTTATTGGAACGAAAAACGCGCCGGCCGTCCGGCGCCGGACCGCGCCGACATCGATCCGGCGGCGATCCGCCATGCGCTCGGCGACACATTCATGCTGGCGGCTGATTTCGTCGACGTGCTGCGCTTCCGGCTGGCCGGTACCCGCGTATGCGCGCTGTTTTGCCGCGAGATCAAAGGAGAGGCCTTCGATGCGCTGTGGACCGAGGAGAGCCGCTCCAAGATCGAAGCGCTGATGAGCATCATCGACGGCGAGACGTTGGGCGTCGTCGCCGGCGTGACGGGACGCACCGCCGACGGCAGCGAGCTCGATCTCGAAATCCTGCTGCTGCCGCTCGCGCATGTCGGCCACGCGCGTATTCGCGCCGTGGGCGTGCTGACGCCGGTGGTGCCGCCCTATTGGCTGGGTGAAAAACCATTGGTCGAATTGGAACTCGGCACGCTGCGTCACATCGGTTCCGAGGTCGAGACACTCGGCGCGCCGCATTTTGCGGCACGCGCCGGTGCGCGGCGAAAACACAACTTCGTGGTGTACAACGGCGGATTGGAAAGCGAGCCGCCCGGCAAGCGCACCGGATAACGCGCCGTTAAGGATAGCCCAATAGGGTCGCTGACAACGGGAATATTATACCCTTATGCCAGCGCCCATGGCAGTGCCGATGACCAAACCGAGGATTGTGCCGCGCGCGGAAGAGCGCCGGCGGCATCAGCGCGTCAAGGTCAATCTGCTCGGCCGCTACATGCTCGCTGATCGCCGCGAATTCCCCTGCCAGGTAATCGACATGTCGCCCGGCGGCATGGCGGTGGTGGCGCCGGTCGCCGGCCAGCCCGGCGAACGGGTGATCGCTTATGTCGACCATCTCGGGCGGCTGGAAGGCAAGATCGCACGGCTGATCGACAACGGCTTCGCGATGACGATTTCGGCGACCGCGCGAAAGCGCGACAAGCTCGCCGCGCAGCTCACCTGGCTCGCCAACCGGCAGATCCTCAATCTGCCGGAAGATCGCCGCCACGGCCGCTTCACGCCGCGCAATCCGATGGCGCGCCTGGTGCTGCCGAACGGCACCAATGTCGCGTGCCGCGTGATCGACCTTTCGGCGTCCGGCGCGGCGGTCGCCATCGCGCCCGACCTGCGGCCGGCGGTCGGTTCGGCCATCACCATCGGCAAGACTGCGGGACGCGTCGTCCGTCATATCGAGGACGGCTTCGCGATCGAATTCACCCGCCTGCACCATCCCGATTTCATCGAAGAAAACGTCACCGGCGAATAGCGTCACCGCGGCGTAAACGCGGTCGGTGCAATTGCGCGGGTTGATCGATGTCGTGGCGCCGCTTTGCGACGCCGTGGCAGCCCCCCTGTTCCATCTCCGACATGCCTCGAAAGGTAAACGCAGCGGCGCGAACCCGCCGCGGTGGTCTGCAATCGTTGAGCTAAGTCGATTAATGCATAAAATTTTAGTCAAAGTGTATTCGATAAGTTTTTAATCGAGTTCTCCGCTAGTTTATACAGTATTCGTCTCGTGATTTAGTCTGCTTTTCTTCGATTTGACTTCGACGACTTAGCTGCGCTGAAAAAGCTTTGTGGCAATTGTGGTCCCAACAAGACGGCAGGGGACCAACAATGGGCTGGCGTTTCAAACAGGGAGTTTTGGCCGGCTGCGCGCTGGTGATTGCGGCAAGCGCGGCGGCGGCCAACGAGCGGGTTGCTTCGCTCGGCAACGGACCGGGCAGCGACCGTCCGGTCTACGCGGCGGTCGGCGAGCCGGCGCGCGCGCCGATCGGCTGGGTCGAGTTCTGCGTCGAATACAAATCCGAATGCGCCACGCGGCCCTCCTCGCCGCGCGATGTCGTGCTCACCGCCAAGGCCTGGACCGACCTGGTCAAGGTCAACAAGTGGGTGAACGACAGCATTCATCCGATCACCGACCTCGAACACTGGGGCGTGGTCGAGCGCTGGAATTATCCCGACGACGGCAAAGGCGACTGCGAAGATTACGTGCTGCTTAAGCGCAAGATGCTGATCCAGGCTGGCTGGCCGCGCGAGGCGCTGCTCATCACCGTCGTTCGCGACAAGAAAGACGAAGGTCACGCCGTGCTGACGGTGAAGACCAACCGCGGCGAGTTCGTGCTCGATAACCAGGAGCCCGAAGTGCTGCCGTGGACCAAAACCGGCTACCGCTTCGTGAAGCGGCAGTCGCAATCCGATCCGAATGTCTGGGTCACGCTCGGCGAGCCACACGCGCCGGCGACAGTGTCGGCGCGCTGAGGGGCGCACCGACATATCCAGAATTCGCGCCCCCGGTCCCGTCCCCACCCCTCCCCGTCCCCAGACCGGGTTCGCGAGCGGCCGAGGCTCCCCCAAGCCTCGGCCGCACCCTTTTTAGGGATGCAGCCTGCAGAAATTTCATAGCGGGATCACGATGCGGCCAGAGTTCACGAGCAGACTGTGATGCGTCTGGGGGGCGTGCATTGGAGCGCCCCATGCAGCAACGTATCGACGTCACCAAAGTCAATCCCGCCGTCCAGAAGGCGGTCTACGCCCTGCAGGCCTACGTCGACCAATCAGGACTCGACGCCAAGCTGCGCGAACTGATCAAAATTCGCGCCTCGCAGATCAACGGCTGCGCCTACTGTCTCGCCATGCATACGCGCGATGCACGCAAGCTCGGCGAGACCGAGGACCGCATCCAGTTGCTCAATGCCTGGCGCGAGGCGCCGCTCTATAACGCGCGCGAGCAGGCAGCGCTGGCCTGGACCGAGGCGCTCACGCTGATCACGCACGGTCACGTGCCCGACGAAGTCTACGAGCAGGTGCGCAAGCAGTTTTCCGAAAAGGAAATCGTAGATCTCACCGCCGCGGTGACGGTGATTAATACCTGGAACCGTATCGCTATCGCCTTCCGCGCGACGCCGCAGGTCGAGAAGGCGAAGGCGGCTTAGCCCACCCGCTTGAGACCTTTGACGTAACGCTTCCAGCGGTTGACGTAGATATCGGCGCCGCCGCGGATCATGTCGACCAGCTTCTGATCGATGCTGCGCACGACGCGCGCCGGCGCGCCGACGATCAGCGAATTGTCCGGGAACGTCTTGCCTTCGGTGACCACCGCACCGGCGCCGACCAGGCAATTGTTTCCGATCTTCGAGCCGTTGAGCATGACCGCACTCATGCCGACCAGCGAGTTGTCGCCGATGGTGCAGCCGTGCAGCATCACCTTGTGGCCGATGACGCAGTTGCTGCCGATCGTCATGGGGAAGCCGGGATCGGTGTGCAGCACGGCGTTGTCCTGGATCTGCGAACGCTCGCCGATCTCGATCCACTCGTTGTCGCCGCGCAGGACGGCGCCGAACCAGACGCTCGCCTCCGGCCTCAGCCGCACCCGGCCGATCAGCACGGCGGTTTCAGCGACCCAATACTGGCCGTCGCCGGGAAATTCCGGCGCCTGACCGTCGAGCTCGTAAATCGGCATTGTACGCCTCCTCAAAGAAGGAGGCAGTCTTGCCCGATTGGGGATGGAGATGTCTAGGCGAACAGCAGGCCGCAGGCCTGCAACACCATCACCAGCACCATGCCCGACATCAGGCTCCAGAAACCGGCGATGATCGTGGCGATGAACACGAACTGGAAGCGGCGGCCTTCCTGGGTCCGGCCGAGCAGTGTGTTGCGCATAATCAGAAAGGGCGCCGAGATCATCAGCAGCGGCACGGCGGCGAAGGCTTTGGCGACCGGCCCGCTGTTGAGCAGGCTGAAGCTCGGCAGGCGGCTGGTGGCGAGCTGGTAGGCGGAAGAACACATGCCGGCGACGGCGAAGCCCAGCGCAAGCGCCAGCAGCATCTGCACGGATTGGGCGGTCATGTCGGCCTCAACGCATTACTGCCGCGATCTCTTGCAGAGCCTTTGGCCGGCCGCCAGCATATCCTTAACGAATGGTTAAGATGTTCCGAGCCAAGGCTTACGGGGGGCAATTCCCGCTTCGATTCGGTTTTGAGACACCCGGATGGCCTATCTCACACAGCAGTCTTTAGCCTTGCCGCGCCGGTCCAGACGGCGCCGTGGCCTCTCCGCGGTGCCGCTGGTGCTGCTCACGGCTGCCGGGCTGATCGCCGCCAGCTATGTCGGCTATGTGCTGTGGCCGCGCTGGCCGGAGGCGCCGGTCTCGCTCGACGCGCCTGCACTGCCGGTGGTGGTCGCCGGCGTCGTGTTCAACATCGAACCCGCGGCGATCCGCAATTCGGTGCAGCGCCGGCCCGGCACGCAAGAGCGCATCGACCTCTCCTATCTCTGGCCGTCGCTCGAGCCGCCCGATCCGGCGCGCAAGCCGACGGTCGGTGCGCCGGCCGATCCGAACGAGCGCATCTTCATCACCATCCAGAACGCCGACGGCACGCTGCCGCTGATGGAGCGCGTGCAGACCATCTATCCGCGCTATCTGGTAGCGGAGCCTTCGGCGGGGCCGGCCGGTCTCACGCAGCGCGCCTTCCGCAAGGACACGCCCTACAGCGGCGAGGAGATCGTGTTCGAGTCGGTGAAGGCCGAGCATTTCCTGGCGCGCTGCTCGCGCCAAGGCGTCGTAAATTCAGGTTCATGTCTGTTGGAGCGGCGCATCGGCAAAGCCGACGTCATCTTCCGCTTCCCGCGCGATTGGCTCGCTGACTGGCAGAGCGTGGCAACCGGCGTCGATGCGCTGGTGGCGCGGCTGCATCCGAAGGAGTAGCATTCCTCCATTCGGCAATTCGGGGGATTACAAATGTCCCGGGCATGGGCTGCTTCGATAATCGCCACGGCCCTGATGATGCCGGCCGGCGCCCTGGCCGCGAATCCGGTGCCGGATAAGGCGGGAGCCTTCGTCGCCTACTGCGCCGGCCATTTCGCGGATTGCAGGGCCAAGGTGGTCGACGCCGACGTCGCAACCCTCGCCACGAAATTATTCGCAAAAAATCCGCAATCCGTTTGCTCGATTCCGAAGGGCATCAGCATGGATGCGGCGACAAAAGAAATCCTTGGCTGGCTCGGCAGCCACAAGGTCGCGGCTTCAATGAGCACCGATGATGCCATTCAGGCTGCGGTGAAGGATCTCTGGCATTGCAAGACGCAAATCGGCGACGGCACGGTGCCGGGCGGGCCGCCGGCCAAGACTGGCGCATTCGTGACTTATTGCGCTAGCCAGCAGGCGAAATGCGCCGGCGAAATCGTCGCGGCCACCGTCACAGTCGCGGTGCCGGACCGGCCCGTGCACTGTTCGCCACCAAACGGCATCAAGACTCCGGAATTGACGGCGCGCGTGGTGGCTTGGCTACAGCAGCACAAAGAGACCTACGAGATGAAAACGTTCGACGGAATCGCGACCGCTTTCGACCATCTCTGGCCCTGTCGCCACTGAACGTCGTTCAGTCCACCAAATCAACGTCCAGAATCGGCAGTTCAAGAATATACGAGCGGCGGCCCTTCTCGACCTCGAGGAACAGCACGCCGATGAATTCTTCGCCGATATAGACCTCGAGCGAGTCCGTCTTCTTCGGCCGCACCACGACGCGGATGTTCTCGTTGTCGAACTTGCGGCGCAGATAAGCGTTGAGCGTCGGCACCGGCTGAATGCTCGGATCGTTGCCGACCTGAATCACCATGCGGAAATTGAACGAGCGCTCGCCATCCTCGTCATCGACGGTGAGTTCACCGAGGTCGTCGTCGCCGACGAACACCTCGCCCGAGTCGTAGGTCTTCGGCACCAGCCGGATGTTGTTGTTGCCGAACAGCTTTTTCAGATAGGCATCGAGCTTTCTGACTTCAGCGACGTCCACCGGGCAACTCCCTTTTGCTGGCGAACTCCTTGCCCCATCGGGGGCAGGCGCGCAAGCGCCCGCGGACGCCGGACGATCAGCCGTCGAGCATCACGCCATAGAGCATCTGATCCATAGCGCGCGAAGGTTCCGGGCAACCGGCCTCGCCGACCACCTTGGCCGGCACGCCAGCCACCGTCGTGTTGTGCGGGACGGGCTTGATCACCACCGAGCCCGCGGCGATGCGCGCGCAATGCCCGACCTCGATGTTGCCGAGGATCTTGGCGCCGGCGCCGATCATCACGCCGCGACGAATCTTCGGGTGGCGATCTTCGTGCTCCTTGCCGGTGCCGCCGAGCGTGACGTCGTGCAGGATCGAGACGTCGTCTTCGATTACCGCGGTTTCACCAACAACCAGACCGGTGGCGTGGTCGAGGAAGATGCCGCGGCCGATCTTGGCGGCCGGGTTGATGTCGCACTGAAAGACGGACGACGAACGGCTTTGCAGATAGAGCGCGAAGTCCTTGCGGCTCTTGCTCAGCAGCCAGTGTGCAAGGCGATGCGTCTGAATGGCGTGGAAGCCTTTGAAGTAGAGCACCGGCTCAAGGAAGCGGGTGGTGGCCGGATCGCGGTCCACGATCGCCACGATGTCGGCGCGGAAGGCCTCGCCGATCGCCGGCTGGTCGTCGAGCGCATTGGCGAAGGCCTGACGAATCAAGTCGGCCGACACGTCGGTGCTGCCCATCCGCTCGCTGACGCGATGGATCACCGCAGCCTCGAGCGTGTCGTGGTGCAGAATGTTTTCGTAGATGAACGTGGCGAGTTCGGGCTCGCGGCGGGCGACATCTTCCGCCTCCTCGCGAAGGCGGGTCCAGACCGGATCGAGCTTGTCGAGGCCGCGCGTGGCCTTCGTCTGATACTGCGCCATTGATCTACTCCCGGTGCCTCTCGGACCCCTCAGATAGGGCTTTTAGCACATTTTACATCCCGCCAAGGGGCCACCGCTATGCGCATAGCTCAGCCGCGTTCATTAAGGAACTGAACAACCTCGGCTTTATAGACCTTATCGCCCACGCTCAGCATATGGTCGCGGTCCGGAATATCGAGCGCGCGGGCGCCGGGGATCAGTTCCGCCAAGGCGTGCGGCGAGCCGGCGACGGTATCTTTGGTACCGACAGCCACCAGCACCGGCATGCGCAGTCCCGCGACTTCCTCCCGGCTCAGCGTTTGGCGCGAGCCGCGGATGCAGGCGGCCAGCGCCTTGAGGTCGGATTTGGTCTGCTCGGCGAAGGCGCGGAATTGCCGGCCGGTCGGATCGGTGACATCGGCGAGCGAGCCCGCCTCCAGCGCATCGGCGATCGACTCCGGCAGGCCAACGCCGTCCACCAGCCGGATGCCGAGGCCTCCGAGGATGAGCGACCGAACGCGGCTCGCGTGCTTGACGGCGAGGAAGGCGCCGATGCGCGCGCCCATCGAGTAGCCCATCACGTCGGCACGTTCGATATTGAGATGATCGAGCAGCGCGCGCACGTCTTCCGCCATGATCGCGCTGTGATAAGCGGCCGGATCGGTGAGCTTGCTCGATTGACCGTGGCCGCGGTTGTCGAGAGCGATGACACGTCGTCCGGCGCGCGTCAGCGTCGTCACCCAGGCGGTGCCAACCCAGTTTACCTCCTTGGTGGAGGCAAAGCCGTGCACCAGCACGATCGACTCGCCCTCGCCTTCGTCGAGAAAGGTGGTCTCGACGTTATCGTGATGAAAGCTCGGCATCTCTATCCTCGCGCCACCATCGCCTCGTAACGGCGCAGGCGGCGATTCTTGCGCCAATGCAGATAGCGCAAGGTGGTACGCTCTGTCGCGTGCTTCATCGACATGATGAACGTGACCAGCGTGAACAGCGCGCCCAAAATCCACACGCCGAGATCGAAGGCGGCGATGCTGAGCGCGATGGCGCCGCGGCCGATGACCTTGAAGATCGCACGCGTGCGGCTGCCCTCCTTCTCGGCCAACTTCGCCACGCGCGACATTTCGCGGGGCGTCTCGGCAAGCTTCAGGCCTTCCATCGCCGCCTTTGTGCCGGCCTTCGCCTGCACACGGCCGACGTCGCGCGCAAGATTGAGCAAGCCGCCGGCACGCTCGACCTTGATCGCCTCGCGCGCGGCGCGGATGGCAAGCTGCGGCTCGGTGATCGAGGCCTTGGCGAAAGACTGGCGCAGCGCCGACCAATCGACGACCCCGCGCAGCATACGTCCGATGCGGCCGGACATCTCGATGCTGAGCTGACCGCTCTTGCGCGCGACCTTGGCAAGCGACAGCCCAACGCGCGCCGGGGCGCCGGCGCCGAGCGTGGCATATGTCCCCGCGGTCACCGCAAGACCGACGCAGGCAAGGCCGAGCACCAATTCGTCCGCCTGCTGGCCGGTGGCGAGCCGTGTGCCTTCGCGCGCCGCATCGCGGATGTCCCCGAACACGAACAGGTCGCCGAGCGTGGTGCCTGCAAAGCCGGCGACGTCGTTCGGCTCGCCGGTCACCAGCCCCATCGCAAAGCTCTCGGCGACATGGCGCGCCGAGTTAGACTCGTCCACCGCGGCTTTGACCCTATCGGCCTGTGCCGGATCGAGCGGCACGTTGCGGGACGTCGCCAGTTCGACGAAGCTGTTGGCGAGGTCGGCATCCTTGGCGGCGAGCGCGGCATCGATCTCGCGCTGCGCGACCCCCGCATCGAATTTTTCGGCCAGCGCGCGGTCGGCGATCTGCGCGGGATCGTCTTCGATCTCCAAGAGCGTATTCGCCTCCATCCCGCGCGGCACGGCATAGACCGCCGCTACCGCCAGCATGGCAGCCGTGAGCAATGCAGGTCCGATGCTCGGCCGGTGCATGACGGGGTGGTCCTGGGGTGCGAATCCTTGCGCGTCTCGCATCCTATCGCTCAAGCAAAATCACGGCGGAACAACGGCTTGCGAATAGAGTTAAGTCGCCTCGCCCGATTCGAAAACGGCCTCTCGCCCAAGGTGTTCCCCATGATACCTGCCGCTATGGTTAGCGAGAGCTAGGCACGGCGCAGCGCCGCCGCTATGGTGCGCCGCATCGCGCATCACCTTGAAACTGTGAAGAGGCCTGCCATGGCGGAGCACGTCGTCCCGCACTTCCATAATACGCCCGGCGTGCCGGTCATCGAGATCGGCGCCAAGGAATTCCAGTGCGTCGGCGCCAAGCCGCCTTACGATCATCCGCACGTGTTCATCGATATGGGCGCCGAGTCGGAAGCGATCTGCCCCTACTGCTCGACGCTTTACCGCTTCGACGCCACGCTCGACTCGCATTCCGCGCGTCCGGCCGAATGCGCGCTGTCGATGGACGCCGCGGCCTGACCCTCCTTCTCGCCGGAACCTGAGCCTTGGCCTCCGCGCGTCACGTCATTGTCGCCGGCGGCGGCATCGCGGGCCTCACCGCGGCGCTCGCGATGGCGCGCGCCGGCCTGCGCGTGACCGTGCTCGAGCAAGCGCCAAAGCTGGAAGAAGTCGGCGCCGGCCTGCAGTTGTCGCCGAACGCAAGCCGCGTGCTGATCGCGCTCGGACTGCGCGATCGGCTTGAGGAAGTCGCCATCAAGCCCGAGGCGGTCCGCGTAATGGCCGGCGGCTCCGGCCGCGAGATCGTACGCATCCCGCTCGGCGCCGAGGCAGAGCGTCATTACGGCGCGCCTTACTGGGTAATGCATCGCGGCGATCTGCAGATGGTGCTGGCCAAGGCTGCGATGTCGACCCGCGACATCGTTGTGCAGCTTGGCGTGCGCGTCGAGGACTACGCCACCCACGTCAACGGCATCACCGTGCAAGGCCGCCGCTCCGGTAAGACCACCGACGAGCGCGGCGTCGCGTTGATCGGCGCCGACGGCATCTGGTCGAATATCGGCGGCCAGTTGGGGCGTCAGCGCGCGCCGCGCTTCGCGCATCGCACGGCCTGGCGCGCATTGGTGCCGATCGACCTGGTGCCGGCGCAATTCCGCGAGCCGCTCGTGCATCTCTGGCTCGGGCTCGATGCGCACCTTGTGCACTATCCGGTAAAGTCCGGCCGCTATCTCAACATCGTCGCGGTCGTGCATGACCAGTGGAACAAGACCGGCTGGTCGGCGGCCGGCGACCCGGCCGAGCTCCTGCGCCATTTCGCGCGCTGGTCCTGGGCGGAAACCGCGCGCGCGCTGGTCTCGCTGCCCGACCGCTGGCTCAAGTGGGCGCTTTTCGACCGCAAGACGCCGTTCCGCGGCGGCGCCGGCCCCATCACCCTTGTCGGGGACGCCGCCCACCCGATGCTGCCGTTCCTCGCCCAGGGCGCCGGCATGGCCATCGAAGACGCCGCGGTGCTCGCCGATATGCTGGGTCAATACATCGACGACCCGGTCGATGCGTTGCGCGCCTACGAAGGCGCCCGCCGGCTGCGCACCGAACGCGCCCAACATGCCTCGCGCAAGCAGGCCCGCATCTATGGGATTAGCGGGCCGGAAGCGCTCATCCGCAATCTGGCGATGCGAGCGATGGGCGGAGAAAAGCTGCGCGCCCGGCAAGACTGGATTTATACTTGGCGACCGCCACAAGGTTTCGAGGGCTAATCCATGCTGTTTCCAACGACCGTCGCCGGCAGCCTGCCGAAACCGTCATGGCTCGCCGAGCCGGACAAGCTGTGGCCGCAATGGCGCCTGCAGGGCGACGATCTCGCGCGCGGCAAGCTCGATGCGACGCTGCTGGCGATCAAGCTGCAGGAAGACGCCGGCATCGACATCGTCTGCGACGGCGAGCAGTCGCGCCAGCACTTCGTGCACGGCTTCCTGGAATTCGTCGACGGCATCGACTTCGCGCACAAGGTCGAGATGGGTATCCGCGCCGACCGCTACAAAGCGATGGTGCCGGTGGTGCGCGGCGAATTGAAACTGAAAGGCCGCGTGCACCAGACGGAAGCACGCCACGCCCGGGTGCACACCAAGCGCAAGCTCAAGATCACTTTGCCCGGCGCGATGACCATCTCCGACACGATCGCCGACGCGCATTACGGCGACAAGGTGAAGATGGCCTTCGCCTTTGCCGATCTCCTGAACCAGGAAGCGCGTGCGCTGCAGGCGGACGGCGTCGATGTGATCCAGTTCGACGAGCCGGCGTTCAACGTGTTCATGGACGAAGTGTCCGGCTGGGGGATTGAGGCGTTGCATCGCGCCATCGACGGCCTCACCTGCACGACCGCCGTGCACATCTGCTACGGCTACGGCATCAAGGCCAACATCGACTGGAAGAACTCGCTCGGCGAGGAGTGGCGGCAGTACGAGAAGATTTTTCCGGCGCTGGCGAAGAGCCGCATTGGCCAAGTGTCGGTCGAATGCATCAACTCGCACGTGCCGATGAAGCTATTGTCCCTGCTCGAGGGCAAGGACATTCTGGTCGGCGTCATCGACGTCGCCAACGACACCGTCGAGACGCCGGAGCAGGTCGCCAAGGTGATCGCCGACGTCAGCAAGGTGGTGCCGAAGGAGCGTATCCTCGCCTGCACCAATTGCGGCATGGCGCCGATGCGGCGCGACATCGCCGAGGGCAAGCTGAAGGCGCTCGGCGCCGGCGCCGCGCTGGCGAGGCAGCAGATCCGTTAGGTCACGGGCTTACCGCGCCGCCAATTCCAGGGTTTCTGGACCTATCGGCGACGCAATGGCGACGACGAAGATCGCCAAATAGAACGCCAGCCAAATAAAGCTGATGGCGGCGTCGCCATTGGTTGACACGTCATCCTGGTACGAGTGGCGCGAACGGGAGCCGGTTACGGTCGTCATCGTGGCGTCCTCCGTCTGACCAAGTGTCGTCGGCGCAACGACGCCCTTGGTTCAACCGGTAATACCCCCGTCCAACGACGCGAGTGTGAGCCCGCCACGGCCAAGCGCAACGTGATTATCTGAATGGAAACGATAAAGGCCCTTTATAGCCCGGCAAGCAGCCGGACAGCCTCGCCTAACGTGCGGCGCGCCCCATGACGTCCATCAGCTCGGCCACCTTGCGCCGCTGGTCGGCTTTGTCACCGCTTTTGATCGCGTGCGCCACACAGTGCGCGACGTGTTCGCGCAAGATCTCCTCTTCGACCCGGCGTAAGGCCGCGCGCACCGCGCCGATCTGCGTCACGATGTCGATGCAGTAGCGGTCGCCCTCCACCATGCGGGCAAGGCCACGCACCTGTCCTTCGATGCGCTTGAGTCGCTTCAAGGTCGCCGTCTTGCTGTCCTTCGCCATGACGGTTATATACCCCCCTAGGGTATAGGGCGCAAGGGATACCGTCATGGCCGCGACCGCTGAGCATCACCACGATCACGCGTCGGCAGCAGGCGGCGTCATCGATCCGGTCTGCGGCATGACGGTCGACCCGCACACCACCCCGCATCGCACCGACTACCGCGGGCATCCTTATTATTTCTGCTCCGGCGGCTGCCGCACCAAGTTCGTCTCCAATCCGGACAAGTACCTCGGGCCGCGCGAGCCGGAGCCTGTCATCGAAGGCGCCATCTACACCTGCCCGATGCATCCGGAGATCAGGCAGGAAGGCCCTGGCTCCTGTCCGATCTGCGGCATGGCGCTCGAGCCCGAGATGCCTTCAGCCGAGACCGGACCGAACGCCGAACTGATCGACATGACGCGGCGCTTCTGGATCGGCCTCGTACTGACGCTGCCGGTCTTTGTGCTGGAGATGGGCGGGCATTCCGTCGGGGCGCGCAATTGGATCGACGCAACGCTGTCGAACTGGATTCAGTTCGCCTTCGCCACGCCGGTCGTGCTGTGGGCGGGCTGGCCGTTCTTCGTACGCGGCTGGCAGTCGCTGCTCACGCGCAATCTCAACATGTTCACGCTGATCGCAATGGGCACCGGTGTTGCCTATGGCTACAGCGTGGTGGCGACGCTGGCCCCCCGCATCTTCCCGCACTCCTTCGCACATGGCGGCGCGGTGGCAGTCTATTTCGAGGCGGCCGCGGTGATCACCGTGCTCGTGCTGCTCGGCCAGGTGCTGGAGCTGCGCGCACGCGAGGCGACGTCCGGTGCCATCAAGGCACTGCTCGATCTCGCGCCGAAAACTGCGCGCCGCGTCAAAGACGACGGCAACGATGAGGAAGTTTCGCTCGATCAGGTGCAGATCGGCGACAGCTTGCGCGTGCGGCCCGGCGACAAGGTGCCGGTCGACGGCGTCGTACTCGACGGCCACTCCGCGCTCGACGAGTCCATGGTGACTGGCGAATCGATGCCGGTGAGCAAAGACAAGGACGCACGCGTGATCGGCGGCACGCTCAATGTGTCCGGCAGCTTCGTGATGCGCGCCGACAAGATCGGCCGCGACACCTTCCTGTCCCAGATCGTGCAGATGGTCGCCACCGCGCAACGCAGCCGGGCGCCGATCCAGCGCCTTGCCGATAAAGTGGCCGGCTGGTTCGTACCGGCGGTGATCGCAGTCGCGCTGATCGCCTTTGCCGCCTGGGCAATATTTGGGCCGGAGCCACGCTTCGCCTACGGGCTGGTCGCAGCGGTGAGCGTGCTGATCATCGCCTGCCCCTGCGCGCTCGGCCTTGCCACGCCGATGTCGATCATGGTCGGCGTCGGCCGCGGCGCGCAGGCCGGCGTGCTGATCAAGAACGCCGAGGCGCTTGAGCGCATGGAGAAGATCGACACCCTCGTCGTCGACAAGACCGGCACACTCACCGAAGGCAAGCCAAAGGTGGTGGCGGTCATCGCCCTGCCCGGCTTCGACGAGGCCGCCGTGCTGAAATTTTCCGCCAGCGTCGAGCGTGGTAGCGAGCATCCGCTGGCGGCCGCGATCGTCAAGGCGGCGGCCGAGCGCTCCATCGAGCTCGGCAAGGTACGCGGCTTTGATGCGCCCGCCGGCAAAGGCGTCATCGGCATGGTCGACGGCAAAAGGGTTGCGCTGGGCAACGCAAAATTCCTCGCCGAGCTCAACATTGACACGGAGCCGCTGGCGCTGGAAGCCGAACGGCTGCGCGGCGACGGCGCCACCGCAATTTTCCTTGGCCTGAACGGCAAGCTCGCCGGCTGCATCGCCATAGCCGACCCGGTCAAGGAGACGACCCCGGCCGCGCTCAAGGCGCTCGCGGCAGAGAACATCCGCGTCGTTATGCTGACCGGCGACAACCGCACCACCGCAACCGCGGTCGGCAGAAAGCTCGGGCTGATTGAGATCGAAGCCGAAGTGCTGCCCGATCAGAAGAGCGCCGTGATCGAGAAGCTCACCCGCGAAGGCCGCGTGGTGGCCATGGCCGGCGACGGCGTCAACGACGCCCCGGCGCTCGCCGCCGCACAGGTCGGCATCGCCATGGGCACCGGCGCAGATGTTGCGATCGAAAGCGCCGGCGTCACCTTGCTGAAGGGGGACCTCACCGGCATCGTCAAGGCGCGCGTTTTGTCGCGCGCGGTTATGCACAATATCCGGCAGAATCTTTTCTTCGCTTTCATCTACAACGCGGCCGGCGTACCGATAGCAGCCGGCGTGCTCTATCCTGTGTTCGGCCTGCTGCTGTCGCCTATCATCGCCGCGGCGGCGATGGCGCTGTCCTCGGTCAGCGTCGTCGGTAACGCTTTGCGCCTGCGCCGCTTGGACCTGTGAGATAGACGCAGCCGCTCGCCCGCACATTGCCTCCGACGCGAGGCAGGGAGTAAAACTTCCGGGCAATGCTATCCAAATTGTCGATGAACATGGCCGGTTCGACGGGCAGGTTTCTTCTCGGCGCGCTCGTTGTTTTGGTGGTCATTCGCTTTGTGATTGTCCTCAAGCTCCCGCTTCTCATTCTCGTAGCGGAGGCTCACGACGACGCATTGTATATTCGTCTTGGCGAAAGCCTTGCCGCCGGCCATTGGCTCGGACCCTACGACAAGTTCACGTTGATGAGAGAACCTGGCTATTCCGCGTTTCTTGCTCTCAGCAGTTGGTCGGGCCTACCGGTTTCAGTCACTCACGCACTCGTTCAAATCGCTGCCACCGCGGTGACTTCAATTGCTGTCTTCCGGTTGAGCGGATCGCGCGCCTTCGCTGCTTTCACGTTTATCGTTCTCTTGCTTTGCCCCGCCGGCTTGACGCCTGAGATCCAGCGGATCGTGCGCGATCAAATTTATTGGCCGCAAACACTGGTGCTCTTTTCGCTGGGTGCGATTCTTCTGCTGGCGCCGCCATCCTGCCGCGCTTCACGGATCGGCCTCGCAATCGCGGCGGGCCTATTGCTTGGCTGGATGTGGCTCACCCGCGAGGAAGGGGTCTGGCTTCTGCCAGGCCTGGGACTGCTCGCCGCGGCGGCTATCTTTGCGAGCCGGCAGGCTCAAGGCGAGTGCCTGCGACTGCTGCGCGATATGGGGATCGTTGCGTTCGCCTTCCTTGCCGTTTACGGCGCTTTTCTCGCCGCCAATCGTATCGCTTACGGCTCGTTTGCCGGCGTCGACTTCAAAGAGCGCAATTTCGTAGCAGCCGTAGGTGCGTTGCAGAGCGTGGAGGTTGGTCCCGTGGTGCCATATGTCCCGGTGCCGCTCGCGGTTCGCAACGCCGTTGCCAAAGTCAGTCCCACGTTCGCACCACTGAGTGTCCCTCTTGCGCCCGGAGGCGACCTATTCGGATGGAGTGAGCCTGGCTGCCGGATGATCCAAAGTACGTGCGGCGATATTGCCGGCGGCTGGTTCGTGTTTGCGCTTCGCGACGCCGCTGCCGCCAACGGCTTCTATCGCAGCCCGGATGTCGCCGCAGAAAGTTATGCGCGCCTCGTGGAGGAAGTCGCCGCCGCTTGCGCCGATGGCCGGCTGCAATGCCACCACTTGTGGGTCCCGTATATGCCCCGATTTGAAGCGGCGCAGTGGCGCGCGTTGCCGCGCGCCGTCGTGACGGTAGCCGCCAAGGTGAGCCTGTTTAGCCCGCCGAAACTGTCGCCGCCGCATTCAATGTTGGAGGACGCGCGTTTGGCGGAGTATTGGTCGTTCTTGAACTTTCCGCGCATCTATCGCATCGATCAAAGCCAAAGCGACACCGTCGTCCACGGCTGGTTTTATGACCGCCAATCGACTGAATGGCCGGAGCTCAAGGCTTATACCGCGGATGGCCGCGAAATCCCGGCCCGCGTCACGAGACTTCCTAGTCCCGATATCCAACGGCATTTTTCCGATGACCGCGCGGGCACCAATCGGTACAAAATAACATTCCCCTGTCCCCAGGTTTGCGCGCAGTCTCGACGCATCAAGGAGAGATCCGCCTCATCGCCGATCGCAACCACGTGTCTGCTTCCGCGGACAGCGCTACGCTGAACATCGATACGCTGACGCAGGTCGGACAAGCTTTTCAGCCCCGCGACGCCAGTGAGAAACTTGCAGCACTCGGTCTGTCCGCCCTCACCCGTCTCTACAGCATTGCCCTACCGCTTTTGATGGCCGCCAGTCTGCTCGCAATGCTGGTGGCGTGTTGGCGTGATCTGAGCGGACAAAGGCCCAATATTCTTCTGCTTGCCGCTGCATCGGCGTGGGTGCTCGTCGCCTGCCGTGTCGGCCTGATAGCCTTGTTCAACGTCAATTCTTTTCCTGACCCGGAACCGCGGCTGACTGCGCCGGGGACCTATATGGCCATTGTCGCTGCCATCCTTGCGCTCGCCGCGTATTACCGGCCGAGCGCGCCGAAGGCACTCGTCAAGATTCCGGTATCTCCTTATTCCGGTGTGCCCTGACCACAATTCTCAAGGCGCGGACGTATCGGCCGTATTATGCACAATATCCGACGGAATAGGTTTTTCGCTGTCATCTCCCCGGCCGCCGGCGTACCGATTAAGCCGGTTCGGCTGCGTCATATGAGATCCGAGGATTACATCGCAATGCACCGTATTCCGTTTTCCATTTTTGTTCTGTGCGCTCTGAGCAGCGCGGCGCACGCCGCCGAATGGCGCGTGCAGCACATCGACACGCCAGCGCGCGTGACCGCGGTCGAGATTATCGGCGGCAAGCCGCAGGTCAGTGCGGGCGGACTCTGGTATGGCATTGTTTCAGCCAACGGGAAGTTCAAACTTGCCTTTACGGATGTAGTCGCCAAGGTCGAGCAGCCGAAGGATGCGCTGCGCGACAGCCGCGCCGCTGTCGGCAAGCGCGATATCGCGCGCGCGTGGCTTGCCGAGCCGACGACGCGTTACGACCATCGCATTCTCGGCCATGACGTCGACGCCGGCAGCGTCATCGTCGAAAGCCGCGACGGCAAGCAGCAGACTGTCCGGCTGAAAGACGACGCGGTGTTCGAAGATCTTGAGCCGCGCCTTGCCGATCTCGACGGCGACGGCCAAGACGAGATTGTGGTGGTGAAGTCTTATCTCAAGCGCGGTTCGGCGCTGGCGGTCATCGCCGCCAATAAGGGCAAATACGACGTCATGGCGGAGACGCCGCCCATCGGCCAGCCGCACGCGTGGCTCAATCCCGCCGGCATCGCCGATTACAACGGCGACGGAAGGCAGGACATCGCCTTCGTGCGCATGCCGCACGCCGTCGGCGCGCTCGAATTATGGACATGGGGCGCGGACCGCAAGCTGCGCAAAACCGCGGAGATTGCCGATGTCTCCAATCACATCGCCGGCTCGCACGTACTCGGCATGAGCGTAACAGCGGATTTCGACGGCGACGGGATCGCCGACCTGGCAATTCCGTCATTTGATCGAAACAAGTTGCGCATTCTCGCGTTCGCTCCGCAGCCGCGCGAGGTCGCCGCCGTTATGCTACCGGCGAAGATCGTTACCAACCTTTTGCTGGTCGATGGCAACTCAGCGATCGCCGTCGGGCTGTCCGACGGCACGCTCGCCGTCATCAAGCGCGACTAGCGCCAGCCTGGCGGAGAAGTGCGGACGGTTCCCCATCCGACCTTCTTGCCCTTGCTCCAACCCGGCGGAACATGGGCGCCGTTCCAGCCGGTCTTATGACCCTGGCTGAAGCCATGCGGCGCACCGCCGCCGCCACCCGGGCCTTTCGCCGAAGCCGTTGCAATCGCCGCCGTCGCAAGCGCGACAGACAGCAAACCGGTCGTTGCAATGCGCAGAATGGTGACGCGCATGAGTTCCTCCCAAGACTGTGGTTATGCCAGTCAACGTTCGCGATCCGCGGACGTTCCGCCGCTTCGGGAACTGAGTTCCCTCAGCGCACGACGCCGTCGCTCGTGCGCGGAGCCGGCGGATTCAATGCGGGAATCGGCTTACAGTTCTTCTCGCGCGCGGCGTTGCGCAATTCGTTCAACTCGCCGCGTCGCTCGACATATTCGGGCTCGTAAGCGACGCCGCTGACGAAGCGGCCGCCCGCATCGACGCTGGCCTTTGCCATCATTTGCTCGAGCACCTCCGCGCGCGCCGCGCTGATCACGGCCGCTTGCGCAATCTCGTCGCAGCCGTAGAGCATATATTTGCCGGGCGCGATCAGCATGCGGCCGGCGCGATCTTCCGCCGTAAAACCACTGCCGCCCCCGCAGCCGGAGAGCGCGGTCAGGAGACCGAGGGCGACGATGGCGTAAGCCGGCCTCGCCAAGGTCACGCCTGCGTGGCGCGGCCGAGCGCGCGCATCACATCGCCGCGCGAGATCATGCCGAGCAGTTCGCGTTGCGGACCGAGCACCGGGAAGCTGCGGATGCGCAGGTTCACCATCAGTTGCAGCACGCGGGTGAGCGGCGTCTTCGGCTCCACGTTGATCACCGCCTCGGTCATTACCTCATCGACCCGCCGCTTCATCAGTTCGTCATAGCGCGGCACCATCTGCCCGGTGGTAAAGGCGAAGGCGCGCAGGAAATCGAATTTGCTGACGATGCCGATCAGGCGGCCGTTCTCCACCACCGGAAAGGCGTTGAAGTCGTGCTGCGTGAACAGCGCCTCCGCCTCGCTCATGGTGCAGTCGCGCGGGATGCTCATGACGCCATTGGTCATGAACTGCTCCGCCGTGCACTGCAGGAAACGGTATAAGTCCATCGCTGTCACCTATGCGTCGGCCGCGAATCCCGTAACGGCCGGGATCGACCGGGAAGCGATTAGCACATGCCGCCGGAAAGGCTAGCGAGTTCCCGCCAAGGCATGCGGCGCAGATGCCGCAGACCGCAACCGTCACCACGCCCGCCAGTTTAGTCCACTTTTCGCGGCGATACTGTGTCGCGGACGGCCGAACGGCCCGCGCGGCCTCAGCACAGGTTGAATTTTCGGTATTTTCCAACGGCCTCGATCGCACCTTTCGTTAACTCCCGGGTCCTACGCTTCGGTCCAGCGGCTCTGCGGAGCCGGCCAACCGGTCATGTGCATTTCGATGGTGCGACGATCCCAGCGCCGAAAACGGAATTTCAGCGACGTCCCCCGGACCGTCGTGCTGCTGGTCTGGGTCGGCTTCGCGTGCAGCATTTTCTACTACGTCTTCGATCGCCCCTCGCCGCCACCGTCGGACCCGACGACGCGACCGTCAGCCGGTCGGCGCACCACGGCGGATGACGACAAGCTCTATACCGGCTCGATCATTCTCGTTGAGCACAAGGACCGCTGCTGGCTGCGCACCATGGACAATCGCACCGGCTTGATGTGGGACCAAGGCTATGTCGATTGCGACGCCGTCGTGGCGGCTATGACGCCCGCTGTCAAACAGCCGGTCAGCATCCTCCGCATCAACTCGATCAGCCAGGCGTTCCGCCGCGGCAACGAGTGAGCAATCGCTTTAAGCTGAAAAGAATGTGGTGCGGACGGTCGGACTCGAACCGACACGGGATTACTCCCAAGGGATTTTAAGGCGCACCGCCCACCTGGAGCGCCATTTAGTGCACCAATTTCTCTTGAGATAACAACGTTGAGATTCCGCAAAGAGAGTCTTGCTCCCTTGGGCCGCAAAAAGATTCCATCGCAGAGTCAGTTATCTAATCTAGCGCATCAAAAAATGAGGCTAGCGCGAGGCTAGGTGGCCGGGAGTGCAGTCGTAAACGTGGGGATAGCGACCTTGCGCTTTTTCTATGCCGTGATTCAATGAAGACATATTAGATAATTATCAATTGCCTATGTCGCGCATCACAGAGACCGTAGAGTTTGAGGATTAGAAGAGAGAGCTAAAGCGTATAAGTTTGGGAAAGAGAATTGGAGCGATTGGGGTTTGTTGTTTCGCTTCCTGCTTGTTAGCTGCCGATTATTGGATAAAGCCGCCGCACAAATAGCTAAGAAAACTCGCAAGCCAAATGCTTGGGCGATATTTTTAGGCGAGCAGATGAAATTGGGAAAAACAATTCAGGAAGCTGCGGAGTTGTGGCGTAATCAAAAATAAAATGGGCGGCATTTGCGCCACTCAAGACTTCCGCCGCGCACCAACTATGCGCCACGCAATTGCCAGCAGAACTAGCGACACAGGAATGGCGAGCCACAACGCAGGAGCGCCCTTCGCACTCAGCGTGAGAGGCGCAATTCCGAAGACGAGTTCGTTGTGAATTTCGGTCACGGCAGAGTTCTCCATTGAGAATCAGTGCGTGACCCGCAAGAGGTATGGAGGGCAAAGGTGACTCTCAGCGCAAGTTCAACTTTTCAAACGCGCCTAAGCTCTTGTTTTTTCTAACTAGGCGCCCCCTTCGAAGGTAGCGCTCTTTCGCAATCTCCCTATTAAGCCATTGGCGCAAATCAAAAATATCTGCTCATTTTTGCATGTAGCAGGTTCGCTAGGCGCAATTTTGCGCTCACTCGGCCCACAATCCAAAAATATTTTGGTGCTCGCTACATACTCAAAACACGATTTTCGGTGAGGCTAGGCGGAGGCTAACAGTTGCTGATTGATACCGATGCCCCTACTAAGTGACTGTTTTTATTGGTGCGGACGGTCGGACTCGAACCGACACGGGATTACTCCCAAGGGATTTTAAGTCCCTTGCGTCTACCATTTCGCCACGTCCGCGGTAGCTCTCACACCGCCGTCGCGCGGCGGGAAGCCAACGCGGCGGCGTCTTACATCAGTCCGATAACACGTGACCCCAGTTTGATGCCCAGTCCTTGCCGCCGGCGTCGGTCACCTTGTCGCCTTCGAAGAACTTGTTGGGCACCTGGAAGATCGCGATCATGGTGCCGCCGTCCGGGCACCAGGCGACATGTCGGCTGCCGGCCGGCCGCCACACGAACTCGCCGGCCTTCACCTCGAGGCCTTTGTCCGGCCCTTCCTTGTCGACCAGCGAGCCTTCCAGCACATAGGTCTGCTCGATCAGCACGTGCTCATGGTCCGGCAGGCGCGCGCCGGGGGCGAATTTCATCAGCGACGTGACGACGCCGGTTTCGCGGTCGACCAGCAGCGTCTTCGCCTCGACGCCCGGAAAGCGCGTCTTTTCCCAGGGCAGCGCGGCCACCTCGACGAAGCGCGAGGCGAGCGGCGGCAGCTGGCCGTGCTTGCTTGCATTGGG
>Ga0134124_10000179_pt1 | contig 58381 bp, 44 predicted proteins | sample KB304_FD_96880 | JGI IMG/M metagenome (GOLD analysis project Ga0134124, IMG submission 96880) | Terrestrial soil microbial communities without Nitrogen fertilizer from Kellogg Biological Station, Michigan, USA - KB3-0-4 | ecosystem: Environmental > Terrestrial > Soil > Unclassified ...
CCCGACTTTTCGCCGGATGGTTCGCGCATGGTGTACAGCTCCTATGTGGGCCGACAGTGGCATCAATTGTGGGTAATGCCTGCGAATGGAGGCGATGCACTGCCGATCTCGTACGGAGATTGGGACGCGACGAATGCGCGGTGGTCGCCAGATGGAAACAAGGTCGCATACATTTCGAATGAAAGCGGAAATACGTCGCTGAGTTATCTGACGATTCCCGGCGGCGAGCGCAGAGCAATGGTGAGCCAGAAGCGGCAATATCTTCGGCCTCATATTGAGTTGAGTGCGGTGCTGGCCGGCGGCGAGACGACATCAGTACGGATGTCGGTGACCGATGGCGAAGGCAGGTTTCACGCTCCGCCCAATGCGTGGATCATCGCCGATGACGGATTTGACCGGAGTGACCGCTCGTTCGAAGCACACTACTTTCATACTTCCGGAACCGCTCGTTTGGACGTGCCAGCCGGAAAGATCACCATCGAAGTAGTGAAGGGACTGGAGTATGAGCCCCTGAAACAAATCGTGGAGGTGCAGGAGGGTAGGACGGCAAGTGTCAAGTTGCCGGCTCTGAAGCGGATCTGGCAAGTAAAACAAGGCCAGGGGCAATGGGTTAGCGGGGACCTGCATGTGCACATGAATTATGGAGGAAGCTATCGAAACTCACCGGCGCACGTTGCGGAACAGGCGGCGGCTGAAGACCTGGGAATTGTGAATAATTTGGTAGTGAACAAAGAACAGCGGATCCCAGACGCGGTATTCGGAGGCATGGGCCTTGATCCGGCTGCAACGCGAAATGCGCTGGTGATCCACGGGCAGGAATTCCACACCAGTTACTGGGGGCACCGCGGACTGCTGAACCTGCAAAGCCATCTGCTGCTGCCGGACTACGCAGGCTATCCGAATACCGCCGCGTCGAGCTTGTATCCGATGAACGCGGACGTCTATGACATGGCGCACGCGCAGGGAGCGCTGGTTGGGGCGGTGCATCCGTTCGACAAGGAGCCCGATCCGTTTGCCAATCCGGCGCAAAGGATTACCGATGAGCTGCCCGTGGATGTGGCGCTGGGAAAATTGGATTACATGGAGATCGTGGGGTTCAGCGATCACAAATCGACGGCTGAGGTGTGGTACAAGCTGCTGAATCTTGGCTTCCGGATTCCCGCTGGCGCGGGGACAGATGCGACCGCTAACTACGCCGCACCGATTCGCAGCCAAGTGGGCATAGACCGAGTGTACGTGAAGACGCCCCTTGGACCGGTCGATGGACATCTTGTGGATTCCTGGTTCGAGGCGCTGAAACAAGGCCGGACGTTCGTGACCAATGGCCCGTTGCTTGAGTTTGGAATCGGCAACGCGCTCGTGGGAGACGACCTGCAACTCAAGGAGGCGCAGACGATTGTGTTCAAGGCGCGCCTGCGATCGATCGTGCCTGTGGACCGGCTTGAAGTGGTCTGCAACGGAAGAGTGGCGAAGGAAATAGCACTTGAGGGAAACCGGCAGTCCGCCAACGCCGAAGGAACGCTGCCAATCTACGACAGCGGCTGGTGCGTGTTGCGCACTTGGTCGGAGAACGCCAAGTATCCAGTGATGGACAAGTATGCGTACGCCACAACGAGTCCGATCTATGTGACCGTGGACGGAAAGAAATCGAGGTCGCCGCAAGATGCCCGATATTTTGCTGCGTGGATTGACCGTACGATCGAAGCGACCACAACGTACCCGGACTGGAATTCCGAGGCAGAGAAAGAACGCGTCCTAGGCCGCCTAAAGGAAGCGAAGGAAATCTACCAAGCTCTGCAATAACGGTTCTTGCTTTCTATTCGACGTAAACCATCAACAGAGTGCCAAGAACGATCATTAACGCGGGGTAGAGTCTCGCGAAAATCGATTGCCATTTGTTGGGAACTTCTGACAGGCCCTTGGCCAGACCGATACCTAAGCCCGTGCCGGAATAGCTGAAATGTTGGGCCTGGATGCGCTGCATGGTGGCCATGTGATCCGGGCCGTGCATGCCTGCATCGTGCGAGTGAAAGAGCAGGAGGATCGAACCAACGACCGCAAAAACAGGAAAGACCCAGGCGGACCACGCGGCGGTCAGTTTGTTGCGCGCGCGTGCCAGCTCAATTGTGCCCAGGGCAAGGAGAAGCATGGCAAATGTCTTGTGCTGCATGACCTCGTGATTGGTGAGCATGCCCTGAATCCAGGGTTTAGGGCCAAACGGCCAGAGTTCGGTATCGCTGAAAATCAGGACAAATAATCCTGAGATCAGAAAGCAAACGGGCCAGGCATAGCGCGCAATCAATATGCGGTCGCGGAACAACGTTTCGGTAAAGATCAGGATTCCCGCGAGAACGAGAAAAAATCCCGCCAAATGATGATTGAATTCGCTTTCGCGCTTATCGGCGAGGAGCTTCGCCTGTTGAGCAGGAGTGATCGGTTCATCCATGGCCATGCCGGCATGATCGTGATGCGGGTGCTCCGCGGGGGTCTGCGAGAGCACAGGCAAGGCCGCCACAGACACTGTGATGAGCGCAAGCAGAAGACACCGAATTGCAGAAGGATAGCGAGACAGCGAAAAAACAGAGAGAACTAGTTTCATTGCGCGGCGATCCTTGAAGGAAATGTATCCCGATTGAGCGAACGCATCAAGTTCTGATAAGACGACGAATACCTGCCCCAATTATGCCCTTCATTGGATGGCGCGGCTATGGAATTAGATACAGGGAACAAAGGCACTAACGAAAATTTCGATCCTTCCGAGCAAAATCGTGCGGGGTAGTTGCCACCGGAGGGTGGAGTCATTCTTTTGGCAAGCTGGTAGACTGCACCCGTGAGTAACCTGACGGGCCGAGCAGGAGTGAAAAAGGGGACGACATGGCGCAAGCAGATGGGAAGCGAGCGTTTCGAGTAGGCGTTGCGGGGCCGGTGGGCTCGGGCAAAACGGCGCTGGTAGATCGCTTGAGCCGGAGATTGTGGCCGAAGTACAACCTGGCGGTGGTGACGAACGACATCTACACGAAAGAGGACGCCGAATTCCTGCTGCGCCAGGGCGTGTTGCCGGCGGACCGCGTGCGCGGAGTGGAAACAGGGGCTTGTCCGCATGCGGCGATTCGCGAGGATGCGTCCATGAATTTGCAAGCGATCGCGGAGCTGGAAGATGCACTGCCGGGGCTCGAACTGATTTTTGTAGAGAGCGGCGGAGATAATTTGTCGGCGGCATTCAGTCCGGAGCTGGTGGATGTGTGGATTTATGTGATCGATGTGGCGGAGGGCGACAAAATTCCGCGCAAGGGCGGGCCGGGAATTACGCGGTCGGATCTGCTGGTGATCAACAAGATCGATCTGGCTCCGTATGTAGGAGCTTCGCTCGAAGTGATGGAACGGGATTCGCGCCGGATGCGCGGCGAGCGGATATTTTTGTTTACTAATTTGCGGGCAGACGTGGGACTGGACGACGTGATCGCGTGGCTGGAGGTGAAGCTGGGTGTTCCAGCGAGTTCGCGGCGAAGGCTGATTGATGCGCACGCGCCATATGTGGGTGTACCGCACACGCACGGCGAGGGCAGCCACAGCCATGCTCCTGTGCACCGACAAGATCACGAGCAGGCGAATCATTCGCATACAGATGGAACGGCACACAGGCACGCTTACTGAAACGAAGGAGACCGCTATGGAATTCGCAACAAGCCGCGGCGACGTTGATTCGGAGCTGTCGAGGTTGCGACTGTTGCATCTGGCGGACAGCGCGTTGCCGATCGGAGCGCTGGCTCACTCGTTTGGGTTGGAGACGCTGGTTGCGCACGAATTACTGGATGTGGCGAACCTGCCGGAATTCTTGCAGGGATATCTGGAGGAGGCGGGTTTTCTGGAGGCAGTGTTCTGCGGGGCTGGGTGGCGATTGAGTCAGAGCAGCGAGGATTTCGCGCGAGATTGGATATTACTTAATGAAAAATTGAGCGCAAGGAAGGCCGCCAGGGAAAGCCGCTCCGGAAGCGGGTCGCTGGGGCGCAATTTTATGAACGCGGTGGTATCGGTGGAGGAATCGGATCTGATTCGGGCGGCATTGCAGGCGTCGAAGGAAGCTGCAGGCCTGATCCATCACAGTGTCGCATTCGGACTTGTGGGAGGAGTGCTGAAGATTTCGGACAATTCCACGGTGATTGCATATCTGCACCAATCGATCGCGAGTCTGGTGTCGGCATGCCAACGGCTTCTGCCACTGGGACAACATGCGGCAACCAGGATTTTGTGGCAGATGAAGCTAGTAATGATCGAAACAGCGGAGCGGAGCATGAACTGCACGCTGGACGACGCGGCTTGCTTCATGCCTCTGCTCGAATGGGGCACGATGGAACATCCGGCGCTGACAACGCGACTGTTTATCAGTTGAGGACGCAATGGCAGCGACCGTCGAAATTGCGAACGTCCATAAGGCTGGAGGTGAGGCGACTGCGTCGCCGCTCGCACGAGGATCGGTTCGTGCGGCGCTGCGCCTGGAGTTCGCGCGGAACTCGACGAATGGGCTCACGAGGCTGTCGGAAAGCCGTCAGGAAGCTCCATTGCGGGTGGTACGCGCGTTTGAGACTTCGGATGGAACGGCGCTGACGCATTTGCATAACGTTTCCGGGGGGTTGCTGGGAGGCGACCTGTTAACCCTCGATGTGCGGGCGGGAGCTTGCGCCAACGTGCAGCTCACGACGACCGGCGCGACGCGCATCTACCGCAGCCGCTGTGGCGCGGGGACGGCTACGCAAAAGAACACGATTACGGTTGGCGGCGATGCCCTTTTGGAGTATGTCCCCGATGCGACTATCCCTTTCGCAGGGGCCCGATTCGCGCAGCGGACGGAGATTCGACTGGAGGCCGGTGCCGGCTTGTTTTGGTGGGAAATTTTGTCTCCCGGACGTGAAGCGAGAGACGAAGTTTTCAAGTACGAAAGTGTGGATTTGAAGATGGATCTGCTGGTCGTGGGCAAGCTGGTGGCGGCTGAACGCCTGCGCCTAGAACCAGCGAAGCACGGGATGTCGTCGACGGCGAGGATGGGCGCGTACTCCACGTGGGCGACGTTTTATATTTGCCGGGAAGGCATCGATGCGTCGCTTTGGGCCGCGCTGGAAACCGAACTTCGAGGGCTCGTCTGTGAGATTGGCGAAAGAAAAGAAGTGTTTTGGGGAGTCAGCACGCTGCCGGCGCATGGAGTCGCGGTGCGGTGCCTGGCGCGCAATGGACGCGTGGTGCTTCCGGGCCTTCACGCAATTTGGAGCGCGGCAAAAAAGAAACTGTACGGCCGCGAAGCAGTGCCACCGCGAAAAGTGAATTGAATCATGCGGTGACAGCAGGGACGAGAGGCTGAATTGCACCTGACGCCACGCGAACAGGAAAAATTGATGATCGTAGTGGCTGCCGATCTGGCGCGGCGGAGGCAAGCGCGCGGGTTGAAGCTGAATTATGTAGAGGCCATGGCGATCCTGTCGGCCGAGGTGATGGAGGCGGCGAGGGATGGCAAGAGCGTTGGCGACATCATGAGCTTTGGCGGGCGGATTTTGACGCGCGAGCAGGTGATGGACGGAGTCGCAGAGATGATTCACGAGGTCCAGGTGGAGGCGACGTTTCCGGACGGCACGAAGCTGGTGACAATTCACGATCCCATTCAGTAGGAATTTGCGCGGAGCAAGCATGAAGCCCGGGGAATATTTTTTGGATGAGGCGACGGGAGCCGTGATGGCCAATGCCGGACGCAAGACCTTACGCGTCGTCGTAAGGAATACCGGCGACAGGCCGATTCAAGTAGGGAGTCACTATCACTTTTTCGAAGCGAATCGCGCGCTGGCATTCGAACGCGCGGCCGCTTATGGAATGCGACTCAATATTCCTGCGGGAACTGCCGTGCGATTTGAGCCGGGTGAAGAGAAGGAAATTGAATTGACGGAATTCGGCGGCGCCAAAGTGATTTACGGATTCAACGGACTGGTGGGAGGTCCGCTTGATGCTGTCGGAGGGCGCGAACGAGCATTGGAGCGAGCCAAGGCGGGAGGATTCGGATTTGCGTCGCGCTCAACCAACGGGGAGGCGAAGCGTTGAGCTTGAAGATTCCTCGCCGGACGTACGCGGATCTGTATGGACCGACAATGGGTGACCGCATTCGCCTGGCGGACACCGAGCTGATCGTGGAAATCGAGAAAGATTTCACGCACTACGGCGACGAGATCACTTTCGGCGGCGGCAAAGTGATCCGCGATGGCATGGCGCAAAGCAGTGGAGCTTTGCGCGAAGTGCCGAATGGCGCGTTGGACCTGGTGATCACGAACGCGGTGATTCTGGATCATTGGGGCGTCGTGAAGGGCGACATCGGAATAAAGAACGGCCGGATCGTGAGAGTCGGCAAAGCCGGCAATCCGGACACGATGGAGGGAGTGGATCCGAAGCTCGTCGTAGGCGCGGCCACGGAAGTGATCGCCGGTGAAAACATGATCGTGACCGCGGGTGGCGTGGATAGTCATGTTCATTTCATTTCACCGCAGCAAGTTTTCGAAGCGATCTCGAACGGCATTACCACGATGATCGGCGGAGGGACTGGCCCGGCTACGGGAACTGCGGCAACCACTTGTACACCGGGCGCATGGAATCTGGCGCGCATGTTGCAGGCTGCGGATGAGTGGCCGATGAATTTCGGCTTCCTGGGCAAGGGCAACTCGGCAATTGGCGGGCCGCTGGCGGAACAGGTGGAAGCCGGCGCCTGTGGGCTGAAGCTGCACGAGGATTGGGGCACGACACCGGCGGCGATCGATACGTGCCTTACGGTTGCGGATGAATTCGATGTCCAAGTAGCGATTCACACGGACACCATCAACGAAGCGGGATTTCTGGAAGCCACCGTAACGGCCATCAAAGGCCGGGCAATCCACACCTATCACACCGAAGGGGCGGGGGGAGGTCACTCGCCCGACATCATCGCAATCGCATCGCACGCAAATATTTTGCCTTCGTCGACGAACCCGACACGGCCGTTCACGGTGAACACGATCGCCGAACATCTCGACATGCTAATGGTCTGCCATCACCTGAATCCACAGGTACCGGAAGATGTCGCGTTCGCGGAAAGCCGCATCCGTCCGGAGACGATCGCCGCGGAAGATATTTTGCACGACATGGGCGTGCTGAGCATGCTGTCGAGCGATTCGCAAGCAATGGGGCGTATCGGCGAAGTGGTGACGCGCACGTGGCAGACGGGGCACAAGATGAAGGTGAAGCGCGGTTCGCTGGCGCCGGATTCCAGCCGCAACGATAATGCCAGGGCCAAGCGGTATGTGGCGAAATATACGATCAATCCGGCGATCACCCACGGCATGGGAGAGGAAATCGGCTCCATTGAACCCGGAAAATTGGCTGATTTGGTTTTGTGGAAGCCGGCGTCCTTCGGCGTGAAGCCGGAGATGGTGGTTAAGGGCGGCTTTATTGCCTGGAGCGCGATGGGGGATGCAAACGCGTCGATTCCCACCCCCCAGCCGGTACTGTATCGCCCAATGTTTGGGAGCTTTGGCGGAGCAACTGCAGCGACCAGCGTGACATTTCTATCTCAAACCGCCATCGCTTCCGGCGTGCCGCAAAAGCTCGGGCTGAAGAAAATGACGAAGGCCGTAAAAAATTGTCGCCGCATCGGCAAGAAGGACATGATCCACAACGACGCCACTCCGAAGATCGACGTCGATCCGGAGACGTATGAGGTCCGCGTCGACGGTGAGCTGATTACCTGCGAGCCGGCGCGCGAACTCCCGCTAGCGCAGAGATACTTTTTGTTCTGACGAGATTGCTAACCGGTCATGTACGATTGACGCTGCAACGGCGTCCTATATACGATGGCAGACGCTTCATCTGAGGGAGAACAATGGCCAAGAAAAATAAACTGACGCAGGTTGCGGTGAAAATCGGCGGCTCGCTTGGAAAAGCGGATCGCGCCGCGCACAAGGTGGCCAAGGCCGGCGGCGTGGCCAAGAAGGAACTCCAGGAAATCTCCAAACAAGTAGATGCCCTGAAGAAGCAACTGCAAAAGACAACGAAGCGACTCCGAGCCGCACTAAGTTAATGGCATCACAACGAATGGCTTGCGCGGCCGGATGGTTATTTCTTCATTTGGCCCTGGCTGCGAGTGCGTTCGGTCAATGGAACCCGCTAAATCCAGTTCTGGATGTGAATCAGAAGGACGACAGCGTGGTTTTGAAGATGCAACGAGGTACTCTGCGCCTGCAGATTTGCTCTGACTCGATCGTGCGCGTGACCTTCGCGCCGGGCGCGACCTTTCCTGATGTTCCTGCCTACGTCATCACCAAGACCAGCTGGCCCGAAATTCGCTGGAGCATGCAATCGAGTGAGAAAGATGTGACCATTGTTACGTCTCGATTGAAGGTCACGATTGCTCGCAAAAACGGTGCCATTCTGTTTGCCGATGCCGGCGGCAAAAAACTCTTTCAGGATTACGACCGCACATTGACTCCGGCCGAAGTCAACGGTGAGAAAACCCATCACGCGGAATTGTTCTCGAACCTGTGGGATTCGACTGAGGCATTCTATGGCCTGGGCCAGCATCAGGCCGGCGTGTGGAATTATCACGGCGAATCGGTGGAGCTCTCGCAGGCCAACACCAACATTTCCGTGCCGATGTTTCTGTCCAGCAATGGCTATGGCATCTTCTGGAACAACACCTCGCGCAGCCGCTTCAATAATCGCTTTCCCCATGAGCTTTATCTCAGCTCCGAAGTAGCCGACGCTGTCGACTACTACTTTCTTTACGGGCCCGAGTTTGAGGCAATCATTGCGGCTTATCGCGACATGACCGGCGCGGCGCCGATGTTCGGCAAGTGGGCGTACGGATTCTGGCAGTGCAAAAATAAATACGAATCACAGGCCGAAGTTCTAGGAGTGGCGCACAAGTATCGGGAACTGCACATTCCGGTCGACAACATCGTCCAGGACTGGTTCTGGTGGAACATCATGGGCGAGCCCACTTTCAACAAGAATTATCCCGATCCTAAAGGGATGGTCGACGACCTGCACCAAAACCATTTTCACGTCATGTTTTCGTTCTGGCCGTATTTTCGCCCGGGTTCGCCGGTGTATGAAGAGATGGACAAGCGCGATTATTTCATCGACCGCACCAAGGTCACGGGATTCCATCCGTCCGGCCAGGCGCTATACGATGCGTTCAATCCCGCAGCGCGAAAATATTACTGGCAGCTGATTGATAGAGGGCTTTTTCAACTGGGCGCAGATGCCTGGTGGCTGGATACAGACGAGCCGGAAACCGAAGGCCGGGAAAACAATATTTTGGCGACGAACAAAGTTGCCGTGGGCAGTGGCGCGCGTTACGCGAATCTGTATCCGCTGATGACCACCACAGCGGTGTATGAAGGGCAGCGCAGCGCCTCGGATCAAAAGCGCGTCTTCACGCTTTCGCGATCGGCATTTGCCGGAACGCAGCGCAATGCCATCACTGCGTGGTCGGGCGATGTCGAATCCAACTGGCTGAGCTTCGCGCGCCAGATTCCCGCGGGCTTGAATTTCGCATTGTCGGGCCTGCCCTACTGGACGACAGACATCGGCGGCTTCATCATCGGCAACCCCGACGATCCCGCGTACCGCGAACTCTTCGTGCGCTGGTTCGAATACGGCGCATTCTGCCCGATCTTCCGGCTGCACGGCACGCGGACGACAAATCAGAACGAGTTGTGGTCTTACGGTCCCGAGGCACAAAAGATCTTGACCAGTTACGATCGCCTTCGCTATCGACTGTTGCCCTACATTTATTCGCTCGCATGGAAAACCACCAGCGAGGCCTATACACCGATGCGCCCGCTGGCAATGGACTTCCGCACCGACGTTCGCGCGCTGAACACCGGCGACGAATTCTTGTTTGGCCCGGCGATCCTGGTGAGTCCGGTCACCGAACCGGGGGCAATATCGCGACGCGTCTATCTCCCGAAAGCAAAGTGGTACGACTTCTGGACGGGTCGCGCTACCCACGGCGGGACCGCGATTGAAGCGGAAGCTCCTTTGCATCGCATTCCGCTTCACGTGCGCGCCGGATCCATCCTCGCGATGGGACCCGATCTGGAGTGGGCGACACAAAAACCAGCGAATCCCATCGAACTGCGGATCTATAGCGGAGCAGATGGCGGCTTCACTCTTTACGAGGACGAAAACGACACATACGCCTACGAAAGAGGTGTTCACGCCACCATTCCGATGCAATGGGATGACGCCAATCGAAAACTGACGATCGGTGACCGCCAGGGAAAATTCCCGGGAATGTTGGATCGCCGTACCTTTCGAATCGTTTTTGTCGGAGCAGAGCACGGCGCGGGAATCGAACCACTTGCGCAACCTGACAAGACCGTCGACTACGCGGGACAGGCGATTACAATTGCGAGATAACGATCGCGGCGGCACTGGCATCCAGTGCGCTCGTTCGCTATTCTTTTGGCGGCGATCGCGTGGCACTCGGCGCCCGCCAACGAAGCTGCTCTCATGAAAATGATCTTTGCCTCCATCTTCACCGTGATCTTGACCATCATCATGACGCTCGCCGCGATGTTTACGCTGGTCCGCGCGACGCGCTATGTTACGTCGATCGAGTCGCCCCTTCAGCGCGCCGTCGCGGTCGCCGCGGAGTTATTTCTCGGCGTGATCCTGCTGCTGGGGACCACTTGGCTTGCCACCCATCTTGCCGTTCGCATTTTCCGCGACGAAGCCGACGCCGCTCCGATTCCCGGAGGTCCCGTTGCCTGACAACGAGTCCACCGCGCGCGCCTATAGCAAGCATCACGACCGCATGGAAGATCTGCGCCGCCTGGAAGCGGAAGCCGAAGGGGGCGGAGGTCCCGAGCGGCGCGAGCGCGAACACAAAGCCGGCAAGCTTACCGCCCGCGAGCGCATTCACCTGCTGCTCGACGAAGGCACTTTCGAGGAACTCGACAAATTTGTCCGCCACCGCTGCACGGATTTCGGTATGCAGGAGCAGCGCCCGGCGGGCGACGGCTTCGTCACCGGCTTTGGCCGCATTGACGGCCGCCTGATGTATGTTTTTGCGCAGGATTTCACCGTTTTTGGCGGTTCACTCTCCGAGGCCAACGCGCAGAAGATCTGCAAAGTCATGGATCTCGCCATGCGCGCCGGCGCGCCGGTCATCGGCCTCAATGATTCCGGCGGCGCAAGAATTCAGGAAGGCGTTGCGTCCCTGGCAGGCTACGCTGACATTTTCCTGCGAAACACGCTGGCCAGCGGCGTGGTCCCGCAGATCAGCGCGATCATGGGCCCGTGCGCCGGCGGGGCGGTCTATTCTCCGGCGATTACCGACTTCATCTTCATGACCCGCGAAACTTCCTACATGTTCGTCACTGGTCCCGACGTCATTAAGACTGTCACGCACGAAGAAGTCACCAAGCAGGAGCTTGGCGGCGCCATGACCCACAACGCCACCAGCGGAGTGGCCCATTTCGTCTCTCGCGATGACGCCGATTGCCTGGCCATGATCCGCGAACTGATGAGCTTTCTTCCTTCGAACAATCTCGAAGACGCCCCGCGCCGCGCGACGTCTGATCCCGTCGATCGCCGCGATGCCGCGCTTAACACGCTGGTCCCGGATGACCCACAAAAGCCCTACGACATCAAGGACGCGATTCACTCCGTCATCGACGACAACTATTTCTTCGAAGTCCACGAACACTACGCGAAAAATCTTGTCGTGGGTTTTGCGCGCGTGGATGGCAAGCCGGTAGGCATCGTCGCCAATCAGCCCGCGGTGCTCGCCGGGGTCCTGGACATCAACGCCAGCGTCAAAGGGGCGCGTTTCGTCCGCTTTTGCGACGCCTTTAACATCCCGTTGATTACATTCGAAGACGTTCCCGGATTCCTCCCTGGAACGCAGCAGGAGTTCGGCGGCATCATCAAGCACGGCGCAAAACTTCTCTTCGCCTTTGCCGAAGCCACGGTGCCCAAAATCACCATCATTACGCGCAAGGCTTACGGCGGCGCGTATTGCGTCATGGCCAGCAAGCACATCCGCACAGACGCCAATTTCGCCTGGCCCACCGCCGAGATCGCGGTGATGGGTCCAGAAGGCGCGGTAAACATCGTCTACAAACGGGAGCTGGAAAGAGCCGCGGAAGTCGACCGCGAAAATCTGCGCATGGAAAAAATCGCTGAATTCCGCGACCGCTTCGCCAACCCGGCCATCGCCGCCGAACGCGGCTACATCGACGCCATCATCGAACCCGCCGCCACCCGCCCCAAAATCATCACTGCCCTGCGGGCCCTAGAAACCAAGCGCGACACGAATCCCAAGAAAAAGCACGGCAACATCCCGCTGTAACTCGCCCCCCAGTGACCTTTTCACCCACTCCGCGCCGCTGGTCGTTGTCCTGCACGCGAGACGCATACCGTGATTTCGCAAGCGTGTGATTGCTTCATAAGAAGCGGCGTGACTTTGTGCGCCATCTGCTCGACCACGGCTGCCAACAATTGCGTGAAGGGGGGCAGGCACTCGGTTTACTTCAATCCCCGAAGCAATGCGACCAGCAGCGTTCCGCGGCCCACAGAAATTAGCGGTTTTCTTGCACCCAAAAATCTGTCGCGACTTAGCTATTCCCAAGCCCGACTATCGTCCACGTTTTCGCCTTTGTGCCGTGCTTGCAAACGCCTCGTATGGAGGTCCTCACTTCAGTAAATACTCCCGCAAAAAGTCCACCGTCGCATAAAACTGAAAATCCTGATTCGCTTTCTTCCGGTATCCGTGCCCTTCATCTTTTGCAATCAGCAACCAAACCGGCGTCCCCTGCTTCTTCAACGCATCAGCAATCTGCTGTGACTCGCTCAACGGTACCCGAGGATCGTTCTTCCCTGCGATTACAAACATCGGTTTCTTGATCTTCTCGATGCTGTTCATCGGCGCGATCTTCTCCAGATACTCCCGCATCTTGGGATCGCGCTCATCGCCATACTCGACGCGCCGCAAATCCCGCCGATACGCCTCGGTATGCTCGAGAAAAGTCACCAGGTTCGAAATCCCCACGATATCCACCGAGCATCGAATCCGATCGCTGTAAAATGCTGCGACCGCCAGAGTCATGTGCCCGCCGTAGCTCCCGCCAGTCACCGCGATGCGATCCGCATCCAGATCCGGCCGCGTTTCAATCCAGTCAAACAGCGCATTGATATCTTTATATGTATCATCGCGCTTGAATCCGTTGTCGAGCAGCGAAAAGCTCTTGCCGTACCCGGTCGACCCGCGTACGTTCGGATAAACGATCGCGATTCCCAGCTCATTTAAAAGGTAGTTGCTGCGCCCTTCGAACGTCGGCTGCGACTGGCCCTCCGGCCCACCGTGAATATTAACCAGCACCGGGCGCTTCCCCGGAAACTTGCCGGCCGGCGGCTTGTACAAGAATCCCGAAATCGTCTTCCCGTCAAAGCTCTTCCAGCGCACTAGTTCCGCTTCCGAAAACGCAGCGGTCTTCACGGCCGATTCGCTGCTAGTCCAGCGATCCACCTTCCCGCTCGAAATGTTCACCGAATACACGTCGCCCGGGCTCTTCGCGTTGTTCACCGCAAATCCCAGATCCGGCCCGTTCCGATGCCACCGCAAGCCGCCATAGACGCCGGCCGGCAGCTTCGGCAGCGTCACTTCTTTCTGCGTCGCCGTCTCCATCACATGCAACACGCTCACGCCCTCTTCGTCGGTAGTAAACGCGATGTGCTTCCCGTCGTGCGTCAAATCGAACCGCTCCACATCCCACGGAATCTTCGCGGTCAAGAATTTCGGGTGCTTTGTCGCCAGATCCAAATACGCAAGCCGCTGAAATTCCGAATCCTTGTCTGTCGTGACATAAATCCCCTTGCCGTCCTTGCTAAATTCCGCCTGCCCCCAGAACACTTTCTCTTTCGCATCTCGCGGGGTAACCGCTGTCTTTTCTCCGGTCGCCGTGTCGACCAACCAGAGATACGTCTCGTTGATCGAAATCTCCTCGGTCAACAAGATCTTCTGGTCATCTGCCGACCAGTCCTGAGGCTCCCAGCCTCCGCCCGCCAGTTGCGCCACCATCCGATCGGTCTTCGGATCCGCCGGGTTCATCACCCACAAATCGGTGTCTTTCCCGGTTCGCCGCGTAGACATATACGCGATCTGATCTCCGCTGGACGACCACGGCCCGGGCAAATTCCGGGCCTTCCCATCCGTCAACAGCGTCACGTCGCCGGTCTTCACGTCGTAGCGATATAGCTGATACCACTCGCCACCGCCAATGTCCTTTTGAAACAAAACATAGTCGCCGCCGTTCGGATGAAACCTTGCGGAGGTCACCGAGTCCGTGTAAAACGTAAGCTGCTGCCGCGCTCCTCCTGGCATCGTGACCAGGTGGAGCTGGGGCACATCTCCAAAGCGCGTCGAAATCAGAATCTCCCGCCGCACCGGATTCCAATCCGTAAAATTCGCCCCGCGATACGACCCGTACCTTCCTGCCGTCTCCACCAACGAAGCTGGAATTTTCGGTACTCCGTCCACGACAAGATTCTCCGCCGGCGCAATCACCGCCTCCTGCGCCGGCCCCTGAGCGCCGGCCACAACCGGCTGCCAAAACCCGACCGCCCTCAAAGCGCACAGCGCTACCACAACCAAGCCGACCATCGGTCCATTCTTCATTTCCGTTCCCTCTTTACTTCGTTACCTCTACGTCTTTACTTCTTCTGGCCCGCCGCACCTTACACCGCTCACCTTTAGACACGCAACTCCAGCGCTCCGCGAGCCTTGTGCCCCTCGCATGCTAAGATTTGCCTGCAACTTCAGAGCGCATGTTTAAGAAAATCCTGATCGCCAATCGCGGTGAAATCGCTGTTCGCATCCTCCGAGCCTGCCGCGAACTCGGCATCCGCTCCGCCGCCGTCTTCAGCGAAGTCGACCGCAAATCCCTCCACGTCCGCCTCGCTGACGAAGCCTACCCAATCGGGCCCGCCTCCGCCCGCGAAAGCTATCTCTGCATCGATAAAATCATCGACGTAGCCCGGCGCTCCGGGTGCGACGCCATCCATCCCGGCTACGGTTTCCTCGCCGAAAACGCCGCGCTCCCTCGGGCCTGCGCTGATGCCGGCATCACTTTCATCGGCCCCAGCGCCGAAGCCATGGAAGCCCTTGGCTCGAAAACAGCGGGCCGCCAACTGGCACGGCGGTCCGATGTCCCCACGGTCCCTGGCACGAACGACCCTATCGAAAATCCCGCAGAAGCCGCTGCCCTCGCAAATTCGATGGGCTTTCCAGTGCTGCTCAAAGCCGTGGCCGGCGGCGGTGGAAAGGGCATGCGGCTGGTCACCGCCGGGTCCGATTTCGCCCCTGCATACCGCGACGCCTCCTCCGAAGCCAACAACGCTTTCGGCGACCCGCGCCTCTATCTCGAAAAATATCTCGTCAAGCCGCGCCACATCGAAATCCAGATTCTCGCCGACACCCACGGCCGCGTCGTCTCCCTCGGCGAACGCGAATGCTCCGTCCAACGCCGCCACCAGAAAGTAATCGAGGAAGCTCCCTCCCCGATCATGACGCCCGACCTTCGCAAGAAAATGGGCGATGCCGCCGTCCGGCTCGCCAGAGCGGGCCGCTATACCAATGCCGGCACGGTCGAATTTCTGGTCGATGCCAATCTCAACTTTTATTTCCTCGAAGTGAACACGCGCCTGCAGGTGGAGCATCCCGTCACCGAACAAGTCACCGGTCTGGATCTCGTGAAGTTGCAGATCGCCATCGCTGCAGGCCATCGCCTCCCTTTTGCCTGGGAAACGATCACTCCGCGCGGCAACGCCATGGAAGTGCGCCTCTACGCCGAGGATCCCGACAATAATTTCTTTCCTTCGCCCGGCAAGATTCTCACGCGCCACGCGCCCAGCGGCCCCGGCATTCGTCTTGATGACGGCGTCTACGAAGGTTGGACCGTCCCCAATGACTACGACCCGCTCCTCGCCAAACTGATCGCCTGGGGCAACAGCCGCGAAGAGACCATCGCCCGACTTCGCCGCGCCCTCGAAGAATCCACCATCACCGGCATCAAGACGAACGTCGCCCTGTTCCGCCGTCTGCTCACCGAACCGGACTTCCTGAAAGCCGAAATCCATACCAAATGGCTGGACGAACTGCTCTCTCGTCCGAGAAAAGACGCCGCCGAGGCAGGAAACGGTTCACTGGAAGCCACCGCGATCGCTGCAGCTATGTGGCAGGCATCGCGGAGCGTCTCCTCCAACGGATCGCAAGCCAGCGGGATGGACACGGCATCGCGCTGGAAGCAATCCGCACGCCGCGATCAACTGGATCGCATTCCATGACCCCGCTAAGTTTTTCAGCACTCTGCTCGCACGCAACTTTCGGCACCAGTGGCATAGCCATTTCTGGCTGTACGCTGCTTCTTTTCACTCATCTCTCATGAAATTCGAAATCCGCATCGCCGGCAAGAATCGGACAGTCGAACTCACCCACACTGCTGACCGCCGGCAAATCTCCCTCGATGGCCAACCCACAAATGCCGACGCCATGGAAATCGCCCCCAACATCTTCTCCATCCTTCTCAACGGCCAATCCCACGAGATTCGAATCACCCCGCAACCTGATGGCAGGCTCACCCTGCAAACCGCCAATCACGAGTTCACCGCGGAGGTCGCCGATCCGCGCGCCTGGAGCGGCCGCCGCCACGGACACGTCGAAGCCCAAGGCCGCCAGCAAATCATCGCGCCCATGCCCGGTAAGGTAGTGCGCCTGCTGGTCAAAGCCGGAGACAAAGTCCAGGCGGGCCAGGGCATCCTCGTCGTGGAGGCCATGAAAATGCAGAACGAAGTGCGCTCCCCCAAGACCGGCACGGTCGAGCGCCTCCAGGCCGAACAAGGCCAACCCGTCAACGCCGGCCAAGTCCTGGCCTGGATCGACTAAAACAAGATTCGCGGGCGCGCCCATGCCCTCTGCCAAAGCCAATTCGCGGTGTTAGCTTGCTCGCGCCCGTGAACTTGTACGGGAGGGTTAGCCCCCTCCCGGACCGATGCGTCTTGCCTCCACTTCCGACAGAGCATCGTAACTCGATGGAGTGCGGTGGCTCGACGCCGCCTCTACAGCGGAATCCGTCCATCGACGGGCGCGCCCACGCGTAATCGCAACTCAGCCGATGTATTTGCTGCTGATCTAAAAACAGGCAGGATCAAATCGAGGACCGCCAACCGCAAATCAGAAAACGACTCACTGCCAACTACTAACCGCTTACTGCCTGGCGCTACTTCGCCTTCGCTGCATCCGGTAATTTCCCCGCCGCTTCGACTACCTGCTCGGCCAGAAAATTCCGCACTCGCGCCTCATCCCGCGCCACCGCCAGATACGCCGACCGCAACAACTGCTCCTTACGATTGCGTAAGGTATCGCGAATCGTCTGCTGCACCTGCGGATCGGAAATATTCCGTTGCCCCGGCGACTCCCGCGTCACCAGCTTCAAAATCACGTACCGATCCTTCAGCGATAAAACCGGACTCACCTGCCCCGGCTTCATCCCTACCACCATCTTCTTCAGCGCTGGATCGCTCTGGTTCAGCGCCGACTCCGGCACATACCCCAGATCGCCGCCTGTCGCCGCCGAATTCATATCCTCGGAATAGTCGTTCGCCAGTTGCGCAAAGTCCGCGCCGCTGTTCAGCCGGTCCACCAGCATCTTCACCTTGCGCTGCGCTTCCGCATCTGTGGTCGCATCATCGTTCTTGCGATTCCGAATCTGTGGCTCCTTGCGCGGAGTCACCACGATCTGCGCGATGCGATACTGCGGCTCGGCCACATTAAACTGCGCCTTGTTGGCGGCATAGAAATCCGTCACATCCTGATCGGTGATGGAAATCTTTGCGACCACTTCGCGGTTCATTAGTTTTTCGGTGGAAAGCTGCCGCTTCAAGCCCTTTTTCAGATCGTCCACGGAAAGCCCGCGCTCTTTCAGCTGCCGCTGAAACTCTTCTTCCGTGTACGGGCTCTTCATCTCCGTAAACTTGTCTTCGACTTCGCCGTCGCTGGCCTCCAGATTCAGCTTCTTGGCCCGTTCCAGGAGAATTTCGTTGTTGATCAGTTCATCCAGCACATTCAGTTTGAGCGATAACACTTCTTCCTGCGAAGGCTGCTGCCCTTCGGGATTCACCCGCGTCCGGTAATACTTGTCCACATCGTCGCGCTTGATCTCCTTGCCGTTCACCAGCGCCCACACATCGGGCGCATGCTGCACTTCCTGCTTGCAGCCCGCGAGGCCGAACAGGAGCGCGCCCGCCAACGGCAGCAGCGCCGCCCGGTGATAAAAGTGACCCAGGCGGCAAAGTCCCGTCGTCCGTATTTTGGCTGGAGATAAAGACAAGGGAGGAAGCTCTACGCGGCTTTCTTGACGCGTCCCGCGCGAATGCAAGCGGTGCAAACGCGCACGTGCTTCTTCACGCCTTCCACCAACGCATGCACACGCCGCAAATTAGGATTCCACCGGCGCCGCCGCGTGTTGTTCGCGTGGCTGATCACATTCCCGAAAGCCGGCGCTTTGCCGCACAATTCACACTTCGCCATCGTCATTCCCTACTTTGCTCTAAAATTGGCGCGAAATCGCCCTCAAACCGAACATCTAAGTGTAACAGACCCTTCAATTTCCCTCCAAGCTCCTTCGCGCTTCTACGGCATTTCCAGGTCGAGCCGGTGAATGTCTCCTCCCTCTATCGGTCAGCAGCGATCCATTCCCCGCCGTTTGTTGAAATGCGCAAAACGACGCATTCGGATCCAGGCCTCTCAGTTCCAGAATGTGCTCCGGATTCCCGCCCCCGGCCCACGCGCATCACCGCGCCCTTAGTCGGATCTTTGTAGTAAACGCTCTTGCTATTCGGCGACCAGTCCGCCGAGTCGCTCCACACCGGCCTATCCACGGTTCCCTTCACTAGTTCCTTCCACGTCTAACTCTTCCCGATTCAGTGCGTTACCCGCCGACCTTTTTTCGAGCTTTCTTTTACTTGCCATGCATTGAGCTACGCGGCCCGTACCCGGCAGTGTCGCCCCAACGCGCAACCCGCGCGGAGGCTAACGACATGAAAGTGCCGCTCACCAGCCCGCACCAGCATGGTCCCATCGGTCCCAGGCCTGCAGGTTCAGCGAAAGGGTGCATCGTCGCAGCGGCGACTCTGCTCGCGGTCTCCCTGCTTGGTACCTCGGCGCAGGCCACCGACGATCCCCCAGTCACCATCACGATCCTGCTGTACAACTACGCTCAGGTCCCGCCTGCCACGTTGGCCGCCGCCGAGCGCGAAGCCAACAAAATTCTCGCCACGGCAGGCGCGCAGATCGATTGGGTTCATTGCCCGCCTATTTCCGCCCCCGATGCCAGCGAACTTTGCCGCCGCGGCTGGACACCGCAAACGCCCGGCCTCCGGCTGATCACGGGCGCCAACAAGTTCCAGGACGCCCAATTCGGCTACACGGCGATTCCGGTTCTTGTCACTATCTACTACGAAAAGGTGCTGCGCCGTGCCCAGCGCGACCACTCCCCTGCTGAGCTTCCCATCCTGCTCGGTTGTGTAATCGCGCATGAACTCGGCCACCTTCTTCTTCAGGCTCCGGGTCATTCCACTCGTGGCATTATGCAGCCGCAATGGAGCACCGTGCAGATCCGCCAGGCGTTGATGGGCAAGTTCCAGTTCAGCCACGAAGAGGCCGTTCGCATCCAGAGCCAGGCGCGCATCCTGGCGAGCCTTCCCCGCAGTCCCGCGCAACAATCGGTCACTCCGTGATTTCCCGCTCGCGGTGCAGAGCTTTTTGATGGGTCAAAGCATTACTGCGGCGTAGATCTGTCAATCCGATTTGACTGCCGCGGAACCAGATCGCGAGGACTATTTCTTGAACCAGTACAACAGGAGGCCGTACCCCACCCCAGCTGCGTCGGTCGTTTTCGCCGCCTGAAAGGCCATGAATCTTCCATCCGTGGACAAAACCGGATTCGACGCCTTCCCGCCTTCGTAATCGTTGAAAAATGTCAGCCGCGTAAAATCCTTGCCGCTGCCGTCGAGACGCAGCTTCCAGATATCGATGTTGCCCGATCCGCGAATCCCGCCGAGCTGTTCGCACTGGCGATCGGCTTCAACCGCAGCGTGTTGCCCATCGGGAAAAACCCCTTCGACTTCGTTGTAGCTCCCCGGCGTCTTGGAAAAATTGGTGACCGCGCCGGTGGTCAGATCGATGCCCATGGCCGACGCGCGGCCCTCGGGCTCGTAGCATGTAAACGTCATCTTGCGATCGTCGTCGTAAAAATCCTGCGCCTCCAGCGTGCAGCTCTGGTCCTTGCTTTCGTACACGACCTTCCTGTTGACGATCTTCGCCGCCCCGCCGGAAAGCTCGACCTCCGCCACACTCAGCCGCGAAGCTCCCGCCAGCAGGTCGCTCGCCTGCTCCGAAGTTTCTGAGAACGAAATCTTCATCGACCTTTTCGAGATCGCCGCTCCTTCGTTGAGTTTCTGCACCAGCTTCACGGGCTTGGAGCCGGGCGCCTTGCTCAGGAACCACAATTCGTTGTCGCGCACGCGGCTGATGTGCGCGTTCTCGAAATGATCCGGCCCGATCAGCAGGTAGTCGCCGCTGATCAGATGCATCACGCGCAGGAAGACCGCGCCGGGCACACTGCAGGTCAGGCAGCCAATCTCCCGCGACTTCAGATCGATCACCATGGCGTCGCCAAAACTCTTCACCATGAACGCGATCCGCGAATTGTCCGGCGAAATGTCCGCGCGCTCGCCAAAGTGCGTGAGCATCTCGATGTTCGCCGGAAGATGATCGAGCGGGTTTCCGGCCTTGCGCTCGGCTCCCGGGGCATTGCCGAGAGCCAAGGTACTCGTGACTACCAACGATGCTGTGACGCTAATCGTTTTCATAACTGGCAATCGTATCAGACGAATGTCGAGCAAGAACTCGGCTAACAGCAGGGCAACCTGCATTGGCGAACTCTTATGCCTCGAGCGGCGAGCTCGGCCAGCAGTTGTGCAACCGGAGCCGAGGTTTCGCGCTTGTCCGGGACCACAACGGCCCATTCCAGATTTTCGCGGAATTCTTTGTTGCGGATTTGCCAGGCCCCGAAGGTGGAGGATGGCGGGGCATCGATCTGAATGATGGACCAGTGGCGGGACATGGCGAGCGCGTCGTCGTCGTTGGGCGGCGGGCCGCTCAGGATAAAGTGATTGTTGCCGTGGACGAGGATGCCAACCATTCCGTTCCGGCTCCTATTTGCGGGGCCTGGCCGATGTAGTGATTGGTCCCGACGTCATTTTTCGCCGGACTTAGCGGAGGCGGCCTTCGGCGCGGCAGGCTTGGGGTGGCGGCGGAGAGCGGCCATGACGGCGTCGGCGGCGGGGACGAAGTAGCCTACGACGATGCCCATGGCCCCGTCCGGAATCGGCTTGCCGGTAGTGTTGTCATAGGCGGCGTCGATTTTGAGGACGTCACCGGCGGAGAACTTGTAACCGCCGCGGTCGAAGAAAAGGACCGTGGGCATGCTGAGGAGATGGCCCTGGGCATCGACCTTGGCGGGCAGCGTGGCGACGGTTTCCTTGCGGGTGGCGTTTTCCAGCACCAGTTGCTTGGCGTGGTCGTGCATGTGGCCGCCGACGCCGAGCAGGACGCCGGAATATTTAATGCGAACCGTGCCGGACTTTTCGCTCTGGCCCGCGGGAAGGTCATAGCCGGAGCCGCCGCAGGACTTTGCGTCCATCCATGCGGGGTAATAGTTTTTCAAGGGAAAGCCGGCCGCTTGCGCGGCGTCCTGATAGGGAATGCTGACTTCGAGATACACGCGATCGTAGGAGGCGGCAGTGGGATTGTGGACCATCGTCTCGATGCGGATTTTGTCGCCCTTTTGGACGCGGTAACCGTAGCCGGGGACTTGCATCCAGTTGGTTAGTTCGCCGCCGGCGCCGAAGATATGCTCTTCCTTGTTGGGGCAAAGAAAGTCGGCGCGATTGGTGTTCCAGAAGGCGGTGTGATGGAGGACGCTGCCGGGAACGGATTGGCCGTTGGCGTCGACGAGTTTGGGCGCGTAGGAAAGGATCCAACCGTCGAAATCGATAGTCCAGTAGACGTCGGGAGGCTGCGGCATTTTCATGTGGCTGGTGTTGGCGGGAAGACTCATGGGGCCTTCGCGGAGAATGATAGTGCGAGTGGCAACGTCGAGCCTGGCGTCGAGAGAGACGCCTTTGGCAACGACGTGATGCATGCCGCCCTGCATGAAGCCGCCGTCGTGGGAGTGCTGCATATGCTCCATATCGTGGGGTGGCGAGGTGGCAGGTTTTTCCTGTGCGCCAGCAGTGCAGGCAGTCATTGTGACCAAAAGCGCTGCGGTTACGAGAGTAGCGCGGCGAAACGTTGGAGATCGATGGACCATGACGGAACCTCTTGCGGCGAAGCAATAGAAAAGTGATACGGATATGATACGCCGTTCGTACGTGGCTGGCCGGGCGGAGCGACCCAGTCAGACTGCTGGAAGCTGGCGCCCCTCGCTCAAATGATCGGAGTTACGGCAGGTCGGGAGTGCGGTTGTCCTCGGGGTCGGCCCAGCGGTCGTTGGGGACTGTAGGCGTCCAGCAGGGGCGGAGCGGGTCGCGGTCGTATGGATACGGGCCCAGGCGCTGATACTGCTCGGTATATTCGGCAAGTTTATCGCGATCCAACGTGACGCCCAGACCAGGCGCAGTGGGGACACGAATGGCGCCGTTCTCGTACTTGAGTTTGCCGCCTTCAATAATGTCATCGATCAGTTGGTGATAGTGGGCGTCCGCGGCAAACGTAAGATTCGGGATCACCGCACCCATGTGGAGCATCGTCGCGAGCTGGATGCCGAGTTCGCCGGAGGAATGCACGGCTACCCCGAGCTGGAAGGTGTCGCAGACGGCGGCAGCTTTGATGCACGGGCGGATGCCGCCCCAGAAGGTGGTATCCAGAAGGATCACGTCAATCGAAAGGTCGCGAATATTGGCGGCGAGTTGCTCGAAATTGACCACCATCGTGTTGGTGGCAAGCGGGACGCGCGTTTTTTCGCGGAGGCGGCGCATACCGCTGAGCCCAAAGACGGGGTCTTCCAGGTAATCGTTATTCAAGTCTTCGATGGCGCGCGCGAAGTGCATGGCTTGCTCGGTGGACCAGCTGCAATTGGGATCGAAGCGGACCTGATCGTCGGGAAATGCCGCTGCCAGCTCGCGATAGCATGCAAGTTCGTAGGCCGGAGGAAATACTCCTCCCTTGAGTTTATGCGTCTTGAAGCCGTATTTCGATTTGAGCGCGCGCGCGTGCGCTACCAGTTGGTTCGCGGTGCGGATTTCATCGTTGCTGTGGCCATTGGCGGAATTCGCATACCGAAAGAATAAGTACGACGCGAAGGGGATGCGCTCGCGCAGGCGGCCGCCGAGGATCTCGGAGACCGGTGCCTTCCAGTCCTGGCCGAGCAGATCGAGGCAGGCGAATTCGAGCGCCGCAAGAATTTGCGTGTGATTGTTGTACAGCGACGCGGTGGGGTTGCTGACGCGGAAACGCAGCTCTTCGAGGCGCGCCGGATCCCATCCGCGCAAATCGGATTTCAGACTGCGGAAGGTGGCTTCGGCGGACTGTCCGCCACCGCCCATTTCGCCCAGGCCGATCAGACCATTATCGGCCTCGACTTCAACGATGGTGCGAACGAAGCGCCCCCAATGGCAGCCGTTGGCGTGGCGCAGCGGCGCTTCCAGCGGGACGCTCACCGTGGTGGCGCGGATGTCTTTGATTTTCATCCCAGGCTTCCTTCCCCGGGGGCACGCCTGAAGCCTCAACGACCGGAGAGACTGGTGTTGCGAGGCCGCCGGCTGCCACTCCGGCTGCGGTTTTTTGCCGATGCTGCCGGCGGCGAGGCTGCCGAAGAACTGCACCGTTTTTGACAACTCGCCACCGCGGCCCGTTGCATTTTTCAGCGCGGCCGCTGCCTCGCCGCATCTTTGTTCCGCTAGAAAGACACCTTCAGCGCTAGCTGAATGATACGTGGATCGTAAGCGTTGCGGATAGCACCGAAGCTCGCGCTGCTTACGGCTATGGTGTTGTTATTGGTCGCAACGTTCACGTTCAGCTGCGTATGGTTGAATACGTTGAAGAATTCGGCGCGCAACTGTACGCCAAAGTTTTCGTGGTTCGCCAGCGGATAAAACGTCTTGTGCAGGCCCATGTCCACGTTCCAGTTGTTGGGGCCCCGAAACGCGTTCTTGCCCACGTTGCCAAATGTCCCTACCGCGGGCTGAGTGAACAGCGCAGTGTCCAGCCACGGCACGCAGATGTCGCCGGGGGTGGCGGGACACCCGGAGCGCAGGCTTTTGGGCGCAACCTGCCCATACAACCCTGCAGGACCCACGTATTGCGCGCGGTCGCCGCCCAGGTTGGTTTTGGATTGATCCTGACCGGAGAGTACGGTGAAGGCATCCCCGGTGACGAAGGTGAAGACGCCGGACCACTGCCAGCCGCCCAGGGTCCAACGCTCGAAAGCATTGCGATCGCGGAACCTCGGGAGGTCCCAGACATACGAAGCCACTGCGCGGTGTGTATGGTCGAAGTCGGCGGGCCCGGTCTCAAAGGATGCCTGCAGTGGGTTGCCGTACGGAACGCCGGAACCTTTGCTGGAGCCCACATCAGTCGTGCCGCCGTTGGCGGCCAGGGCGATGTCCATGGCCTTGGAGTAGGTGTAATTGGCAAGGAGCGTGATGTTCTTGAGGATGCCCGGAGAACCCGCGGAAGGACGCTTCTCCACTTCGACTTCGAGAGCGTTGAAATTGGACATGCCGTTGTTCTGATTTTCCAGGATGTCGCTGAAGCCCGTGTAGGGACGGCTGGCTTCCGTGCCAATGCCGATGCCTCGCGGATTCAGATCGACGTCCTGGCGAAGATGCGTGCCACGAAGGCCGACATAGGAGGCGCGCACTACGGTGTCGGATTTGACTTGACGTTCCACTGTGAGGTTCCAATCGTAGATCGTCGGCGTCACCCATCTTCTCCCGGGCTCAAGACCGAAGACGGAGACAGGTGGGTGAAAGGCTACTCCTGACGGAATGTCGGCTAGTGTAAAGCGCGCTGGGAAGCTGGCGGCGAAGCCGGTGGTGTCGGAAACCAGAGGGTTGGCCAGCGGGATGAGATTGTTGGGGGTCGGAGGTTCGGTCAAGTCGATGCGCAAGCTGAACGGCTGGCTAATCGAAGCGTCGTTGAGGAACAGCCCGGGGAGGCGCGAAGAGTAGAAGGTGCCGCCGCCGCCGCGAATCACCGTCTTGCCGCTGCCGCTTATGTCCCACGCGAAACCGACGCGAGGAGCGAAGTTGTTCCGGTCGGCTGCCTGGCCGGTGTCCGGGAAACCAATGCCGTTGAACGAATCGCCGACGAAGAACAGGCCCGCTGGCGCGCTGGGCACGACGGTCGAGCGCACACCGGCAGCGTAAGCGTCCGGACGAAACTGCTCGGTGCGGCCGTAGATCTCCTTCATTACGCCCTGCGGCTCATAGCGCAGGCCCAGAGTCAGCGTGAGGCGCGGACGGATTTTCCAGGAGTCCTGGAGATACAGGCCGAAGACGTTCTGGCGGGAATCGGAAAAATCCCCGGAAGTCTGGCTGATGGACCGCACGTGGCCGAGAACAAAGTTGGCGGCGGCTTGCGCGGAGTTGACCACCATGTTGGCTGGGTGAGCGGTGTCCGTAGTGATACTGAAGCTGCCGTTTTCAAGGTCAGTGTTGCGGATGTTGGACTGATCGCGCTCGTAGTTGCCGCCGAACGTGAAGGTGTGGCGGCCATGCGTCCAGGTGGCATCGTCGCGAATGTCGCCGGTGTTGCGAACAAACCGGGCGTCGGTGAAGTTGCCGATGGTGAAGTAGTTGGACACCGCGAAGTTGCGAATGCCGCCTTCGGATTGCGGGAGCTGGAAGATGTTGGAGCCGAAGTCGGAAAGCTGCGGAACCTTGCCGCCCTGCCCGCGGTCCGACGCTTCGCGTACCACGTCAATCACAAAGCTGTTCACCCAATTGGAGCCGAACACCGAGGTATAACCCACGGCCCAGTTTTGGTTTTGCACCGTGGAACCCGCGGCGACCGTCAGCAGGTCCGCGCCATCGAACGGAGCGGCGTGTACGAAGCGGTCGAGGTAAAAGCGCACGAACAGGCGATCCTTGCCCCGAACCACTTGATCGAATCGAGCGACATACTCGTTGAGATTGTGCGAGAGCGGAGTTTGGAAAGTTACGTTTCCCGCGGCATCGGCACTGGAAACGGGAAGCAGCTGCGCGAAGGAAGCTGCGACCGGATCGACCGGCAGACCGGTATTGCCGGGAAACGGCAAGCCGGTGGCGGGATTAAAGATCTGATCGATCACCTGGCCACTGGCGTTGCGATCCAGGCAGATACCTGAGGCGTCGAAACCAGACGTACAAATGGAAGAAAAGTCGCCAGCCATGTTAGCGGCGGTAGGAACTTTGGCATTCGAGGCGTTGTTCACGGTGCGAATGCGCGTGCCCTGGTAACCGAAGAAAATGAAGGTCTTGTTTTTGCGGATCGGGCCGCCGATCACTCCGCCGAATTGGTTTTGTTTCAAAGGATCGCGCGCGTCGCCGGAACCTGCCGGCGGCTTGGCGAAAAAATTGTGGGCGTTGAAAATCTTGTTGCGGACAAACTCGAAAGCATCGCCGTGCCATTGGTTGGTACCAGACTTGGTGACCACGTTGACGACTGCTCCGGCATTCGTGCCATAGCGGGCGTCGAAGCTGTTGGTCTGCACGCTGAATTCCTGAAGGGCATCCGGGAAGGGGAATGGGTTGTTGGTGTTGCTCATCAGGTCTTCGTTATTGGCGCCATCCAGGTTGTAGCTGATCTGGTCGGGACGTGCGCCGTTCACAGAGATGGATTCGGCTACGCCTTTGCTGCCGACAGCGACCTGTTTGGTGTCGCCCTGCTGCACGCCGTGGCCGTTGGCCACAGTAGTGCCGGGGACCAGTAACGTGAGATCGGCGGCGTTGCGTGTGACCAGCGGAATGCTCACCACGCGCGTTTGCTCGATAACCTGGCTCAACACCGGGGTAACGGTGTTCACCAGCACGGCCGAGGCTTCCACGGTGACTTGCTGGTTGGCTTGGCCAATTTCCATGCGTTCATCCAGCGCGCGAACCTGGTCGGCCAGCAGCGTGACGTGTTCGGTTAGGCTCTTGAAGCCTGGAGCTTCGATGTGGATGGCATAGCTGGCGGGCTGGAGTGAAGAAAACGTGTAGGCGCCATTTTCGCTAGTCGTCGTGGCGCGAGCAACCGCCGTGGAGTCCTGGGTTACAACCACCTGCGCGCCCGGTATGGGAGCGCCACTAGGATCAGTAACCGTACCGCTGATCGTGGAACTCCCTACTCCTTGGCCAAACAGGCGAGCGGAGAACACCACCAGCAGGCCGGCGAGTAACAACGCGGTACGCGCCACCTTTGAGAGGACCATGGCCACCACCTCCTGGATTTTCGAGCAGACTTTCTTATTGCCGAGCCGGAATGGTGTCCGTCACCATCACCCCTGGGAACCAGCGCGGACGTTTGGACAGAATGACGTGATTTAGCCTGCAGCAAACACCGATGTCAAGTAAAATATATTTCTGATATATGGCCCTCCCCTCCGTGCTCCGACTCCCTGATGGTCGACTTGCTGACGAAGTTCGGCCTGCCGGACCTTGGGCGCTTCGCAAGATCTCTCGCCCCCACCACGTCTGACTCGTCTGCATCAAGACCTCGTTTTTGACTTCCCGGTAAGTCATTCATTCCATACGATGTTAGGCGGCTGCCCGGACCTCCATGGCCGCTTGTCCCCCGTAGCCTACATACACTTACAAAAACTACGCTCATAAGCCCTTTAATTACACCACATACGCAAACAGCCGGGGTGTGTACCCCGAAACTCAAGAGTTCACGCAAAATCAGGATGGGGTGAGATTAAGTGTCCGAGACCGGCGACGTACGGATGGGGTCGGATTTTGGCTTAGCGTCCGGCTGGGACCCATGGTCGGGGATTCCCGCTAAACCAACCAGGATCGTTTGCGCTTGGTGGATGTCATGGATAACCGCTTTGCGCGCCGCGGCGCGATCGCGGCGGCGCAGCGCTTCTACGATGGGTCGGTGCAGGGTCTGCAGGCTCATCTCCTGGCCCTCGACGCCAATGGCGTATGCGACGCTGTAGGCCAGCCGCAAGGTGCGTTGCAAAATGCTGCTTTCGAGCCGCATAAGTTCCCGATTGTGGGCCATGGTAGCCAGGCGCAGGTGGAACGCGGTATTGAGCTCGGCGCGATGATTCGCGCCCTTGCGCGAAGGAGTTGGAGGGATGGATTGGTCGGCGAGTTGGGCCAGCTCCTCGATTTCCCTTTCAGTGGCACGGGCCGCGGCTAGCTCCGCGACCGCGCCTTCGACCAGCACACGAACCTCGAACAGATCGCGGACTTCCTGGAGGCTCATCTGCGGGACCAGGTAGCCGCGCCGCGGCACGACTTCCAGGAGCTGTTCGTGGTGCAAACGGTTGCACGCTTCGCGGAAGGGCGTCCGGCCGATCTGGTAACGCTTCATGATGTCTTTTTCGGTGAGAAAAACGCCTTCTTCGATTTCGCCGCGCACGATGCCTTCCTTGATGCACTGGTAGGCTTTTTCGGTGAGAGTGCGCATGGGCCTCGCGCCTGAGCATATCCAGGCGATATATCTATATTATACGTCCAGGCACGCTTTGTTCGCTTCGTTTGAAAGCAACCTCCATCAATGCGCGAGCTAAGTGAGGCTGTTCGGCGAGGGCCTGCCGAGTGGGTAGTTCTCATGAGCCGGGAAGTTAACTCCTGGTCGTAGCGTGCGAGCTTTGCTTCCCCACGCGACTCTAACTACCACTTGGAGGGTTCGGGAAACGGAAATGGAATGTAGAACGGTTTCGGAGTTTGCGAACCGTCGCGAATACTCTAAAATCTAGAGGGTTGGTGCGGTGCGCGTGTAGCATAGTTGTTTCACACTGACTAGACGGCGCTTATCCACCTTTTTCAGCAGCAAATAACCCCTTAAGTTCGTCCCAACAATCGTCCCAATTCGGACCCAGCTCACCTCAACCGGACGGAGTCCATCCAGTAAGGAAATTCCATGCTGTCTTCAGTCAGCAATTCTCTTCGTGCATTTAAAGGTCGGTACGATCTGGCCTTCTCAGAGGATCGGTTCTACGTTGAACAGAGAGCTGAATTTCTGGGAAGTATTCAACATTGCATCGAACAGGCAAAGGAGGGTTATCGCAATCCCCCACCAGCGCAGGTATTCGTCCGGAAGCCACTTAGAATCTGCTTGGCATGCTGATGTTTGTCTTGCTCCTATCCGTTCTGTTCGGTGGTCGTGGGACCTAGAGCGGTTCCATTTGGTATGGTGCCTGCTGACTGCCCTCAGAATTTGAAACCCAACCTATTCGCTTAAACCCGTGGCGACCAACCCTGACTGGTATAAGGCTCGGCTCTTTGGTCTTGGCACTATCAATCACCTGTACGAATAGCGGAGTTTTCGTTCAAGTTAGGCCTACAAAAGTTTGCTTCAGTGGATGAGAAAACGAGCCGGAGGAACGGACGCTCGCGCTTGTGGATTGTAGTAGTCGTAGAGGACGGATTCCGAGGACTGCGCCTTCATTGGGAAGCGCGCCTTCAATGAAAAGGAAAACGTCGTGCCGCCAGCACGCGGCCATACGTAGAAGACCACGCGATCGGGTTGAACTTCGTAGCTTTGCAGATCCCAGCCCGAATCAGCGACGGCAGAGTCCAACGAGGAGCGGTCTACGTCCGCTCCAGGAGGCAATCCCACCTCAGCCAACATCATACCGTACCCTCGAAAACCGACTCGTTCAGCATGGACGGTGCAGTGAATGGAATCACCGGGAGAGGCAGTGACATGGTCGAACTGTACGGAATAGCGCAACGACTCTGCATCGCCGCTGCGAACGGAAGAAGCGGTGATGGAGGGATCGGTCCAGGGCAAATAGTAAGTTCCGTTCAGGTAGACGCTAGCATGAGTCGACGGACCGCCACGAATTTCGACGGTGTGTTTCCCTGGCGAGAGAAATGACGTTAGGTCAGCGCGCTGCGGCGTAAGTTGGCGCGCATCGGATGACGAAGAAAGCTGCGGGCCGGGTTTGCCGTCAATGAAGATCCACATGGGAGTACGGGAGGTATCAACAGAAGAGAAGGCATAGCTCAACTGACGGACCAATGTTTCGAGGACGTCAACCGTGGCTTGTGTCGAGTACCACACGCCATACTGGTCCTTGTTCTTCAAAAGGAAGAGCGTACCGCGGTCGAGCGCACGCTGGAGTTCGGCTGAATGTGCCTGTGACTCCGTTATGGCAATTGCGTCCAGGACGAGAGCGGTGGTTTCGATACGACCGGTGTAGCCCCAGCCATAAAAGATGGTGTTGTGCTGGAGATCCCAGTAGCTGGCCTCGCCTTCGGGGTGCTCGAGCGAAAGGAGTGTGGCAATTTCCCTGGAAGCATCTTCTTTGGCAGCCAGTTTCGCGAGGGCAATGAGAGCGATGTCATAGGGATCAATATTGGCATGAGAAGTTTTAGCAAGGTACTCGACTGCCTTGCGTACCGCATCACGTTCGGCTGTGATGTCTTTATCGTCCAAGTTCCGGTGTTGCAGATCGCGCGCGAGGACCTCGACGACGTAGGCGGTGTCGTACAGGGCATACCCTTCGAGGAGTTTGCCGTCTGAACCTCTTTCCATCCAGGTGCCTTGCGGTGTGGCTTGCTGAAGCAACCATTGGCGCGTAGCAGCGATCACGTCTGGGTCCACTTCGGTGAATTCCGATGCTTCCGAAAGGAAACGGAGGGCATAAGCCGAAACCGAAATTTCAGGCCGGCCTTTGCCCCAGAGGGAGAAACCGCCACCCGGCTCGCGATAGCGGAGCAATTTCGCGTAAGCCAATTTGACATAGTGGTTCGCACGGGCATCGACCGGAGAAGACGGAAAGTGCTGGGCCTTCTGTATCTGCAACCAAAGCAAGCTCGGATAGGCGGAAGAGATCGTTTGCTCAGCACAACCGTAAGGGCGTTCCATGATGCCCTCGATCGCATCGCTGACGTGTGCGATTAGACTTGGGTACACAACCAACTCGGCTTCGACAGAGCCTGGAAGAGCGCTCCCAGGAACTTCCATCGAAAGCGAGGTGTGACCAAGGAAGATGGAGCTGGACTGCTCCAGGCGTTGCTGGCCATCAGCGTGGACGCGGAGTTTCTTCTCGATGGCGTCACTGTCTTTTGCAGACGAGCGGTTGAAGGCCGTGAGGCGTTGCTTGGCTTCCTTCATGGGAAGTGTCGCGCGAAAGGAGAAAGCCTGCTCGGCGTAGTCTCCAGCAGGGACGTCGAGTTGGAGAGTGCGCGGAGAGAGAGACTGAGACCAGGGCTCCGCGGCCCAATCGAGCGAGACCGATTGCGGCTTATCGAGATAATTCCGCACGGTCACAGGCAAATGGATTTCGTCGCCAACGGTCAGCACTTTAGGAGGCTCGAGTTCGGCAAAGAAGGGCAGAAAAGCACGGATGTCGGTAGAAGCAGTGGCGATGTGCCCGTCAAGCGTGGACGCAATGACTGAAACCTTCCAGGTAGTGATGCTGTCGGCGAGAGGAATCTTGACTGTGGAGCGGCCAGCGCGATCGGTATGAATCTCGGGCCGCCAGAGGAGCGTCTCCGGGAAATACTCGCGGAGACGGGGTGTGGCTAGCGGGATATTGATTTGAGCGGACGCGGCGCCCGATTTCGTGGTCAGCACGACCCCTGGAGAGAGAAGTGCAACAGACGATGCTTCAGTCTGGACTTGGACACTCTGCGCCTGGACTTCGACAGTCTCTGTTGCGGCTCCGACGTTTAGCGTTACTCCAACATCGGTCACATTGCTGGAGAGCACCGGAATGCTAGTCAGAACATAGGAACGGAAGCCAAGACTCTCAACCAGAACGCGATAGGTCCCAGGAGGTAGGTTGGAGAGCAGGCAAAGTCCCTGATCGTTGGCTTGCCCCTCATAGGCAACGCCCGTTGCTTCGTTGGTGAGAGTGATCTTCGCATTGGAGATGACCGCACCCATTGGATCCTGAACAAGGATACGGACGGCTCCGGAATTGCCGCTGTAGAGTGGTTGCGGCTTTTGGAGAGTGTTGGGCTTGCTCGTAGAGTTGCCAGACTCTTCAAGAAACGGAGAGGCGAATTTGGCGAGAACGAAATCATCGGCCGTGTTAGGAGTGAGGTCCGGACCGTCGCTGACGATGCTGATGACTTTGGTTGCGCGCGTGACAGGAGTCTGGTCGGCCGCGATGTTCTGTCCGTATGCGCGCAGCGTGATCTTATCCGTGTAGGCCGCTTCGACCGTAGGGACGATGCGATATGGCCGACCCCACGGATCGCGCATTGCATCCCACTCGATCTCGTGACTGACCATCACTTTCTGGAATTCCTGTTCGTTTTCAGGAAAATGGGCGGAGGACTTTGCACTGTCGAACAAAGCATCCGAAGTGCGCTGCGCGGTCTCGCGAAAGTAGGGCATATGTTGCACAGCGACCTGGAGATCGTCCAAGTCTCCAGTTGGGTCGTTTGGGCCGGAGCGAAAGCGCTTGTCGGGGCCGGCACTCAGCACTTTGATCGTGTAATTGTCGCGTTCAACGTCGAACAGAAAGCGGTAAGGCGTGCCCCAGGGATCCGCAAAGCTGGAAAGCGAAGTGTGCTGCTGGGCGCACGCGGCTTCGAGAGTGGACTCATTGCGGATGTAGCTGCCCGTCCTCACGTGGTAGGCGTCGGTGACGGCGCGAAGGCGCTTCGCGTCAGATTCGAAAAAAGGCCGCAACAGGGTCATTGCGATGAAATCATCGGACGTTTTCGGAGTCTTGTCCGGACCTTCGCTATCAAATTCAAAGACTTCGTTAAGCCATTGATAGGAGCGCCGGATATGGTAGGAACGTCCCCAAGGATCACTCAGGCGGGAAGCATCCATTCCTTTCTCTTTCAGAAAGCTCGCGTACTTCGCATCATCCGCCGGGAAATGACCCGTATTGGAGAACTGTTCTTGCAGAAGCTTGGCAACGGGATCAAGAGTCGACCGAATCTGCTTCTGAAAAACGTGTTCAAAGTTGCGTGGACTATCCGACGATTCAAGTCGCAGGGGAACGCCGGTGCCTTTGAACAGCAGTGCCTGGGCCACAAGTTCGAGGTCAACAGGAACAGTGACGTTTGACGCCCGATTGAGGAGCTGTTTTACTGAGATACCAGCGATGGATTCGTTGTCCTCCTCAAAAGAACGGAAGCCGAGTCGAGGATCAATGTGTTCGTATGCGCGAGTGAAGAGGCTGGCTTCCGTGCGCGCGAGCTCCTCGAGCGCCTGATCGTAGACAAGCATTCCGAGCACACCCTCGACAGATTCTCCTTCTGAACTACGCACGTGAAGATTTACAGAGGCAGCCTCGCCCGGGCGATAGGTAGTCTTCACTGGCTTAGCGTCAAGCATGAGATTACTAGGCTGGGGAAAAAGGACGCTGGCTGCGGCCATGCGGGAATACATTGAGTAAGGCTCCGTCCCAATGTTCAAGGGGTACGCGGCAAGAGCAATCGTCCCGCTGAATTGCTGGTCCGCTAAGAAAGTCACGTGCGCCTTGACACGAGACATGTTCAGTTCTTGGGACGCCAGGATTGTCTGCGTCTCGGCTTGCACGAGGTCGACACGCACGCGGCGTTGGGGCATAGAGGATTCCAGTTCAGCCTCGATGGGATCCCCCGGCTTCAAGATTGCCCTTACGGGAGTTATACGAAGAGCAGGATCATCTTGTAGAGAATACGACTCGAGGTGGGTACCCGAGCGGCCGTCGAGGGTCTTGGCTTCGAGCACGGCATAGATGCGATCGATATTTTTGTCGGTATCCGGATTCTTTTCCTCTCGAAGGGGCTCGGAGAAATGGGCACGCGCAATACCGTATCGATTCGTGCGGACGTGCACCGTGGCGAAAGGCTGGACCGGGTTTGACGGGGAAGTGTGGGATGGATCCTGCGCGTAAAGGCGGGTGAGAACGTCAGCTGCGACGGCAGTTCCATCTGCCAGAGAACTGGAAATGTAAAACACCGGCGGAAGCCCAACGGGCAAAGCGCCAGCAACGTTGAGCACATAGAGATGTATCGCGTCACGAGAGATACGGACGTCGAAGTGGAGCTCTTGGGTGCGCTTGGAGGAAGCGTCGGTCACGTAAGCCGCGTAACGAAGGTCCTCAAAACGTTTCCAGTCGGTATCTTGGAGGTCGGCGTGGTCTTTAGAGAGATTCAACGTCGCGTGGAACTCGTTCTTGGCGTCGAGTTCGCCTTCCTCAGATTCTCCCTCTTCGCTTTCCCACTTCTGGTCGCGATAGTTCCACTCACGGCGAGTTTCACGGACGATGCGAACGTGGCCGCGCAACACGGGCTTGCCAAACACGTAGTTTGCGCTGACGGTAAGATCAGCGTTCTGACCAGGGAGATAGGAGGTTTGGTTGGCGACGACATTCACGATGAAGCTGGAGAGTTCGTAGCGGGAGATTCGGATGAGTTGATTGCCTTGCAACTCTCTGCTACTGGCGTCTCCGGAGATGTCGGCTGAGACTCGATAGCTGCCTAGTTTCTGGGAGGACGGAATGGTCCAATCCGCGGAAGCAATGCCGAAGCGGGAGGTTTCCGCGTCAGTGGAGAACGTGACGGTGTCGTCGGCATCGTAAAGGACAAAGCGCACAGGACGCTTGGCCCAGGCATGGCGTTGGTCGTCGAGAACCAGAGCACGCATGTGCAAGACCTGATCAGGCTGATACAAAGGTTTGTCGGTAGAAAGCAGGACGGCGGCGCGCCGCCAGTAGCGAAGGGTAGCGCTCAGCGAATTCTGGAAATTTCCACGTGTGCCGCGGATTTCACAATCTAATTCTTCGTCGTCGGGAGCGCCCTGCGTTTCGGGAAGATGGAAGGTCAACAGCGCCTCGCCACGAGAATTGGTTCGGGCCTCAGCTTTCGTGCCTTTTGCATTGTCATCGTCTTCATCGCCGAATGTGGCGGTGAGAGAAACCCCAGCGACAGGCTTCTCAGAATCGGGACGCGTAGCCCATACGCGGGCCACGTAGGTCCGCCCCATGCCGACGGCATCAAGACCTAGAAAATGAAGCTCAAACAGGTCCGGGATCAGCGCGTAGGGCGACAGAATTCCGAAAATGGCGGGCGTGGGGCTTTTATCCAAGTGCACTTCGTAGAAAAGGCGAGAACTTGCAGCATCTTCGAGGCCCTTCTCAGGGGCCCAATCGAGGAGAACCTCAAACCTTTTCGGCGTGGAGCTGAGCTGGATGGGGATGGAAGCTGTGGCTAAGACCTTGTCATCCGGACTAAGAATCTTGCCTTCCAACGTAGCGGAAATTGTCTGGGGAACGTTCGCCGACAGATCGATGGAAAAGACGGAGCTTTTTTCTTTCAAGGCTAAGCGGGCGCTCTTATCGTTCGCCACCACGGAAGTCACCGGGTTGCGCGTTTGACCTTGAGCGAAGAATGAAAACGAGAAAGCAGACAGCAGGACAACCACTCGCGGCATGCGTGTTCGCATTACCCCACCCTCCTGGGTGGAATGCAAACCAACATCAATTATCATATTGGTTGCCAACTTGCCGTTGAAGATTATTATCTCTTGATGTCGTTCAAATTACTTCTCATTATCAGGTAAGCGCAGAAGCTCGTGCGCGTGCTCATACAGCGTCAAGGATGCGAAGTGTACATGTCTGGCCCAAGCCATCGCCCCACTAGAAGAACAGGAGCGAGAAACACTGTTCGAGGCTGGCGAGATCAACAAGCGATTGGGGGAAAAGTGGGCAAACCGCAATTAGTTCGGATACACAGGAAACTTTAGCCCATTCCGGTGACCAAGAACCCTGTCCGACCTGACACTCAAGGCGGATTCCCTTCTCGATAGTTCAACGAGCACACGCAGCGGTTGCAAATAGGATTGCTGGCAAGATCGAGACTGGATCGGAACGAGATGGCGGCTCGTCCGTTGACGACTTTCTCGAGATCCCCGTTCCGGATTGTGCCCACTGGCTGGTGGAAAAAACAGGGGCGCACCGTGCCATCGGTTTCAATCACGGCCGAGGTCCAGGGTGCGTTACAGACTGGCGACTCGGGGCGTGCCAGAGCCAGACTCTCTCGAAAACGGCTGGCAATGCGGCGGAGTTTCTCTGGAGATTCCGCGACAAAGCCACAGGCGATCTCTTCCGTATGTTCGCGAATGAGCAGCTCTATCTCCTCTTCCAAGCCAAACAGTTCGCGCTGTGTCAGACCTATGTCCTGTTGACGGCCTTCGGTCCACGGCACGGGCCGATTGAACGCCTGCGAAGTGAGATCCGCGGCAAGGAATGAGATTCCGTTGAGATTTAAGTTCTTCGCGGTTTTCACCGTTTCCCTTAAGTGCAGATAGTTGAGCTTTTGAACGGTGGAACGAGCGGTGATGCGAAATTTCGGAGTAAGACGCCGGATGGCGGCAATGCCGCGCTCGATGAGTGCGAACCCTGAATGTATCTGCCGGATGAGGTCGTGAATGCGCGCCGGACCATCCAGGGAAACAATCACCTCGTCCACGGCATCCACAATCCGGGAAGCGCACTTTTCCAAAAGCAAGCCTGAGGTGAGGAGCGTTACGCGAATCCCCTCCTTTTTCAGAATGCGGCAAAGCACGGGCCATTCCGGATTTAATAGCGGCTCACCTCCGGAAAGGACGATCCATTTCACGTGAAGCCGCCGAATCGCTGGAAGCATTCGCTCCAGGTCAACCGGACTGAAGGAGCGTGATTCCCTATTTTTCCAGATGTCGCACATGACACAGCGACAGTTGCAGGAAGTGTGTGCGTGAAGTATGAGGATCGGCAGCGAGCTAACGGCGTGACGCGAAAATGTGGCTTCGTTTTTTTCGATTACGACCAGACTATTCATGGCTTAGCCTTCTTCCGTTCATCCGCAGGTCTCCGCCGCAACGAGTTTGCGTATGCTCCCAGAGCAAAGGAATAGGTGCGCGAAGCCATCGCGTTTGGTCCTCCACCGAGAGCGGGTGCAATCCGCAGCTGATGCTTGTGGGAAGGTGATGCAAGATTTCCGGCGATGCCAACTGAACGCGGCCGCCGATAACCACGAGCTGGACATCGCGCCAGGAAAGACTCAGCAATCTTTCCGCAGGCGACGCTCCGGTGTCCCGAACGGCGAAAAAATCAGCGCGCGAAGCGGTGTCGATACGACCTTCGCCATTGCGAAGGCGCAGGATGCGTGCTGCCTCGAGGGTCGTCATGCGATAGAGAGAATTCGCATCCACCCCAAGAATTTCGTGAGCAAAACGAATCTCGTCCAGCAGATCTCCGCGTGCGGTAAGCGGTGAATCGTTGCCCAGGGCCACAGAAGTTAATGTGTTAATCGTGGTGGTGGCTAGCGTTCTCCCAAACAGGAAGGTATTGGATGTCGGGCACCAGATTAGGCTGGCGTGGACAGACCTGAGGAGCGCCAAGCCCGCATCGTCGAGCCCCAGACCATGGACGAGGATGGTTCGATCCGTGAGAATTTGCGCATTCCAGAGCTTGGTAAGTTCCGCAGAACTCTGCTCGTCAATGCCTTCCGCGAGATGCAGAATGAAGGGTTGGTCTGCGGGAGTCGCGCGTGCCTTCGGTATCGCGTCGGAATCGAATGCGAGGGAATGCACCCAGCCAAAATCTCGAACCACACGTACAATGAAGTCGTCGTCGAAAACGTCGGCTTCATACGGATTGTGATGGCATACCGTTGTGACTCCACAAAGGACGTTGCGAATACCACCCCACCACAAGCGAACCTTCTTTGGCACGGCTCGCTGCGTTTCAATTGTGGAACGATGGGATTCGTGGATGTCTTGGGCCCATTCGACAGAATTGCGGTACCCACCTCGTCCCAGTCGCGGAAATAGCGCGAATTCTAGATGGTCGTGGGCATTGACAAGACCGGGTAAGACAAGAAAGCCATCGAGCTCAATGCTTGTGCCTTTGGTCTCACCGTATATTGCGCGCTCGGCATTTTGCCGGCCACCAAGAATGATGCCTTCATTGGAAATCGAAAGTTCACCCGCCACACTGTCATCAGGACCAACTGCAAAGCACGCGCCCCGGACGGATGAAACAAGACCGCTTTGACACGACTCCGAAACATCGGAGTGAAACGCGCTGAACTGCAACAGGTAGATTGCCGGGCGACCTTGGGCAGCTTGAAAAGAAAGAGACATGCCTGCCTGATCAAACATTTCGCGTTCCGGGCCACCGAAACATGGTTCAATGCGCGTGGATTCATGGAAACCCGCCTTGCCGAACGCTGAGACGATCCTTTCAAGAGAATAGTTGTGCGTAGCAACTTCATGGAAGACGCCGTCTTGTTTAAATCCCCGGCGCCAACCGAGGCTAGAGACCGTTCGAGGATGGAGATCAGTGACGAAAATAACTCCCCCGGTTCTCAAAATGTCGCGAATTCGACGTGCGAGACCTTCTGGGTCCGCAATATAGCTGAGCACAAAAGAGCAGACGACGATATCCACGGAACCTGCCGGCTGCTCGAAGGTTTCCCAATCCGAACAGATCAGAGTTGCCCGCTCTCCCATCCGTTTGCGTGCAATCGCAATCATTTCCGGAGAGGAATCCACACCCACCAGGCTTTTCGTGTTTCGCGACGCGCACCTTTCGAGCCAGCGTCCCGTTCCGCAACCGAGATCCAAAACGGCACGCCCGGCAAGGTCCGGCAGCAAGACCTGCAGATACCGCTCTTCGAGCTCGAGGACGGGATTGTGCTCTTTGTCATAGACGTGAGCCCATCGTCGGTACGCTTCTTTGGCATTGAGCAACGGAGTGGTTGTGGGAGGCGAAGTGGGCATCATCGCGATGAGTCCGATCAGAGACTCTCCTGTTTGGGTTTGCGCAGGTTGACAAATTCGTGAGCCCAGCGAAGCTCGCGCGGCCATGCATAGAAGCGCGTGGCATAACGCCAGGCACTCAGGGCTTTGAGAAGCGCGCGGCTCCACCGTGGAGCGCGAATATCCTGCACCGTGGGCCAACGCGAGCTGACAACTGTTTCGAAGTTGTCGATAAGCTTTTTCGTTTTGCGCGTCAGCCATGGTGTATTGGGATCGATGCGCAGCGTAAAATCGAGCCAGCGTTTCGTGGCCCATTCCTCGGGACTTGTCGGGAATTCTATCTGGCCGTCAATTTCCCCATACATCGACGTGCGCTGCGGAACCGGTGTGTAGTGATACATGATGATTTCCGATTGGGGATTCACGTTCTTGATGGTTCGAATAAATTGAAGCGTCTCTCGAGTGTCGCGTTCTGGATCCCGCGGATTTCCGATGACGAATGAAAATTCGGGGATAATTCCGAACTGCCGAATCCGCCTTGCTACGGCAAGCGTTTCCTCCGTGGTGATGTCCTTTTGCATCTCTTTCAGCACCCAATCCGAACCGGATTCGGCGCCAAAGAAAATCATGGTGCAGCCCGCACGGCGAATGGCATTCAGCGTCGCGTCGGAATACCTGTTGAATATGTCCACCCGCGCCTCGCACCACCATCGCATGTTGAGCGGCGCAAGCCGGTCGCAGAGATCCCGAGCATGGTCCTCTCGTAGAAAAAAATTCATGTCATAAAACTGAACGGAATCCGCGCCGTATGCACTGGAAAGATGCCGAAGAATGGCTTCCGTTCGTTCCGGGCTCTCCAGCTTTTCCCGCGTTCCGTAAGCGGCGTGAACACCACAGAAACTGCACTTGAACGGGCACCCGATGCTGGCATGATGAGCCGCAGTCCGTTTTCCGAAAAAGGAAGGCCGGAGATAGTTCTCCACCGGAATGCGGTGGAAAGGCGTCCACGGGAACGCATCAGGGCCCTTCATCAGACGCTCCGGATTATGGCGGTGCAAGCCAAATACGTCTTTGTAGGAGAGCCCCTGGATGCTTTCGAATTTGCGATTTCCCCGGAGCGCGTCAAGCAGTTCAAGAAGAGTATCCTCGCCTTGACCGCGCACCACATAGTCCACATAGCGAGCATTCAGAGTCGCATCGCAGTAGATGGAAGGAAAGTATCCGCCCCATACAATGGGAACCCGGGGGTGCAGCCGGCGGATTTCCCTGGAAGCTTCCATGGCCGTGACCATTTGTGGACCCGGCATGGCGGTGACGCCGAGAAGTTCCACGTTGTTCTCGCGAATCAAGCGGGCGATCGTCGAGGTGGCGTCATCGTCCACATTGCCGTCTACGATCGAGTATTCTTCTTTTCCTTCTAGCACTGCGGCCAGTGCCATGATGGACAACGGAAACCGTCGATTGCGCGGCTTCGTGGAACGCGGATTGAATAGAATAATCACCGGGAGAGGACCTCGGCGGAATAGATTTGAAAAACGGAGGGCTCCCGCCGACGCGTTAGCTTTGCGAGCCAGGGCCGTAACCCCCAGCGCAAGCCATACCACGGTCTATAACGCTTCCAACATAATCCGAAACTGTCTTCCAGCTCGTTGAGCCGCTGGTCCGTTAAATATTCGCAGCTTCCCAGAGAATCGGAACGAGTCCCAAAATGCTCTTGAAAGTGTGCGCGGCGCTCGCACACCATCCGCCGGCCGCTTTCTTCATTGCTGTACCATGGCGAGTCGATTATCAGAACCGTGCCTCCTGGCTTTAGACAGCGAATGGCCTCACCTAGGGTTGCCTCGTAGTTCGCGGAATAGTGAAATGACGCGGAAAAAATGGCGCAGTCGAATTGCGAATCACGGAAGGGCAAACAGTCCAATTCCGCTTGGAAGCGCGGAAAGAGTTGCGGAATCGCGCGGCGATAATTTGCCCCGGCTCCTAAACCATCGACAGAGTTGGTAAGCAGATCGACGGCGACGGGAGAATGCCCGAGCTGGGCAAGACGATAACTGAGCCACCCATTTCCGGCACCGAGATCGAGGCAAAGCAAATTGCCTGCGGCACGCCGCGCAAGCTCCGGAAGAATTCTCCGCTGAAAATAGGTGAAGGAGCGTCCGCGAATCTTCCACTGCGATGGATTCCGGCCCGTGAGGTCGTCGAAAGGAAGCGCCAGGTAAAAGTCGGCAGCGTCGCTACCCCGCCCTTCGCGGGAACGGATCTGTTCGTATTCGCGAACGAACTGGCGAAAATAATGCGCACGCGCAACCGGTAGCGCGTTCCAGATGCCCGATTCCTGCGACAGGTAAAAAGCGCAACTTGCACAGCGCATCCGAATGGCGTCATGCAGAAGAGCCCTGTACCGGATGGCGCCCAAAGGCGCGGAACATTGCGGGCACTGAATCCACACGCGGTCCATAGGGTTGGTCTGAACTCGTTTGGGACAGGCGGCGGCGAATGTTTCCGTGGTCGTGGCGCTCATTCGGCCACCTTTTCAAATTCAAGCAAAATGTGATCGCCCACGGATCGCAAAACTGGCCATGCGCCGAGCGCACGATCCAGCTGTTCTAACAGGGAAACCGCTCTGCGATGCGTGCTCGCCCATGTTTCCGCGTACGAGGGCGGCACGAACAGCCCGACGGCGCGAACGCTGCGCAAACGAAAGTGCGGCGCAACGCTGCGGCTCCATTCCTTTACGGTTGGATAAAAGATGGGAACAGTGCTCTCGTGAATGCTGGCCATTGCCGAGCCCAAGATTCGCCGAACCGCTTTTCGCGGTTTGCCACGCAATAGAAACCAGAGCAGCTCCCATAGGCAAAATCGCGTAGAGACACACAGGATCGCCACGCCTCCAGGCTGCAATAGCTTTCCCAGGCTGGCCGCCACATCTGGAATACTGGCAACGCAGTTGAGTCCGGAAAAATTGGAGAAGGCGCCATCGAACAATGCGTGGGAGGTAAGTTCAGAAAGTCGTTCGTTTGGAAGAGTGTGAAACGCAACTGCAGCCGGAGGTGTTGCACGGTCGAGTTTTTGTCTTGCCACGGCAATCATCGCCGCAGAACCGTCGCAGGCAACCACGGAAACCCCTCGCGAGGCAAGAAAAAGAGCATCTTCACCGGTGCCGCAGTTAATCTCTAGGATCCGGTCTCCTGCATGGAAGGCTTGCCGCAATTTGTCCCAAACTAAATTGCGCTGTGCGCGGCCCACAACGGAACAAGTAAATACCTCGTCATAAGATGCGGCAAGCCGATCAAACGCGGCGATCGCGGGAGCTATTCCCGGGATCACGGCATGGTTCACGTCCGCACCTCCGATGCATTGGAATAGAGACTTCCGCGCAGCACCGTGATCCGACGCTGTATTTCGTCTCCACGGGGGTTGCTCATTTGTCCTCTGTTCAGTCGAACCAGTGAAACTTCCTCGCGCAAGAGCCGGTCGGCTTGTTCGTAAAACTCCGCAGTGTGCCTTCCCCGCAAAGTAATCTCGCGGTCGGAACTTTGTCCCCAAGGTTTGAGCTGAACCAGGGAATTGGAAACCCGGCCGTGATACGGGGTTCCTTTGATTGGGTAGGCGACCGTTGTGAAGAAGATGTCCGGATCGGACCGCTTTACGTGCTCGATGGTGGCTTCGATGTCGGCAAGCTCTTCCCCTTCATACCCCCACATCAGAAACATGCCGGTCTGAATGCCGCGCGCTTTACACAAGGCGATCGCGGATTGAACCTGCTGCACCGTGACCCCCCGCTGCATGGCATCCAGAATTTTCTGCGAACCACTTTCCGAACCGACCCAAACCCGGAAGCATCCCAACTCGGCGAGGAGATCGACGGATTCGGGGTTCAAACGATCAGCCCGCGAAATACATTCAAACGGAATTTGCAATCGGCGCCGGTGCATTTCGGCGGCATAGTCGCGGAGCCACCCGTGATGAATGGTAAAAACGTCATCTGCGATCCACGCCATGTCCGGCTGGTAAGTAGACATCAACCATTCCACTTCATCGACCACTGCCAGGGGTTTCCTGCGGCGGTGCGTCATGCCGAACACCTGGTGACTACACCACTGGCAACGATAGGGGCATCCCCTCGCGGTAATAAACGAGAGTGAGCTCTTGCCATGCGCATCCCGCCAGGTCTGCATGTACCGGCGAATATCAATGGCTTCGCGAGCGGGCCACGGCTGGGCATCAAGATTGGAGATTTGAATTCTTTCCGAAGTGCGGTGGACCAGTCCATTTTCCGTTTGAAAGGCGATCCCACTGACGCGGGACAATGCGGATTCTGAACCTGCTCGGAGCGCGGGCAGCAACTCCTCCATCGTGGCTTCCCCTTCTCCAAGAACAACAACGTCGGCGCCCGCTTCCAGATATTCCTCAACGTAGGCCCCGGGTTCCGGCCCGCCCACAACGGTTTGCCATCCGCATGCCCGCGCCACGCACAGAATTTCCACTACGCGTTTGCGGGTCATCAAGTTCGCGTAGACACCCAGCACGGATGGTGGTTCGCCTTGCAGCGTCCGCGTCAGTTCGTCCATGGTGGAGAAGGTTGTGTCGAACACATCGACATCCAGCCCTTTACTTCTCAAGTGCGAACAAATGTAAAGAATACCCAGGGGAACGTAAGGCTTTTGAATCTGAATCTCTTTCGGATCTTCGTAGAGAAAATAGCCGTGCGTGAGCAGAAGGTCGCGCATTTAGCGATCTCCTGGAGCGGCCGTGAAATCGCGGATGGAAACGAAACCTTCGGGAGCGTGACCGAGAAACCGGGACGACAATCGCATGGGTGGCAGTTCCGTTGCGTCCCGGTTTCTGCTGACGGGCTCGAGAAGGTCTACTTGCTTCCAACGGACCGCGGTGGCTTCCTGAACGGCCGGCGCGGGAGATTTGTAAGCCTCGACTTCGGCATGCAAGGCGTCCCGAACAGCGCGATAAAAGAGGTCGTTGTAAGTTCCCTTGAACATGACGCAAAGGTCTTCGCTGTCAGACCAGTTTCGTTTTTCACCTAGCTGGCTCCGTACCTGTTCGTGAAAGCGGGTATTTGGCAACGGATAGGAAAAGGAAATGCCGATGTCATCTGGTTTGGTTTCCCGGACAAGCTCAATCGTTTTTCGGAGATCCTCCCACGCTTCCCCCGGGTAGCCGAATTGTAAAAAGTAGCAGGTGCGAATTCCTTGGTCGCTCAGCTCTTTACGGGCTGAAACCACCTCTTCCACTCGTAGGCCCTTGTCCATCGCATCGAGAATTTTTTGCGAACCGGATTCCACGCCCATCCATACTTCCACACAACCCGCGCGTTTGAGCGCTGTTGCCGTGGATGCACCCAGCCGGTCGGCACGCGCCTGGATCTTGAACGGAACCGCGCAGTCGCGCGATTCCACCTCGCGGGCGAATTGCTCCACCCATTTGGGATTGAGAGCGAATATATCGTCGGCGAACCACAGATGTTCTGCATTGTAGCTACGCTGCAGAATCATCATCTCGTCGGCTACATCCGAAGGATCCCGGATCGCGTAGGCATCGCCAAAGATGGGTTTCGCGCACCAATTGCAGCGGTATGGGCAGCCCCGGCTGGCAACCAGGTTTAGGGAGAATCTTCCGTGCGCGGATTGCCATGCTTCACGATACCTTTGTATATCGATCAGATCGCGCGCGGGCAGCGGGAAATTCGTCATTGGTCGCCGAGGATTGCGGGTGACCAGAGAGTCTGCGCACTTCATACCCAGTGATGTGCTTGAAAGAACTTCCGGACCAGCTGGAACATCCCTGCCATTCAAAAGTGCTTCCATCACTTCCAATAACTTGTATTCCGATTCCCCCTTCAGGACAAAGTCACAGCCGTTTCGGAGGTAATCTCCGGCGTGATCCGTGGAGTCGGAACCGTGCACTAAGACACGCGCTCCCGCTCGCCTTGCCTGTTGGGCCATTTGCCAGGCAAGATCCCGCATGCGGGTCAGGCACATCTTCGTCAGAAAGTTAAAGTCGTCCTCATAGATCGCGACGACTTTGGGTGCGTGGACTCGGAGTGCCTCGCGAAAACCACCGAGCGGTTCCTGCAGCATGGAGTCGAACATAGCAACGGAAACGCCGTGACTCCGCAATACCCCCGCAGCATACAGTGTGCCGAGGGGCGGGTACGGCTGCATCTTTTTCACCTGCTTGCGGTCGTACGGCAAATGGTAGGAATGTGTTAGTAAGACGTCAGTCACAGCATTTTTCCTTGGACCCCGCCGAAGTCCTCCAACAACGTTGTCAGCACACTTCCTGGGCTTCAGTGCTCAGCACCTGCCCTGTCAACAACGAGCGCCGCGTTGCGAAGCGCTCAAATTTGCTAGCAACCCACAACTCCCACGGAAATGAGTAGCGATTCGTGCGAATCCTCCAGCGTAGCGGTGCACCAAGAAGCTTTCGCAATCCATGACGAAGCCGTGGATGATTGTTCGTCGCTTTACGAATTTGGTTGTTGAGCAGAAAAAACTGCAGCATTCGCCGCAGGCGCTGCAACTCCTCGCCTTGCAGCCAAGGAAGCGCGTTTCGTCCGAGCGGAAGTTCAGCCCACTCCTGCAAAGACTGCGGTTCTCTCAGGCCCAGTTCTCGGAGCTGAGGCCAGATCGGAATACCGGGGTAGGGTGTAAATATATTGGGCGAAAAACTCACATTCCAAAACTGCCGGGCGATGTCGCTCATGGTTCGTATTGTTTCAATACGGTCCGATTCAACTTCGCCCGGATACCCAAAAATCAAATTAAACGTGACGTGAATCCCTCCCAAGGCCGCTTTTCGTGCGGTCTCATACATTTCGTTCACACGTTGATGACGTTTGTTCATGATCTTCAGCACATTTTCGGAGGTGGATTCGGTGCCAAATCCCATATGGGTGACGCCACTCTCACCCAACACCTGAACATCGTCGTCACTCATGCGGCAGAGAAAGTCAGTGGAGGCCTGGAAGGTCCAGCGAAAACGCAACTTGGATTCGAGAAAGCCTCTGGCAATCTCAAGCGCTCGCCGCCAATCCACGGGGAGGTTGGAATCGAGCATGGCTACTTCCTCGATTCGATGGTCACCGACCAAATTGGTAACTTCGGAGATGACACGTTCCGGAGCCAGTGCATTGAACCTCCGCTTGTAAAAAACCATGTCGGTGCAGTAGTTACACGCATACGGACACCCCACGCTAGTTGCATAGGGTAGCTTACGAATGCCGGACGCGCGCTCATACGCATCGAAATCGGCCAGCTCGTAGGCGGGACGCGGAAGGTCATCGAGAAGCGCGACACGTCTATCCGGGGAATGACATGCAAACAAACTGTTCTTCGTAGATACGCCGGCTACATCCCCGTACGACCTCCCTTCCGAAAGGCGGGTAGCGATTTCGAGCAGCGTCAGTTCGCCCTGACCGCGAACCACTGCATCCACATAGTGTTCACGCAGCGTCTGATCGGGAAGGAGGCTCGGGTGCCAGCCGCCAAAAATGACAGGCATGTCCGGCCGCGCACGCTTGGCGGCTTTCGCGACACGTACTGCGCCGCGGATCATGGGTCCGGTGAGAACCGAGATCCCAAGACAGAGCGCGCCTTCAATCTCGGTGAGAATTTTGCTCTCCCAGTTCGGAACTACAGCAGCGTCAACGATGCGGACTTCAAATCCTGCTTGAAGTAGTGGAGAAGCCAGGCTCAGCAGACAGAGTGGAGCGCCCAGGGCTGGCCCATCGTACCGAGGGTAAAAAAGTACGACTTTTCCTCTCATCCGCAGGCCGCCTGTGTAACGGATGGCTCGAGGCGCTTCGCATCCACCGCTGGTTTTGTGGTTCGAGCTCGTTTCTTGAGTTTTTCGTTCAGCCATAGTTCCACCGGTGCGCGATAGAAGTCATGGTCTAGACGCCAACGCGCCGGGAAGGAGAGAGTCTTCTGAGCCAGACGAGTCGAATGCTTGCGGGTATCCAGCGCGATGGGCACGCGGTCAAACGCAATGCGCAGATAGTCCCGCATAACCTGTAGTCGCTTGTGATCGCGGCCGTTCAACCACGGCAGTTGGGTGTACCGGGGAAAGAAATCAGCCCATCCTTCCAGTGAGGTCGGAACCTGAATTCCGAGCTCTTCAACGTGTTGCATGATCGGAGAACCAGGATAGGGGGTGAAGATATTGGTCCAGAACTCCGCGCCCGGAAAGCGCCTGCAAACGTCCATCATGAAATCGATGGTCTCGCGACGTTCCTTGCTGCCTTCACCGGGATAAGCAAAGATGATGTTGAATGAAGGTCTGATGCCCGCTTCCAGGCAACGAGCGGCGCTTTCAAAGATGGAATCGAAATCCTGAAACGTCTTGTTCATCAGCTTCAGGATTTTTGGGGAACCGGAATCAACTCCCTGGCAGATCTGATGCAGACCACTGCGACGAAGAAGTTTTAAATCGGCCGTGCCTAACCTTGCGGTGAGATTCGTTGTCGCCTGAATGCTCCAACGAAAGTGGGCTCCAGCGCTTACCAACCCGTCCGCAATCAGACGGGCTCGATCGAGATCCACAAGAAAATTGTCGTCGACTACCCATAACATTTCGAGGCCGTAACGGCGAGTCACATCGACAGTCTCTTCCACAAACTGTTCCGGGGAGAGCGCATTCCACTTTCGGCCATATACGCCGGCATTCGTGCAGTACGAGCAGTTGAACGGACAAGCCAGACTAGAAATGTACATGGCCCAGCGGCGGCCGCAGAGTCTTTGATAGGCGTCAAAATCTGCGATGTGGTAGGCCTTCGGCGGGAGGTCCGCAATCGGACGCAGGGGACGTTCGGTACTGAAGATAAGTTTTCCATCACGCTTGAACCCGATTCCAGGGATCAAGTCGAGTGCCGACCGCGTCTCCAGATGCTGTACCAGATCAAGCAGCGTGTCCTCGCCTTGGCCGCGTACCACGATGTCGATGAAATGGGCCTCCAAGGTCTGCTTTGGCAGAAGCGAAGGATGCCAGCCACCCAAGATTACGGGAAAATCCGGATTCCACGCTTTGACGGCTCGCGCAATCTCCGCAGTCTCACGAATCATGGGGCCCGTCACAAGGGAAATGGCCAAGCAGATGGCGTCTTTTACCTCGTCGAGAACACGTTGTTTGTAGTCCGGCGTGATCGTCGAATCAATAATCTGGACCGCATAACCCGCGCGCAAAAGTGGAGTGGCCACAGCCAGTATCCCGAGGGGGGCCGTTGCTTCCGTGCTTGCAAACGAAGGAAAGAAGAAAACAATCTTTTTTGACATCGATCAGAGTCCGTGTTTTTCCCAGTTAAATACGTACTCCATGCCGCCCGCCACCTTGTCAAGAAGCTGTAACTTATTTGTTCGCTTATTTTATTCGGTGGCAAATTCGATCGAGGTGCCCCCCAGAGGTGAACCTTCTTCGCACCCTCTCTTCGTAATATTGGTAGGTAATAGTAAAAAGACACAGAGAATCGGCGTGCCAGAAAGTATCCTGGGCCGCGTGTTTGAGCCCATTCGTGAGCTTGGAAAATCAAAGGGACAGGATTGGGGATCTTCACCGTTCACGCTCCTCCCGGAACTGATAGAGATCCCGAGAGGTAACCGTCACGCCCTGAAGCCTTATATAGAGGAATAGCTGATACTTGTGATTCAGGAGATGTTCGAGATTTCCCAGCAACAGCGTCATCAAAGTTTCCCCGTTCCGGGCGAAGGTTGTTTGGAGGACACTCCTCAAATCTGAATCGTTGCACAGCAGGAACCCTCGTTCGATTTGTTTCCCATATTCGGCAATGCCCTCTCTGGCTTCCCTCGGAGAGCAGAAATGGTTCACTTCCAGCCCTCGAAGGAAATCCAGATCCGCGAGATCTTCCGGGAAGGCTTTCTGAAAGCAGGCACAGAAACCGGAAAGACAATCGAGAAGATGTCCCAACAAGTGGCCAACATTCATCGCGTTTGAATTGCCAGAGCCGCTCTCCGGCTGCCACCCAAGCGAACCTTCGGCAACCAGAGAAACCAGGTGATCGGTTCGTTCCACAGCTTCGCCTACCTTCGCTCTAAGTGCTTCCACAATGGATCGTTCCGACAAGGCCAACTCCGTTCAATTGAGATGTTCCATTTCCTACACTCCGAGAATTCACAAGAGGCTCCCCGAGGGACCGATATTAGTAGCCAAACTATGCCAGAGAAGGCTAGTTCGCAATCTTTGCCCGATACAGGGTCGGCAAGCCCACGGCTCGACCACAATCACTCGCAAAGACCACTGACTTCGAATCGAGATCCCACGCCGGCGTCCAGCTGTTGCAATTTCCTCTTGTCAGTTGATGAGCGCTGAGGTCGCCTGCATGGTGAAACCAGATCTGTTTCGGACCGGTGGCGTCAGAAACCCATGCGGCCCAGCGCCCATCGGGCGACCAAGTGCGCCGCCCCTCACCAGATCGTGTATTCGGTACTGCCTCGCTCGCCAGGGCTCTTGTTTCACGAGTTCGGAGATCAAACTCCACAAACTTCGACCGGCCATGCGAAACCAGCTCAAAGCGGATCGGCCCATCGGGGTTCTCCGCCACGGGAGCTAGCGCCTGACCATCGAAAACCAGTTCTTCAATATTTCCATCGTCGTGTAGCCAGTGGAGAACGTAACGGTCCTTCCCCATCGCTTGATAAAACACTCCAGACCGAGTGATCGCTGGCGATAGCGACGAGAGGGTTCCACGCTCCCGCTTTACAAGTGCAAATTGCTGATTCGGCTCCTGGCGATAGCTTTGCCACTGCTGGTGGGCAATCATCGCGGAAATCAAGAAAACGGCGGCGGCCACCAGCGTGGCCATGCCTGGAGTGATGGCTTTGAAATAGTGAATCCCGACAGCGATAAATAAAATGATGAGCACGCACACTTTCGGAAAAAACCACGCAAACATCTTCACATTCGGCGCTGCGAGAAAAGCGAAACTCAGAACAATGAGCATTCTTGCGTGACGGCTGGCCACGTCAACAAGCAGGACGATGGGAAGAAACAGAAGAACATAGGTATAGGAGCCGACGCTCGTAGAAAGCAAAATCACTGCTATCGCGAACCATGCAAAATCCCGTTTCCGATCGCGCGTCTTGCGCATGGCAATTCCCATGGTGACGAACGCGAGGACGCCGAGATGGATGGCCGACCTGAGGAAGAACAAAAACCAGGGTGCGTTTGCGGCTGGTGAGGGATTCAGTTCCGGATCATAAACGAAGATATGTTGCAGGAAGGTCATAATCGTCTGGTTACCAGGGTCGTATGGGTTAATGGAACCACCCTGAAGAGAACGGGGAAGAATTTGCGTGGCGTAGTAGTGCAGGTCGTCCCACCCGAAAATACCGACAGCAACTGCCAGGCCCGCAATGGCAGCCGCGATCATACCCACACTAGCGCGCCATCTGCGCTGCGCAAGGAAGAAGAAAAGAAACGGCCCACCGTAAAGTTTCAACACGAACACCATGCCGGCAGCAATTCCCGCTGGTATGTCCCTTTCATCCACACAGTACAGTGCCAACGTCAGCAGGAAAAGAACCACAATATAGTACTGACCAAAGGCAAAATTGGCGCGCCAGGAATTAAGACCCAGGAATGCAAGAAGGAAGAGTTGGGACATGCGAAGACGTGTCATTCGCGAAAGCAACGAAAGGGTGGCGAGTAGCAGGACAAAATTAAGGCACAGCCAAATTCGCTTTGCCATAAGAGGAGAAAAATGGGTTAACGGAACGAACGGAAGCATGGTCAGGGGAGTCTGCGGAGTGTACGCGCCCAGTTGCGTTTCGAATCCCGCGCGGTTCATCGCGCGCTGAAAGGAGGTCCAATCGTATAAATCCCTCAGGTGCGTGCCCCGCCGCAATTCGGCGGCAGCCGTGTAGTAGTTTGGAAAATCCGTCTCTATGTGCGACCAGGCAGGTCGGATCGCGATCCAGAAAAAAAGCGCGCCGGCCATAAGAGTCATACCGTGTTGCACGTTGCGGCCGAGGGTCGGGTAACTCGTCCGTCCCTTTTTTCCCGGAGACCATGCCCCGTCCCCGCGATAGTTTCTGTAGTTGTGACAGATCGCAGGCATCATTTTGGGGAGTGCAAAAAGGAGACAGAGGATGTCGGGCTGGCAATCAATCGCATGGTGACTTCCGGGCACTTGGAGATCAACACGCGATGTCAAACACGAATGAGAGAGCTAATATCGGTACCATTGGCTCTTTTTCCGTTCGCGTGATTTCGCCGCTGGAGACGCCTGCTCCACGCTAGCGCCACTGTTTTCCCCTGTGAACGCGGGTGGCTCGCCCAGGCTCCCCGCGCGCGGCAGATTGCGAAGATACGTTACGATGGACCAAATCTCTTCGTCCGTGAGGATTCCACGCGATGCAGGCATTCCGGAAGTCCACAAGCCGTTTTTGATGATCCAGTAGATCTGGCCGTCGGTGTAGGTTTGAACTTGCCTAGAGGCAAGCGAAGGCACAGGCGGCGACATTGCATCTGCAAAGGGAACCCCGGTGTTTTGGCCATCAAGGCCATGGCAGACAAAGCAGTAGTGCGAAAAGTTCTGCTGACCCTCCGCCGCATTTTCGGAAGTTGCTGGCAACGGATTTGCGAGACCTTTGCCGCCCACCAGCAAGGAGTGCTTTGCCCGAGTCATGATTCGGAACTCCCATTTCCCAGGAGGGCTCGCCTGGACTCCGTGCATGGAGAGTAGAAGTCCACCCAACAGAACATCCACAAACGCGGATGCCGCTAAGATCGCGAGAAGATTCTTGATGGTCCACATTTTCGTCAGGGAAGAACGTCGATTTGCAACGTCATCGATCCATGACCCTTCCCGCAGAAGTGCGCGCAATTGCCGATATAGTGACCCGTTTTTTCTGGAGTGAATCGGATCTCGGTTTCCTTGCCTTTCTCTACGTCATCCGATTTGAGATTCAACGCGTCCACCTTGATACCGTGCGTGACATCGATACTGTGCATCACCAGCACAACGGGTTCGCCCTTCTTGAGAGTGACCGCATCTGGTTCGTAGGTAAATCTCTTTGCAATGATTTCAATTCGGCGGGGTGTCTCGGCATGGCCCGCGTGTGCGGCTGCGAACAGAGACACAGCTGCTAAGAACGCTACTGGTTTGATTCGGATCAACTGTTTTCTCCTAGCTGAATTTATTAAGGTGCGAGGAACTTCAATATGAGCTGCTCATCTTCGGCGCTCAGCATGGCGCGTACGCGCATGTGGCGGACCACCGCACGTGCCTCTCGAGGCGAAATAGTTTCGGGCGGGTTGTGACAACGGCCACAATTCGCCTGGAACCGTTTTCCCCCGTCGGTCTGGGATGTTTTGGTAGCGGCACTCGGGTTCGATTTCGAATTACTCTGAGAACTCTTTGCGTCCGTCTGTGCGACGGCAACAACAGCCGTGTTCCCCAAGCAGATCAAAGCAACGACAACGACTATCCCGTGTCTCATTTGGATCCCCCCGGCAAGAGTGGGAATAAAAACCGGTAGGTAATTCCGAATTCCCACACATTTACATCCGTAGATTGCGAGATGAATTGACGTCCATAGCTGGCATTTAGCCTAATTTCCCGAGGAAGGTAGTAGTTCAATCCGAATTCGGGACGGCGAACGTTTGTGGAGGGCAGTGAATCGCCCGCGACCTGCCGGGACCGAAAGAACTGTTGCATTCGAAATACGGGCTCGAGACGTCCAATCGCGGAATTAGATCCCCCGAGTTGTGATAGGCGATACCCTCCCTGGATCCAGTAACCGTGCCCGCTTAGCGAATGAGCCCATTCCCCTTTGACTTCGAGAGGCAATCCGGAGGGAGTCCAGGACAGGTGCGTGCCAAAAGAATTCATTCGCTGATCTTGTAGTTTCCTTTGATAAGAAGTCCCCACCTCGAGCCCCACGCTAGGAATGAACACTCCCAGCCTGCCCCCAAAAGTTCGCTCGGACTCAAGCTTATTCACGGTGCTCAGCGTAGAAAAATAAGTAGTGTAATTCACGACGTAGCGGTCGTTGGAAATCAGCGCGCCCCGCAACATGAAGCCATCGCTGTATCCACCTGCGATCCCAATGGCCGTCATAGCTGGAGCATCCTGAAATTTGTTAATCCAGATGGCACTGATGCGCTCGTTGAAAATGCCAAAGGGCGTCAGAAAACGGCCTGCGGTGATCGTTAAGTGCGAATTGGCGTTGTAGTCGAGCTGCAAATATTCGAGAGTACCGAAGAACTGACCTTGGTAAGGTCCCGTCGACCCGTTCTCACGAGAAATGAATCCCCTCAAATCAGCTCGGGATTCGACAAGCCACTTCTCTCCAAATGGAACAACGAGTACAGGCGCCACGACTGGTTGGAAAAAAGTGTTGTTGCCTTGCGTGGCAGAAAAAAAGCCGGCTCCGCCGGAGAGAATAGGAGTATTGGACTGTGCGCTGGCAGCACTTAGCCCACACAGAATCAGCGTAAGCGCCAGCAAAACCCTACCTACCATCGGCGACCCCGCCGTAACCCTGTGCCATCCAAGCCATGAACAGTTCTAGCTGGTTCGGGTCGCCCACCTCTTGTGATCTTCATTTTCCCTTTCGCATCAGACTGGCCCACCTACGATGTGCAAAGTCGCCGCAATAATTGTCACGACGAGGTCAAAAGACCGTCATGCCGTCTTTCCTATCGTTGAGTAAAGGATTGCAAAGCAGTGACGCGCTCATGACAAGGGAAATGGCGTGAAATTCATATTTTATGTCGCGCCATCAATCAAATGCATTCGAACCGCGGGACGAGATATGAAAAGAAATGCGAAATGCAGTTGAAGTTTTACATCTGGCGGAACGTCGCAGCAGGCTGAAGAGGATCAGACTCCAGGTTCATTCTGCGTCGTGCGGAACTCCCTCGCTTTTTTTTGCTGTGAGATCTACATGCTTGTAGAATCGATTACTACAGCCGAGGGCGCAGGCATCCGGGACGGGCGCGATTACCCGTGTCGTGCTGGACCCCGCCGGAGCGGTGGTTCCCAAGTACGAAACTCGCATTTCATGCGCTTGAGCCAGATAGCTCTGAAGTACAAGTTCTGATTGCCATCTATCAGCTTCACGACACTGCCGCAGGATGAAACGCTGCCCGCGCACTGCCACAAAGGAGCATTATCGCAAATGCAACTAAAAATCTCGCCGGATGACCCGTTGCTCTGTGACTTTGCATTGCCTCTTCGAAGCCTGCACTACCACCTGGGTTTCCCCGTAGAGATCATAACGAATTCTAATGACGTTCTGGCGAGTGCAGAAGAAAGCTGGGGGAACTTCGATCCTGTATTTTCTGAACCTCCGGTGCAAATCCGGATCGGAGTGCTCAAAGGCGATTCGTCTGCTTGCCCCCCTCCTCCAGTCGTTCGATCACAACAAAACTTACTGATCAGCATTGCAGACCGAGAGAATTTTGTCGTGTCCGACATGCGTCGCGGCTTCGCCTTTGGTTGGTTGACGGAGGCTACCGTCCGAGATAGAGCTTACTTGCGTTATTACTTTCTTGAAGGTGTGGCCTGGACTCTGTTAGAGCCCTTGTATCTCACGTCGATTCACGGAGCGTGCGTAGGCTTCGAGGGGCGTGGAGTGCTTTTGTGCGGAGACTCTGGCGCTGGCAAGTCGTCCCTTGCCTATGCCTGTGCTCGCCGCGGCTGGACATTTTTGTCCGACGATTCCAGTTGTCTCGTGAGGAAGCGTCCAGGCCGCCTGGTCACTGGAAATCCTAACTCGATGCGATTTCGCGAATCGGCAGCCGAGCTCTTTCCGGAACTGAAAACGCAACCTGTCACCCGCCGCCTCAGCGGAGACATGGCAATTGAGTTGCCAACAGCAAGCATGTCAGGCATTAGGACCTGGTCCGAATGCCCTATCGATTACGTCGTGTTTCTCAATCGAAAGAATCCGCATCCTTCTGGCTTGTCTCCTTTCCCGAAACAGAGAGCTTTACAGTGGTTTGAACAAGTCGTCTGTTATGGCGAAGAGGATGTTCGGATCCTTCAGAAGGCTTCGTTGCAGAATCTCCTTGGGGCCGAGGTCTTTGAATTGCGCTACAGCGACCTATCCACAGCAATCAGCCACCTTGAAAATCTGGTCCGTCATGGCGCCTCGGTGACAAGCGAGTTTTGTACGGAATCACGGGATTGAAAGATGCCTAGCATTCGATCCTCGGTCTTGGACGCCATGAGTTTTTCCGGCCCGCGTCCGGAAGCACTCCGAACTCTGTCAGACGCCGAGTGGCTAGCCCTGCTCACAAACTGGGAAACGGCTCGCTTGACGCTTTTGCTCAGACAGACTTGTGATGAAGCGCTTCCCGATTGGGTGAAATCGCGAGTTGATGTGTATCTGTCCGATACTGCGTTGCGCTTCGAACGCATCAAGGCTGGCTACACAAACGTTGCCGATGCGTTGGCTTGTGCTAACGCGGAATTTGTTGTTGTCAAGGGATTTACACTATGGCCCGGATATGCGGAGCATCCGCGCTTTAGGCCACAGTCCGATATTGATCTTTACTGCCCGCCGGAATCGATTTTCCGTGCTCGCGATGCGCTGTCTGCGCTTGGCTACGAGCCATGTGAGGTGTGCGACTACCATCCGAAGGACCACCTGCCGGCGATGGCTCCAAAGACGCCATGGGAGTGGCGGGGAAACTTGTTCGACCCGGAGATTCCTGTCTCTTTTGAACTCCACCCTAACTTCTGGAATGAAACAACTATGCATTTTTGTCCGAATGGGCTCGATCAATTCTGGTCTCGCCGGGGCGAGCGGCAGCTCGACGGAATCAGATTTCCCGCGCTTAACCCCGTCGACAATCTCGCGTTCACTTCTCTGAACGTGCTCCGTGATCTGTTGCGAGGCTCGCCCACTCTCGAGCAGCTCTATGGGTTGGCGCGCTTTCTTCATACGAATGCGAACAATCGTGAATTTTGGGCCGAGTGGCGAGAACTGCACGACGACTCGCTACGCAGCCTTCAAGCAATTTCCTTCCGTCTGGCCTTCGATTGGTTCGCTTGTCGCATGTCGGAGATCGTGCGAGAAGAAATTAACCGTCTGCCAAGGGCCGTACAGATCTGGTTTCAGGATTTTGGGAATTCTTTGCGGAGCTCGGGATTTCGTCACAACAAGGACGGCCTGTGGCTGCACCTGACGTTGCTCGGATCTTTCAGCGATAAAGCGTCCGTGCTCGCGAGGCGCCTCGTCTCGTTGCCCATAAAGATCCCCAGTTTTGCGTCTGTGAATATCCGCGAGCCTTCAACAGGTGCAACGTCAGGTCCACTGCACCTCTTGGGCAAGACTGTTAAGTATCTGGGTTGGTTTTTGTCGCGTGTGATCTACCAACTAAAATTCCTTCCCGCAACCCTTGCGCGGGGTATTCGCTATTGGCTGTCGACAAAGACCGTGAGTAGACAGTTCTGAACGGGCCTCGCCACGTTTACAAAGCGCGCCGTCAAGTGTGGATTCTTGCAACCCCCAGAGGCGCTTAGGCTCTCAACGCTACAACTCCACTGAGACTTCCTTGAGCAAACACGATCACTTGGACAATTGGGTCCAAGCGGAACGGAAACTCGAGCGTGGAGTGCTTCAGCGCGCGCACGCGGGATACAAGAGTCCGCGACATCACCGCGTAAGGGACGAAAGAGTTTCAAGCGACCGTTGTGTTTGTGCGTCCCACAGCTTGGAGCTCGGCACGTGAACTTTACCCAGGCTGTTAGTCTCTTTCCGTATACCCTTTACCGACAGGTTGCTGGTTGCACTCATTATGCAAACCGCCTTCTCCTCCGTTACTTTTTTGCATGATAACGCCACAACGGTCCACTCGGTGAGACAATTCGATAAATCCAGAAGGTCAGAAGCGGAGGTATCACGAAGTGCGTTTTTTCTGCTACCGCTGAAGACTGAGCATGAAGTATGTCGTTTGCGGCGGCCGAATGGTCTTAGGGAAGCTTGGCCCTGCTTCGTTAAGCAAGGTTTTGAGCAACGCCGAAGCTCGTTGTCCGGCAGATGCGTTCCGGAACGGAAGCTATTCGTTCTCTCTTGCGCAGTACTCGAAAGAGAGAAAACGTCTTTAAACCTGGAGAATTTCCTTCACGTCACATACTCCGGACCGAAGAAGTAAAAACGCTCCTTATCTAGCTATTCCGAGGAAATGACCGTATTTGTGTCGCTGAAATCGGAAGATGCAGATTCTATAGACTCAATAGCGAATCCATGATGCGTTCAAGTTTCCGGCCATAACGGTTCAGGTCGAAAACGCGCCGACGTTGCGGACGGGAAAGACGTTCCTCGTAGAGAAGCATTTCATCAAGGTGCCGAGAGCTATCAAGGTCTGCACGAAATAAGCGACGCTCCAAACGTCGGTCTTTTTGAGCGAGGATTTTGACGTGTGCGGCCCGGATTCGATCGTGTTCCCGCTTCAAATAGTCGTAGGCACGAGCGACGTTGCGGTGCATCACATGCTCCTGTCTCGTTCGTTTCGGACAAAGACTCGCAATTGTTTGAAGTCGCCGGAGGTCCAATCAGCTAGGTCAGACTCTTCAATGGCCATTCTCGTAGTGATTCGCCAGGAAAGCTCCGTCTTGTCCGTGAAGCGAACGTGGATATACAGCAGGCCTTCTTCGAAACTGTGTTCAACCCAGTGCACGACCTTGCCCTGCACACCGCGGTAACGCCGGCCAGGGATAAACTCAAGAGCTGCAGGGGAGCGGAGATTTGACTTCTTCATCAGCGCACTCCCTTCGATTTTCGCTGCGTCTGACGTTTCTTCGCGCGTCCTAGCTTTCCGTCTTGACTGCTCATCGTCGTAGCGATCTTCGTCAGACATGTCCCAATCGGGAAGGATGACAACGCGCGGAGGAAGTCCCTTACGCTTCCGGAGCTCTTCCGAAGTTTTGACTTCGAGGTAGATGTCGTCCCGATCCTTGAGCTTTTCACTGAATTTGCGTTGAAAACGGTAAGCCCATCTCGCGTCATTCTCGACCATCTTCTCGAAGTTGTCGAAGAACTCTCGGTTGGCATAGACCCGGGCGATTTCAACGTCAGAGAGCGCATGGCGTATGAGATCACGCTGGAAAATGGAACTAGCTGGAGTCGCCACAAGCCAGCAGCTAGTTGGTCAAAGCACTGGTTCAGTTCGACTATTTTTTGGAAAACCCGGAGCTTCATCGTCGCGGCTCCAAGATTTCCGAAAAAATAGAAGAAGGGCGCAACAGTTAGTAGAGCGAAAGCAGGCGAGTCGCCACAGCGAGAGGAGAGAAGGAGGGACTAGAGATTCGGTCGGCCCGAACAAAAAGTTACGAAGTTGCGCAGCTGCACGGAAACGTATAATTTCTGTCAGAGCCATAGTTGCCTCCTTGAAAGGAGCCTCCGGTCAGGCGCGCGTCGGTGTTCATAGCACTGC
>Ga0134124_10000180_pt1 | contig 57985 bp, 87 predicted proteins | sample KB304_FD_96880 | JGI IMG/M metagenome (GOLD analysis project Ga0134124, IMG submission 96880) | Terrestrial soil microbial communities without Nitrogen fertilizer from Kellogg Biological Station, Michigan, USA - KB3-0-4 | ecosystem: Environmental > Terrestrial > Soil > Unclassified ...
GGGCCGATCGTGATCGGCACGAGCAGCGGGCGCGGCTGGTAGTGGTCGTTCTGCCCGACATCACCGTCAGCGTGACCACGCTCGACGTCGTTCGCCTTCACGTCGGGAATGCCCAGGCCAGACACGTCACCGAGCCGGTACGGCGTGTCGTCACCGAGGAGCAGCCCGCGGATCAGGATCGTGCGGCACTGCGTCACGCCGCCTCCATCCCGAACCGCCAGGCGAAGTGCTCAGCAATCGTCGACGCGACCTCGAGTGGCGACGCGTCAGGCGGCGACGGCACGATGAGTTGTTCCACGTGGAACGTCGAGCCTGCACCGACGCCGACCGTCGCACCGCCACGCGACAGGTTGGCGAGCCGGTCGTTCGGCGTGATCGACGCACCCGCAGGCAGGCGGACGATCTCAGGCCCGCGCTCACCGACGAGCAGCGAGCCGCCGCTCAGCACCGTGCCACCCGTCGCACCGCCGAACAGATGCTTGGCTCCGCTGATGACACCGCCGACGACACCCGCGCCCTTCTTGAAGAAGTCCACGACGTCGCCCGGTGTCGGGATGAACGAGAGGATCGCCTTCGTGATCTGCTCGCCCGACGACGTGATGCCCCGCACGACGCCACCGACCATTGCCGAGCCCGCGTCCACGAGGTCGGTCGCCGCGCCAGCCGCCGCGCTCGACACGGTGGTAGCGAAGGCGTTGACCAGGTGCTCGCCCGCGTGCGCGATCGCGCCGGGTGTCGCGAGGATCGCGTCGATGCCCGCGCCCACACCGTTGACGATCGCGAGGAACGAGCCCGTCACGCGTGTGACCACACCGCCGACCCCGGCTTGTACCAGCCCAGCCCCTAGGTCGAGTGCGTTCAGGACACCATTGCCGAGACCGTCGCGGATGTGCTGGAACAGGTCGCCGGGGTTGTCACCGAGGAAGCGGTCGATCGCGCCGAACGCGTCACCGATGATCTGCCCTGCCTTCGGCACGACGGCCGCGGTTGCGTTGCCGACATCGAGGATCGCGTTGCCGAGTGCTTCGCCGCCATGCGACGAGAGGAACGACGCGACCTCTTGCGACCCGGTGATGAAGTTCGTCTTGATGACGTCGAACCCAGCCTTGAAGTTCTGATCGATCTGCGAGGGATGCACCTCGATGCCGAGGTTGAAGACATCGCTGATCGTGTTCGCGACTTTCGCTGTGACCTTGTCGAGGTTCGACGCGTTCTCGTCAGCAATAGCGAGGATCGTCTTATCGTGCTGCACGTCAGCGAGCGTCACGCCGAGCAGGCCGCCTTGCTGCGGTGCCGCGGGACCCGCGACGCGTTGCTCGGGGATGCCGAAGTTCTTCGCGACCTGCGCGGCTGTCGCTGCGTTCTTCGTGCTGCGGCCGAGGAGGAACGCGTCGAACTCGTTCTGCACGACTTCGAGCCCGCGCTGGAAGTTCGACTTGCCGAGAGCGCCCTTGTTCGGATCGAAAATCTCAGCGAACAGCCCACGAGCCCCCTGCGCGATCGGCTCGAAGATCGCGCCCGCCCCGCGCAGCACACTGGCCGCCGCGTCGAGTGCGACAGGGATGCCTTGCATCAGGCCGGTCTCGATCGTGTCGATCACCGGGAGGAGCCGCGCACCCAGGTCCTCTTGCAACTCGTGGATGAACTCGTGGAACTTCGCGCCCGCTGTCGCCTGCGCCTGCGCGCTGCCCGCGAACTCGCGGTTCAACTCAGCGAGGATCAGCTTCTGCGCGCCGACAAGATCGCCGCTCGCTTGCAGCGCCTTGATCTGTTCCTTCTGCTGAGCAGTGAACGAGACACCAACACGCGTCAGCGCGAGCAGGCCCTTCGTCGGGTCGTTCAACGCCTTGCCCAACTGGATCGCCGCGCCCGGCGCGTCCTTGCCGAGCGCCACGCTCATGTCGAGCAGCGTCGTCGTCGTCTGATCGAAGATGTCGTTGCCCTCACCCGCTCGGTTGCGGATGTTCGTGAACGTGAGGAGCAGGTTCTCGGCCTTCGCGATCGTGTCGTCCTCAACGCCGCTCATGTGCGACAGCGACCGCGCCAGTTTCTCGACCTCTTCGGCGCCGACGTTCGCCACGCCCTGCGTGCTCTTGATGACAGCACCGGTCTGCGCCGCGATCTTGCGAGCCTCGTCAGCCGCCTTCACCGACTCCTTGCCGAAGTCGAAAATCTTCTCCGCCGCGAACGTCGCGGCGAACGCGCCAGCCGCGACCTTCGCGACGTCCTTCATCTGACCCTTGATGCCGCTCTCGGCCTCGCGCGAGAAGTTCTTCGACTCGGGCTTGATCTCGACGAACGCGTCACCGATGATCGTCGGCACTACTCAGGTCTCCGTTCGGGCCGCTTCATGTTCGGGTCACGAGGTGGTGCGGGTGGCAGCGCCGTCATTCTGGCATCCCACTCGGCCTCGGTGATGCCCCACCGCTTGCGGCTCGCGATCAGCGGCTTGGCGAAGTGCTCGCTGTAAGCCTTCAGCGCCTCGTCGAGGTCGGCCAACGGATGCCCGTCGACGCGAATCGCGAGCGTGACGTTGAGGAGTTCGCGCAGGGTGAGGTCGTCGAGCCGGTAGCCCGCGAGGAGGAGCCGCCCTTCCACGTACTGCGTGTGGGCCAGAGCCCACGTCGCTAGGTGGAGAGCGGCGTCGAAGGGTGGCCTGACTGCAACGGCGCGAGCCACTGCACGACGTCACCGAGCAGCGACGCGCTCACCGCCTTGGTCCGGTCGCGTGCGAACCGCGCAAACCGTTCCTGGTCCTCGTCGACCACGACCGCTTGTAGGTATCCCATAAGGGCATCGGCGGGCCACACCTGATTGCCCTGCGCGTCGGTGAAGAACGTCGCCACGAAGTCAGCGGCGATGCCCGCAGGCACCGACGGGATCGCGGTGAACTCCTCGATCCAGTCCACCTCTTTCGTCTCGCCGTTCTCGTCGACGACGCGCTGCTTGCCCTCGAGTACGAACACGAGCGGGTCGTCGTTCGGGACCAGCGGTTGCACGAACACTTTGCGGGGCATCAGTACCGACCTCTCAGGACTGCCAACGCTCGGATGAGGAAGCGGTTCGGCTTCGTGCCGGGATGCTGCACCGACTTGATGCGGATCAGCCGGTCGTACCGCTTCGAGAAGAACACGAGCATCGGCGCGCGGCGCGCGGTGATCGTGTGAGGGACGGTGCCCTCATGCACCCACAGGGAGACGGGATCGTCGGAGCCCACGAGCGCGGACGGCCCGCTCGGGCTGGTGACGATGCGCTTCACGATCGAGTTGCGCAGTTGCCCAGGCGGCCGTTGCCGATGCGATGCCGTGTACGCGTCGGGCGGCACGAACACCGGGCACTCTTCCTTCGCCTTGATCTTCACGAGCTCCGCGTCCTCGATCAGTCGGCGCACGACGGGACCGCCCGGCCCGCGCAGCAGTTCGGCCAACTTCGTCGGGTTCATCACGACGCGCACACCGAACGTCCCGGCGCTCGACGTACTAGCCACTGACGAGGCCCACCTTGACGCGCGTGTCGGAGCCCACGTGCCCGCCGCTCGGACCGACCACCGCCGCGGACTGGAACACGTACGAGTGGCAGGCGACCATGCCCGCCTGCACCGCGGCGACGAGCGCGTTGTGCACGCGGATCATGTCAGCGAACACCAACTCCGCGTCGCTCTGCTCCTCGCCCACTGACGGCACGAGCACCCGCTTGTTGCGCACCTTCGGCACTGCGTCCTGGCATCGCATCAGCCGGATGACGTACGTGCCCGACTGGCCGGCGAACGCGGCCGACGCGCTGTTCGAGTCGAACACGTCGATCGTCGGGTCGAGCGCGGACGGCGCTGTCGATTCGAGCCAGATCGCGAGCATCGGGCAGTCGTCGACGGCCTGGCCTGCCGACACGAACTGCCGCTCGGGGAGGTCGACGCCAGCGGTGTCGTACGCGTCGACGATCGCGTCGAGCATCGCTTCGGCAATGTCGAACGGTCGCTCAGGCGGGAGCGCCACGGTCGTCCTTCAGGAGCAGCGCGGCGCGGGGCTTCGGTCGTTGCGCCTCGATCGCCGCGACCCGTGCCGCGCGCTTCGGCCACGGGCCGATCCACTGCCCGATCGTCTCGACGCTGTTGGTCATCACGAACGACGTGAGCCAGGCGTCGTTCGTCTCGGACGCGATGCGGGTCCGCACGTCAGCCATCGAGGAGGTCGAGGATCTGTCGTGCTGCACGTCCAGCGGCGTGGTCGTCGTGGTACTCGTAGCACCGGGTCACGGCAGCCGAGCGTAGTGCGCAGTGCGCAGCGGGGTCCTCGATCGCTTCGAGCACCGCGTCGAGGAGGTCGTCGGGCTCGTCGACCTGGCGGCCCGGCACGTGCGACCAGAACCGCAGCCCGTGCTCGACGTCGCGTCGGTACCACGGCGCGTTGAGCACCACGACAGGGATGCCGAGCGCGGCCGCTTCGTACATCAGCGACGTGTTGTCCGCGACGAGGACGTCAGCCTTCGCCAGGACCTCGGCCCCGTCACGCCAGTACGGGGCGCCCACAGCCGCCCACACGCCCTCATACCTCCGTGCCCCACGGGGATGGGCATGCCCGACCAGGGAGCCCCCAGCGGCGCCCAGGGCCTGCCCTAGCGGACGCAGGGCCCGCAGGTGGTGGGGCATCGCGGACATGGTCTCGGGGATCGTCGGGCAGTCCCAGTGGAACGTCACCGCCACGACCCCCGTGCGTTCACGCTGCACCTCGCGAAGTCGGTCGAGTTTCGGGCATCCGACCACCGCGACACGCGCCGACGGGTAGCGGCGCAGCCAGTTCTCACCGACGACGCGGTTCGGGCAGAGGAACAGCACGACGTGATCGAGGTCGTCGCCGCCCGAGTACGACGGTGACGACGCGAGCCGCTTGTCGCCGTAGTACGTCTGCCCCGCGCCGTGCTCGACCATCACGAGCGGCAGCTTCGGCCAGCGGTACGCGTCGACAGCGCCAGCGATGATGACGGCCTCGGGCTTGTGCGTGCCGACCCGCTCACCCCACGTCGTGCCGCGCGGTGCGAGGAACTTCCCGCGCCGCTCGGCGGGCAGCGCGTCCCACACCGGCCTGATGTGCTCGGCGTAATGCGGGAACGACGCGTACGCGTCGATGCGCTCGATCACACGGCCTCCAACGCGGCACGCCATGTCGGGAGCAGCGCGTCCCACGAGTGGTCCTCGGCCCACGCCGCGACCTTGCGACGGTGCAGTTCGAGTTGCCCACGATCGCGAGCGAGGAGGTCCATCGCCGCGGCGATACTCGAGGGAAGCGGCGTCGCGATCCGCAACGGCCCGGCCTGCGTGAACAGTCGCCCGTTGAGCGCGGACTGCGTGAGCAGCGCGGGGTACCAGTCGTTCGGTGGCACCTTCGGCATGATCGGCACGAGGCCCGCGCCGATCGCCTCCTGCACCGGCAGGCACAGCCCGCCGTAGCGGCGCGGCATGACGAGCACGTCCTGGTCCTCGTACATCTCCCAGTAGTTCTCGGCCGCGGGTCGGATCGTGAGCGACGCGTTCGGCCCGACCCGCGCTGTCTGCCACGGGCGGCAGTCCTGGTCGATGACCGTGATGTCGATGGCCTCGTGCAGGATCGAGCAGGCCCGCAGGAACGGCACCGTGCCGTTCCGATCAGCGGCGGCCTGGTGGCCGGCGACGTGGAGGACGCGCAGTGGGCCGTCACGGTTGAGCGACGGCCACCGCCAACGGTCGAGCGGGATCGGGATCGGGATCACCCGATGCGGGCCTGCGTGCTCGGCGCGCCACGGTGTCGGCAGCCACACCTCGGTCGGCCGTGGCGTCTCGGGGCCCAGGAACTCGGGCATCGCGTGCAGCACCGTCTTGACGCCAGCGAGGTTGGCCCATCCCACGATGCGCGGGTCGTAGAACGTCTCGGCCGTGTAGATCACGTCGAGGCCGTCGATCCACTCGCGCACCGCGAGTTCGGGCAGGCGCCCGTCGCGGAACAGCCCGATCGTCGTGCGGTCCAGGTCGAACCGATCGTGGTGCATCGGGAACCCGCGGCCGAGCACGCCCATGTCGACGAGCAGCACCCTGTCAGGGACCAGGTGCCGGGCGACTTCCCACGTGAGGATGCCCAGCCCGCGGTTCTCCGCGCGGGCTATCAGCCCGACCTTCATCGGCACGGGTGCAGACTGCCGGTATGCGCAGAGCACTGATCGTTCTCGCCGTCGCAGTGGCAGCCGCGATTCCGGCTGTCGCCGCGCAGGCAGGCACTACTCCACCCGAGCCGAAGACCTCGACCATCGCGGTCGCGATCGACTCGCACCTCGGTGACACGACGGCTGTCATCGACTGCGGTCCGTTCGGCGTGCAGACCGCACCGGCCGGTGACGGCACGCTGATCCTGGCGAACGTGTACGCGCCGTCGAAGGTGCGGTGCACGATCACGCTGAAGGGCTGACATCACCGAACGCCGATGACGACGAACGACTCGGACGCGCGGGCGCCAGCCCAGGTCGAGGTTTCCAGAATCTCCGAGGCGAGCAGGCCGCGACGGTGCAGCCGCTCGACGACTGACTCGCCCGACCACATCGAGCGTCGACTCCCGTGCCACGTCGCCCACCGCAGGATCTTCCCCTCGTCAGTGGGCTCGACGTCATCGCTCACGAGGTCCTGCATCTCGGGCGCGAAGTACGAGCCGATGCGCCACGAGAAGATGACGTCGATGATGTCTGCGTCGACAACGATCAGCGTGCCGCGCGGCTCAAGACACTTCGCGCACTCGTCGAGCACCTGGTCGGCGTCGTCGTAGGTGAACAGATGCAGCACGTGATTGAGCAGCACCGTCTCCGCGGAGCGGTGCCACCGTCGCAGGTCCCGCGCGCTGCCCTCGCTGACGTTCGGGCCGAAGTAGCGAGGGTCGGTGTCGATGTTCACCCAGCCGTCGCGCACGTCCTCGCCGCATCCCACGTTCAGCCTCACGCCCATTCCCAGTACCTCTCGGGTGTCATCACACAGTTGTGGCCGAGGCCGTTGCCCTCGTTGCCGATGACAGGCCACTGCGATCGGTACTGCTCGCACGCCTGAAGCTTCAGACCAGCCTCGCCCGTGCCGACGAACGTGCGCTGCAGCATCGCGTTGTGCCGCTTCGACTCAGCGGCGATCGACGCGTGACGGTACAAGATCGACTCGGGATCAGTCACCGAGCCGGGCAGGTCCGCGTAGAACCGGAGCCGGTCGGCGCTCACCGTCCGAATCGCGAGCGACGTCACGCGGTAGTGGTCGGGGTGCAGCACACCGAGCGGTGCGAGCACGTAGTCAGGGTTCACCGCCGCGACGATCGACGAGACCATGCTCGACGCGGCTTCCCAGTCGAACGCCTGCCCGTACTGCACGTCGCAGAACGGGAGGTGCATTGCCGCAGCGTTGAGGACCGAGAGCGCGGTGATGTCCTCCTCGCGCCGCGTCTTGATCGCATCAGCCGCGTGACGGAACCCGCAGTGCTCGTCGTACGGGGTCGTCACTCGGAACGGGGCAGGCGGGTACCCGGCGAAGACGGTCGCCACCACGACGTCGGGTCGGCCCGCCATGAACTGCCCGCACGACAGCACCGCGTCGTCGAGGTGCGGAGAGAGGATCAGTACCGGGTCCACCGGCCCCGCATCTGCCGTTCCCTCACCCGACGCTGACGCTGGACGTACAGCGCGATCGACGAGCCCACGACCGTGGCGAACGCGACCGCGAGGACGAACGCGTTGTACGGCCCGAGCCCGTGCGTGCCGATGTCGCCCCCGACCATGACGAACGACAGCGCCCCCATCCCGAGGGCGCTGCCGAACATCACATCAGGGACGAGGTCGCCCCTCACGCCGCCCGCATACGGCGGACCAGGAACGCGCCCACGCCGATGAGGCCGAGGCCCGCAGCGGTGAGCGGCACCGTGTCACTGCCGGTGTGCGGGAGTTCCGTCGGGGTCGCGACTGGCGCGGCCGGGGTGACGACCGGCGCGGCAGTCGTGGGCGGCGCGACCGTGGTCGTGCTCGCCGGGACTGTCGTGGCCACCACGGTCGTCGTGGCAGCGGTGGTCGCTGTCGTCTCGGGGATCGAGGTGCAGTTGTGCAACACGTCGCACGGGACGGTCGTCGTGGTCTGCGGCACCGTCGTCGTGGCGGCCGTAGTGGTCGCACCTGTCGTGGTGGTCGCGATGGTCGTCGTGGCCGCGGTCGTCGTCGTGGCCAACGTGGTGGTCGCACCCGTTGTCGTCGGCGCGGTCGTCGTCGTGGTCGCGTAGCCGTAGCAGAGGATCGCGTGGCTCAGCGTCTTCCCCGACGAGTGCGAGTACGACTCCCCGACCTCGGGGTTCGTGAACGTCTCGTTCTCGTGCTCGACCGACTGGTCACTGCCCGCCTTCAGCACGAGCAACGTCCACGTCTTCCCATCGGGAGGTGCAGGCACGGTGAACGACGTCGAGTTGAGGTTGTCGTACTTGACCCCCATGTCGGAGCCGCCGCACCAGTAGGCGACCTCGTTCGTGTTCGGGGGTGGACTGCCTGTCGCGCCCGCGGTGACCGCGAGCCCGAGCGTGAGTGCCACCGCACTCATCGCTATCAGTAGGAACCTTCGCATGGTCTCTCTCCTTCGTGTTTGGGTGTTGGTGTCAATAGGGTGCCGCACTAGGGGGGTAAAGCGCACGTTAGTACCGCGACCAGTAGAGCAGCCCGCCACGCGCGGGATGGCCGAACGTCTCGACGCGACCAGCGTCAGCGAGCAGCATGAACAGCCGCGCCAACTCGTCGCCTTCGAGCCATGACAAATGCGGCGACGCGGGCCCGTGCCACTCCATCGCGATGTGCTCCACACGTCGCAACGCGTCGACGGGCACCGTTGCGAACGCTGAGAACTCGCCGCCCTCGATGTCCACCTTCAGCATCTCGACCGGGCCGTACCTATCGAGGAGCTCGACGAGCGAGACGGTCTTCACGTCGCCCGCGCCAGCGACCTGCGCGCCACCGCCATCACCCACGATGCCGACCGACGCGCCGCCCCTGCCCGTGACCGCGACGTCGAGCACGGTCACCTGGTCGGCCACGCCGTTCAACGCGACGTGATGCAGCAGCCGCTCACGGTTCGCCTCGGCTGGCTCGATCGCGATCACACGCTCAGCCCCGGCCTTCGCTGCCAGCACCGTGAACGCGCCGACGTTCGCGCCGACGTCGATCACCGTGCCCGAGAACCCGGTCACCCGGTAGTCGTTGCGGTCCCACACCTCGACGACGACCACGAAGTCGTCGCCTGCCATGTCGATGTCGCGTGGCTCGAACACGGCCGACCAGTCACCGAGTTGCGCGTACGTCACGCTGCGACGGCCAGGTGCTCGAGGACGGACTGCATCCGATGGCGGTAGGTGTCACGGCCCAGCACGGTCGCCTGTCCCATCGCCGCGATGTAGCGGCGCTCCACGGGATGATCGAGCGCCCACCGCGCGACGTTCACCGCGCCTTCGGTCATGCCCGCCGTGTAGGTCATCAGGTGCTCGCCGTGCGCGTACCACTCGGGCATCCCGTCGACCTCGGGGTGGATCAGGAACGCGCCGCGCCCCAGCGTCTCGGGGATGCGATCGGACCAGTACCTCGACGGCGCGCCGATCAGGCACGAGTCACCGAGCACGACCGGCACCGTCGAGTACAGCGCCTGCAACGCTGGCCCGCGCAGCGGACGGTTCGGCGCGGGCAGCACAGCGAACCGCTTGCCGAACGCGCGCTTGAACGCGTCGATCAGCCGGGTGCGCACCGGCTCCCACTCCTTGTGCGGGTACGGGTGCGACCCGACGAACACCACATCCCACGGCCAGCGTCCCGGTCGTGCTGGCTTGCGGTCGCACTCGGCGTGATACACGCCAGGCGGCATCCACACGTGAGTGACCCCGTACTTCTCCCACGGCCCGTCGTCAGGGGAGAAGAGGACGTCGGTGCGGAAGAACGCCTCGGTGCCGATCAGGTACTCGCGGTCGAGGCCGTGGAAGCGGTCGAGGTGGAACGACGCTGACGGAACGCCGGCCGCGCGGAAGCGCGCGAGGCACGCGAGCGCCGCGTCGTTGTCGACCTCCCACGTGCGCGTCCACAGCAGCAGGTCGTAGCGGGGCTGCACCCGTCCGAAGTCGAGGCCGTTCTCTTGCAGCGGGATGACCTCGTGGCCGAGCGACGTGAGCGAGCCCGCGACGTGGACCTCGGTGCACCACGGTCGACTGAAGTTCCCGATGTAGCCGATCCGCATCAGAGCACGCGCTGCGCCTGCCGAGCGGTGGGACGGGACGCGGTCGCCCGTCGAGCCTTCGCACCGAAGCGAAGAGATGCCAGCCACGAGTCCGTGATCCCGACACCGGTGAACCCCTCGGTGAGCAGGTCACGCGGGTTCGGCATCGTGATCGTCAGGCCCTGCCGCACGAGGGTCTGCACCTCGTCGGGGATCGAGCACGACGCGCACGTCCCGCCGTTGCACGCCATCGCGTAGTCGCGGGCGAGCATCACCGTGGGCAAGACCGAGCCCTCAGGCGGGAGGTTGCCGTACGCGTAGTCGAACCCGTAGGTGCCCTGTTCGGTGAGCGGCAGGTCGAGGTTCTGACAGCACAGCCACGCGCGGATCGGGTCGGCCGCGGTCGCACGCACGAACCCGACCTCGCGTCCTCTGAACAGGCCGATCTCGTCGTCGGGCACGACCTCGCCGTCGAGGTGCACGACCAGCGAGTCACGGTCGACGGGGCCGTTGCTGAGGCGCACCGTGCGGAGCGCGCAGCACCCGCAGTCAGCGTGCGAGTGCGGGCCGCACGGCCGCTCGCCTGTCACGGTGCAGAGGCCCGGCCAGCGGCGGCCCGTCAACTCGAACAGCACCTGCGACGCGAGCGTGATGGAGTACGCGCGGTCGGCCTCGGAGATGGCCGTCAGGTCCGTGTCGCACGCAGCGCACCCGTCCGTTAGCTGCGCGTCCGTGATCCAGTCGGAGCAGAGGGACCAGGCGCGGACGGCGGGCACGTGCGAACGCTAGTACGGCCGTCGCCGGTAGTAGTGCTTCGCCAGGTTCCACAACGCGAGGAGCACGACGGCGACCAGCGTCCACACCAGGAGGAACGCCACGACCATCGGCCACATGGTGTGCACCGTAGGGCTAGGCGAACACGCTTGCAGCCACGCACCACGTCACTGATTGCGCGCCCGTCGCGCCGCCCGAGACGATCCACCGTCCGCGCCACACGCCGTCGTCGTCGGCGGGCACGATCGTCCGGTACAGGCCGGTCCCGTCGTGGAGGATCAGCGGGTCGCCAACAGGGATGACGACGTGCGAGGTGTCGGGCTTGTAGTACTCGAACGAGACGGCAGGCGGGTCGGTCAGCGTCTTCACGCCGAGCGGGTACGTGTAGAACCGGCCGATCACCTCGGCCGCGCCGCCCACCTCGATCGGGTCAAGGACCGTCGTCACGGACGCCAGTCTCTCATGCCCGCCGCGCGGTGGCCGCGATCGACCACATGTCCCGCACCTCGGTCTCGATCGCGACCTGCGCTCGCACCCGCACGGTGATCGGCACCTGCGCGCGCACCTCGGCGTCGATCGTGAACGTCGTCGGCACGACGCCCGGCACCTTGACCGCGACCAGCGTGGCGGTCGGGTGCAGCACGGCGAGCAGGACCAGGCGCACGTTGTCGCTGACGACGCCACTCGAGGTGACCGTGCCAGTGAGGAGGAGCGTGTCGACGGTCGCCTGGCCCGAGCCGCCCGACGAGGACACGCTGCCGTCGAGGTTGAACCCGACGAGTTTCGCGATCGTGCCGTGCGGCGTGATCGCACCCGTCACCGTGCGGGTGACGAGCACGTCGAGGTTGCCTGCCGGTGCGACCGTCCCGCCGACCGTGATCGTGCTGCCCGTCTGCGCGTTCAGCGAACCCGTCGACGAGACGGAGCTCGTCAGTGTGCGCGTCACGAGACGGGTGACAGAACCGACAGAACTGACAGAACCCGTGAGCGACTTCGGCTGCTGATGTGTGAGCGTGCCGGTCGGATGCTCCGTGGCCGTGAGCGTGCGGGTCACGAGGACGTGCAGGCTCCCGCTCGGCGTGATGTTCCCGGCGAGGGTGACCGTCGAGCCCGACTGTGTGCTCAGCGTCCCGGCCGGGGTCAGCGCGCCGCTCAACGCGTGGGTGACGAGCCGCGTCTCGGTACCCGCAGGAGTGAGGGCGCCGGCCAGCGCCTTCAGCACCCGTCTCGTGAGCGCGCCCGCCGTCGCGATCGTGCCAGTCAGCGTGCGAGGGAAGGTGCGGGCGACGGTGCCTGTCGGGGTCTCGCCCGCGGTGAGCGTCCGCGTGACGAGCCTGGTCTCGGCCCCGCTCGGGGTGAGGCCCCCGCCGACAGCCTTGATGACCAGCCGTGAGAGGGAGCCTGTAGGCGTCAGGGAGCCCGTGAGAGTCCTGGGGTGTGTGGCCCCCGTGGTAAGGGACCCCGTGGCCCCCAGCGAGCCCTGGGCCGCCTTCCCGACCACCTTGGCCACGGTGCCCGTGGGGGTGATGCCACCCGTGCGGGTGAGGAGCACCAGCCGCGCCAGGGCGCCCGTCGGGGTGATCGCACCGTCGACCGACTTGTTCGTCGTGTGACTGCCCGCGATGAACGACGTGGAGAGCGACCCCGCAGGTGTGAGCCCGCCCGTCAGCGCCTTCAGCGTGAGCCGTGCGACGGTGCCGGTCGGGTGCTCGGTGCCCGACAGCGCGACCTGGTCGCCGTACACCAGCGTGCCCGACGGGGTGAGCCCGCCCGTGAGGGTCTTCGTCACGAACTTGCTGAGCGTGCCCGCAGGAGTGAGCGAGCCGGTCAGCAGCTTCGCGTCGCCCTCGGACTCTGTGCCGGTCGGCGTGATCGAGCCAGCCGGGTTCTTGTTCGTCCGCTTCGCGATCGTGCCGCCAGGCGTGAGGCTCCCCGTGAACGTCCGCGGGATCGACTTCGTGAGCGTGCCCGCAGGCGTCAGGCCACCGGCCACCGCCTTGATCACGAGCCGTGTCAGCGTGCCCGCGGGGGTGATCGCACCCGACGCGGCGACGTTCTTGATCAGCGCCGTCGTCAGCGTCCCGACGATCATGTGTGTCCCGCCGCCGCCACCGATGAACAGCGTCGAAAGCGCACCCGCAGGAGTCAGACCTCCGGCTGGAGCCTTGGTCGTGAGTCGTGTCTCCGTGCCCGCGGGGGTGATCGCTCCGGAGACCGACTTCGGGGTGGTCGTGCCCGACGCTTCCTTGAACGTGGCGAACGCCTGAGCGCCGAACGACCCGCCAGCATCCGACCACGAGGTGGACGGTGTCGGGGTGCCGGTCTCGTTGATCTTGTAGGCGGAGAAGATGTCGGCACCGGCGATCGCGCCGCCCGCGTCGAAGATGACCGAGTAGCCGGTAGGCGGCGTGTACGTCCCGCCGTTGCCGTTGTCGTCAGGGCTGACGCCGACGATCGCGATCTGATTACCGCTGATCGCTGCCGCCGCGGTGACGGTGTATGGCGATGACGCGTCGTTGTTGTTCGCGTGCGTCGTCGCGTCCGCCGCTGCACCCGCGTTCTGCCCGGTGATCTCGCACACGGCGACGGAGCAGCAGCCGAACCCGGTGCCGCCGGGGGTGATCGTGCCGGTGATGATGTGCCCAGCGCCGCGGGTGCCGCCGTCGTTGTACCAGATGCCAACCCCGCCCGAGGCGGGACCGAGGTAGCGGGATTCGAGCAGCGTGTACGTGTTGCCCTTGTTGTCGGTGATGTCGCCGTTGGCAGGTGTGTTCGTCGCGTCGTAATGCGTGAGGATGACGACGAGCAACGAACCGGAGACCGTCGTGATCGACGGAGCCGCCGTCGACGCGGTGCCAGCCTGCGTGCCGGTGACCTGATTGACAGCGAGGCTCACGTGAAGACCCCCGTCACGGTCTTACCGATCACTCGAGTCTCAGCACCCGTGGGCGTGGAGCCCCCGCCCTTCGGCGCGGTGCGCTGCTTCACGAGCGTCCCGCCAGGAGTCATCGCCGCGGTGATCGCCTTCAGCGCAGGCTTCGACAGCGTGCCGCTCGGGGTCATCGCACCGGCCGGAGTCTTGTTCGTCTGCTCCGCCTCGACACCCGCAGGGGTCAACGCACCCGACGGCGTAGCCAGGTTCAGGGTGCTCGCCTTGCGTGTAGCGACGACCGCCTGCACCGCGCGCAGACCCGATGCGATCGGCGGGTCCTCGACAAGATCAGGGGTGCCCGTGATCACCCAGTTCACAGCGAGGCCGAGGTCGCGCAGGCCCGCGCCGCCCGCCTCCATCGGCACGAAGAAGTTCGGGATGCCGCCACGCCACAGCACCGACCAATCGCCCTGACGGAACCGCTCCACCTCGTCCGCAGTCATCGCGAACGGGACGCTGAACGCCTGCGCTATGTCGCCGTTCACGGCGCTCGTCGCGGTGCCGGACTTGCCGATCTGACCGGAACTGTTGGTGGTCGCGGCGCCGACACCGTTCGTGTCGGACTGGTGCGTCTGCGCCGCCATCGCTGACGACTGCGAGCCGGTGTAAATCTTGTTGTTCGCCGCTGTCAGGTTGTCCGTGCACACGCCGACAACACAGATCCACGCGCCCGTAGCGGGGGCGGTTACCTCGCACACCATGTGCGTCGTCGCGTTCAAGCAGCGCAGACCGAACCGCTGCGCGGTCGACGCTCCCGTCTGAAGACCAGAGTGCGACGAGTTCGTCGTGCCCGCACCGGCGATGATCCTGCCGGTCGCGTAGGCAATCATCTTGATCCAGCAGCCGATCGAGAACGGCGGGACTGTGGAGCCGCTGACGGTCGCGATCTTGTCGGTCGCGCTCCCGCCGTCGAAACGCCGGGCCATCGTTACGTCGTCGTGTACTCGAAGGTCGCGGCGATGAGGCACGCGTCCGACGCGTTGGTGTCCGACGCGTTGTCCGCGTCGCGGCCCACCATGATGATGATCGGCCGGTTCGCCGCAGCGTTCGTCATCGTCAACGCGAGCGTCGTCTGCGTCGTCACGCCCTGCGTCGCGTTGCCGTTACCCGACCCGGTGACCACCGTGTCGAACACGATCGCGTCCATGTCGGTCGTGCCGACCACGCCGATCGCAGCCGCGCCCTTCCAGAACACAGCGTTCGTGCTCGTGCCCTTCGTCGCCCACGTGAGCCGCAACGTCCCGCCCGACGAGTAGTCCGACGGGAGCGTGAAGTCCCACAGCCAATGCTCGTCCGTGGACGGGTCGAACAGCAGCCAGACCGTCGACGCCTTCGCTGAGTTCGTCGTCTGCGTGCCCGACGAGACCATCATCTCAGGGGTCGCCGGGTTGTTCCCCGTACCCGACCCGTCAGGTGCGACGCCACCGGGGATCGGCAGCACGACGTGCCCGGTAGTCATGCGCCGATCCTAAGCCGCAGGCCGACCACGTTCTCGGACCCGCTCGAGGAGCTGCGTGACACGTGCGGGGTCCACGTGCAGTTCAGCGGCGATGGCGCGCAGCATGACGCCCTGCGCGGCGCGGCGGATGATGAGTGCGCGGCGCTCGTCGAACTGCGCGGCGTATCGGTCCACCTGGTCGGCGTCGTCGACCGCGTCGAGGTCGGAGCGTGACGGCGGCTCGTGCTCCTCGGAGAGCGGCACCTGCCGCACGCCAGCACCGTGCGAGCGCCACGCCGTGAGCCGTCGGAGTTCGTCGATCGCAGCCGACCGTCCCTGCCGGTACGCGACAGCAGTCGTGAGGCAGGGCCTCGTGACCAGCCGCTCGACGGCGGCCTGCTCCACCTCCTCGCGGTGCCAGCCGAGCGCGTGGATCGAACGGGCCCCGGCGATGGTCGCGGCCAGCATCTGGCTGTCGACGTCACTCGGCATCGTCGCTCTCGTCGTGGCCGTTCGCTTGCTCGATCTGCGCGCGCAGCGCCTCGACGGTGTGCCCGCCGTCGAGTTCGTCGAGCCGAGCGAGGACGTTCAGGGCGCCGGCCGCGACGACCTGCGCGAACTGCTGGCCTCCCGCCACCTGCTTGTCGAGGATGTCAGCGAGCCGGTCCCGTTCGGCCTTCGCTTCGGCAAAGCCTTTCTCGACTGACTGGGCCAGCGCCTCGGTCTTGATCTCGTGCGCCTTGATCGCAGCACGAGCGAGGACTGCCTGCGCTGCCGCCTCGCGCGCCTCGGCTGCCGCGGCGTGGAGTTGGCCGATGATGTACTCGTGCGACCGCACGAGGGTGTCGTACGGCGACGGCGGTGTCGGCTCACCCGTCGCGGTGTCCACGTGGCCGTTGGGCTGGGTGTTGTGCACGGCAGCCTCGGCCGCGGCGCGAATCCGCTTCAGCGACGAGACGAGGAGCAGCACCACCGGGCCGATGATCGCGGCGAACGCGGAGATGAGCGCCACGAGGACCGCCGCATCCCCAGCGGAGAAGGTGGCGATGACCGATGCCATCGCCACCGGCTCAGCCGCCCGACGTGAACGTCAACTGGTACGTGAACTGGATGCCGTCACCCGACGCGAGGTTGATCGCGCTGAACACCGAACGGTCGAGCATGGTGCCGCCGCCCGTCGCGGCCTGGCTGAAGATGCCGTGCTCGGTGACCGCGGGCGTGCCGCTGTCGATCGTGTTCGTGCCGACCGTCTGATACACGTTCGTCGGGCTGGTCTGAACTCCCGTCGCACGGGTGCTGTTCGGGTTGTACTCAGTCGTCAACTCGGTCGTCAAGGCAGTCTGCGACGCGGCCTCAGCGGTCGTGCCGGTGCCCATGCCGTGGAAGTTCATGTTCTCGGCTTCGACGGTGTTCGTGAACGCGTCAGCGATGAACGCGACACCCGCGTCTGTAACGACGCGCAGTGACGCCAGCCCGAGCTCTTCGACGTCGCCGCACGCGTGAATCTTCGCGACGTACAGCGCGCCGAAGTGGGTCGGGATGCCGTGCATGTCCGCGATCGCGACGCGGTCCAGGCCACGGTGGAAGTTCTTGCTGTTCGCCGCGCGCCACGCGTTGACCGCGTCGGACAGTCCACGTCGGGGCTCGGCGTGCTCGCGCACGAGGGCCAGGTCGACGCGGCGCCGGTCGTTGATAACGGGCTCCCACGCGCGGACGATCTCGGGCTGCCTCCGCACAACACGGGTGAGGAGGTCGCCGCTCGGCTGTGACGTGTGCATGGTCTGCATGTTGGCTCCTTATGAAGCGACGAGCGCCTGCGGACCGCAGACAGCCTCGGGGATCGTGTTCGTCGGCACCCATTGGAACGCCGACGATGACGTCGACGGCCAGTCGTTGAGCGGGCCGTCGAACCAGTTCGGGTTCTCGAACGCCTGCCCCACGTACTCGGGGAGCAGCGCGCCCGCGCTGTGCTCGTAGGGGTTCAACTTCAGGTTCTTGACCTTCGGATAGGCCCACCACGCGTACGGCGAGTCTGAGTCCTTGTCGCCCGCGTTGATGCGCCACTCCCACAACTCGATGCTCACACCGTTGCCGCTGATGACACCGAGCCGAGGAGCAGCGAACCCGACGCGTGCACCGTCGAACCCCGACAGCACCGACCCCTGCGACAGCATCGCCGCGAGGTACGGGTCGGGCGTCGTGAACCGGAGCGTGACGTCAAACCACTTCAGTGTCGGGTCGCCCTTCAGCGACACCTGCACCTCGCCGCACCCGTTCTTCTCCTCGATCTCGTCACCGTCGGTGTAGTTCGGGCTCACCGACATGATCACGAGCGCGTTGCTGACGTACACGTTGTCCGAGCCGGGCAACGGCACGCCGTCAGTGTCGAGGTCGGCCAGCCGCACGCGGCACGCGTGGGCCTGCGCCAGACATGCGTTCTCAGCCATTGGTCACTCCTTCGTTGGTCATGTCGTGAACACGTGCGCGGTCCCGAACGAGGTCGCGTCGTGCAGTGCTTCGGTGATGGTCTGAATCTCGGCAACCGTGAGCCCGCGGTCGAACAGCGCGAAGTCCGACATCGAGTGGACCGCGTACCCCCAGAACCCGTCGTCGCTCGCGCCGAGCGTCAGGTTCGACGGACCGATGAGCCCGCCGTTCTGACAGGCGCCGACGACGACTCCGTCGAGGAACAGCCGTGGCTGGGTCTGCACCAGACCGGAGATTGCAGGGACGCACGTGCGGCCGATGATCGCAGCGTCGGCCGCGTACATCGCGTGATTGATCGCGGACTCTTGCCCGACGATGGTGTAGAAGTCGCCGGCCACCGTGTTGCAGATCACGAGCGGCGAACCGACACCACCCGTCGTCTCGCCCACGAGCACCGACGCCTGCGCTGGCGAACCGGAGCCGTGGAACGTCGTCACGTGCTCCAGCCAGATGATCGCCCAGTCGTTGCCGCTGTCGAGTTGGAACGGCTTGGGGATGACGAAGTACTTGCCCTCGAACTTGATCGACTTCGACCGCTTCGACGTGAGGCCCGGCTGGCTGTAGGTGATCGTGCCCGCGCCGCCCGTCGATGTCGCGTGACGCCCGTTCCCCGACGCGTCCTGGATCAGCCCCGACGCGTCGTCCATCGGGTAGTAGGACCAGGGGCCGAGCCCATTGATGACCGTCGCCACGACGCTCGCGTTCGCGTCGAACGCGTACGGCTCGTAGTCGTGCGAGCCGCCAGGCGCTGGGCCGCCCGAGCCCGACCAGTCGTCGCCGGTGAAGTCGGCCTGCACACCCGTCGCGGCCTCGACCTCGTAGTCCACGTTGACGATGCTCACGAGTTACCGCCCAGCACGCAGACCGGCACGTCGACCTCGGCCGCGAGGTGGCAGCAGTTGTCCCACTGCACAGCGACGACCTGATACGCGGTGACGAGCAGGTCGTTCACCGAGCGGTCCATCTGCATCTGCATGTCCTCGTCCGACGCGGGGATCGTGAGGATGTCCGACGAGCGCAGGCCCATCATCGAGGTGCCGTACATCCACTGCGTGTCGCCCGCTGGGGTGCCGCCTGGGCCGCTGCCGTCGTACCCCGCGTCAGGGATCACCACGTGACCGTTCGCGGTCACCCACGTGCCGCCGCTGAGCATCACCGCGTTCGGGAACGCCGACAACTCCGACAGCAGCTGCGGCGTCATGTGGATCAGCCCGACGCATCCCTGGCAGCACTGCCCGAGCGCGCCTTCGAGACACGCGAGCGCGTGCCGTACTGCCATCGGTCCCGTGCCCACCGTCGTCGAGGTCGGGTCCGTCAGCGGGATGTTCGACAGGCCCGCCGACGTCGTGAGGACACCGGACCACACTTCCTTCGCGATCTGATACGAGCGCGTCGCGATCAGTTGCCGCTTCGCCCTGCCCTGCCAGTCGCGTGCCTGCCAGCCGAACGACGAGCAGCGGTCCTCGCTGAACACGACGAACGGGTCACCCTCGACGACGGACGGGCCCGTCAAGTCGGGCGCGTCGGGCGTCGTGCCCGCGCACTCCAACTCGAGCGCGCCGCTGATGCCGCACGCTTCGGGCAGGAACTTGAACCCGAACTCCCACCGCCCATCGGTGAGTGCCTGCGCACCGCCGAGCGCGGCGAAGATGCCGAACTTCGGAGGCTTGGCCGGTACCGCTGCGACAGGCTCGTGGATCATGCGGGTTCTCCTTGTGGGGTGAGGGCTGGGCTAGTCCGAGCGACACGCCCAGCCCTCACGACCAGTGGGGTTAGGAGCCGACGGTGCAGGGCTGGATGTCGATCAGCGCCGACGCCGAGCCGTCAGGGCAGACGTCCGACTCGATGCGCATCGTCGTGTCGGGGTCACCGTGGAAGTGGGTGCCCTCGAACGACTCAGCGAACAGTTGGAAGTCGTTCGTCGAGTTGAGCGTCGAGTCGCGCACGATGCCGAGGTCGAGCATCCCGCCGTCGAGGAACAGCCACGAGCCCGTCGGGAACAGGTACTGCACCACGTGGTCGGGCCACCCGAGCGCAGGGCCGTCACCCTGCGGACCGAAGATCTGGCCGTCCGCGGTCTCGCCGTCGTACAGCCACACCGGCGTGAGACCACGCACCGCGAACCAGCGGCCGATCGACGCGTCAGCGAGCGCCAGGGTCTCGTCGAGCGTGCCGACAGGCATCTGCCGCGCGATGTCCGTGCGGATCATGTCGAGCAGCCAGTACGGCGCCGCGTAGGTCCAGCCGATCGAGTAGTCACGGTGGTAGGACCGGCGCGCCGCGAGGATGCGGTCGAGCGTGGTGAGGATGTCGCGTGACGTGCCGAGGATCTGGCCCGCCGACACCTGCGTCGAGTCTGTGCCGACACGAGTGATGTGCTTGATCTCGGCCTCACGCGCCCACTGCACAGCAGCGAGACGCATCCACGCTTCCAACTGCTCGGGGAAGAAGCGCGCACGGAAGTTGCCGGTCTTCAAGCAGCGCACGATCGCGTCGACGAGGTCTTCGTCCTCCTCGGGGCACGTGATCGTGAGGCACGGCTTCGTCGTCGGTGACGACGGGTTCCGGTCGTTCGCCTCGGTCCACACGCTGATCGCGCCGTCGAGGTCCGTGAGCGTGGGCGGCGGGATCGTCGCGACGCCACCGCGCTCGGCGCCGAAGCGGGTCAGCGCCCGGTCACGGAACGGGCGGCCGTCGTCGCCCAGGGTCGGGAGGTCGTACGACACATTGATCGGCGCGCAGATGCCGCCCGACGCCTGCACCGAACGGAACGACTGCGACCGTGCGTTGACGACCTCACGGATCTTCTTCTCGTTCGCCTTCGCGTTATCGGTGAGCGTGCGTGCCTCGCCGTACATCGCCTGCGGCGTGTTCCACCCGCGGCGGGCGAGTTTCATCTGCATCCCCTGGCCGCTGAACCCGCGCGTCGCCTGCCATGCGGACTCCAACAGATCGCACAACTGCTCGGGCCGATTGATGCGCGCACCGGCCTGCACGCCCGGCGCGTTCGCCGCGGCCACGAGGCCCCAGTCCGCGAACGTGTCAGGGAGCCCGCCAGTGGGACGGGGCTGGGTCGAAGCGGGCCGACGAGCGTTGACCCTGCTCACCCGTGCGGGCGGCGTGGCCGTCGCGGCGATGGGCTCGGCGGTGTCCTCAGCCTCCGCCTCATCGACGACCTCGGTCTCCTCGTCGGCCTGGTCCTCGTCGGTCGCGTCGTCAGCCTCGTCGGCCTCGGACGTCTCCTCCTCGGTCGCCTCGTCGGTCGTACCGGCGAGCCGGTCGAGCGCGTCCTGCTGGCGAGCCGTGCGCTCGGCGGCCTCGGTCTCGCGTGCCGTCTGCATCGCGCGCACCTGGTCGGCCGCGTCGGCGGCCTGCACGATGAGGTCGACGGTCGCGTCGTCGGGGTTGTCGGCAGCCGCGGCCTGCGCCGCGCTCTGCAAGTCGGACAGGTAGTCGGCCAACTCGGCGTCGGTCATCGACTCGATGTTGGCGAGTAGTGCGAGCAGCTCCTCGAGCGTCACGTCTTGGCTCCTTCGATCACACGGTGAGTGGGTGTGAGCGCAGTGGTGCGGAGCCTCGAACTAGGGCGAGGACAACATCGGCGGCTATGACGTCGACGGCCTGACTGGCTTCTGGCCGGGCATCTTAGACACGAGGTACGCGCGTGGGGCGCGGATGTACCGCTCAGATCCGTTTCGCGAGGTAGACGATCGCGAGGATCACGAGGATCAAGAGCAGCACCGCCCACACGGTCACGACGCGAGATCACCCCGCAGCGAACGCCACGCTTCGAGGTAGTGGTCCTCGTCGATCTGTGCTTGGTCGACCATGCGCGAGAGGGCCGCGGTCATGGCTTCCTTGCCGAGCGAACGGGTGCGCCGTTCCAGCACGTTGAGGATGCGCAGCACCTCATCGTCGCTCCGAGCGTTGGCAGCAGTGAGCGAGCCGCCGAGCCGCTGGCGCTGCTCGCACTCGGGGCACGCCGCGTGCACGACGTTGAGCGCCGACGCCCGCAGCACACGGCCCTGCTCGTCGTACTGCACGAAGGGCTGGGGTGCCGCCACGGTGAGCCCTGAGGCCGCGAGGGCGTGGCGGGCGATGGGGAACCCCGGCCGTGAGACCGTGAGGACAGCGACGAACTGGGCGCCTTGCTCGCCGGGCACTTCGCGCCAGTCGCCCGACAGGGCCGAGGCGCGCAGCACGCGCAGTTGCTCGGGTGTGATGTCGGGGTTGAGCGCGCCCGCGACCCACACGCCGATCGGTGACTGCGTGACGCGGCACTGCCCCCACTGCAAGCCGGTGTGCGCGTACTCGTCCTGCGCGTCAGCCGAGAACATCCACCCGTCGGGATGGTCAGCCGACAGCACGACGGGCATGACAGGCACGTCGGTCCCGTCGTCGACGCGCAGCACACCCGTCAACGCGCCGTGCGTCTTCACGTCGCCGTGCTCGTCGAGCACACGAGCTCGTGCCAGGAACTCGTCGCTTGAGAGCGGCGGGCTCACGCAGTCGTCGAGGTAGCCGATGTGGCACTGGCCGAAGTAACAGGCGTGCCCGTAGAACTGTCCGCTGTCGAGGATCGTGAGCGGCACGGCCCACGACTGCCCGTCGGGCTGTAGCACCCACAGGTCCGACGAGTCGTCGGGCTCGGGCATGAACAGCCACGAGCGGGGCGGTGCGAGCGGGAACGATGCCGACGCGATGACAGGCTCGGCCGGTGCGGCCTCCGACGCGCCGAGTTCGATGCGCGCGTCGACGAACGCTGGGACGTCCACGAGCGTGATCGCGCGGAGGCGACTGCGCGTGTAGCGGTAGATCAGCGAGTCCGACGAGTCCTCGAAGAGGACGTCGCCGGCGTCGGGTGCAGGGTCGCCGGCCGCGGCGAGGAGGACGCCACCGTTGCGGGTGAGGAGCCTGGCGATGTGCGGCGGTGCGTTCACGACGGTCGTGCCGCGATGGTCGAGGCGCAGGGTCGCGGACGCCATGACCACGACCGACTCCTCGGCGCCGTCAGGTGACGTGCCCGAGTTGTCGACGATCTCGACCGTCACGTCGTCGTACACGACCGACACGCCAGACGCGAGGCCCTGCTCCATCCGCTGCACGAGTTCGTCCGCGCGGGGCAGCGAGTCGTCGAACGGGCCCTCGGCCTCGATGCGGTTATCGACCCGCTCGATGCGGTCCGCGTTGCCGAACGTCAGCGTGCCCTCGTGCGAGGAGTTGTCGTCGGGGTTCCACTGCAACGGCACGTCAGCGGGGTTCTCCCACGACCAGGCGCCATCGGTCCACACGCGGCCGTCGCCGGTCTGCACGTTCTCGAAGACGATGCCGCCGTTGTTGACGGTCTTCCATCGGCGCATGGCCGCGCAGCCTACGCCGTGACGATCCCGTCGGCCGTGAACCTCACGTCCACGTCGACGCGACCCTGCTGCTTGCGCGCGTAGTTCAGGTAGCCCAGCGCCCACGGCGGCAGGTCTTTCCTCGCCTGGGCCGTCTCGACAGCGCCGAGGATCAGCGCCTTCTCGAACGGGCGCAACGGCACGAGATTGAACGCACGTGCCGTTTCACGGCTGAGTTCGACGAGCATTCACACCTCCCACGCGGCACGCTCGTAGACGGTCGCGCCGCGGTTGAGAATCACCTTGTAGGTCGAGGTCGCGTCGATGCCGTCGTAGCCCATCGCCACGGCCAGCCGCCCCTCGTCGTAGATCAGGTTCCGCAGGTACGTCGCACGGTCGATGATCGCCCGGCTGACTTCCTTGCGCGTCTCCATGTCGAGCGCGCTGTTCAACTGCACGTCGTAGCCCATCCCCTCCCACTTGCTCAGCAGCTTCGTCAGTGACTGCTGCACGTTGCGCAGGAGGTCGTGTTCGACGAAGCGCGCGTCGGGGCTCATGGCGAGATGCATCACCTGATGCTCCTTCATGCCCGCGTAGCCCAGCGCCTCGTCGAACACCGTCGAGGAGTAGGTGCCGTTGCCGTACACGCCCTCACCAGCGAAGTACGGCCCCTCACGGAAGTCCGCGATCAGTTGGTCCGACGCCTCGCCCGCATTGATGCCACGGTGCAGTTCGAGCCACCCGTCCTGCTTCAACGCGTCGATGCCGCCGGGGTCGACGACCTCGGGTAGCGCGTCGAACCCGCGGTTCTTGTAGAGCATCGACAGCGCGCCGTCGGCTTGCTTGTACCCGTCGACCTCACCCATGCGCTGGATGAAGTACCAGTCCTTCAGGTCCTGCGTGCTGATCGTGTCGAGCGAGCGCAGCGCCTCGGCCGTGAGGTGCTGTTCGTACTCGGCCTGCGACGAGAACTGGCGACCGCTCAACTCGAGGTCGGGCAACGCGCCCGTCGTGGACGGCCCGACCAGCAGGTCCATCTGTGACCGATTGATCGGGATGCCATCGGGCAGCGACAGCACCTCACCGAGCGACCCTGCGTTGGCGATGATGTCAGCGGGCGGCAGGTACTCCATGCGCACGAACGGCAGGGCGCCTCTCGGCGTCTCGACCATCTCCCACGACGAGACCCGCCAGTTCGTGCCGCGCGTGACGACGAAGTCCGTCTCGTTGAGGAACGCGGCGGGCGCGCCTTTCGGCACGACGAACTGCATCACCGCGTTCGGCTTCCCACCGAGCGCGTACTGCGGGTCGAGCACGGGTTCGAGGTAGCCCTTGTATTGGATCGAGTCACCGATCGTCGGCACCGACGACACGGGCATGTACGCGAACACCGGCTCCTCGGGGCCACCGGCACGCGCCATCACCGCGTCGAAGTCGTCCGCGTACTGGCCGACGACCGAGTCGAGTTTCCCGTACTGGTTGAGGGTTCGATTGATGTAGTTCTTGCGTGACGTGAACTCGTCGACGATCGCCTGGTCCGCGTCGCTCAGCAGCCCGTACTGCGTGGCGAGAGCCTGCTCCGACTCGCCAGCCAGCACGCCCATCGCGTCGTACACCGCGGTCTGCGACACGGCGGGCGGCGCGAGGATGTCGGCCGCCATCCGAGAGAACGGGTCATCCTCGGCTGCCACGGCTGGCGACTCACCCGCCGGTGGCCCAGCGAGGAAGTCCTCGACCTCGACCTGGGTCGGCTCCTCGATGACGGCCTGCTCCGTCGCCACGCCCGCGTCGGCCGCGCTGAGGATCACCGGCTCGAAGTCGCAGATGCATCCGTTGTGATCGCCGGGAAAGTAGAAGTCCGTCTCAGGGAACGAGTCGCCGTTCGCCAACACGTCGTCGTCGAAGTTCACGAACTCGATGCCGTCGAGCTCCACGTGCGGCTCGAAGTTCGTCTTGCGCCGAGCGGGTCCGTACACCCACACGTACCCCTCGATGCCAGCGCCACCGTCGGACAGCACCTCGTTCACGAGCACGCCCGTGCCGATCCCACCGTCGGGCGCGCCGTCCGTGCCGCGCAGTGCGACGAACGCAGACTGTCCCGTGTTGCCGATCTGCCCGGTCGGCCCGGTGCTGATGCCCGTGCTGCCGCCCGCGCGTTGGATCGCCTGGCGCACGAGGCCGGTCGGCACCGTCGCGTTCGGGTCGAACTCACCGATGCCCGGCTCGGTCGGGTTCGGGTTGAACAGCCGCTCGCCGCCCAGCGCGGACAGCGACCCCTTCATCCAGTCCCACGCCTGGTCGAGGTCACCCGCCTGCCGTAGCGACAGCGCCTCGCGCTCGGCCGTGCTGAGCCCGCTCGTCACCTCGGCCGCGACGTCGAGGGCCTGCGCCTGCGCCGCGCCGCCCCAGTCCTTGAACTGCTTCTCAAGCGAGTCCCATGCCCCCTCGAACAGATCACCGTCGTCGCCGGCCGCGGCCAGGACCGTCGTGCGCCCGAGCACCGACGCCACCTCGCGTCGAGGGACGTCACGTGTGATCGCACGGTGCGCGGACGCCTTCGTCCGCAGCACGTTCCCGATCTTCTCCAGCGCCCGCTCCATCGCCGCCGACGAGGCGACGGTCAGCCTGACGAGAAGGTCACGGTCGATCGCGGCGAGCCGCTTGCCCGCGTCCGTTCGGTGACGGCCCCGCGTGCGCGGCGGGCTGCCAGCCCCTAGGGCTCCCTGGGCCGTGATCGACGCTCCCCCTGGCCCCTGGGGGGCGCCCTCCGTAGGGCGGCCTGGGGGGCTCCCTGGCGGTTCCCCTGCCTGCCCTGGGGGTAGGGCCGCGGGCTCGGTGGCCGCGATCAGGGCGAGCACCCGGCCCAGCGCGTCGAACAGCGTCGAGGCGGGCGGTGCCTGGTCCTGCTGGTCCTGCTGCGACTGGCCGTCGATCGGGTTGCCCTGCGCGTCGACGGCCTGCTTCGCGGGCAGCGCCTCGATCTGAATGTCCGGTGCCTCTGGCATCAGGCGCAGGAGTGCGAGCGTCAGGTCGGCCGTGAGGATGCCTCGGCGCAGGCCCGCCGACACCAGCAACTCGAGGGCGTCGGGCGCGTCGTCCTCGGTCCAGTTCTTCGCGCGCCGCCACGCCTCGCCGGAGATGAGGCCCTTCTCCACGCCGTAGTCCGCGGACTCCTCGGGGTCGGGCTGTGCGATCAGCGCCGACGGGTCGTAGCCGATCACGAGCCTGTCGGCCCACGGCTTCGTCGTCGGGTTATCGAGCAGCTGCGGTCGGTAGTACGCGTAGAGCAACGCGTCCATCAGGATGTCCGCGCGTGGGCCGAGGTAGTCCTCGAACTCGTCCTCGTCGATCTGCGCCGCGTTCGCGAACGTGGTCTGCATGTGGCCCATCGTCTTCTCGACGGGCAGCGGCAGGCCGCGTGCGATGCGTGCGATGCACCCCTCGATGCGGGTGAAGATCTCGGGGTCGGTCGTGCGGCCGTACGCGAGGAACTTCACCTTCTCGATCAGTTCGGCCATCATCCGCACGACCATCGGCTGGACCTGCGCGCTCGACGAGTTGTCGGTGATCGGGTCGAGGATCGACGCCTCGAACTCTTCGAGGAAGACGTCGCGCTTCTCCTCCTCGCCGCCTTCCGATTCGGTCTCGTTGTCGGGACCGAACGACGCCTCGATCGGGAGGAGCAACATGCCCGCGCCGTGCCGTGACAGGGCCTCCGCGTACACCTGCTGCGACAGCGCCGACGCGGTGCGCCCGTCGACGATCAGCGCGCGCATGAGCGAGTCGGCCAGCATCTGATGGCGGGGATGTTCGAGCCACACGCGGATGATCGTGTCCTCGGTCGTGACCTCACGGCCCTTGCCGCTCGTGTCGGTCGGGTCGTCGGTCACCCAGTACGTGCCGCTCTTGTTCTCGACCTCGTCGATCGACCGGACCTGCCAGTCCTCGGGGATGTCCACCGTGGACGTGACGCCCTTGTCGTCGGTCGTCGTGATCGTCGTCGCGTGCCACCCGACGATGTAGCACTCGCCTACGACTTCGAGGTTCATGTCGAGTTTGCGGAGGATGTCGGCCTGCCCGCCGCGCGCGGACTTCAGCCGGGCCAACTCCTCCTCGGCCGCGGTCGCAACGTTCGACGGCACACCCGAGTCCGCGTCGAACGCTGACACGACGACGCCCTCGACGATCACACCGGGGAACAGCCGCAACTTCGCGAACTGGTTGCCGAGGTACCAGATCGCTTCCTTGACCTCAGGCACCTCGTCGAACACTTCCCACGCGTCGGGCTGCCACGCCTGCGGGCGGGCTCCCTGCTTCGCCGCGATCTTCCGCTCAGCGAGATTGATGCGCGTGGCCGACGCGATGAACGCCCGCGTCTTCACCGGCCGTGGTGTGTCTTGGCGCCCTGCCATCCCGCCGCAGCGTAGACGGGATGGCAGACGTCAACGTGTTACGGGGTCGGCGTGCCGCCGTCGCCCGTGTCGGCCGGAGGCGTGGCGCTCGGCGTGTTGTCGACGACGGCCTGCGCGAGCCGCGCAGTGTTCGCGTCGAGCGAGTCGGCCAGGGCCTGCAACGCGGCAGGGTCCGTCGACAGGTCGCGAATCTGCTGCGACAGCGAGGAGAGCAGCGTGACGGCGCTGTCGACAGCATCGCCGTTCTCGGAGACTTCGTTCGTGAGTGCGGTCAGGTCGGTTGCCACTGTGTCCTCCAACGTGTTGACGGATTGAGCGAGCGCGAACGTACCGATGCGCAGAGCCGTGATCGAGTCTGTGTTGGCGTCGAGCCCGGCAGTGTTCGCATCGAGTCGTGCGTTGAACTCGTCGAGGCGCGCCAGCACGTCGCCGTTCGGTGCCTCGTGGAAGTGGAAGTGAATCTCCGGCCAGCGGTGCTGCGGGTGATCGTCCACGAGGCGGACACTACCCCGGCTGAAGGTTGCCTACTCGTGAACGGCGAGGAGCCCAGCGGCCTCGGACATCGCGAGGACGCGGGCGACGCGGTTCCATGCGTGAGGTGCGATGCCCCGCATGATGACCACGCCGCCCGCGATCCACACACCAGCACACCACGGGCACGTGATGAGCCGGGCGACCTTCGGCGGATGCTCGTCGGTGCGCACCACCTCGGCGGGCGGTGGCGCGTCACGTGTCGCTGAGCGCGGGTCGCCCGACGGGTCGTACTCCCAGTCACCCTCGAGTTCGTGCCCTCGCCCGTCACGGCGGTACGACCAGCGGATCACCGCGTCGCGTGGCCCGACCGTGATGATGTCCTTCGTCACGAGCCGTGCGAGGCGTGCGACTGCGAGCGCGTCGACGACGAGCTCCGTCTCGTTCACCGCTGGCATCCGATGTGGGTGAGGTGGCCGTCGGACCACACGTGCACGACGTGCCCGCGCTCGTGGTCACCGTACTGGATCGGCGGGAGCAGCCCGCCGCACACGACGCACGTCTCGTCGGTGTCGCGGCCTGCGCGGGTCTGCACGATGCACAGCGTCGTCATGCTCCACCGCCTAGTAGCGCGGTGACGGTCGCGGACGTGCAGCGGTCAGCCTCGGAATCCCACTGTTTGCCGCACTCAGCGCAGTGCTCGAAGCCGTGCGTGATGAAACTTCGGTCCTTGCCGCGCGTGTGGCAGGCGAGGGCGGCGGCGATGTGAGCACGGGCAGCGTCACGCTCGGCGATGGCCTCATCGAGCACGGCCTGCATCTTCTCGTCGCTCATGCCGTCTCCGTCACGAGGCAGATCACGACCGTGCCCTGCTCGATCACCCGGCAGTCGTTCCCGATCCACGTCACCCCGTGGTACTCGTGCCGTTCCTCGCTCGCCGCACGAGCCGGTCGCAGCAACGCCACGGCTGCCAGCGCGATCAGCGCGAGCAGAGCGATAGCGACCAACAACGCGACAGTGGGTGAGGACGCCCTGGGGTTCGCGCCCTCACCCACGATGTCGTCGAACGAGCGGTGCGGTCCGTCGTGGGGCTCCGGTCTGAAGCACCACGACGGGCACTGCTCTGTGTCCTCGGTAGGTGTCATGCCGCGCACCGTACTGCTGTAGGGCACTACGTGCGAGCCATCAAGACGTCAGTCCTCGACGGTCACGCGCCAGTCGCCAGGAGTCGACTCGACGACGTACGACGCGCCACCGGGGTCCATGTACATCACGTACTTGCCAGCAGCCCGGGCCTCGTCGATGCGGGCCAGCGCCTCGCCCTCGGTGTTGTAGCCGTACTGCGTCCCGACGAACTCCTTGGTCGGGCTGACTGCGTCGTCGACCCAGCGGGTGTGCGGGCTGAACTCGCGCGGGTAGGTCGCGGATGCTGACGCGGCAGCGGCGCGCTCGGCCTCTGCCTTCGCCTCTGCCGCGGCCTCCTCCTGCTGGTGCTTCGTGAACTCGGCGCCGCCCTCGACGGCCTTCTCCATGTCCGACATGTCTCTCCTATCCAGTGCAGCCGCAGCCGCGGTCGAAGATCAGGTACGTGCCGTGAGCCGTGTCAACGGCCCACCTCTGCTGGCTGATGTAGCGCACACCAGCAACGTTCTCCTCGAGCACCACGGTCTGTGCGGTGCGACCACGACCCTGCCGTGCGAGGAACGTCTGGCGCTTCGTCGTCACGACCAGGTGCTGGTGCACCACGCCTTCAGGGTCGGTGACGTCTGCGTCGACGATGCTCAATGCTCGGGCCACGACGTGAGGCTAGACCGCGCGGCACTTCACTGTGAGGGTGACGTCCTCGGTGACGTCGAGCGTCAGCGTCTCGGGCCACCACGTGAGGGGCAGGCGGCGAAGCTGATCGAGCGCGTCCTCGACGATCGGCCGGTACCCGCCGCCGACCGCGTGCATGATGCGCGCTGCGACAACGACGAGCGCGACGTCCTCGGCTGACCAGCGGCGCGCGCTACCCGACCCGCGTGCGTCGACGGTGGGCTCGACGAGGTGGGTGCGCACGAGGTAGTCCAGGGTCCGGTAGGAGATCGACGCCTCACGTGCGACTTCGAGGGACGTCATCGTCTTAACGGTGGTGCCGTTCACCCCTGTAACGCTATCGCCGCGCACGCTGCCGCCTGCGGTTATGCCGACCGCGCGTCACATGAACTGTGCGTGGCGCGCGGGTGCCCGTAAGGTTCACGGCCCTATGAACCGATGCGCCCTTGTGGCGTGCGTGTTCGTGGCGACCCTTGCGGGTCCGTCGAGCGGTGCCGCTGCTGAGGCAGTGGAACCGCCGAACGCGCGCGTCCACATCATCTTCGGTGAGTACGACGCATCACCGCCGAGCGAGGAGGCCCAGCCCGATCCACCACCTGATGTCACACCGGCGCCTGTACCCATCGCGCCGGTGGTCGATCCGTCAGTCGTGAACTACATCCTGCGCACGACACCGCCCGACGAACTGATCCGCTACTACTTCCGTGACACGCCCGTCGTCGACAGGATGCTGGCGATCGCGCGGCGTGAGAGCGGGCTCGGCAAGCGAGGGACCGCGGTGCCGTTCGACCCTGCGTGCAGCGCGGACAACCCGCACTCCTCAGCGGCCGGTCTGTTCCAGACGTTGAGCGGCTGGTCGGGCCTCGCCTCGACGCTCGACCCGCCCGTCACCTGGGCCGAGGTCGCAGGCCCTGACTGCCTGGGCGACGTGCGCCTTGCACGAGCGATCTACGCGAGGTCAGGGCTCGCCCCTTGGCAGTAGACGTTGCCTTACGCGGCAGCGCGGCCTTCGGTGCTGACACCGTGGCCGCGCTGTTGCTGAGGCGCTTCAACGCCTGACTGCACGCGTCGATCCAGTCGTCGTGCGATCCGTTCGGGAACGCCGACGCCTGGTCGAGGAAGTGGGGCACCCACGCTCGGCGCCCATCGAGGTGGACGTCGCCCGCCTCGATGCGGCCCGAGTACGCGCGCATCCGCACGGGCTTCGAGCCCTTCGGTGTTTCCTTCAGCAGTCCCGACATGCCGCGGCGCATCTGCTTCTCGACGGCGGCGCGTTCGTCGACTGCCACGCCGACACGCGCGGCCATCTCGTCGGAGCACGTCCAGCCGGGCTGTGGCCGGCGCAGTTCGGTGTAGACCTCGGGGCCGTAGCCCGCGTTCTCGATGACGTGCTTCTCGACCCACGGGTAGCGCACCTTCATCAGACACATCGCGACGCGGGTCTCGACCTGATTCCACTGCCCGCTGATCGCGTCGAGGAACCAGAACTGCGAGCCGACACGCGTCCACAGTTCGCCGACGCACCAGTCGCCGGCCTCCTTCTCTTTCAACTTCATGTCCCACGACGTGAGCGCGTCGTCGAACCGTTCGGGCACGACGTCGTCGACGCGCCACCACGCGCGCTTCAACTCGGTGCCCTCCTCGGGTGCGGGCTTCTGCTGCTCCATCGCTGACGCGAGGTACGAGCCCATCTCCCGATGCGCGTCGAGGACGATGTGTTTCGGGAACCGCTCCTCCTCGATGACGTCACCGAGCGCGCGGCCGAGCGGGTCGTTCGCCTCGGCCAGCGCGGGGATGCGCACGACGTCCCACGCCATGCCCGTCTCGTCCTCGGACTGCTTGACGAGGCGGCCGGTGAGGTCGTCCTCGTGCCAGCGGGTGTGCACGACGATGATCCACGCGTCGGGGTCGTCGAGGCGACGGCGCAGCACCGAGCGGTACTGGTTCCACACGTGGTCACGGCCGTGCGCCGAGTGCGCGTCTTGCCAGCCCTTGAACGGGTCGTCGATGAGGAGCCCGCCGCCGTGCCCGCAGCCGAACCCGGTGATCGCGGAGTTGATGCCAGCGGCGAGGAGCCCGCCGCCCTGCTGCGTGACGAAGCGGTCCATCTTCTGCCGGTCCACTCGGAGCTGCGTGCGCAGTTCGTCGCGGTGCTCACGCAGACGGTCACGCACGAAGATCGCGTCCTCGTTCGCGAGGTCGTCGCCGTACGACGCGATGATGATGCGGGCCTCGGGTCGACGGTCGAACACCCACACGAGACCCCAGCCGCCGAACAGCAGGCTCTTGCCGAAGCGGGCGGGCATGTTGACGATCAGCCGCGCGCCTTTGCCCTCGACGGCCTCTCGCAGTTTCGCTGAGAGGTAGCGGACGTACGGCCAGAGTTTGTACTCGCCCTTCGTGAGGTGATGGGCCATGAGCGCGGGGTCGGACCGCCAGCCGACCGAGTACGCGTCGGCCATGACACCCTCGACGGTCTGCGCATCCTGCCGAGCCAACTGCGCGGACCAGCCTTCGAGGATGTCGACGCGGTCCTTCAGCGCGAGTGCGAGTTGTGCGAGGTCGGCTGGCCCGTCGTCGAGCGCGGGCGGGACGATCAGCCGGGGTCGGCGCGCCACTGCCACACGGTCCGCCGCGTGATGAGGACTTCGTCGCCCGCGTCGAGGAGTTCGACGTCGAGCCGCCACTGGCCGGCGCCCGCGCCACGGGCGACGCGTCGCACGACGGACAGCGACCCGAGCGCGACGAGGTCTCCGACCTGCGGGCAGGGGCCGTCCCACTCCGTCGACCGCAGGGTCCGGCGCTCGGGCTGGGCCGGGTCTTCCCACTGGGCTGGCTGGGCAGGGGCCAGGGCGCCGCCTGGGGCTCCGTACGCTCCCGCCCCTCCAACCCCTACCGGGCCGGGGTTCGGGGGCCCTGGGGCCACCTGGGCGGCTCCCTGGGCGGCCTCGGGCTGAGGCTCCTCGGGTGGCCTGCGGAGCCAGCCGCCGCCCGTCACCGGAGCCCCCTGCGGAGCGAGCGGCGACTGGTCACCACAGTCGCGACCGACGGACGCGCGTGCGCGGGCTCGGGCTCCTCGCCCGGCTCGTCGAACGTCGCGTGCCAGTCAGCGATGATGTGCGAGGCGGCCTGCGCGTAGGACACCTCGTGGTCCGCGGCGAACTGCTTGACGATCACCTCGGCCTCGTCGTCGAGGCGGCACTGCATCACTGCTCGTCGTCCGTCCACGGCACGCGGGTCGGCTTGCCATGCGGGCCGTCGTGTCCCTCGTCGAGCCCGCATCGGTACGCGTGCTTCACCACCGGCAGCCGGATCACGTGCGCGCACCTCATCGGTGGCCGTTGCCGTTCGTCTTCGCCTTCCGGTCCTGCGCGTCCTCCGCGTCAGCGATCCCTTGCATGTACGCGCGCAGCGAGTCGGCCAGGTCGCGTGCCCGCTCCTCGGCAGACACACCAGCCGAGTCGGACGTCTCCAACTCGTAGCGCCTGCGGTACTTCTCGGGGAAGCGCCGCTCGAGGAACCACGCAGCTGCCGTCCACTGCGGAGCCAGCGTCTCGGTCCGCTCGATCTCCTCGACGACGACCATGCGCGGCCGGTTCGGGTCCGACGTGTCGAGCCTGCGCTTGACCAACCGCTTCGTCACGACCGCGCCGCCCTCGCCAGCACGGGTCACGACGAACAGACGCGACGCCTCGACCTCGGCCTCGGCTGTTTCAAGTGCGTCAAGAAAATCTGCGTACCGCTGTTCGCGTTCGTCGAGGTCGTGGCCGTTGGCTTGCTTGGCGCGTGCGTTGCCGCCTGCTCGTCGCCAGTTCCAGAGTGTTTGGCGGGTGATGTCTGCGCCGGCGGTGGCGTCGTCGAAGTCGGCGCCGAGTCTGATGCGGTCGAGGATGTGGTCGGCGGCTGTGACGGGTGTGCCGTCCTTGCGGGTGCGGATGACGCGGTCGAGGGTGGGGGGTACTCCGCGGCGGCCGTCGGGCATGGAGGGGGAGCGTAGTCAGGGGTGCGGGGTGGGGGTGATACGGGGTGGGGCCTGGGTGCTCTGTGGGGGCCGGTGGCGTCAGGGGTGGCCGGGGGTGGGTCGGGTGGAGTGGGGGCCCCTGGGCGGCTCCTGGGCCTGTCCTGGGACGCGAGGACGCCCGGCCCCTGGGGGCCCTCGGGGGTGAGGGGCCAGGGGCCGGGCGCGTGGGGCGCTGGCTGGGCTAGGTGAGAGTGAGCGTGGCGTCTCGGTTCAGTCGAGTGGGGTGCGCAGGTACTCGGACACTTTCGCGGGTGACAGGCCGGTCGCCTTGATGATGAGGCGGGGTGTCTTCCCTTCGGCGTGGAGTGTGTGGACTCGGGCGTGGTCGCGTCGTTGGGAGGCGAGGGTCATCGCGTACTCCGAGGGGCGCATCCCCGCGCCGGGCCTGCCTTGCGGGATGACGTCCATGTCGATGACGTCGGCGGGTCGGGGTTCGGGTTCGGTGACACCGGCGAGGAGTTGCGCGAGACGGTAGGCCGAGTCGCGGGCCTCCTCACGGGTGGTGTGCTGGTCGGGCAGGTGGTGCATCGCGCCGTCGACGGTATGCACTCGCACCTGCCAGCCTCCCGCGACCTGCACGGGAAGGAGGGCGGTGATGTGGCGCGCGGAGACGTAGCCGTTGCGCACCTCCACCCAGTCTTTGAGCGTGGTCATTGTCGTGTCCCTTCGAGTCGGGCCAGAGCCCTGAGGGCCTGGTCGTGTGTGTTGTCGGTTGCGAGGTGCAGGAGTGACGGCTCCCACACGACCCGGTGCTCGGGGTGCCAGCCGGGCACGGTGGCGATCACTCGCCACATCCCGTCGTGGTCGCCGCGCACGACGCAGAGCTCCGTCACGAGGTGAGCGGGGATGGGCTCGGTGGTGCGGTAGTCCATCATCGCTCGGCCTCCTCGTCGTAGCGGGCCTCGGCCGTGATGCCGTGGACCATCTGTCGGGCGAACGTCTGTGCCGTGAGGAGGTCGTCGATCGCGAGGCCGAGGTACGTGTCGACCGCGGCCCACGACGACGCGTTCATCGGCTGGGCGCGTCGGCGGTTGAGTGTCGTGGTCGCGCGGCGCAGGGAGGCCGAGGCTCCCTGCATCCGCTCGATCGTCTGGACGTGGGCTCGGTGGGTTGTGAGTTCGTCAGGCATGGTCTCTCTCTTCCTTCTCGGTGACGATGTCCATGAGGGCATCGAGGATGTCGTGGGGGTCGACGTCGTGGGGCCAGCCCTGCCGTTCGAGCGGGGTCGGTCCGTGCGTCGACAGTTCGGGGTCTTGCTCCCAGTCGTAGGGGGCTGGGGTCGGGGTGACGATGCGGAGGTGGGATCGCGGGAAGGTGGTCGTCGCGTTCCGCTCCATCAACGCGAGCGGCGTGGGCCGGTGGGCCTCGCACGAGTACCACACCTTCGGTCCCGTGTTCGGCGCGTCGGCCTGCTCGATGTGGACTGCGGGCTCGTCGCAGCCGGGGTAGTCACAGAGGCGAGTCATCGTCCGCCCTCCCACACGAGGGCGCAGTCAGCGCACGGGCACGTCACGTGGAACGGGTGGACCGGCGGCAGTAGTCGCGGCCGGACCGAGTTGTCGAAGCGGACTTCGACGCCGCGCTCGAGGGCGGAGAGAAGGTCGGTGAGTGTCATGGTCGTGGTCCCTTTCAGATCGGGTTCCCGGCTGAGCCGGTGAGGTCATGGACGAACACGAGGTCGCGGTCGCAGACCTCGTGGCACTCGGCAACGTGGACGGTCATGCCCGTGGTGTTGCGCACACGGTCGGCCCACTGCTCCGCGGCCCGCCTGCCCATGTGAGCGGCGGCCCTCGGGTTCGCGGTCCACGCGAAGTCACCGACGGACGGGTAGTGCTTGACGAGGTACCGCTCGGGCCACACGCGCCGTTGCAACGTGTAGGCGGGGTACTGGACGACTTCGTCGAGGACGACGATGTAGGGGTTCTTCGGCTTGGTCACGACTGCACCTCCTCGTCTGCGAGCAACGGGTTCGGCACCCACTCGCCGTCGATCTTCACCTCGGGTTCCAGCACGACCGGCCTGGCCGCGTGCTGCTCGTCGAACTGCGCGGCGCGGGCGCCGTCACCCTTCGATGTCAGGCGCGTCTTGCGGGTGCGCACCGGCTTGACGTGCTCGACGGTCATCGTCGCGTCGACGACTTCGTACTCCCCCTCGTCGACGGTGATCGCGTCGAGGTTGTCGATGTCGATCGCGTTCTCGATCTGTTCCGCGATCGCGTCGTTGCTCGCGAACTTGCCGGAGGTGAACTGCACCTCGATGTCGATGGTCACTGTGAACCTGGGCATCTCATTCTCCTGTCTCTGTCGTGATCGTGTTCTCGGTGAGGATGCGGTCGCACGCGTCGAGGAAGACGTCGGCAGCTACGACCAGCGGGTGAGGTGGACGGGTGGACTTCACCAGCGGCTCGACCCGTTCGGTCGCGCGCGCGGTCGGGGTGATGGTCGGTGATGGCATGGTCTCTCTCTCTTTCCAGAGCCTGAGGGCTCCGTGCGGGGCACCGATCCCGAGGAGGGACCGATGCCCCGAGGCGCAACCTTCAGGGGCGCCCAGGGGTGCCGCTAGGGCGCCGCTGGGGGGGCCGAACTACAGCCCACGGACAAGGGCCACTGCCTTCGCCTTCAGGGGCTCAGGGCGCAGCAGGGTCCGACCGAGGTAGGTGTCGGAGTTCCGGTAGCCACGGGCGTGGTCGAGGTACTCGACGGCCGCGTCCACGAGGCCGAGCCCCGTGCCGCGGTGCCCGTCCGTCGTCAGGCTGTCCATGTAGATGTGGCGGAAGATCGAGCGGGCCTCCTCGATGTTGTCGCGGACCCGATCCGAGAACGTGCCCTCAGGCGGGGCGGGGATGAAGTCGCTGACGAAGTGGTTGAACTTCACCTCGTCGATCTTCATCCCGAACAACTCGGTGGCCAACTCCTGCCACGCCTTGAACTCGTCGCGCACACCGGCCATCGCCGCCTTCGCCTCGTCGATCCGACCGAGGACGTCGCCGGTGTGGCGGAACACGAACTGGCGGCCCGTGCGGTCGCCCTCCATGCTGGCGGCCTGGTAGGTGTTCCAGCAGACGACGCGCACTGAGGTCGGGAGGACCTTGCACGCGCCCTCGCCGTTGTGGGAGTTGAGGAACGCGATGAACGGGTAGGTCTCGGTGTCGTCACCGCAGATGACTTCGGGCTCGTCGAGGTAGGCGACGGCCCACACCTGCGCTCCACCCTTGCATGAGCCGGCGGTCTCGAACTTCGCGCCGAGGCCGAGGATGACCTCGATCACTTCGCCCATCACTCGGTTGGGCACGAGGCCGAACGTGTCGGACACGGGGCCGAGGGGTGCTTGCGTGTCGTCACGCACGACGACCTGATGGTCGGTGAGGGCGACGAAGTCGTCGCCGATCTTGTGGTACAGGGGCCGGAGTTCCGGCTCCCACGTCAGGCCAGCCTTGACCCTGGCGTCTTCCCAGTCGGTCGGGTAGTCGTCGAGCACGAGCCCTTCGCCGTGCCACATCGGCTGACGAACGCTGAATCCGGTGTCGAAGTATGCGGGCATGGTCTCTCTCCTTTTCGGTGGAGCCTGATTGCTCCGTGCGTGGCACCGACCGATCAGGCCGGTGCCACGAGGCGCAACAATCACGCGGTCTTCTTCGCTGCTCCCTTCTTCGGAATCGGGGTGACCTCGCGCTTGCTGGCCGGGGTCTTCTTCGCCGCGGCCTTCGCCGGGGTCTTCTTCGCCGTCTGCTTCGCGGCGGGCTTGCGGGTGACCTTCTTGACCGGCTCGGCCTCGGTGGTCTCGGCGCTGGTCGCCTCGTCGGTGGAGGGCTCCTCAACCTTCTGACCCTTCACCGTCGCGATCCCGTGGGCCGCGTTGATCGCGTCCAGGTTCGGGGTGTCGGGCAGGGGCTCGCCGTTCGCCTTCGCGGTCTTCAGTGCGCGGGCCTCGGCCATCGCGAGGTTGAGCACCTCGACCGGCGCGACCTTCCGTGCCTTCTTGCCACCGCTGCTCTTGCGGCCCTCGCCGCGGGGTGCGGGCTCGGGCAGATCGATCGGGGTCCACTTCTTCCCGTCGCGGACGAACATCTCCCGCATCGGCTTCTGGACCTTCTTGCCGGTTGCCTCACGGCACTCGTAGCAGTGGGGGGTCCGACTGGCCGGAGGCTGGTCGGCCTCGACCTCACGGGAGTGTCCGCACGTCATGGTGAATCGGTAGGTGGGCATGGTCTCTCTCTTTCGTAAGCCGTCACTGTGACGGTCGGAGCCTGAGTGCTCCGTGCGTGGCGCGGACCCGAGGGCCCGTGCCACGAGGCGCACCACTCAAGCGAGGGTGTCGGTGGAGGGGTCGTACGTCGTGGAGCCCACGACTTCGAACATCGGGGCTCGGACGATGGGCTCGAATCGGTTCGGGTACAGCCGCTTCACTTCGGCCTCAGCCTCGGCCCGTGTCGCGTGGGTCGCGATGTGCAACTTCCTCCACACAACCCTGGTCGAGGAGAGCCGACCCGACGCGTACCACGCGGCGGTCTCGTCGTCGTCGTCTCGGCCGAGGATCTTCACTGCTCGCACCGTGGTCTCGGTGGCGGCGCGGACTTGCATCGGGTTGCGCCGCACCTCCTCTTCCCGATGCTTGCTCGCCGTCATCAGGCCGACGAGGAGGACGTGGACTTCACGCTTCGTCAGGACCAGGGGCTCACGGGTTGAGTAGTCCGCGATCCACACGACCCACCGCTGGGCTCCCGACCTCGTGGTGCGCGGGAACCACTGGTCGATCTGCCCCGCGTCCACCGCTAGGTCCAGTCCGTTGCTTACAGATTCGTTCGTCAGATTCGGCATGGTCTCTCTCCTATCGGTTGCGCCGCTGTGCTGCGCGGCGGGCTTTCGCGTCTGCTGCCACTCTGTCCTTGCGGTTCTGAATCATCGCGGCGGCCTCCTCGGCCACTGCCCTGAACGCGTCATCGACCGAGACCTCCTCGTCTCCGATGAACGCACGGATCGAGGTGATCTCCCCGCTGTCGATGTCCCGCTCAAGGGAGTCGAGGGCGTCAGCCTTCGCGGCCCGCTCGACGAGGGACCGAAGGATGCGGTGCTCCCTCGCCAGGTTCTGCCGCTCTGCCGCGAACGCCGCGGCCTCAGCCGCGTGCCGGGCAATGAATGCGGGGTCGGTGGTGATGTTGAACCCGCCCTCGACTTCGGTGAGGGTGCGCTCGGCAATGCTGATGACCTCTCGGAGCTCCCGCTTCAGGGAGTCCTCGCTCGCCGCTTGCTCGGTCGCCATTGCGTCGAGCCGTTCGGCAATCAGTCGGTCGGTGTTGGTCGTCATGGTCGTTGTCCTTTCAGAACAGGTTGCCCACCACGATGTGGTGGACGAGGTGGACGGTCAGGGCCAGGCGGTGCAGGGCGCACTGAAACATTGGTGCTCTCCGATCGGGTGGTCGTGGTCGTGGTCGTGGTCTCTGTCGTGGAGTGGAAGCACTCCGTGCGAGGCACCGACTGGGCGCAGCACACGGTCACTGGGAATCGGGGCTCTCTTGTTTCAGCCCATCTGCCGGTCGCCCGGTTTCTTCTCCGTCCCTACGTGTGCTGCACCCAGCCGATGCCCCGAGGCGCAGGGCTTCACTGGTGTTGCAGCGGGAGTGTCGTGACGTTCGGGGTCACACACACTCTCGACTTGCTCGACTCCGCCCCTCACGGGACTTCGGGTAACACGTGCACCCCGTCGCTCGGCTGCACTTCCCCGGACCTCCTGCACTTCGGCTCAGCCCTTGCATCACGCTCGGCCTTCGCAGGTCCCAGTCCGCTCTCAGTAGGTGGACTTCCCTTTGGGGGCTCCATCCCTACCTACCTCTTTAGTTTTCAAGGTTCTTTACCCCCCTAAAGGTAGGGTCGGGGCTGGGGCGATGCCACCACAGACGCACATCCCGAGGACTTTGTTTGGCAGCAGCTGCCGAAAGTTCGCGGCGCTCTGAGCAGGGGAAACGACCCAAAACGCCCAGCCCAGGGAGACCAACTTGACAGTTATCGGCGCCAGCGGAGAGCGGCTACAACTTGGCAGCCGCTGCCGAGAGCGACGAGCCCGGCAGATAGCGGGTGCTGTCTTTAATCAGACCGGAGTGAGGACCGCGGCGAGGAGCCCGCGCAGCGCGTCCATGTCGACGGCCCACGCCGCGCACGCGAGCGCGGACGTCGGCCAGTCGTCGTGCTTCCCGTAACCGATGATCGGCACGTCACGCTCGACCATCACGCTGGCCTCTTGCATCGTGCCGTCCGAGCCGGGGAGCACCACGCCGACCTCGGCCACTGACCCGACGAGCGCGTTGCGAAACGGGATCGTCAGGCCCGTGCGGAGTGCGATCGACAGTCCGCTCGACGGCGGCTGATACGGAGACGCGGGGATCAGTCCGATCGCGAGCCCACCGACCGACGTCGCTCCTCGAGCAGCCGCGTCCATCACGCCGCCGAGCCCGCCGCACACGAGGGCCAGGTCGTCGCGCTCACCGACCACTCGGCCGACGTCGTACGCGTCGAGCTCTATCTCAGGGGGGCAGTTCTTCCCCTTGCCGATCACGCACACGACGCGCCTCATGCGAGACACCCTGCGTGGCTGAGGAGCGCGTAGCAGAACGCGAACGTGAGTACCTCTTTGCGGATGCGAGGATCGTCGAGCGGGACTCCCTCCGCGCTCATGGCGGTGATCTTGTCAGAGCACTTCGTCTGGATGATGGCGAGCACGGCCGCCTCGACGCCAGCGTCAGCAATCGCGGACCAGGCTTGCACCGGGCCGTGGATGTGCAGCGTGCATCCCTGCACGCTCTGCCTCAGCCGATCGGCAAGGGCCTCGGCGTCAGGCACCGAACACGTGAGGCTTCGAGGTGGCGAGGGACTGGAACTCCCGCCGCCACGGGTCATCGCGCAGGATGCCCCGATACCCGGTGACGACGACGACCTCCTGGCTCGGCGCGTTGGACTTGCAGATCAGACACATGTGGATCGACGCGAGGGAGAGCGCGACGCCCTTCGGTTCGAGCACCGCTTCGAGCGCGTCGAGGGTGTCGACGAGCAGACGCTCGTTCAACTGCGGCTGGCGTGCGAGGTAGTTCAGTCCCTTCTTCACCTTCGAGTACCCCGTGATCTTCTGGTCGGGCACGTACGCGAAGTGGGCCACGCCGAGAGCGGGCATCAGGTGGTGCTCGCACATCGACACGTAGTGGCAGTCCGTCACGGTGATGAGGACGTCGTCCTTCGCTGGGTTCGGGAACGTCTTCCACGGGATCTCGATGTCGCACCACGCCGCGTTGATGATGTCGCCGTACATCTCCGCGATGCGCCGTGGAGTGTTCGCCATCACCTCGGCCTTGTCGGACTGGCCGAGCCCTTGAAGCAGCAGGGTCACGCCACGCTCAAGCGTGTCGAGGTCGACCGGCTTCGGCGGGAGCGGCGCGCCGACGGGGGCGTGGTCGTTGTTCGTGACGGTGGTCATTCAGGTTCCTTTCACCATTGCGTCGAGGGTGTCGGTCCAGAGTTGACGTCGAGCCATGACGGCCGCGACCGCGGCGCGCCGGGCTGACGTCCAGTCCTCCTCGGTTTCGCACACGGCCTCGACCAGCCCGCGGGCCAGCGGCCCGTGGCTCTCACCGTCGAGTTCGATGTGCCTGTCGAGGTAGTGGCGCAGGGTCGCGCCACCGTTGCTGAGCCCAGCGAGGAGGGGCTCGAACATGGCGGGGATCAGTTGCTCGCGTCCGAGCGTGAACGCCGCGGCGATGGCGGGCAGGTTGCCCGTGCCGATGATCCCGAACGTGGTCGTGAGGAACCGCTCGGCGCCCGGCGGTGCGCCGAACTTCCGTGCGATGCGGGGCACCTCGGGGAGATGCCACTGCTGGCCTGGCGCGTGGAGGTGGCGAAGGGTCGCGTCGATGGCGGTGAGGTTCGCACCGGCCTCGACCATCGCCAGCCGGTACATCGACACGTGGTCGATGAACCCCTCGCCGTAGGTGTCGCACTCCTCGCCGGTCTTGATCTCGTTCACGAAGCGGGCCGCGGCCGGCGACCGTGACGGGAGCCACGGGACGGACGTGCACGTCGTGCGCAGCTGCAACGCAGTGAGCAGAGACATGAAGTCCCACACGGCCCACACGTGGTGCTCCATGAACAGGCGCAGGCGGGGCAGGGAGTCGAGCGCGTAGTAGAGCGGGTGCCCGACCACCTCGGCGCGTGTCGGTGCGACCGCTTCGGCCAGGTCGTCGAACGTCACGCCGCTGCCCTCCGTTCGGCCAGGACCTGCACCGCGTTCTGTGGGAGGTCGAACCCGCCGCCGCTCACCGCGTACATCCGCAGGCCGGGTTCGTCGTCGGGCCTGTCGGCGCGCACGACGGGGCCGTGCCGTTCACGTGCCCACGCCTCGACCTCGCTGTAGGTCGCGAGGCCCAGCGCGTCACGCACGGGCAACGGTGGCCCGCCGCGTCGGCCGCCGTACAACTCGCGTGGCTCGAACCCGAGGCGGCGCAGGAGACGGCCGTGCTTCGCCATGCTCACGTTGTCACCGATGCGGACCTGCTCGCTCCGTCCCGTCGTGGAGTCGAACAGCGGGTAGTAGCCCCAGCGTCGACCGGCCAGCCACGACGAGGAGTCCACGCTGTAGAGCGGGAGCCCGCCGAGCACCGCGTCACCCGTCGCGCCGAGCCCGTGCCACACGATCTCGCTGCCCTTCACCCGCATCATCGAGTCGACCATCCACCGCATACACACCGACGGCGGGACACCCGTGCCAGCCATCCCACCGAGACAGCCGTACGGGTACTCGGCCGCGATCTTGCGCAGCACCTTCGGGTCCTCGTCGCGCATGTGGTAGACGGGCAGCACCGCGCAGCCCAGCCGTTCGAGCGTGCGCTGGTTCGCCATCGTCCCTTTCGAGTTGCCGATGACGTCGAGGTTGCACGCCGCGCTGAACAGGTGCTCCCACTTGTGGAGCCAGGCCGCGTACTCGTCGCACGTGATGACCGCGCCCTTCGTCATCGCTGAGTAGGCGCCCGAGTCCGCCCACATGTCGGGAGGCTCCCCGTCGATCGAGCAGCGGCGCGCGAACTCGTCGAGGTCGTGGTCGCGGTAGTACCAGTACGAGAGCAGCAGCCGAACCCTCACGACGTCAGCGCCTCAGCCTTTGCTACGTCGTCGGCGCCCTCGAGTGAGGACCACCACGCGTTCATCCGGTCGAGGAGGTGGGGCGGGAGACGCAGGCGGAACGCGGGCCACGCGTCGGCGGGGTCGTGCTTGCCGACCTTGTCCGCGAGGTCGTCGAGGATCGGCGGTGCGATCGACAGGCGCAGGTCGTCGAGGTCCATCGCCGTGAACCCGATCGCCTCGCCGTACTTCTCCACGAGGTCGTCGAGCGCGTCGGCCAACGTGCCCCGCTCCCACACTCCCTCACCGACACGGTTCAACGCGATGCCCGCGGCCTCGGCGTGCGCGTCGTCGACAGACGCCCAGCCGACAACGACGGGTGTGCACCACCGCCCGTCGATGATGCGCAGCGAGTCGTCGGCCAGGAACGGTGACGGGTCCGCGTCGTGGAGCTCTGCGTCGAGGAGATGGTCACGTCGGCCGTGGCCGCTGACGATCATGCCCGTGCGGTCGTCGAGCACGACGGGCTCGATCCACCCGAACGCGTCGACGGACTTCTCCATCGCTTCGGCGTCGTGGCCCTTCGCGTTGCGTGGCGCGGACACGAGGTCAGCGACGGGTAGGTAGACGATCCGCCGTTCGGCCATTGGGCGGGAACCCTAGCCCCGACGCTTGCGCTGGGCGATGTGCCTGTCGAGCGCGTCGGACAACTCGCCGGCCGTCCAGTTCGGGTCGATGCGCAGGCGCCACTTCAACGCGGCCGCGATCTGCCGGTCGCTCGGTTCGCGGTGTCGCCACGGCGCGTCGAGGCTGACGAGCGCGCCGACGTTCTGCTTGCGGATGAAGTCCTCGGCCACGCCCTGCGCGGTTTCGAGTGCGACGTCCGCGATCAGGGTCTTCGGTCGTCCCTCGTGCGGGGCCACCTCCGCGATCCAGCCCCTGATGTCGTGGCGCACCACGACGCGGGGTCGGTTCTTCCCGCCGAGCGACCGTTCGTAGGAGACGACGTTGCCGGTGCGCCGATCGGTGATCCGCACCCACGCGATGCCCGTCCCTCGCAACTGCCTGAACATGTCGGCCTCGACCGCGGTGAGCCTGCCCAGCGCGACCAGTCTGTCGTCGCGTTCCTGAAGCACAACGCTCAGCGGTGTCGTCTCGGCCCGCTTGCGGTCCTCCTCCTCCTCGATCCCGAACAGCGACGGCACCGTGACGAGGGAGTGGGCGAGCGTGGCACCGACGACATCGAGGACCAGCAGGTCGTCCTTCTCGGGATGACGGCGCGTGCCACGGCCGACCATCTGCGCGTACAACGCGCGGCTCTTCGTCGGGCGGGCCACGACGATGCAGTCCGTGCGCGGGTCGTCGTACCCCTCGGTGAGCACCGCGCAGTTCGCGAGCACCTGCACCTCGCCGTTCGCGTACTGGCGAAGCAGAGCCCGCCGCTGGTCGAGCGGGGTCTCGCCCGACACCCACTCGGCTCGCACGCCGCACCGCACGAAGTAGTTCGCGACCATCGCCGCGGTCGCGACGGTCGGGGTGAACACGAGGGTCTGCCTGTCCGACGCGTGCTGACGCCACGCGCGGTAGACGAACTGGTCGACGTTGCCGTCCTCGAGTGCGGCGCCGACCTGGCCCTGGTCGTAGTCACCGTGCCGTGTGCGCACCGACCCGAGGTCGAGGCTGTCCATGTGGACGCGCAGCCCGCGCACGTCAGCGAGGTACCCGGCGCGGATGCCCCACAGCATGTCGGCCGTGAACGTGATCTCGTCGAACAGGTCGTCGAGGCCCTTGCCGTCGCCACGGTCGGGTGTCGCGGTCACGCCGAGGAGGAGCGGGCCGTTCACCTTCCCTGCGCCGAACGCGTCGAGCACACGGCGGTACGTCGCGGCCGCGGTGTGGTGGGCCTCGTCGACGACGACGAGGTTGAACAGCGGGGTCGCCGCCAGCCGTGCAAGCCGTGGCTGACGAGCGAGGGTCTGCACGGAGGCGACGACCACCTGACTGTGAACGTAGTCGAGGTCTGCCTTGACGATCCCGACATCCACGCCGGGCCACACCTCGCGCACCTTCGCCGCGGCCTGCGCGACCAACTCGTCGCGGTGGGCGAGGATCAGCGTGCGACCTCCTCGCCGCTCGGCCAGCGCCGCGAAGATGATGGTCTTGCCGAGCCCGGTCGCGGCGACGACCAACTGCTTGCGGCACCCGCGTTCCTCGGCAGCCGCGATGCGGTCGAGCGCGTCGACCTGGTAGTCGCGCAACTCGAAGCGCACGTGCGGTCCGAACGTCAGCGTGCTCACGGTTCCTCCCGTGCGTGTAGTTGTCGGGTCTCGAAGATGCCGTCGAGGTCGGGCTCGTGCAGCATGATGAGCCGCGCGTAGTACGACGTGTAGTTGTTGTTCAACTTGAAGTCGTCGCCTCCGGTGCGCAGCGCGACGTTCCACCGCAGCACCTCGAACAGCATCTTCATGCCGATGCGTCGCACGCCGCGCGCGTGGGCCTGGCGGGCGAGCGCGACCAGTTCCCGGTACACGTGCGGGTTGTCTTGGTGGAACGCGAGGAACGCCTGCTCGATCGTCAGTCCGTCAGGCGGGCCGACGTGCCCGGTCGGGTAGTCCACGACGGGGTACGAGGCGAAGTCCAGTTGCTCGTTCACGTGCGCTCGACGTTCAACGTCCACTGCTGCCCGACGAGGGCCCCGGTCTCGGGGTCGTACACGTACAGGATCGTCATGCCGTGGATCGGGTTGTTGGCGAGGATGTTCACGTCGCCAGCCGGAAGGCGCTGGCCCTTGCGGTCGTGGACCGATTGCACGAAGTGCCCTTCGGTCTCGATCTCACGCATCGGGTGGAACTCGGTACGGCGCTCGACGGTCATGCGGTGGACTCCTTCAGCGGGGTGTCACGGTCGGGGCGCAGCGCCAGTGAGACCGCGCCCTCCGACACACCGGCAGCCTGCGCGATCAGCCGGAGCGGGATGCCCTTCGCTCGGGCCTGCGCGTACAGCTTCCGTCGTACGTTGAACTCGGCGCGTTGCGTGCGCTCGATCTGCGCGAGCCGCAGGCGCGACTCTCGGATCTTGGTGAGCACGGGGTCTTTCACAGTTCCTCCTCGATCGTGTTGATGTAGGCGGGGATGTCCCGCCAGCCGTAGGCCGCCTGGCCGAGCAGCGCGGGCAGTCGGTCAGTGATGTCGTCCGGTCGGATGACGTGCGCCTCGATGCCCGACGCGGCCAGGTCGCGCAGCACAGCGCGTTGCGCGTTGCTCGGCTTGTCGGGTGGCACCTTCAGTTCCAACGCGAGGATGCGGCCCGGCTGGCGTGGCGACCAGCACGGCGCGAGGTCGGGCCAGCCGAGCACGTTCGTCGCGGTCAGATGTTGGTAGTGGCCGTGGACCTTGCCGAGGGTCGTGCGCACGTGGAGGTGTTGCCAGCCGAAGATGCCGAGCAACGCGACCACCTGCTCCTGCAACTCGGCGTGCGTCACCAGCGATACACCGTCTCGATGTCGAGGTTCGGGTTGACCACCTTGTCGGCCTCGGCCGCGCAGTCGATCTTGCGCGCGTACCCCTCGCCTGCACCCGCGACCTTCTTGCCGTTCGGCGCGACGAGCCGCCACGAGAACTGCTGCGAGGGCTTCTTCGAGCGGGTCCGGTAGAACTGCAACTCGTACGTCACTGCTCGACTGCCTTCAGCGCGCGCTTCGACGTCTTCTTCGCCGGTGCCTTCGTCGGCTTCTTCGGCAACTTCGGTCGCGTGCCTTCGAGGGTGAGGATGCCCGCTGCGTCTTCCTTCGCCTGCTTGATCCGCTCGGCCTGCTCGTCGAGCATCGCCGCCACGAGGTCACGCTCCACCACGATCGCGGTGCCCGCCTTCAGTTTGTGAATGCGCGTCGCCGCGTCGGGCATGTCGCCATCCCCGAACGTCACATCAGTCACCACACAGTCGAGGACCAGGACCAGCCGCTCGTGCCGCTTATACGCGACCGGCTCGATCTTCATCGCCTGCGACAGACCGTCGCCCGCGTTCGTCACCTTCACCGTCGAGGTCGTGACCTTCGACCCCTCGAACTCACCGAGGTTCGCCATCTTCACCATGTCGCTCCTTCTTCAGCAGACCGACCACGTCGGCCAGCAGCGGGTTCCCGTGCGCCCACTCGTGATGTGCACGGCACACCATGCGGACGTTCTCGGGATCGAGGTGCCCGCCCGGCCGTCGACCGCGGGGCACGATCTCATGGGGGTCCAGAGGACCGAAGCAGTGGAGCATCGGGAGCACCTCGTGGCCGTAGCACACGGCACCGTCACGCTCGATCACCTGCGCTACGACTTTACGCCGCTGCGCGACCTGGCTGCGTGCCTTCACCGACTGCTGTCGCAGCGGGGTCTTCCGCTTGAGCGGACCGCCCCGCTTCACTCGGTGTCCTTGTAGGGCATCGAAGTCGTGACGGGCACGGCACGCTTCCGCCGGCGCACGAAGGACGGGAACCTCGTCGAGCACTCGGCGCACTCGGCCTCGTCGTGGTCCCGCTCGTAGTGCCCGCCAGCCCACCGGCCGAACCGTCTGCTGTTGTGGAACTTGCACGGGTACACGCTGTTGCGGAGCCCAGCCGCGCGCACCTCGTCGTCGGGGTTCTTCACGTGAGCACGGACGTACCCCTCGAGTACGAAGATCCAGCCGGTGCCTCCGCACCTGCACTCGGATGGCTTCGGCGGGTCGTCGAGTTCGTCGGTCATCGGCCCTCGATCCACATCGCCCACGTCTCTTTCCATCGGTTCGGGTTCTTCACCTCGTGCTGCTTGCGCTCCGGCTCGATCACCCTCGTCATCTGCACGAGCGACACGAGGTCTTGCAGTTCGAAGTTCGGCGCACGTCGAGCTCTGTTCGTGATCGTGTTGCGGTTGTGGTCCTTGTCGCAGTCCCACGCCCACGCGATGAGGGCTCGTTGCTCGGCGTCGTCGCGGTCCTCGGTGATGCAGGCGAGTTGGATCACCAGCGCGAGTTCTTCGTTGCGGGTCATGGCTGCTTCCTCCTCCTGTCGGGTCCGTTCAACCTGATGCCCACAGCGTCCGAGCCCACGATCCGACTGAACATCCGTGCGCCCACCTCTGCGGCGAGGTCCTTCGATTCGAGGTTCGTCGTCACTACTGTCGGCCGTTCGTCGAGCCACCTCCGGTTGACCACGAGGTACAGCCGCTCGGCGGTCCAGTCGGTCGGCCGTTCCACACCGAGGTCGTCGATGATGAGCCGGTCGCACTCGCACAGATCGTCGAGCGCGTCCTCCGGTCCGCCTGGTCGGAGCCGGTCGAACATCTCCACCGCTGGCACGAACTCGACGGTGAGCCCACGCTCTGCCGCGGGTCGGCAGGCCGCGACCGCCAGGTGGGTCTTGCCGACACCGACCGCGCCGAACAGGACGAGGTTGCGGCCGCCCGCGTGGTCGGCCCACTCGGTCGCCATCGCGTGCACCCGCTCGTCGGTCGCGAAGTCGTCGAGCGAGGCCCGCACGAACCGTTGCGGGACCATCGCCGCCCACCGCGCCCGTGCCAGCCCGGCGAGGTCGCGGACCTGCATCGCGTCGGCCTCCTCGGGAAACAGGTCATCCGTGTCGTCGACGGTGCCGTACTTCTCGCGGATCCGTTCGAGGTGCTTCGAGAGTTTCGAGGGCTCGTCACTCATCGTCGACGTCTACCCGTAGGACGATCCTGCGGTGCTGGACAACACCGCACTTCGGGCACGGCTCGAAGGCCGCCCACTCGCTGCGGTGCAGCCCCGGCTCAAAGGGTCCGGTGTCCTTCAGGACGGGTGAGTCGTCGAGGAAGACTGAGACCGTCGTCGTTCGATCAAACCCGTGCATCACTTCTCCTTCCGATGGTCGGCCGCGTTCGGGCACGTAGCAAAGTGGGACGTGTAGCGGTCCAGGTTCTTCGCGTCGATCACGCTGACTGCCACACCGCGTTCAAGGACGAACCGCCCCTCGGGGTCGGGCTCAGCGTTCAGTGGCATCCGCGCTCCGGTCGTCGTGCGGCACCACAGCACCTCGGCCCCGCACGACCTGCACCGGCTCACAGTTCAACCTTGCCCGCAGGCAGCGCGCGCTGCGCACTGTCATCGACCACCGGCTTGCCACGCTTGCCTGGCCCGCCGTTGAGCATGAAGTCGAACGCGTTCTGAGAGAAGACCTTCATCGTCGGGAGCACACGTCGCAGCTCCTCCTCGGTGTGCCCGGCATCGAGGCACTCGATGATCCGCGCGCGCATCGCCATGAACCCAGCGACTGGCTTCACCTTGCGGCGCTCCCACTCGTCGCGCGCGATCGAGTCTGCGAGCGCAGTGATGGGATCGGGTGCTGGCCCGTCAGCGGCGGCAGCCGCAAGGGGGATACCGGGTAGGGATGGGATAGATCGGGTTTTCCTCTTACTAAGAGGGGTGCCACTGTGGCGCCCCTGCCGTGCCGTGGTGGTGGGGGCTGGGGTGTCACCGTGGCACCCCTGCCCTGCCATCGCGTCGAGGCCCGGCAGGACGATCGCGTACGAAGACACCGTGCGCCCGGTCCCTCGTTCGGTCACGACGAGTTCGCCGAGGGCGACAAGGTCCGCGATCGCCCGTGTCACCTGCCGCTCGCTCACCAACGTCTTCGCCATCAGATGTGCGCGGCTCCGCTTGTAGTGGTCGACGAGCCCTTCGCTCGATGCCTCGTCGGCCAACGCGAGGAGCACGAGCCGGGCAGCCCCCGTTGCCCGGCTGTGCTTCCACACCGCTGTCGTCGCGTAGACGCTCACTCGCCCAGCACGTGATTCGCGAGGCGGGTGATCCGCACGTCCACCGACCCGCCCACCGGCAGCCCGGCCTCTTTCAGCGCGGCCGTCAGGTCGACGGGAGGCAGGGCACGCAGGGTCTCGACGTACGCGGCGCGCACGTCCGCTGCGGTGTGCTCGGGCGTGGGCTCCCCCTCCTCGGATGGCCTCGGGGCAGGCTCCTCTTCGGGCGGGGCCTGGGGCTCGCTGGGGGGGCCGGGGTCCGGTTCGGGGCCAGGGGTAGGGCCTGCCTCGGTCGGCGGTTCCTGGGGCTCCTGGGCGGCCTCCCTGGGGGCACCTTGCGGGGCCGCCGCATCGTGCCACCGCGCGGCCTCCGTCAGCCCGCACACAGCGCAGGTGGTCGGCGCGTCCTCCTCGACGGGAGGCTCCGGCTTGAACGGGTGAGGATCGACACCCACCGTGCCGCTCAGCCACGACCACGCCGCGGCCAGACGATCCTCCACGAGGAACGACGGATGCCCGAACTCGTTGAGCCACGCCTGTTTCGCCGCGGCCCTCGCCTCACCCGGCACCGTGTTCAGCGCGTCGCGGATCAGGTCGGCGTCAGCCTGGCGGACCAGCACCTCGCCCGCTTCGAGCCACTGCTTGTAGATCGCCGCGAACTCGCCCTGATGGTCCGCCTTGAACGCCATGCCCGCGAGGGCCTGGCACCGCGTCTTGCCGATCGACATCACGTGGTCCTGGTCCATCATCACGACGACCTGGAACTCGTACTCCAGGTCGGCGCGTTGGATCGGGGCCATGCCCAACTTCACGACCTCTTGCTTCGTGCGGCCGTCCTTCACGACCTCGTTCACTTCGTAGGCTTGCTTCGCCCGCGTGCAGAAGATCATGTGCATCGGTGAGCGGAGGATCGCGTCGATCAAGTCCTGCTGCACCGGGCTCGCGACCTTCCACCCGCTGAACCGCTGATCCGCGATGTCGAGCGTCCCGCCGTCGCCCTGCCAGAAGTGGGAGCCGCTGTCGACGACGCACACCTCGTAGCCAGGCTCGCCGGGCCAGAACCCGTCGGCCGGGCACGGCAACGTCGCCAACTCCTTGATCGTCAACGTCAGGTCACGCGGGTCGTACGGCGCGGCCCACTCGATCACGTCGAAGCGGAACGCATCCGAGTAGTAGCTAGACGCGGTCTGTCCCGCGTCGCCGGGCTCCGTGTCGATGAACACGACCCGCTGGCCCAACTGCTCAGCCACACTCAGAGCCGTCCAGGTCTTCCCCGAACCGGACGGCCCTGAGAGGGCCAACCGCGCGGAGCCCTGCTTGCGGACTGCGCGGCGGGGTTGACGGGCACGGCTCGTCGCGGTGCCCGTCGTGGTGTCTTGATTCGGCATGGTCTCTCCTATCGGTTGAGGTCGGTACTACAGGGGGGTAACGGTAGGGCACACCGCGGGTGCAGTGTGCGTTCGCTGAAGTCGCTCGGGCAGGTGCAGCACCTGCCGTTCGGAGATAGGCGGGAGCATCACGTGCACACCGATCTTCCAGCCCTCGACGTCCACAAGGTTGAACTGGTCGAGCCGCTTCAGTGTGCGTTGCACGACGGCCTGCTTGCCCGTCCCGCCGTGCAAGCCCACCATCCGGCCGACCTCCTCGATGTCGACGGTGAGCCCATCGGGCTCGGCTGCCAGCCACTGCACGAACCGTCGGTACAGCCACACACACGACGGCCCGACGGTCGGCAGCCAGTAGGTCTCCACGTACGGGGAGAACGGCGCGATCACGTCGATCGCTCGGACGGGTAGCGCCTCGACCCAGCGGTCCTCACTCATCGGACGCCTCCGTCAAGAACGCACCGACGCGCAGTTCCGCGACGGGCACGTCACGGCCGGGAGGCACCAGCACGATCAGCCGCTCCGTGAGCGCGTTCAACGTGAGCATCCCGAGGAGCATCACCTGCTCGCCCGCTTGCATCACCGCCTCGTCGCCGGGCTGCGTGAGGCCCTCGTCAACGAGCGCCGCTTCGATCGCGCCGCCCAGGTCGGCCGCCGCGTTGCACACACTCAGACACGCGGACAACGCACCGATGACCCGGTCGGGATGCTCGCTCAGCACCTCGACGATGACGCCGGCGATGGCCTGCGCCGCTCGCTCGATGTTGTTCGTCGGCTCCATGAGGAAGTCGCTCATCGGGTCACCACCGTCGCCTCGGTGTGCGGCGGGACAACCTCGACGCCAGGCACGACGACGTGGCTCTTGCCGAGGTACGCGGTCCACTGCTCGTGCGCGATGACCTCCTGCTCCATCACCGCGCCCTCGACGCCACACATCCGGCAGAACCGGACGTCGGGCTCCGTCGTGTCGAACGTGTCACCGCAGTCCATGTGGACCGTGTAGATCGCGGGGTCACGCTCGACGCGCACCGCGTCCTTCAGCGTGGAGACCAGCACGTCTTCCTTCTTGCGGATCAAGTCCTCACGCTTCATAAAGTGCAGGTGCTGGATCAGGGCCGGCTCGTCGGTGATCTTGATCGTCGGCTTGTGGCCGGTCGTCTTCACGTCACCGGACGGCAGGCGCAGGGTCTTCGCGTCGTCGTCGATGGCGCGCCTCGCCAACGCGTAGGTGCGGAGCTGCCCGTCGAAGTAGTTCGACGCGCGGGACAGGGGCTTCTCCTCGTGTTCGAGCCAGTCGACGATCTGCTGCATCCACGCGGCGGCCTGCGTGCGCACGCCCTCGCGCTTCAACTCGATGCTGACCAGCATCCGCATCGCCCACTCGGCACCACGGTCATCGCTGATCTGCCACCGGCTCGGGAGGTCGGTGCCCACCTCGACGACCTCGTCACGCATGATGTCGCCGAGGGATGGCGCGTCCATAGGCGCCGTGAAATGGGCAGGTAGGGGAAGGATCTCAGGCATGGTCTCTCCGTTCTTGCACCGCACCGCGCGGTGCTGCCGTAACCCTACCGCAGGGGTGTGACATACCCCGCTAAAGCAGACGCGAGGCGGCCCCGCTACCACGCACCCGAGAGACCATGCCTAGTCAACCGAAGGTGCGTAGGAACGGGGCCACCCGTGAGGTGCCGCCCCGGCCAAGGGGAAGGCACGCCCACGGTACCGCACTGCGCGTGCTGCTACGGGCCAGGCGGACCGACGAGCGGTGGCTGCTTGTTCGAGTCGGTGTTGTCGATCGACTTCGTGAGTTTGTAGAACGTGCTCCCGAGCGACGCGATCGACAGGCCGACGATGATCTTCGTCGCGGTGTCGGCGTGGTCGAGCGTCGTCTTGCCGATCGTGATCGTGTCGCCCAACTGCGACTCGCCGTAGAGGAACACGGCCACGAGCCCGGCGACCCACGCGACCAACTGCGTGATGGCCGAGTTGTAGTCGTGGTCGGGCGGCGTGAGGTTCTTCAGGAAGTCGACGAACGTGAGTGTCAGAGCGGCGAGGCCGACGACGCCCATGATTCCGGTGAGGTCCATGACGGACGATTCCTTTCGCTGGGTGTTAGGTGATCGTGATCCCGAGGTGCGCGATGACCGCGTCCATCTTCTCCTCGAGTGAGAGGACGCGTCCGGCCACGAGGTCGGCGTGGTCGTCGCCGTAGAGCCCGATGTAGTTCGCGTCGATCTTCGCTCTGATGTCGAGCGCCTTGCCCGTCGTCTTGTCGATCCCGAAGTAGCCGTCGAGGGTCGCCTGAAGATGGTCGATCTTCGCTTCCTGAGCAGGGGTCATGTCGTCTCCTGTCCCGCCCGCGAGGACGGCACTGATGTGGGAGGTGGTCAGCGTGAGCGCAGACGCTCGGGTCAACTCGACGTGCATGTGATTCTGGTGAAGCTTCGCGAGTGACACCGACACCGTTCGCCAGCCCGTGTCGCACCGCCACTCGTCGGACTTGTAAAGGATGCGCTGCACGCCCAAGTCGACGTGGTGCCAGATCAGGTCTTCGCGCCACCGCTTGATCGCGACGTCTGCCGGTGAGCCGACAGGGATCGCGTTCGACGAGACGGGCATCGCGGTGATGTCGAGCGCGCGCCCTTCGGCGTGCGTCGAGTAGCCCGACACCTGGAGCCGCGGCGGACGGCAGTTGTAGATGCCGAGCCCGGCGAGCGCGTGGTCACGGAGGATGTAGTCGTACAGCGCCCTCGCGCCCGGCTGCTCGTGCGAGCATCCCGTCGCCTTCTCGTAGCAACTCACGCGAGCCTCCTCAACACGGCACAGAAGTCTGTCACGTGGTCCTCGGGCTGGGCCGTATGACCCGGCGACAGGTCGGCCAGCGTCACGGCGCTCACCGCCTCGCGTGCCTCGTCGAACGTGTGCGTGGCGCGGCGCGGCTGGTCGGGACCGCCCACGTCGACGAGCACGTACGGCACGCCCGACCAGCGGGCCTCCCACGACGACGCCCAGCCCGCGCTCGTCACCACGAGGTCCGCGCCGACCATGCGGCGAGCGACGAACGGGCCGTGCAGGCTCACCACCACGGCGTGCGACGGCGCCCACCGCGCGACCGCGTTCTCGATCACGTTCACACGGGTCGCGTTCGACATGATCGCCACGACCGGCACGTCCTCGGGCACGTCGAACAGGGCACGCACATCGACCCGTCGAGGGAGCGCCTGCCACGTCCACGGGTGAAGCGGCATCGAGTCGAGGTCCCACTCGCCGGCACCGTGCATCCCGAGCGTGATGTACGGCCGCCCGTCCGCAGCTGCCAGCGGCGCCCAGCACGCGTCAGCGACGAGCACGTCGGCCTCGGTCCGCGCGAGGTGGTGCTCCATCGAGTCGTCACCGCAGCACCCGACATGCACGAACGGCACCCGCTCCGCGATCAGCACTTCGTTGTCCACCTCGGATCGCTGGCCCAGCACCACGCCCTCGACGTCCGTCCCTGGTCCCAGCACCGCCAGCGCCCGCATCGCCGGGCCCCACGTCGGCGCCTCGCACAGCCACGCGACGCGCATCACACACCCGTCCCGCCGATGGGCGGCGAGCAGCCCAGCGAACCCGACCGTGTGTAGAACACGTGCGCGAGGAGCGCGCCGCTCAGCCAGGTCAGCGTGCCGCCCGCGTGATTCGCCACCTCGAGTGTGACTGCCATGTCGGAGCCCATCGAGAAGTCGACAGCGACCATCGGCGCGACGCTCACCCGGTCGCCAACCGCCGCGGCCTGGCTCCGCTCCGTGATGCGCGGGTCGTAGAACGTCCCGCCGACACTGATCCGCCCGCCGAAGAACAGATCGGTGTCGGCCGCGAGCATCGCCGCTGCCGTGCCCCACACGAGCACCCGGCCTCGCATCGCCCGCTTGATGTTGAACGTCAACGTGCCCGTCGCGCCGGGGGTCAGCGTCGAGGACCCCGACTTGAAGGCGCAGTACGTCATGCAGCACCCGTCCTGCACCGCTGCGTCGTCGTCGAGCCGCGACTTCCGCTCGAGTTCGTACAGCCGCTCGTTCTGCTTCGCCTGCTCCTTCACGTCAGACGGCATCCCGCGGTGGTCACTCATCGCTCTCGGCCTCCTCGATCGCGGTGATGGGGATGACGTCGATCGCCGCGACGCAGGTGTTCGGCGTGGCTTCGACGGCAACGATGAGGCAGACCTCGTGCACGTGGATCGGGCCGAAGTCGATGTTCACCATGACCTGTCGGCACGGGAGCAGATCACCGATCCACAGCGACTCGATCGGGTCGAACACGAACGCGCCATCCCACGCACGATGCGCGAAGAGACGGAGCACCCGTGCCCGCTTGATGACGGCCAGCACACCGTCGGCCGCGTCCTGCGTGGCGATGCTCGCCTCGATCGTGGCGAAGATCACCTTCTCCCAGCCGACGTCGGTGTCGGGGTCGTTCGCGAACGCCTCGTTCACGAGGTCGCCCGAGCCACGCCCGAGGTAAGCGACGATGTCCGCGCGGCGCGGCGTGTCCCACACCCACTGGAACTGGTTGACGTTGTGCCCGTACGTCAGCGTCTTCATGTTGCCGGTGTCGAACCCGCGACGCGGGTACGTCGTGAGCACCGCCTGGCCGAGGGCGGGCTCTTCGAGATGCCAGTCAACCGACCTGTTCAACTGGCTGATCTCCTGGATCGCGGTGAGGATGTTCGCCCGCTCCGCGTACTTGTACCCACGCGCCAGCGCGACCTCGCCCGAGGAGTTCGTCGAGTCGACGGTGATGCCCACGTTGGTCTTGCCGATGCTCTCGTCCTGTGCGTGGCGCACGAGCGCGCCGATGATCTCCTCGGGTCCGCCCGTCGCGTACAGCCGCTCCTCGCGCCTGATGTAGACGTCGTCGTACAGCACCGACTCGGTGACGGGTGAGTGCAGTTGCACGTTCAGCACCGAGGTCTGCCCGCCAGGGATGTAGACCTTCAGCACGACGCGCTGCCACACGCCGCTGCGCTTCCAGTCGAGTTGCGTGCCGTCGATGAAGACGTTGACGCCGCTCACGCTCGCGACGACCTTGATGGCGAGCTCCTCGCCGGGCATGTGCCCGTCAGCAACAGCGGCCGGCAGACGCGCCCACACCTCGATCCACACGAACGTGTCGAACGGCTGGCTCGGCACGGTGATGTTCTGCTGCATGTAGTTGTCGCCCGTCGACGACGCGACGAGGCTCGCTGCGCCAGGCTTCGCGTGGCCCTCGGTCGGTGCCCACGTCAGGCCCGCCGACCCGACGACGGTCCACCCGTCGACGTCGGTGTCGAACGCGCCGTTGGTCGCGAGGTTCGGCTGCGCGTTGTTCCGCCCGACGAACTTGCGGGACAGGTCGTACGCGCGGCCAGCGCCGTCGATGTCGAGCGTGTGCGCGTCAGCGTGCGGTGACGGCACGAAGGTCTTGATGAAGTTCGTTCCCCGGTAGACAGCGACGAGCCGGTTGTCGATCCAGTTCCCCTGCGCGTCGAAGAACGCGTGCAGCAACGGTGACGTGATCGGCCCCGCGATCGTGCCGCCACCGAGGCCGTTGCGTTCCCATCGCAGCGACGTGCAGGTGAAGTCGGGAGTCAGCGTCTCGTGTGTCGCGCCCAGCCTGTCGACGACGGTGATGACGTACTCGTCGATCTGGAACATCGGCTGAGGGAGGATGCCCTGCACGATGGGACCAGGACCGTCGAACGACGGAGCCGTGTTCGCGCGGAAGTCGAACCCGAGGTCGACGGGTTGGATGCGCACCGACTGCGGCGTCATCTTCCCGCGCAGTGCGGGCTCGTCGAACCCGATGTCGATGGGCGAGAGGCGAAGGTCCACCTACGTGATGCGCCACCAGCCGTCGGGCGCGGTGACCACGAGGTCTTCGCCCGTCAGCGTGAGGAGCGACCCGAGGTCGTGCCACGTCAGGATGCGGTCGCCGGCCACGGTGTCATCCCACATGAGCGCGTAGCGCACCGTGTCAGTGAGGCCCGTGATCGTCGGCATCGACGCGGCGAAGACGATGCGGTTCGAGACGATCGTCAACGTCTTGCTCGTCAACGTCGGCCCGCCCGCGGCGTACGACCCACCTGCGAGTTCGCCCGCGTTCCACGGTGCGACGTTGAACGCGGTGTCGGTGCTCTTCGTCGGAGTCACGGTGTCGTCGAACCACGCGACCTTGATCGTGTCGGCCAGCGGCGCGACCGCGAGTTGCGTGGCGTCGAGGATGTCGAGCCACGTCGTCAGTGCCGGGTCGCTGCTCAACGCTCTCCCTTGATGTCGACGGGTGCGAGCGTGACGTGCACCTCGGACTTGCCATCGGGATGCACGTGCCGCTCGGTCACCGCGTGCTCGCTCTCCGACAGCTTCGTCACGCGTGTCTTACCGCCAGCGATGACGCCGACGGACAACAGGTCCTCGCGGTTCTTCGCCTTGCCGTGCTCGTCGAACAGAGGCTCGCGCACGGGCGCAGGCTAGTAGCGGGTCGGGTCGAGGCAGCGGAACGACGCCTGGATGCGCAGGAGCGCCTTGCCCTCCGCCGCTTGCGAGTCGTCGACGATCGCCCCACGAGGACGGCCCAGGAAGGTCCACACGCGGCCTGGCAGGGTGATGACGATCGGGATGTCGATCGACGACTTCGCCCACGCGACCTCGAAGTCATCCCACCTGTCCCACGCCTCCTCGACGGTCGGTGTCGTCGGCGGGCCGATCGTGATCGGCACGAGCAGCGGGCGCGGCTGGTAGTGGTCGTTCTGCCCGACATCACCGTCAGCGTGACCACGCTCGACGTCGTTCGCCTTCACGTCGGGAATGCCCAGGCCAGAC
>Ga0134124_10000181_pt1 | contig 57853 bp, 57 predicted proteins | sample KB304_FD_96880 | JGI IMG/M metagenome (GOLD analysis project Ga0134124, IMG submission 96880) | Terrestrial soil microbial communities without Nitrogen fertilizer from Kellogg Biological Station, Michigan, USA - KB3-0-4 | ecosystem: Environmental > Terrestrial > Soil > Unclassified ...
GCGCTCTCGGCGCGCCCCCTCTCCCCGGTGGGGAGAGGGTCGGGGTGAGGGGGATCGTGACTCTCGATAGTCTGTAACCCCTCACCCGGACCGCTTCGCGGTCCGACCTCTCCCTATGGGAGAGGTGACAGTGTATGCCTCGGCGGTCGCGCCGAAGTCACTTCACGTGATCGCCGTAGCCCGGCAGCGGATCGACGACGGTGATCTGCTTGACCGGGAAGTTCGAGGTGATCTCGATCTTGTCCTTGTGCACGATCAGCATTTCCTCGATGCGCACGCCGTAACGGAATTTCTTGCCGTGCTGCGTCTCGAGAGCGAAGGTCATGCCTTCCTTGATGTCGATCGGATGATCGAGCGACCAGATGCGCGAGATGACCGGCTGGTCGTACTGCGCAAGGCCGAGGCCGTGGCCCCACAGGTTGGCGGCCGCCTGGTCTTCGTCCTCGTAACCCCAGGCTTCCTTCGCCGACGGCCACTTGAGCGCGATGTCGCGCGTGGTGGCGCCGACCTTCACCGCATCGATCGAATCGTACAGCCAGCCGAGCGCGGTGTTGTACGTGTCTTTCTGCTCCTGCGAGGGCTCCTTGCCGACGCAGTAGGTGCGGTAATAGCAGGACTTGTAGCCGTTCCAGGTGAGCGCGGCCAAATCCATGAACACGATATCGCCCGGCTGGATGATGCGGTCGGAGAAGTTGCGCCAGTTCGGCCAGGTGTTCGGGCCGGACGACACGATCACGTCCTCGACGTCTTCCATGCCCGGGAAGTTGTAAAGATATTCCATCAGGTGCGCGGTGACCTGGTTTTCGGTCACGCCGGGGCGCAGGAACTTCATGCACTCCCAGTGCGTAGCGTCGCCGATCGCGCCGACGATGCGGAAGCACTCCTGCTCGTCCTGGTTCTTGACCGCGCGCGCTTCCATCATGGGCGTCATGCCGTCCGCCCAGTGGATGCCCTTTTCCTTGAACACGTTGATCATGTTGATGTCGATGAAGTCGCAGCCGAGCTTTTGGCCCCAAACCCCATGACGCTTCATCTCTTCGATGATCGCGTCGGTGAACTTGTTGACCTGCGAGGTCGCGGCCGGACCGGCGGCGCCTTTGATCCAGGCGAACGAGTGGCGGATGTTTTCCTTCGGCAGCCACGGCGAGTGACGCTCGACCTGCATGCCGATGTCGCCCTGCTCGAACAGCACCGGGCGGCCGTCGCCGCACAGCATCGCGTATTTCAGGCCGGGCTTGAGCCGGTTCCAGCCGGGCGTGAGCGAGCCGGTGATGTAGCGGCAGTTTTCATCATACATGCACAGCATCGCGCCGAGGCCGTGCTTCTTCATCATCTGCCGCGCGCGATCGATGCGGTACTCGCGCAGGCGATCCCAATTGACGCGTGCCTGCCAATCCAAGCCCGCAGTGCCGAAATTCGCTCCCATGACGTTCCTCCACTTTGACGCGCCGGTTCGCGCCGTAATCCGTTTTGCGGGGCGGATGCTATGCCGGTTGGCGCACCAAACAAAATTAATATATGCTGGGTCTCCTCATTAGGTTTCCTAATACTCTCCGAAACGCCTGAATCGAAAGCCCTGCCGTGGTCAGTATCCCGTTGCGACAAATCCGCGCCGTCATCGCGGTCTGCGAGGAAGGCTCCTTCACCAAGGCCGCCGAGCGGGAAAACGCCACCCAGTCCGGCATTTCGCAGCACGTGGCCGCGGTCGAGCGCAGCCTCGGGGTCAAGCTGTTCGAGCGCACCACCGGCGCGGTGACGCCGACGCCGGCCGGCCTGCGCTACTACCGGCGCTGCGTCGAGGCGGTCGGCACGCTGGCGCATGCCGCCGAGGAGGCCCGCTCACTTGCCGGCCAGGTGACCGGCGACCTCCGCATCGGGCTTATGCCGACCTTCACCCGCGCCGTGCTGGCGCCGGTGCTGGAAGACTTCGTCCCAAACTGTCCCGACGTGCGGCTGCACATCGTCGAGGGTTACAGCAACTCGCTCACCGAGATGGTGCTCGACGAGCAGCTCGACTTCGCCGTGGTGCCGGCCTTCGAAGGCACCATCGGGCTCAAGTCGCGGCTTCTGGTGCGCGACCGCGAGATGCTGGTGTCGGGCCCGCGCCGCGCGCTGACGCCGCTCGCACCGATACGCCTCTCCGAATGCAAACCGTTGAAGATCGTGGTGCCGGGACCGGACAATATCCGCCGGCGCAATCTCGACACGTATTTCCAAAGCCATGGCGTCGAGGTCGAAGCGCTGCTGGAGATGGACGCGATGATCGCGACGCTGGAGTTCGTCGCGCGCTCGGACTGGGTGACGGTGTTGCCGAGCGTCATCTCAGTGAACGACATCGGACGCGGCGGGCTGATCGTCAATCCGATTGCCGAGCCGGAGTTGCACGCCGAGTTCGTGGTGATCCAGCCGACGCGGCGCACGCTGTCGACGCAAGCGCGCATGTTTCTCGAGCGCTTCGAGCAGGAAGTGGCGCATATTCACGCGCGCTGGGATGACGCCATCGCGGCGCCGAAAAAGCCAAGACCGCGCGTCAAGGTCACGAGCCTCTAAGCCAACGCCGACGCCACCGTCTGCGCCGCTGGTAGCACGTCGTAACCGTAAAGCTCTTTTCGAAAATTGGCGTGCGCCGCGATCTCGGCATCGCGCACCGCAAGATCGGCGTAGAGGGAATCGTAACGCAGACCATTTTGGCGCGCGCCGCGCTGCACGTCGGCGACGCGCTCGCGCCGCAGCTTTTCATAGGCCTGCAGGGCGGCCGGTAGTGTCGCCGCGCTCGCTTGCGCAAGAATGGTCGCCAGCGCCATACCGTCCTCGATGGCCTGATTGGCGCCCTGCCCGAGATGCGGCAGCATCGGATGCGCGGCATCGCCGAGCAGCGCAAGCCGACCCTTGATCCAACTTGGCAACGGCTCGCGATCATACAGCGCCGAGCGGAACGTCATGGGCACATGGCTCAACAAGGCGCCGATGCGCGCGTCCCAGCCGGCGAATTCGCGCCGGAGCTGGTCGGGATTGCCCGGCGCCGACCACGACTCCTTCATTTCGTCGTCCGCCGGCACAAAGCCGACGAAGTTGATGAGCTGTCCGGCGCGCACCGGGAAAGCGAGGAAGTGCTTGCCCTTCCCGAGCCACATCAGCCAGCAGTCGATCTGCCAGTCGGGAACCTGGTCGCGCGACACCAAGCCGCGATAGGCGACCGAGCCGGAGAACACCGGTGTCGACGGCGGAAACACGTAAGGCCGCAGTGACGAGTGGATGCCGTCGGCGGCGATGACCAGATCGCAGTTCGCCACCGCGCCGTTGGCGAAGGTCAGGCGTGCAACTTCGCCGTCTTGCGCAAAGCCGGTGCAGCGGTGCCCGGTATAGACAATGTGCTCCGGCACCGCGTCGGCGAGAAGGTTCACCAGGTCGGCGCGGTGCATGCCGAACGTGGCGTTCCAGCCGGCGCTGTCGGTCACCTGCACCGGCGCGATCGGTGTGCCGTCTTCGCGGAAATAACTTGAGCCGGAGCCGACCAGCGCGCCCCATTTCTCCACCGACGGCCCGAGCCCCAGCCGCTGCAGATGGCGTACACTGTTCGGCGTCAAATAGACGCCCGCGCCCACCTCGCCCAGGTTCGGCGCCTGCTCATAGACCGAGACGGCGAAGCCCTGCGCCAGCAGCGCCTTGGCCGCGAACAGGCCGCCGATGCCGCCGCCGACGATCGCGATGTCGAAGCGCGCCATTCATCACTCCTTGGCAATTTCGCAGCGAGGATCGTAGTGTTGCCGGGAGATAAGGCGCCGATCAAGCGCCATGACTTCAGGGAGGATCTTCCATGCGCGCCGCGCTGACGCCGTGCCTTGCGCTTGCCTTTTGTCTAGCCGCGACCGCGGGACCAGCTGCCGCGCAGAATTTCCCCGATCGGGCCGTGAAGATCGTGGTGCCCTTCCCCGCCGGCGGCACAGCCGATGCCGTGCCACGGCTGCTCAGCGACTGGCTGGCTCGCAAATGGGGGCAGAGCGTCATCATCGAAAACCATGCCGGCGCCGGCGGCAACATCGGCGCCGAAGTGGTCTATCGCGCCGCGCCGGACGGCTACACGCTGCTATCGGCGCCTCCGCCCCCGCTGGTGATCAATCATAATCTGTATCCGAAGCTCGGCTTCGACCCGATGAAATTCGAGCAGATCGTCGTGACCGTGGCGGTGCCGAATGCGTTGCTGGTCAATCCGGACAAGGTCAAGGCAGCCAGCCTGCCGGAGCTGATCGACTACCTGAAGCAGCATCCCGACGCGATGACAGCGGCAACCCAGGGCAACGGCACGACGTCGCATCTCACCACCGAGCTGTTCCAGCTGATGGGCAAGGTGAAGCTGCGCAATATTCCCTATCGCGGCTCGGCCCCCGCGTTGCAGGGCCTGCTCGCCGGCGACGTCGATCTGATGTTCGACAATCTCGGTGTCTCCTTGCCGCTGGTGCAGGCGGGGAAGCTGAAGCTGCTGGCGGTGGCTTCTACCAAGCGTATGCCGTCGCTCCCCGATGTGCCGACCGTGGCGGAAACGCTGCCGGGCTTCGAATCGGCGGCCTGGTACGGGATCGTGGCGCCGCCCGGCACGCCGAAGGCGGTCGTCGACAAGATCAATGCCGACGTGAACGAAGCGCTGCGTCAGCCCGAGATCAAAGAGGGCATGAAGCGCCTGTCAGGCGAAATAGTCGGCGGTTCGGTCGCCCAGACGACCAAATATTTCCACGAAGAGGTCGAGCGCTGGGGCAACGTGATCAAAGCCGCGAACATCAAGCCCGTGCAGTAATCACACGTCCATCCAGGCGCCGCCTGCGTCGGCCGACTTGAACACAGCTTCGAGCGCGGACGCCGTCTGCAGGATGCCCTCGGGCGGGATCGGGAAGGTACCCTGCCCGAGCACGGCTTTGGCGAAATAATCGAGATTGCGGCCGAGGTGATTGTCGACCGGCCGCTCGATAATCTCAGGATCGTCCTTGCCGGCGTAGCGTACAATAGCTCGCGTCTCGCTCACACTCTCAGCCCAGCAATCTTCGCCGAACACGGCGATGCGCCAGCGAAACGGCGTCTTGATGGTGGTGCCGAGCAAACCTGTAGCGCCGCTTTCGAACTCGACCAGGGCTGCCGTGGTGTCGCCGGCCGGCACCTTGAGCACGCGCGTCTTCGACAGCGCGCTGATGCGCTTCATCGGCCCGGCCATGTCGCGGAAGCAGTCGAGTACGTGAATGCCCATGCCGGTCATGCCGCCGGCGCGGCTTTCCTCCGCCGCCATGCGCCAGCTATCGGCGGGATAGCTGGCGAGCCAGTCGTGGCTGTAATTGCCCTCGACATGCATGATGGCGCCGAAGGCGCCCTTCTCCTTCAGCTCCGCGAGTACGCGCATCGACGGCATGAGGCGAAAGTGATGGCCGACGGCGATCTTGACGCCCGCGCGCTTGACCGCGTCGAGCATCTCGATGGCGGCGGCCTTCGATAGCGCGAACGGCTTCTCGCAGTAGATATGTTTGCCGGCTGCCGCGGCGGCCCTCACCTGCGCCGGATGCTTGGTGTGTGGCGTGGCGAGAATTATCGCCTGAACGGCAGGATCGGCGATCGCCTCTTCGAACGACGTGCCGAGCTGCATTTTATGCTCGGCGGCGAAGTCGCGCACTGTGTCCGGCTCGAGCGAGACACCGCGCACGAACCGGATCGGGGCGCCGAAATCTTTCGCCGCCTTGACCAGCGTCTTGCCCCACCAGCCGAGGCCGATAATCGCGGTGTTGAGCATGTTACTGCGCCGGCGCTCCCGGCTGCTTCAACGGATGCGCACGCGCGAAGGCGTCATTGGTCATGCAAGCCTGCGCGATGCGCGCGAAGGTCGGATAGGGCCCGAGGTCGACCTTGAAGAAGTTGGCGCCCGCCGCCTGGCTCGCAATGCAGATGTCCGCCATGGTGATGTTGTCGCCCTGGCAGTAGACGCCGGTCTCCTTGGAATTCGCGAGGTTAGTCTCGATCGCCGTCAGCGCCTGGCGGTGCCAGTGCTGCGCCCATTTGATCACGCCGGCTTCGTCCACCTTGTATTCGTGCGCCAGATATTCGCGTACGCGCGGTACCACCAGCGGATGTGAGTCGCAGGCGACGATCTGCGACAGCCCGCGCACGCGCGCGCGCGCCTTCGGATCGCTCGGCAGCAGCGGCGGCTTGGGATGCACCTCGTCGAGATATTCGATGATGGCGAGCGACTCGAACAGCACCGTGCCGTCGTTCTCCACCAGCGCCGGGATCGCCATCATCGGATTGATGGCCTTGAACTTGGCCTCGCGCTGCTCGCCCTTCATGAGATTGATGTCGATCACCTCGTCGGGCGTCAGACCCTTGAGGTTGAGTGCGATACGCACACGGTAGGTCGCCAGCGAGCGCCAGAAAGAAAAGAATTTCATTGTAACGCGCCTCCCAATTATTTCTTCGCCCCGCCCGCATCGGCCTTAAGACCGGCGGCTTCGATGCCGGCAATGGCGATGATCTCGTCGTTGTCGCCGGTGTCGCCGCTGATGCCGACGGCGCCGATGATGGTGTTGTTGCCGCCGTCACGGATGAGCACACCGCCGGGGTTGGGCACCAACCGCCCCTCGCTCGCCGCCACGATGGCGGTGAGGAAGTTCGGGTTTTGCGCCGCCCGCTCCATCATGGTGCGCGAGCCCCAACCCATGCCGAGCGCGCCATAGGCCTTGCCCACGGCGACCTCGAACCGGATGATGCCGGAGCCGTCTTCGCGCTTGGCGCAGACAACGTGGCCGCCGGCGTCGAGCACCACGACGGTCTGCGGCATTTGCTTGAGGTCGCGGGCCTTCTTAAGGGTCGCGTCGACGATAGCCGAAGCCTGGGCAAGCGTGACAGACATTTCACACCTCAATCTTGTAATTTATTTCTTGCGCGGCGACGACCAGTAGACCGTCATTTGCGCGCCGTCGCCGCCGCCAAATCCGGCCTTGGTCGCCTCCTCGAAGCCTGCCAGCGCCGCTTTGGTCGCCGGCATATCGGCGCCAAGCGACTCGCCGGTCGCCGCCATGGTGCGCAAGTCCTTCACCGCATTGGCGATGCTGAATGTGGTCGGTCCCGGATCGCGGCCTTCCAGCAAGGCGACGATCATCTCGGCACGCGCGGTGAGGGCTTTGTTGCCGCCGTTGCTCTCGACGAACAGGTCGAGCAGGCGCTTGGCCGGCCAGCCGACGCTGCGCGCGATGGCAAAGGCTTCGCCATAGGCCTGCCAGGCAACCATCAGCGGCAGATTGATGGAGAGCTTCATTTTCGAACCGGTGCCGACCGGCCCGCAATGCTCGACCTTGCGGCAGAGCTGATTGAGGATCGCCAGCGCACGTTCGGCGTCCGCCGGTTCCGCGCCCATCAGACCGAGGAGTTGCCCCTTGCGCGCCGGCGCGGTGGAGCCGCCCACCGGGCATTCGACGAAAGCCGCGCCCTTGCCGCGTACTTTCGGCGCCAGGTCGGTCATCACCTCGGGCGGCACCGTGCTCATCTCGATGAACAGCTTGCCCTTCACGTCGCCCGACAGAAGGCCGTTCGGTCCGTTGTAGACCGCGTCGATCGCAGCCCCGTCGGTGAGAATGGTGATGATGGCCTCGACCCCGCCGGCAAGGTCAGCCGGGGTCTTCGCCACCTTGGCGCCGGCGTCGGCCAGCGGCTTGGTTTTATCAGCGGTGCGATTCCAGACGGTAACCTGATGGCCGACTTCCAGCAGCCGGGCGGCCATCGCCGAGCCCATGGCGCCAAGCCCTGCGAGTCCAATGTGCATGCGTCCTCCCTACGATCTGTTGGCGGGGACGATATGCGATCATAGCGCGGCGTGAAAGCCGCCCTGCTCCGTTATCGACTCGACAGCCCCTGCTGCGACCGCTTATGAGACATCAAACAAAAACATAGCGACGCATGTCGTCGCCCGCATTTGGAGGATGGTGCATGGCTGGCAAGTCGAACAAGGGCACGGTCGGCGTGATCGGCCTGGGCATCATGGGCGGCTCGTTCGCCAAGAACCTGGCCGCGGCCGGCTGGCGCGTGGTCGGCTACGACATCAGTGCAAAGGCGCGGCGCCAGGCCGAGAAGAACGGCGTCGAGATCGCCAAGGATGCCGCGTCTCTGGCCGCCGCAGTGCCGGTGATCCTCACCAGCCTGCCCAAGCCGGCTGCCCTGGTCGACACCATGCGCGCGCTGGCCAAGGCCAAGCTGCCGCGCAAGGTTGTCGTCGAAATGAGCACCTTCGCCATTTCGGATAAGGAAAAAGCGCTGATCCTCGCCAAGAAGGCCGGCCACACACTGCTCGACGTACCGGTCAGCGGCACCGGCTCGCAAGCCGCCAACCGCGACCTCGTCTTCTACGCCAGCGGCGAGTCCGCGGCGATCAAGAAGCTGCAGCCGATGTTCGAAGCCTTCGGCCGCCACTGCTACGATGTCGGCGAATTCGGCAACGGCTGCAAAATGAAATATGTGGCGAACCTGCTGGTCGCCATCAACAACGTGGCGAGCGCCGAGGCGATGGTGCTCGGCATGAAGGCCGGCCTGCCGCCGCAGCTCATCTTCGACCTGATCCAGGCCGGCGCCGGCAATTCGCGCGTGTTCGAGCTACGCGCGCCGATGATGGTCAAGGGCGACTACAGCGACGTCACCATGAAGATCGACGTCTGGGACAAGGATATGTCGGTGATCGGCGGCTATGCCAAGAAGATCAAAGTACCGACGCCCATGTTCAATGCGTCGAAGCCCGTCTACCTCAAGGCGATGAAGTCCGGGCTGGGCGCGCTCGACACGGCTGCGGTTTGTGCCGTGCTGGAAAAGCAGGCCAAGGTGAAGCGGGGTAAGCGCAAGTAAGCTTCTCGTACAAGTAAGCTTCTCGTAATTGAATTCAGTTTTTAGCGATGCCCGGCCCTTGTGCCGGGCATCGGCATGTTTGTAGCCTCCCGTCGCGCACAAATTGCGGGAGGCAGGCATGGCGTCATTGCACGAGCGTTCGGAAGTCCGCGACGCGATGCGGATCGATTGGAACGTGCCGATCGAGATGGAAGACGGCTTGGTGCTGCGCGCCGATGTTTTTCGCCCCGTGAAAGACGGCAAATACCCCATCCTGCTCACCTACGGGCCTTACGCCAAGAACCTTGCCTTTCAGGATGGCTATCCGAGCGCCTGGAATCGCATGGTCGAGAAGCATCCCGACGTTTCCGCAAACTCATCCAACAAGTATCAGAACTGGGAAGTCGTTGACCCGGAGAAGTGGGTGCCACACGATTACGTCTGCGTGCGCGTCGACTCGCGCGGCGCCGGCTGCTCGCCCGGTGTCATCGATCACTTCTCGCCGCGCGAGACCAAGGATTTCTATAACTGCATCGAGTGGGCCGGCGTGCAGCCGTGGTCGAACGGCAAAGTCGGGCTCAACGGCATTTCCTACTTCGGCATGAACCAATGGCATGTCGCCACACTGCAGCCGCCGCATCTTGCCGCCATGTGCATCTGGGAAGGTTCGGCCGACTGGTACCGCGACATGACGCATCACGGCGGCATCCTGTCGACGTTCTGGGAAAACTGGTTCGACATGCAGGTGAAGACCGTGCAGTACGGCGCCGGCGAGAAGGGCAAACGCAGCCGCGTGCACGGCGAGCTGGTGTGCGGGCCGGAAACCTTGTCGGAAGCCGAGCTCGCCAAGAACCGCGTCGATTTTGGCGGCGAAATTCTGCGCCACCCGCTCGACGACAAGTATCACCGCGACCGCTCGCCGGTTTGGGAGAAGGTGGTGACGCCGCTGTTCTCCGCCGCCAACTGGGGCGGACAGGGCCTGCATCCGCGCGGCAATTTCGAAGGCTTCGTGCGCGCCGCCTCCAAGCACAAGTGGCTGGAAGCCCACGGCATCGAGCACTGGACGCATTTCTATACGGATTACGGACGCGAACAGCAGCTCCGCTTCTTCGACTATTTCCTGCACGGCAAGAAGGCCGGCTGGGACAAACAGCCGAAGGTGCTACTGCAGATCCGCCATCCGGGCGAGAAGTTCGTCGAGCGCGCCGAGGACGCCTGGCCGATCCCGCGCACCAAGTGGACTAAATATTATCTCGAGCCCGCCAGCATGACGCTCGGCGCGCGCAAGCCGACCGCGACCTCGAAGCTCGCCTTCGAGGCCATGGGCGACGGCCTCACCTTCCTGACGCCGCCGCTCGCCGAGGACACCGAGATCACCGGCCCATCGGCTCTGAAGCTGTTTGCCTCGTCGTCGACGCAAGATGCCGATTTCTTCATCGTGTTGCGCGTGTTCTCGGGCGACATGAAGGAGATCGTGTTCCAGGGCGCCATCGACCCGCACACACCGATCGCACAAGGCTGGCTGCGCGCCTCGCATCGCAAGCTCGACAAGAAACTGTCGCTGCCCTACCGGCCCTACCACACGCACGACCAGAAGCAGCCCTTGAAGAAAGGCCAGGTGGTCGAACTCGACATCGAAATCTGGCCGACCTGCATCGCAGTGCCGAAGGGCTACCGCATCGCACTTTCGATACGGGGAAAAGATTACGAATACGGCGGTGGTAGCGGCGGCAAGCTGTCGAACTTCAAGAACGAACTGACCGGTTGTGGCCCATTCCTGCACAACAAGCCGGAGGACCGCCCGCCGGCGATTTTCGGCGGCACCACCACCCTGCATTTCGGCCGCAACCGGCAGCCTTATGTGCTGCTGCCGATTATTCCGCCGAAAAAACCGGGTGGGAAAAAGAAGCGGAAGTAATGTGCAGGCACCGTCGCGAATTAGGACCTCTGCGGCGATTTAGGGCTTCACTCCCGTCCCACCTCAGGTAAGCTTCCTGCCAACCTTCGACGTAACAGAAGGCTCAGGGGGACTATGAATACGCAGTTCTGGCTAGTGCAGGCCTTCAACGGCGTCTCCTACGGAGCACTGCTGTTTCTGGTCGGCAGCGGACTTTCGCTGATCTTCGGCGTTATGCGCATCGTGAACCTGTCGCACGGCGCCTACTTCCTGCTCGGCGGCTATGTCGCACTGTCGGTGATCGAACACACTGGCTCCTGGGCGCTGTCGCTCCCGGTCGCCGCGCTGACCATCGCCGCGCTCGGCATCGCCATGGAACGGCTGTTCCTGCGCTCGGAAGGCTTCGAATATCTGCGCAATGCGGTGATCGCATTCGGCCTCGCCATCCTGTTCGCGCTGGCGTTCCAGAAGTGGCAGCCGCACATCGTCGGCAGCAAGAGCGAATTCGCCGTCGTCGCGGCCATCGCGACCGTCGTCATCTATTTCATCCTGAGCCGCATCTCTGTCGTCCCCATCGAAACCGACGTGCTGCGCCAAGTGCTGCTGACCGTCGGCTTTGCCTTCCTGTTCCAGCAGGGCGCGCTCGACATCTGGGGCGGCAACAACATGGATATCAACCCGCCGCCCGCATTCACGCAGAGCATCGTGGTCGGCGGCATTTATCTGCCGCTCTATCGCGTGTTCATGATCGCGATGGCCCTGATCTTCGGCATCGTGCTGTGGCTCGCCATGGAGAAGACGCGCATGGGCGCCATGGTGCGCGCCACCGTCGACGACGCGCAGATGGCGCGCGGCGTCGGCATCGACACCAACAAGATCTCGATGTTCATCTTCGCGCTCGGCGCTTTCCTCGCCGCGCTCGGCGGTGTGATCGGCGGCGCCTTCCTCGGCATCTATCCCGGCCTCGACTTCGAGATGCTGCCGCTCGCCTTCGCGGTGGTGATCATCGGCGGCATGGGCTCGCTTGGCGGCGCCGCCATTGGCGCGCTGGCTGTCGGTCTTGCCGATAATTTCGGCAAGGCGCTGTTTCCCGAGGTTTCATACTTCACGCTCTACGCACCCATGGTGCTGATCCTGGCGGTGAAGCCGACCGGCCTGTTCGGACGAGAGTGAGCAGGCTCATGGCAAGTCAAACAACCAAAATCGTCATCGTCGTGTTCGGCTTGGCGGTGCTCGCCTGGATCGTGCCGCAATCGGGCTCCTTCGTCGTGCTGCTGGCGACCCGCACCCTGGCCTTCGCCATTTTGGCGATGAGCGTCGACATCCTGCTCGGCTTCACCGGCCTGTCGTCGATGGGCCAGGCGGCCTATTTCGGCGTCGGCGCCTATCTCACGGCCGTGCTCGCCACCAAATTCCATTTCGGCCTCGGCTGGGATTTCTGGCTGGTGGTGATCATGGGAATCATCCTCGGTGCGGCGCTGGCCGCGCTGTTCGGCCTGTTCGCCATCCGCGCCGGCGGTGTCTACTTCCTGATGATCACGCTGGCGCTCGGCCAGTGCGTCTGGGGCCTCGCCTATCGCTGGAATTCTCTCACCGGCGGCGACAACGGCATCAATCTCAGCGGCCGCCCGAACTTCGGGCTCGATCTCGGCAACGAGATTACCTTCTTCTACCTGGTGTTCGCATTCTTCGTCGTCTCGCTGCTAATGATGTACGTGCTGGTGCGCTCGCCTTTCGGGCGCAGCCTCGCCGGCATTCGCGAGCGCGAATTGCGCATGCAGATCCTCGGCTACAACACATGGCTGCACAAATATATCGCGTTCATCATCGCCGGCGGCTTCGGCGGTCTCGCCGGCGTGTTGTGGGCGCACACCAACGGCCACGTCAGTCCGGAGACAGTGGTGCTCACGACCTCGGTCGACTCGCTGCTGATGGTGGTGCTCGGCGGCGCCGGCACGCTGGTGGGCGCGGCAATCGGCACGGCGATCGTGTTCGGCCTGCGCGAGTATCTCTCGACGCTAGTGCCGTGGTGGCAATACGTGCTCGGCGCGGTCTACGTGCTGACGATTCTCTATCTGCCGATGGGCCTGATGGGTATTCCGGGCCGCCTCCGGCAAAGGCTGCGCTCGCAACCGAAACAGGAAAACGCAAAGAAACTGGCAGCTAAGCCTTCCTGACGCGATGAGGAAGGTCTCGGCAAAACAAGGGAGGACGACAATGAGAACAAAATTACAAACGTTGCTCTTGAGCGGCGCACTGGCATTCGGTCTCGGTCTGACCGCACCGGCCGGCGCGGAGGAGTTGCGCATCGGCTATATCTCTCCGGTGACCGGCATCTTCGCCCAAGTCGGCAAGGACATGGTCGACGGCTTCCAGCTCTACCTCGCCGAACACAACAACAAGCTGGGCGGCATGGACGTGAAGTTCATCGTCGAGGACGACCAGGGCAAGCCGGACACCGGCGTGACCAAGGCGAAAAAGCTGATCCTGCAGGACAAGGTGCACATGTTCATCGGCGGCCTCTTGGCCTCCACCGGCTACGCGTTGGCGCCGGTGTCGACCGCCGAAAAGACGCTCTACATCTCGTCGGTCTCCTCGGCCGACGACCTGACCCAGCGTCAGCTCCCCAAGTACCCCTACTTCCTGCGTACGAGCTGGACCTCGTCGCTGCCACATCACCCGCTCGGACAATGGGCCTGCGACAACGGCTTCAAAAAAGTCATCACCATCGCGGCCGACTATGCCTTCGGCTACGAGACGGTCGGCGGCTTCCAGGCGGCGTTCGAGGCCTGCGGCGGTAAGGTGATCCAGAAGATCTGGCCGCCGCTCGGCACCAAGGACTTCGGGCCATACATCCCGACCTTCAAGGCCGATGCCGACGCCATCTTCACCACCATGGTCGGTCCGATGGCGCTGCAGTTTCCCAAGCAGCTCCGTGGCGCCGGCATCAAGAAGGCGATCCTTGGCAGCGGCGTGAGCTACGACGAGTTCGTGCTGCCCTTCATGGGCGACGAAGTCATCGGCGACGTCTCCGCGCTGCACTACAGCGCCGCGATCGATACGCCGGCCAATCAGAAGTTCGTGAAGGCATACCGCGACAAGTTCGGCAAGGTGCCGGGCTATTACTCGGAGAACAACTACACGACCGCGATGTGGCTCGACAAAGCGATCGAGAAGGCCGGCGGCAAATGGCCGGGACCGGAAGAGTTCATCAAGATCATGGCGAGCATCAAGCTCGAGGCGCCGCGCGGGCCGGTTGAACTCGACGACATGCGTAACCCGATCGAGAACGTCTACATCAAGAAGGTCGAAAAGAAGAAGATGTTCGGGTACGAGAAGGACGAGCTGTGGAACACCGTGATCAAGACCTATCCCAAGGTCAGCCAGTTCTGGACCGAGGGTAAGGAGAAGTTCCTGGCGCATCCGGTCTATGATCGCGACTACCCGCCCTGCAAGTTCTGCGAATAGCGACTCCGGCGCCGGGGCCGCAATGCCCCGGCGCACCTTCTACGATCGAGGATTTCGCGCGTGAGCACGGACGGAACGACAAACGGTGGACAGGCGGGCAGCGGCGACGTCGCCGTGCTCGAGCTCAAGGCGCTGTGCAAGAGCTTTGGCGGCCTGCAGGCCACGCGCAGCGTTACGCTGCGTATCATGCCGGGCGATCGCAAGGCGATCATCGGCCCGAACGGCGCCGGCAAAACCACTCTGTTCAACCTCATCACCGGCATTTATCCGGTCACCTCCGGCCAGGTTCTGCTGTGGGGCAACGACGTCACCAAATGGCCGAGCCATAAGCGCACCGCCCTGGGGATGGCGCGCACGTTCCAAGTCACCAGCCTGTTCCCGGGACTGACGGTGCTCGACAACGTGCTGCTGGCGATCAAGGGGCTGCGGCCTTCGAAATTCGTAATGTGGCGCTTCCTGTCCTCGTACAAGGACGTCTACGAGAAAGCGTACAATCTGCTCGACAGCGTCGGCTTCCTCGACCGCAAGGACATCGAGGTGCGCAACCTGTCGCACGGCGAGCAGCGCCAGCTCGAGATCGTGCTCGGCCTGGCCAGCGATCCGAAAATCCTGTTGCTCGATGAGCCGGCGGCCGGTCTGTCGTCCGGCGAGTCGACCGAGATGACACACTTCCTGGCGAAGCTCGATCCGAAACTCGCGATCCTGCTCATCGAGCATGACATGGACGTCGTATTCGACGTCGCCGACGAAATCTCGGTGCTGCACTTCGGCCAGATCCTGGAGACCGGCACGCCGGAGCAGATCAAGGCGAGCAGCCGCGTGCAGGAAATCTACTTGGGAACGGACTAATCATGGCCATTCTCGAAGTCCAGGACATCCACACTTATTACGGCCATGCCTATGTGCTGCAGGGTCTGTCGCTCCAGCTCGAGCAGGGACAGATCCTTGGCCTGCTCGGCCGCAACGGCGTCGGCAAGACCACGCTGGTGAATTCGATTGTCGGCTTCAATCCGCCGCGCCGCGGCAAAATCGTGTTCAAAGGAGACGACATCACGCGCAAGCCCTCGTTCGAGACGGTGCGCGGCGGCATGGGTCTGGTGCCGCAGGGCCGCCGAGTCTTCCCGACGCTCGGTGTCGAGGAGAATCTGCTGGTGGCCGAGCGCAATCCCGACCGGCACAAATGGAGTCTCGATCGCGTCTACAAGCTGTTCCCGCGCCTGCACGAGCGGCGCAATCAGCGCGCCAAGACTTTGTCCGGCGGCGAGCAGCAGATGCTGGCCATCGGCCGTGCGCTGATGACCAACCCAGACTGCCTGATCATGGACGAGCCCTCGGAGGGTCTCGCGCCCATCATCATCCAAGGCCTGTGGGAAGCGATCGGCACGTTGAAAAAGGAAGGCCTATCTATCTTGCTGGTCGAGCAGAACGCGCATCTCGCGCTCAAACTGGTCGATTACGTGCACGTGATGAGCAAGGGTCAGGTTGTCTATTCCGCCAAGCCCGAGGAACTGCGGGCCAACGAGGAGATCAAGTCGAGCTATCTCGGCATTTGATCCCGCTTGCCGTTCGGCAATCCAAAAACGTCCTAAAGGGTAGCCCACACTGTGGGCCGGACGATGCACCGCACGCACCGGGCTTTACATCCAGGAACCCCTTGGCCGATGATGGCGTTCGGTTCGCTTCACCCTCCATGAGAGGGACCGGCAACCGGCGCCGACTGCAATGCCAGCTTTCGATCGGGCCCCGCCGGGCCACAGCATAATTGGCCGTCAAACGGCCTCGTTATCGAAGCCCCGGGAGGGGCACTAAAGGAGGATATCAATGGCTCGCAAATTCACTCGCCGTACAGTCCTGGCCGGAACGGCCTTAGGCGCCGCAGCCGCCACCTTCAAATTCCCGACGCCGGCAATCGCGCAAGCCGCGCCCTTCAAGCTCGGCCTGCTCACCGTCAAGACCGGCCCGCTCGCCCAAGGCGGCATCCAGATGGAGCAGGGCATCGTCACGTATCTGAAGGAGAAGAATTACACTTTCGCCGGCCGCAAGGTCGAATTCATCTCGGCCGACACCGGCGGCAACCCGGCCGGCGCCAAGACCAAGGCGCAGGAGCTGATCGAACGCTCTCAGGTCGACGCCATCGTCGGCCCGCTCGCCGCCTTCGAACTACTGGCGATCACCGATTACATCGCGCAGCAGAAGACGCCGCTGCTCAGCCTCGCCGCCGCCGAAGACATGACGCAGCGCAGGCCGAACCCGTACTTCATCCGCGCCTCGGCGACCTCGGCGCAGGCCATGCATCCAATGGCCGACTATGCCGCCAAGGAGATGAAGCTCAAACGCGTCATCACCATCTCCGAGGACTTCGCCTTCGGCTACGAGCAGATGGGCGGATTCCAGCAGACCTTCGAGGAAGCTGGCGGCAAGATCCTCAAGAAGCTGTGGCCGCCGATCGTCACGCCCGACTATACGCCCTACCTCGCGCAGATCGACGACTGCGACGGCGTCTGCCAGGGCTTCGCGGGCTCGAACCCGCTGCGCTTCATGAAACAGTACGCGGCGGCCGGTCTCAAATTCCCGGTGGTCAGCGGTGAAACCGGCGGCGACGACGCGCTATTGCGTTCCTTCGGCGACGAGGCAATCGGTTTGGTGAGCTGCTGCCCCTACACGCTTGACCTGCAGACCGAAAGCAACAAGCGCTTCGTCGCGGCCATGAACAAGGACTACGGCGTCGATCCGGGCTTCTACTGCGCCGGCCTCTACATCAACGGCATGGTGATCGAGGCGGCGCTGGCGAAGTCGGGTGGCAAGTCCGACAACAAGGAAGAGTTCATCAAGGCGCTGCGCGCAGTGACGCTCACCGACACGCCGCGCGGCCCGGTCAAGTTCGACCACTTCGGCAACGTGATCGGCAACTTCTACATCCGCAAGGTCGAAAAGGCCGGCGGCAAGCTCATCAACAAGACCGTCAAGACCTACGAGAATGTGAGCCAGTTCTGGAACTACGACGAGAAGAAGTTCTTGCAGCAGCCGGTCTATTCGCGCGATTACCCGCCGGTGAAGTCGTAATCGATAGCGCAACTCCTCTCCCCCGCCCTCGCGCGGGGGAGGCCGGAGCCGATACGAGCGCGGTAATTGAACGGCCGTCGGGGCCGGGCTTGTCCCGGCTGTCTTACGTTTCGGCGGCGATGCGGCCGACGCCGGCAAGTGACTGGAAGCGGAACGTCCTGCCTATGAGTTTCTGCCCATGAGTTTCTGGCTTGTGCTGACGGTCAACAGCATCACCTTCGGTGGGCTGCTGTTCCTGCTGTCGGCGGGCTTCTCGTTGATCTTCGGGCTGATGCGCATCCCCAACCTGACGCACGGCTCGCTGTTCATGCTGGGCGCCTATGTCGGCGCGACCTTCGTCGCAGGCCTCACCGGCTTCCAGATGAATTTCTGGCTGGCGGCGGTGGTAGCGACGCTGACCGTGGCGGTTGCGGGTGCGCTTGCCGAACGCCTGCTGCTGCGCCGTCTGCCCGGCGACCAGCTCGCGCAGGTGCTGGTGACGCTCGGCCTCTCCTTCATGGCAGCCGACTTCTGCCTGATGGTGTGGGGCGGCGATCCGCTGTCGGTGACAACGCCCAGCGAATTGCAGGGCTTCGCCCGCTTCGGAACCATGGTGTTTCCGCTCTACCGGCTGGCGATCATCGTCATCGCCATGGTGGTGGCGATTGCACTGTGGCTGATGCTCGAGCGCACGCGTCTCGGCGCCATGATCCGCGCCGGCGTCGATGATCCCGACATGGCGCGGGTGGTCGGCATCCGCGTGTCGCAGCTTTTCACTATCGTATTCGCGCTCGGCGCCGGACTCGCAGGCTTTGCCGGCATCGTCGGCGGCCCGATCCTCTCAGTTTACCCCGGGCTCGATCAGGACATGCTGCCGCTCGCCCTCGTCGTCGTGATCCTCGGCGGCAGCGGCAGCCTGCTCGGCTCGTTCGTCGGCAGCATCATCGTCGGCTTCATCTATAACTTCGGCCAGGCGCTGCTGCCCGAGCTCGCCTATTTCGTGCTGTTCATGCCGATGCTGCTGGTGCTGCTGCTGCGTCCGCAGGGCCTGTTTGGAAGGCACGTGCCATGAACTCGGCAACGAGCGGACGTATCTTCGCAATCGTCGTGGCCATCGGCGCGCTGGCGACACTGCCTTATTGGATGCAGGGCATCTACTATGTGAATGTGGCGAGCCAGATTCTCTTCTATGCCATCTTCGCTCTGGGCCTGAATATCCTCGTCGGTTACGGTGGGCTCGTGTCCTTGGGACATGCCGGTTTGTTCGGCGTCTCCGCCTATGCCGCCGGCTACATGCTGCAGCTCGGTTATGGCCACTCGCTGGCAATCGCCGTGGCGCTCTTCATGGGCATGGCCTCGATGGCTGTCTATGCCGTGCTGTCGCTGCGCGCGACCGGCATCGGCTTCATCATGATCACGCTGGCGCTCGGCGAGATCCTCTGGGGCCTCGCCTATCGCTGGATCAGCCTCACCGGCGGCGACAACGGCATCAGCGTGCCCAGCCGCCCGGCGCCGTTCGGCTTTTCGATGTCGGACATCAATACGTTCTATTACATCACGCTGATCACCTTCATCGCTTCGCTCGCCCTCTGCTGGGTGTTCGTGCGCTCGCCTTTCGGCGCGGCGCTACGCGGCACGCGCGACCAGCCCCGGCGTATGAACGCGCTCGGCTACCACGTGTGGGCGATCCGCTTCTGGGCCTGCCTGTTCTCCGGCCTGCTCACCGCGGTGTCGGCCCTACTGTTTGTGTACTACACGCAGTTCATCAGCCCGCAGACGCTCGCGCTCACCTCCTCCGCCGAGGTGCTGCTGATGGTCATCTCCGGCGGCCCCGGCACGCTGCTCGGGCCGATCATCGGGGCCGGCCTGGTGGTCATCGTGAAGAACGTGGTGAGCGCCTTCATCGAGCGCTGGAACTTCCTGCTCGGCGCCATTTTCGTCGCCATCGTCATCCTGATGCCGGAAGGTCTGGTGCCAGGCTCGGTGCGGCTGTGGCGGCTTGCCATGCGCTGGCGACGTACCAAGGGAGGGACGGCTCCATGAGCGCCCTCACTGTCACCAATTTGTGCAAGGCGTTCGGCGGCCTGCACGTGACCACCAACGTCAACCTCAACGTCGAGCCAGGCGAGCGGCGGCTGATCATCGGTCCGAACGGCGCCGGCAAAACTACTTTGTTCAACCTGATCACCGGCGAAATCACGCCCGACAGCGGCGCCATCAAGCTGTTCGGCGAGGACATTACACGCACGCCAAGCCGCCGGCGGCCGCACCTCGGCATGGCACGCACCTACCAGATCATCACGTTGTTCCCGCGCGACTCCATCATCCACAACGTCTCGCTCGCCCTGCTCGGCCTGTCGCCAGCGCGCTGGAATCCGATCACCAATTTGCGCCACCAAGGCCACCTGATCGAGAACGGGCTGAAGGCGCTGGAACGGGTCGGCCTCGCCCATATCGCCGAGCGGCCGCTGTCGCAGACCTCCTACGGCGAGCGCCGCCGGGTCGAGATCGCCATGGCGCTGGCGCAGAACCCGAAGCTGCTGCTGCTCGACGAGCCTTTCGCCGGCCTGTCGATCGACGAGCGGCAGGACGTGCACAAGTGCCTGATGGCGATCCCACGCGACGTCACCATGGTGATGATCGAACATAATATGGACGTGGCGCTCGCCTTCGCCGAGCGCATCACGCTGCTGCATTTCGGCGAGGTGATCGTGGAAGGCAACCGCGCCGAGGTGGTGGACAATCCGCGCACGCGGGAGGTCTATCTTGGCCACTAGCGCGCTCAGCCTGGAAAACATCGAGGCCTATTACGGCGACAGCCACGTGCTGAGCGAGGTGTCCTTCGAGCTCGGCGAATCGCGCATGCTCGGCCTGCTCGGCCGCAACGGCGCCGGCAAGTCGACCTGCATGAATGTCACCATGGGCCTGCTGCCGCCGCGCCGCGGCTCGGTGCGCGTGTTCGGCGCCGAAGTCGGCGGCCTGTCGCCGGAAATGATCGCCGCGCGCGGCGTGGCGCTGGTGCCGCAGGGCCGCCGCATCTTCAAGAGCCTCACCGTGCGCGAGAACCTGATGGTGGCCGCGCGCAAACCCGACCCCGGCAGCAAGCATGCGCCGTGGGCGCTCGATACGGTGTTCGCGATGTTTCCCCGCCTGCAGGAGCGCACCAGCCAGATTGCCGCGCATCTTTCCGGCGGCGAGCAGCAGATGCTGGCGATCGGCCGCGCGCTGATGGGCAATCCGCGCGTGCTGTTGATGGACGAACCGTCCGAAGGGCTGGCGCCGCAGATCGTCGCCGAGGTGATGGCGACCATCCGCAAGCTCAAGGAGAGCGGCCTGTCGATCGTGCTGGTCGAGCAGAACCCGACTTTGGTGTTCGACGTCGCGGACGACATCGTCATCCTCAACACCGGCCGCGTCGCTGTCGTCTCCACCTCCGCCGAGTTGCGCAAAGGCACGGTCGACCTGCGGCAACATCTCGGCGTTTTCTAAATTTCCACTTCGTCACGGCACGGCTTGACCGGCCATGACGCGTCTTGAAAGGCATGAGACATGGCAGTCTGGAACAAATACGCGAACACCGCGGCGCGCAAACACGGCAAACCGGGACGCGAGGCGCGGCCGAAGAGCTTGACCCTCGATATGCACGCGCATGTCGCGGTGCCGCGCGTTTTTGAGATCGTCACGCCGCATCTGAAGAACGCGAACGACCCGCTAGTGGCCCAATCGACGCCGGATACGCAGGAACTGATGGCCAAGCAGGCCGCCGACATCAAGACGCGCATCGCCACGACCGACGAACGCTTCGCCGTGATGGACGAGATGGGCGTCGACATGCAGCTCATCTGTCCCGCGCCGCCGCAGATCTATTACTACCTGCCGGTCGAGGTCGGCGTTGAGGCCGCCCGTGCGCTGAACGACGGCATCGCGGACTATGTCGGCAAGCATAAGGACCGGCTGATCGCACTCGGCGGCGTACCGATGCAGGACGGCAACGAGGCGGCGAAGGAGCTTGAGCGCGGCATGAAGCAACTCGGCTTCAAGGGCGCCGAAATCCTCACCAACGTCAACGGCAAGGAGCTATCCGATCCGGCCTTCGCGCCATTCTGGAAGAAGGCCGAGGAGCTCGACGCGCTGATTCTGATCCATCCGACCGGCTTCACGCAGCCGCAGCGCTTCGGGCGCTTCTACTTCAACAACGTTATCGGCAATCCGCTCGATACCACGATGGCGCTGCACTACCTGATCTTCGACGGCGTGTTCGAACGCCATCCGAAGCTGCGCGTCATCGCCGTGCACGGCGGCGGCTTCCTCGGCGCCTATTCGGGCCGTATCGATCATGCCTGGGGTGCGCGCTCGGATTCACACGGCAACCTGCCGCAGCCGCCGACGACCTACCTGCACCGCAACGTCTATTTCGATACGGTGGTATTCACCCCGCATCAGCTCGAGGCGCTCGTGAAGACCTACGGTGCCGATCGCATCATCCTCGGCACCGACTATCCGTTCGACATGCTGGAGGCAGACCCGATAGGTCACGTCGCCTCGGTTGACAGCTTCGACGACGCGACACGCGCGGCGATCTGCGGCGGCAACGCAAAGCGGCTGCTGGGGCTCTAGGCGTAGAGGAAATCCAGCACCGCGGTTTCCGCGATCACCGCGGCGTCGGTGCTGTGGCGGCCTGCCCGCTCGCGCTCTTCGTTCGTCTGCGTCGCCTGCAGGAACGCGCCGAGATGACGTGCGCGCTCGATGATGCGGTGGTTCTCGGCCAGCCGCGCCCGCTCGAAAAGCATAAGCGCGCGCGGAACGTCGCTTTCCACGGCCAGTGCTTCCGCCAAAGCCGCCGCATCGTCCGCCGCCTTCGACACACCGGCGGCGACATGCGGCCGCGCCACGAAGGCGGCATCGCCGACGATCGCGACGCGGCCGAAGGCCATGCGCTCGCTTTCGAGATCGTAGATCGGTTGCAGGATCGGCTCGTCCATCAGCCGCGCCACCGCACGGAACTGCGGCCCAAGCAGACGTTCGGCGTCGGCGCGCATTTCGGCGATTACCTCGCGGCGGATCAGCGGCGGCGGAATCGAGATCGCGTGCGTGACGCCGCTGTCGTCGGTGAGCAGCCAGGGCAATTTGGTGCGCTCGTCGGCGGGCCGGTACCAGACCACGTTGTAACGGCGATGGCCGGCACGGAGATCGTTGTCCGGCCCAGCCACCGGATAGCCGAGGAACTGCTCGCCCCGCGGCAGCCCGAACACCATGAATTCGAACAGATCGCGATGCACGTCGGGCGGAAAATCGCTCTCGGCGATCAGCGCGCGCCACGCACTGTAGCCGGCATAGAGCGGTACGATCTCCGGCGCGACCTGCTGCCGCACCGTCGAGCGGATGCCGTCGGCGCCGACCAGCAGGTCGGCCTCGATGCTTTCGCCATTGGAAAAATACGCGGTGACCTTGTCCGGACTTTGCGTGAAGCGCGCGAGCCCGCGCCCGCGATGATAGCGCTCGGCCGGAAAGGCGTCGCGCAGCAAGCGATAGACGCGCTCCCAGGCGGTGAGGACCTGCGGACATTCGCATTCCTCGGTAAAGCGCCCCTGCCGGTCGAGGATCTTGCGCGTGGTAATGGCGACGCCGAGCTGATCGGTGGCGAGGCCGAGCTTGCGCAGGCGCTCGATCAGTTCCCGCTGCGCGACGATACCGGCGCCGCGGCCGGACAGCGCGCTCTCCACCCGCTCGTAGATATCGACGTCCCAGCCGCCGCGCCGCAGCAGAAGCCCGCTGAGCAGGCCGCTCATCGAGCCGCCAACGATGACCGCACGTCCCGGCAAAGCGCGTGTTCCTTATTCTTTCGCCCAACCTCTTTACAGAAAACTGGCAGTGGGAGCACGTGATGGCCGAACTTTTGTCTCAGCCGCAGTATTGTTATATATCAAGCCATACGCATTGGAGGACGACCCCATGGCCATGAGCATGATCGACAAGGCCGCCGAAAAGAAAGACAAGGCTCAGTGGCCGGCCGACATCGCTGCCGAATTCGAGCGCGAGCGCGCCAATCCGAACCCCTGCGTTGGCTCGGTGCTGCTATCGGAGAACGAGCGCACGCGCGTGTGGATCATCCGTCTCGCCCCGGGCGAGCGCATCGGCTTCCATCGCCATGTGCTGGATTATTTCTGGACCTCCGTCTCCGGCGGGCGCGGCCGCCAGCATGTGCATGACGGCACCACCGTCGAGTACACCTACGCCCCGGGCGAGACCCGCCACGAGACCTACGGCGCCGGCGATTTCAAGGTGCACGATCTCGAGAATCTCGGCGAGCGCGAGATGATTTTCATGACGGTCGAGTTCAAGGACAGCGCCAACAAGCCGATGCCGCTTCCGGCGACCGTCGCGCGGCAAGCTGCCGCGGCCTGATCCGTCGATAGCGACGAGCTGCCAAACGCCCGCCCACACCTGTGGGCGGGCGTTTTCGTTGGCGCGCATCAATACGGTATGCAGCGACGGACTAGCCAAGCCGTCGGCTTTCCTGCACATTGCCGATAAGTCCGGACGAGGTTCATAAGGACCCTTGATACCGGGCATAAGAAACGTGGGCTTTGGAGGGAGTGACGCCGGCCATTCGACACCGCGCTCATCGCGCCGATCCGCACTGCCGCGCCTTGCGGCCTTGCGCCTCACCCACCGGTCGGGTGATGTCCCCGCGCCGCGATTTGCGATAAGCGAATGCCCCGGTTGAGGAGCGTATGGATATTTCCTTCGATCTACTGATCAACGCCATTGCCGCGGGGCTTTTGCTCGGCGGCTTCTACGCCGCCGTCACGGCCGGCGTGTCGATCTCCTTTGGCATGCTCGATATCGTCAACATCGCCCATCCGGCGTTTGTTATTCTCGGGTCCTACATCGCCTACTTCATCAACATCAACTACGGCGTCGATCCCATCTTAGTCAGTATCCTGATGCTACCGGTGTTTTACGCGCTCGGCGCGGCGGTCTACCAGGTCTACTACCTCTCGTTCGAGAAGCGCGGCCAGGAATCGCTGCGCGGACTGGCCTTCTTCTTCGGCCTGCTGTTCGTCACCGAGGTGACGCTGATCCTGGTGTTCGGCGTCGACTACCGCTACGTCGAGGCCGCCTATATAGGCCCAAGCATCCATCTCGGACTGATCGACCTGCCGCTGCGCATGCTGGTGCCCTGCGCCGCAGCGATCACACTCTTTGCCTGCATCGAGCTGTTTATCACCCGCACCTTCACCGGCCGCGCCATCATGGCGGTATCGCAGGATCAACTCGCCCTGCAACTCATGGCGGCCGACCCGATCCGCATCAAGCGCATCGCGTTCGGCCTATCAATCGCGGTCGCGGCGGTCGCCGGCGCGCTGCTCATCATCATCCAGCCGGTCGAGCCCTCGGTCGGGCGCGAATATATCGGCCGCATCTTCGCCATCTGCGTGCTTGGCGGGCTCGGCAGCATGCCCGGCACGCTGATCGCAGCCGTCATCCTCGGCGTCGTCGAGAGCATCACCGCCACCTTCTACGGCCCCTCCTGGGCGCCGGCGGTGTCATTCGGCTTCCTGCTGCTGACCCTCGCATTCCGGCCTTCCGGCCTCCTGGGACGGTGACGCCGTGAATAACGTCAAATTTTCCCTCATCGCCATCGTGGTGGCCGCAGCCGTCCTGGCCTTCGCGCACTGGTTCAAGGTCGATTACCTGTTCTTCGCCAGCTACACGATCCTGCAGTTCATCGTGCTGGCGACCGCTTGGAACATCCTCGGCGGCTACTGCGGCTACGTGAATTTCGGCTCGGCCGCGTTCTTCGCCATCGGCGCCTACACATCGGTCTTTTTACACAAGGCCTTTCCGCTGCCGGTGCCGCTGCTGATCGTGGTCAGCGCAATCACCGCCGGCATCGCCGGCTTCGGTATGGGCTACCTGACACTGCGGCTGCGCGGCTCGTTCTTCGCCATCGCCACGCTGGCGCTCGCCGTCGTGCTGCAGACGCTGGTGGTGAACTGGGACTTCGTCGGCGGCTCGCGCGGCGCCTACATCATCCGGCCGGAGAACCTGGAGATCGGCTCGTTCCAGATACCTTATATCGAATATCTCTTCGCGCTGATGCTGGGCCTCACCGTGCTGGCGCTGGTCACCGCACGCGCCATCGAGCACTCGCAGCTCGGCTACGGCTTCGCCACCATCCGCGACGACGAGCTGGCGGCGGAAGCCTCGGGCGTTCCGACCCTGCGGCTCAAGCTGATCGCCACCACGTTGTCCGGCGCGTTCATGGGCATGGCCGGCGCGCCCTTCCCGTACTACATCGGCTACCTGCAGCCGCAGTCGGCCTTCGGCCTCGAATACGCGGTCAACTCCATCGCCATGCCGATGATCGGCGGTACCACGAGTTGGGTCGGCCCGCTGGTCGGCGCCATCCTGCTCGGCTCGGCGCAGCAATACGCCACGGTGACCATCTCCTCCGCGGTCAACCTGCTGATCGTCGGTCTGATGCTGGTCGCCTTCGTCATCATCGCGCCGAACGGCCTGATCGGGCTGGTGCAGGACTGGCTGCGCAAGCGGAGGGCGTCATGAGCCCGCTGCTGCACGTCAACACCATCACCAAGCGCTTTGGCGGATTCCTCGCACTCGACGGCGTTGACCTGGTCGTGCAGCCAGGCGAGCGCCTCGGCCTCATCGGCCCGAACGGCTCGGGCAAGAGCACCTTGGTCAACTGCGTTTGCGGCACGCTGCGCAACGAGGTGGGCTCGGTCAACTTCAACGGCGAAGTGATCGACAAGCTGACGGCGCATGAGCGCACGCGCCGAGGGCTGGCACGCAGCTTCCAGCTCCCGCGCCCGTTTCACAGCATGTCGCTCGCCGACAACCTGCGCATCCCGCTGCTCTATACCGTGCGCGCCCGCGAAGGCATGCTGCACGCCCACACCGACCTCGAAGCGCGCTGCCACCAACTGCTCGAGCTTGTCGGACTTTTGAAAAAAGCCAATCAGCTTCCGCGCGATCTGACCCAGGTCGAAATGCGCAAACTGGAATTGGCGCGCGCCATGGCGGCGGAGCCGAAACTGCTGATCGCCGACGAGTCGATGGCCGGTCTGTCGCACTCGGAGATCGACGACATTCTGGCGCTGCTGTTCCGGCTGAACGAGACCGGCATCACCGTCATCCTCATCGAGCACATCATGAGCGCGGTGATGAAGTTCTCACAGCGGCTCGCCGTGCTCGTTTCCGGCAAGAAGGTCGCCGACGGCAAACCGGAAGACGTGGTGCGCGATCCCGAAGTGGTGAGGGCGTATCTTGGCCAGTAGCATCACCATCGAGAACGTGCACGCCGCCTACGGCGCGGTGCGGGTGATCCACGACGTCTCGTTGACGGTCAAGGCCGGCGAGACGGTCGCCCTGCTCGGCACCAACGGCAACGGCAAGTCGACGCTGATGAAGTGCGTGATGGGCATCGTCAAGCCCGTTGCCGGCCGCATTATCGCGGAGATCGACGGCGAGAAGCACGACCTTGTCGGCAAGTCGGTCGAGCAGATCGTCGACCTCGGCATCGCGCTGGTGCCGGAGGGCCGCCGTCTGTTTCCGCGCCTCACGGTGCACGAAAATCTGCTGCTCGGCGCCTTTCGGCCGAAGGCGCGCGCGCAGATCAAGAGCAATCTCGAGTTCTGCTTCGAAGCCTTTCCGCGTTTAGCCGAGCGGCGCTCGCAGCTTGCCGGCTCCATGAGCGGCGGCGAGCAGCAGATGCTGGCGCTCGGGCGCGCGCTGATGCTGGCGCCGCGCATCCTGCTGGTCGACGAGCCGTCGGTCGGCCTGGCGCCGCTGCTGGTTGCGCGCACCATCGACGCCATCAAGCAGCTCAAGGACCACTATAATCTGACCGTGTTGATGGCCGAGCAGAACTTCACGCAGGCCATCCGAATCGCCGACCGCGGCTACGTGATCGTGCACGGCAAGATCGCCTTCGAGGGCGGCTCCGCCGACGAGCTCAACAACAACGACCTCATCCGGCAGTTTTATCTGGGGATGTAGCTTCCCTCTCCCGTTTTTTACGGGGCGATGTGAAAAAAACAAACGGCGCGGGATTTCGCCCGCGCCGTTTGCTTATCGGATCCGACGATGAGGGCTTACTTCGCCTTCTCGTACGGGTAGATCACATCGCCGGTCTTCAGCTCGGCCGGTGTCAGCACGTTCTGATAGCCCATGCCGCGCCAGGTCTCGAGGCCGGCGCCTTCCTTGATGCCGTGGTACTGCACCTGCATCATGCCGGACTTGGTCCACTCGCCGTTCGGCCCGTAGCTCCAGTCACCCATGATGGTCTTGTGCGTGCCCTTGCGCAGCACCTCGGCGATCTTGTCGTCGTCGAGGCTCTTGGCGGCCGTGATCGCCTCGCCGAGCACGCTGATATAGGCGTAGCCCCAGCCGCCCAGGTAATAGCCGAGCGGATCGACCTTGGCTTCGCCGGCGCGCGCCTGATACTTTTTGAAGAACTCGGCAGCCGGCGCCATCATTTTATCGGACGGCACCCACGTCTCGTAGTTGATGATGCCGTTGAGCTTCGGCCCGAGCTTGTTCTTGAACACGGTGGCCTGCAGACCGACCATCGCGCCGCCCACGATCTTCGGCTTGTAATTCGCTTCGTTGATCGCAAGCACAAGGCCGACCGACGACAGCGGATACGAGCAGAGGATCACGATGTCGGCGTTGGAGGCTTGCAGCGCGCGCACGATCGGCGAGAAGTCGGTGGTGCCGGGCGGGAAGCTCTTGTCGTAGACGATCTTGGTGTTGAAGGTCTTGGCGTTCTTGCGGGCGCCCTCACACGCGTTCTGCGAGAACTCCGCATCTTCCATCGCCAGCGCGACCGTGGTCGGCTTCGGATTCTGCTGCGCCGCGACCTGGAATACGCCCTCGGTGAACGACTCCTTGGTGTTCGGACCGGTCGGCAGCACCGAGAAGTATTTCGGATATTTGAACTCGTGGTTCACGTCGAGCGCGAACCGGCTGACGAAGGTCTTCTTCTTCTGGATGACGACCGGCATCGCCGGCGCCACCATGTTGGTCGCATAGCCGCCGACCACCAGGTCGACTTTGTCGACGTCGAGCAGCTTGGTGTAGATGCCCGGCACGGTCGACGGGTTCGACTGGTCGTCATAGTAGACGAGTTGAACCGGACGTCCGAGCAGACCGCCCTTGGCGTTGGTTTCGTCTTCCCAGATTTTCATGCCGAGCAACGCCTGCTGGCCGTTGGGGCCGAGCGGGCCGGTCTGCGCCATGCTGAAGCCGATCTTGATCGGCTGCTTATCCTGCGCCGCGGCCGGTCCACTCAGCGCTGCGGAAACCGCAAGCGCGCCAATGGCTGCCGCATAGGCGAATTTCACCTTCATTGACATCGTCGTCCTCCCTGACACTTGCTTTTTTTTGTCGATAGCTTGATTTCGATCAGTCGATAATGACAGCGCCGGGCGCAACGGTCCAGCCGCACGAAAGGCCTGAAGTCCGCTGCAGCGCAATGGAAAACAGCCCGGTCGGGGACCGGGCCGCTGGTATTCGCTCCTGCCCACCATGCGGGCCGGCCATCGGCCTTCGGTGGGATCAGACCCCTTCCACCATGATGGTCTCCACCTCCCCGGCACCGGAGCGGCGGAAGGCCGCAGCATCGTCGTATTCCTTGGAGGTGAAGCAGGCGACTCCCTGCTCAAACGTGGGAAATTCGATCACGATGAAGCGCTGGAATTTGTCCGGCCCCTCCATGATCTGGAAGCGGCCGCCGCGGGCCAGCACCTTGCCGCCGAACTTGGCGATGATACCGGGCACCAGGTCGGTGTATTTCTTGTACTCGACGGGGTCGTTGATTTTCGAGCGCGCAACCCAATAGGCAGGCATAGGAGATCCTCTCCACTTTCATCACGGGCCGGGCTTGTCCCAGCCGGCTTTAATGGTACGGACTACCAAGACGGGACTGGCCGGCACAAGACCGGCGGGACGGAGGAACCGGACAATGCCGCGCAAGGTGATCGACATCTCGGTGCCGCTGGAAAACGACGTGGCGGCCGACCCACCGGGCTACGGACCGACAATCGAGTATCTCACGCATGAGCAGACCGCGCCCGATATTCTCAAGTTCTTCCCCGGCCTGAAAAAGGAAGACCTGCCAGACGGCGAGGGCTGGGGCTTCGAGTGGGTGCGGCTGTCGACGCACTGCACAACGCACCTCGACGCGCCCTACCACTTCGCCTCCACCATGGATCACGGCAAGCGCGCCATGACCATCGACGAGGTGCCGCTCGACTGGTGCTTCCAGCCGGGCGTGAAGCTCGACTTCCGCCATTTCGCCGACGGCTACGTCGCCACCGCCGACGACGTCGAGGCAGAACTCAAGCGCATCTGCCATACGCTGTCCCCCCTTGAGATCGTCATCGTCAACACCGCAGCCGGCGTCGCCTATGGCCGCCCCGATTACGTCGCCAAAGGCTGCGGCATGGGGCGCGAGGCGACCATGTATCTGCTCGAGCGCGGCGTGCGCGTGACCGGCACCGACGGCTGGAGCTGGGATGCGCCTTTCGTCTACACGATGAAGAGATACGCCGAGACGCGCGATCCCAAGCTGATCTGGGAAGGCCATCGCGCCGGCCGCGAGATCGGCTACTGCCATATCGAGAAGCTGCACAATCTCGAGGCGCTGCCGCCGAGCGGCTTCACGGTGAGCTGCTTCCCGGTGAAGGTGCGCGGCGGCTCGGCCGGCTGGACGCGGGCCGTGGCGATCGTCGACTAAACCCTTGAGGCGGTTGACCCTCAGGGCTTTATCGTTACGATCCGGCGCAAGCAAAAATAAGCCGATGATGATGGAGGAAACACGTGGATAGACGCCATTTCGTTGCCGGCAGCGCCGCTGTCGCCGCCGCACTCGCCATCCGGCCTGGCTTCGCGCAGGACGCCTATCCGAGCCACGCCATCACCGTCATCAATCCGTTCCCGCCGGGCGGCGCTTCCGACGTGGTGACGCGCCCTCTCGCCGCGATCATGGAGCCGATCGTCAAGCAGCCGGTGGTGATCGACACCAAGGCGGGCGCGGCCGGCGCGGTCGGCTCGCAAGTTGCGGCCAATGCCAAACCCGACGGCTATACGCTGCTCACGCACATCACTTCCATTTCCGCGCACTCAGAAGTGGATAAGCTGTTCGGCCGCACCCCCAAATTCACCCGCGCCGATTTCATCCCGATCGCGCGTTTCGTCGCCGATCCCTGCGTGCTCATCGTCAACGACCAGCAGCCCTACAAGACGCTGGCGGAACTGACCGACGACGCCAAAAAACGGCCGGACGGCATCATCTTCTCGTCCTCCGGCCTTTATGGCGCGCTGCATATCCCGATGGCGCTATACATGAAGGCGGCGGGCGACTTGAAATTCCGTCACCTGCCGACCAACGGCGGCGGCCCGGCGCTCACCGCGTTCCTCGGCAACAACGCGCAGGTGCTGGTGTCGTCGGTGTCGGCCTGCCTGGCTCAGATCAAGGCCGGCAAGGCGAAACCGCTGGCGCTGTTCGGCGCCAACCGTTCGAAGGCGCTGCCCGATGTGCCGACCATGAAAGAGCTCGGCTACAACGTCGAATATTATCTGTGGGTCGGCATGTTCGCGCCGAAGAACACGCCGCAGCCGATCATCACCCACCTGCGCAACGTGTTCAAACAGGTGGCCGAAAGCGCGCAGTTCAAGACCGCAATGGGCAATCTCGGCCAGGAGGTCGAATTCCTCGACCAGCCGGAATTCGCCAAGTTCTGGGATGCCGACGCCGCGCGCATCGAAGACGCGGTGCGTACAATCGGACGCGTGCAAGGCTAGGCAGGCTCGGCGACCATTCGATGAGGGCCGCGCGTCGCATCGGCACGCGGATGTCTACGGCATACCGGCGGCAAGACCGGCGCTTTACTTCTGGGAGGAGATCATGGACCGGCGCAGCTTCATCATCGGCACGGCGGCGAGCACGCTTGCGGGCCCCGCTCTCGCGCAAGACGCCTACCCCTCGCACGCCATCACGATCGTGAACGCGTTCCCGCCCGGCGGCGTCAACGACCTTGTGACGCGGCCGTTCGCGGCGGCGCTCGAGCCGATCCTCAAGCAGCCTGTGGTGGTCGAGACCAAGGCCGGCGCCGGTGGCCAGGTCGGCGCGCAGGTCGGCGCCAGCGCCAGGCCGGACGGCTATACCTTGTTGTCGCACAACAACGGCATTTCCGGCTACGAGGAAGTCGACAAGTTGTTCGGCCGGCAGCCGAAGACCACGCGCGCCGATTTCATCCCATTGGCGCGGCTGGTAGCCGATCCGGTGCTGCTGCTGGTCAACGACCAGCAGCCTTACAAGAGCCTGAAGGACTTCGTTGACGACACCAAGAAGCGGCCGGAGCCATTGATCTACAGCTCGGGCGGTCTCTACGGCGCGACGCATCTGCCGATGGTGATGCTGGAAAAAGCGGCAAGCCTGCCGACGCTGCGCCATCTGCCGACCAACGGCGGCGGTCCCGCCATCACCGCGCTGCTCGGCAACAACGCGCAGGCCAGCACGCAGACTCTGTCGGCGTCGCTGTCACACGTCAAATCCGGCAAGCTGCGCGCGCTCGCTTCATTCGGCGCCAAACGCTCAAAGGTGTTGCCCGACGTGCCGACGCTGAAGGAGCTCGGTCTCGACGTCGAATACTACTTGTGGGTCGGCATCTTCGCGCCTAAGGCCACGCCGCCGCAGATCGTGGCGACGCTGTCGGCCGCGATCGACAAGGCAGGGAGCAGCGATCAATTCCAGAGTGTGTTGACCAACGCCGGCCTGGAACCCTCCTACCTCAACGCCGCCAGCTTCGCGCAATTCTGGGATGCCGACGCCAAGCGCGGCGAAGCCGCCGTTCGCGCCATCGGCCGGCAGGGCTGACGCATGACTTTGCGCGCCGACCACGTCGCCGGGGCTTTCTTCATCCTGTTCGGGATCGTCGTGCATGCGCTGAGCGGCGATCTACCGACCGGCCAGCTCTCGATGCCGGGCTCCGGTTTCCTGCCCAAGATCGTGGCGACGCTGACCATGCTGCTCGGACTGGCGCTCGTCCTGCGCGCCCGGGAGAGCGAGCGTTTCGCCGAGGTCCCCTGGGCCGACGGCAAGCATGCGCTGATGGTGACGGCGATCGCCGCCGCGGCGATCTATCTCTACACGATCACCGGCTTCCTCATCACGCTGATGGTCATGATTTTCGCGCTTCTGGTGATCGTCGAACGGCGCAATCCGCTCTATGCCGGCGGGTACAGCGTGGCGATCGTGCTCGTCACCTATGCCTGCTTCAGCTACCTCTTGAAGACGCCGCTCCCGGGCTTGACCCTCGGCCAATAACGGACCGCTCCGGCACCTCATGGAAACGACGATCCTCAGCCTGGCGCACGGATTTGCGGTCGCCTTCCAGCCCGACAATCTCTGGTACGCGTTTCTCGGCTGCCTGGTCGGCACGCTGGTCGGCGTGCTGCCCGGCATCGGCCCACTCTCCGGCATTTCGATCCTGCTGCCGGTGACCTTCGGGCTCAATGCCACGCAGGCGGTGATCATGCTCGCCGGCATCTATTACGGCTCGCAGTATGGCGGCTCGACCACCTCGATCCTGATGCGTATTCCGGGCGAAGCGTCGTCGGTGATGACCTGTATCGACGGCAATGCCATGGCCAAGCGCGGCCGCGCCGGCGCCGCCCTCTGCATCGCGGCGGTGGGCTCGTGGGTCGCCGGCACTTTCGGCGTGATCATGCTGACCATCGTGGCGCCGCCGCTCGCCACCATCGCGCTGAAATTCGGCCCGCCGGAATACACCGCGCTGCTGGTGCTCGGCCTGATCTTCCTCGCCTACATGTCGTCGTCTTCGCTCATCCGCACGCTGCTGATGGCCTGTATCGGCCTGCTCTGCGGCATGATCGGCATCGACAACATGACCGGACATTTCCGCTACGCCTTCGATCTGCCCGAGCTCGGTGACGGCATCGGCATCGTGCCGGTCGCGGTCGGCCTGTTCGGGCTGGGCGAAATACTGTCGACGCCGAGCCACAAGGTCGGCGGCGAAGTCATCTCGCCGAAGATGCGCGAATTGCTGCCGAACCGGCAGGAATGGCGCGAGTCGGCCTGGCCGATCGCGCGCGGCACGGTGCTCGGTTTCATCATCGGCATCATTCCCGGCTCGGCGCACATCATCTCGAGCTTCCTGTCGTATGCGCTGGAGCGGCGCCTCTCCAAGCATCCCGAGCAATTCGGTAAAGGCGCAGTCGCCGGCGTCGCCGGCCCGGAATCGGCCAACAACTCGGCCTCGACCGGCGCCTTCGTGCCGATGCTGGCGCTCGGCATCCCGACCGGGCCGATCACGGCGGTGCTGATCGGCGCACTGATGGTGCACGGCGTCAACGCCGGCCCGCAGCTCGTGACCGAGCACCCCGATGTGTTCTGGGGCTTCGTCGCCTCGATGTATGTCGGCAACCTGATGCTGCTCGCGCTCAACCTGCCGCTGGTGAGCGTGTTCGTGACGGTGCTGCGGATTCCCTACGCCTATCTGTATCCGCTGATCATCATGTTCTGCATCGTCGGCGTCTACGAGGTCAGCCACTCGATCGTCGACGTCTGGATCATGCTGATCATGGGCCTGCTCGGCTACGCCTTGCGCAAGTTCCAGTTCGATCCGGCCCCGCTGGTGCTCGGCCTCGTCATTGCGCCGCTGCTGGAGCAGAGCCTGCGCCAGTCGCTCATCATGTCGAACGGCAATTACACGATCTTCTTCCAGCGGCCGATCTCGCTCGGCCTGCTCGTCGTCTGCGTCATCCTGCTCGGCCTGTCGGCCATGACCTTTGTTCTGAAGCAGAAGGATTGGCGCACCAAGCTCGCCGAAGCGGAAGCCGGCGAAGAGACGACCTGACATGAAGAACCTGACCATCGACGCCGAGCGTCTATGGGACGATCTGATGGAAACCGCCAAGATCGGCGGCACCGCCAAGGGCGGCATCTGCCGCCTGACTTTGACCGAGCTCGACCGCGAGGTGCGCGACTGGTTCAAGGCGCGCACGCAGGAGGTCGGCTGCACGGTGACGGTGGACGACATGGGCACCATGTTTGCCCGCCGTGCCGGACAGCGCTCCGACATTCCACCGATCGGCATGGGAAGCCATCTCGACACGCAACCGACCGGCGGCAAGTTCGACGGTACGCTCGGCGTGCTGGCCGCGCTCGAAGCGCTGCGCACGCTGCATCGCGCCGGCTACGAGACGTTTGCCCCCATCGAAGTCATCAACTGGACCAACGAGGAAGGCGCCCGCTTCGCGCCGCCGATGATCGCTTCGGGCGTTTTCGCCGGGGTCTTCGCACGCGACTGGGCCTGCGGTCGGCAGGACCGCAGCGGCGATAAATTCGGCGATGCGCTGGAGAAGATCGGCTATCGGGGGCCGGAGCGGTGCGGCGGGCACAAGCTGTCGGCCTTTTTCGAGCTGCACATCGAGCAAGGCCCCACTCTCGAGGCCGACGGCAAGGAGATAGGCGTCGTCACCGGCGTGCAGGCGATGCGCTGGTACGAAATGACCATCGTCGGCCAGGACAGCCACGCCGGAACGACGCCCATGGCGCGGCGCCACGACGCCCTGCTCGGCGCGGCCCGCATCGTGGAGGCTGTGAACAACGCCGCGCGCAGGCATCCGTCCGCGGTCGGTACTGTCGGTATTCTGGAGGTGAAGCCGGGATCGCCAAACGTGGTCCCGGGCGATGCTTTCCTCACCATCGATCTGCGCGATCCGGATGCATCCGTGATCGATAGCATGCAAAGCGATATTGCCGACGCGGCGAAAAGAATCGGCGACGAACTCGGCCTGCAGACGTCGCTGAAGACGATCTCGGCCGAGCCTGCCGTCCAGTTCGATGCCGACTGCATCGCCGCCGTACGCGCCGCTGCCGAGATCACTGGCTATAGCCACAGCGACATCATCTCGCGCGCCGGACACGACGCCGCCTATGTGTCGCGCGTCGCGCCGGCGAGCATGATCTTCGTGCCCTGCCGCAACGGCATCAGCCACAACGAAGCGGAATTCACTTCAAAGGAGCAGTGCGCAGCCGGTGCGCAGGTGCTGCTGCAGGCCGCGCTCGACTACGACCGGCGGCTGGCCGAGCGGCACGGCAAGTAAGGGCCGATTTCAACTCTTAACGCGCCGCAGTCAATTCGCGACGCACGATCGCCGCGCCATCCACCATGGCGCGCAGCTTGCCGAAAGCCACTTCTCGCGACAGGTATTTCATGCCGCAATCGGGCGCGATCATCATGCGCTCAGGCGGTACGTAAGGCAGCGCGCGGCGAATACGCGCCGCCACCGTCTCAGGCGTCTCGACGCTTGTGTCCGACATGTCGATCACGCCGAGCACAATAATTTTGCTCAAGGCCGCCAGCGTCGAGCAGTCGAGCTTCGATTGCGCGGTCTCGACCGAAATCTGATCCGCTGAGGAGCCCTCAAGTTCGGCGAGGAAGTCATAAACCGGTGCCTTCTCCTTGATGGTCAGCGCATAGCCGAAGCAGATGTGCACCGCGGTCGTGCCTCTTGCGCCGGTAAGCGCGCGATTGAGCGCCTTGAGGCCGAAGGCGCGCGCCAGGTCGGGCCGCGCCTGCATATAGGGCTCGTCGATCTGCACCACGTCGGCGCCGGCCGCGAACAAGTCGCTGATTTCGGCATTGACGGCGTCGGCGTAGGCGAGCGCCAGGGCTTCGGCATCTTTGTAATAATCGTCCTGCGCCTGCTGCGACATCGTGAAGGGACCGGGCACCGTGATCCGGACAGCGCGATCGGTATTGGCCCGCAGGAATTTGACGTCCCGCACCTCGACCGCATAACGCCGCTTTATCGGAGCAACCACGCGTGGCACCGGTATCGGGATTCCGCGCCGACTCAGCGTCGTCCCGGGATTGTCCGGGTCGATGCCATCGAGCGCATTCGCGAAGCGGCTGGAATAACTGACGCGGCGAATCTCGCCGTCGGTGACGACATCGATGCCGGCGCGCTCCTGATCGCGGATCGCCACCAGCGTGGCGTCGTCCTGCGCCTGTTCCAGCCACTGTGCATCGACCCGCCAAAGCTCGTCGGCACGCGTGCGCGGCGGAATCTGCTTGCTGAGCACGCTGCGGTCGATCAGCCAATCCGGCTGCGGATAGGAGCCGACCAACGTGGTAGGAAGTAATGATTGCGCCATCGTCCATTATTGACCGGTAAACAGTGGATCTTTAGCGATCGTCGCCCACTTGTCGATTTCGCTTTTGAAATAGGCACCGAGCTTTTCCGGCGGCCCGCCGATGGTGGCGAAGCCCAGCTTGCGTTGAAGCTCCTGCACTTCCGGCAGCGCCAGAATATGCTCGAGATCGCGATTGATCTTGGCGACGATCTCCTTCGGAGTGCCCTTGGGCGCGAACAATGCATACCAGGTCGTGGCGTCGGGGTAAGTCACGCCGGCCTCTCCCAACGTCGGCACATCGGGAAGCTGCTCGGCGCGTTTGGGGCCCGACACTCCCAGCGCGCGCTCGCGGCCAGAGACGACATTGCCGACATGCGCTCCGGTGGTCGGAAAAAATACGTCGACACGGCCGGCCATCACGTCGGTGGTGAGTTGGGATGATTGCGTATAGGGCACCTGCCGCAATTCGAGCCGGCCGTTCGACACCGCAAACACCGCAACCGCCATATTGCCGCTCGACGACGTGCCGAGCGTGCCATAAGTCAGCTTACGCGGATTGGCCTTGGCGAAGGCGATGAGATCTTTGACCGTCTTGAACGGCGAGTCTGGCGGTACGATCAAAATGTCCTGCGCAGTCGCAACCAGCATGACCGGCTCGAAATCCTTAACCGGGTCGAGATCGGCCGTCGGCGCGAGCGTGACGTTTACCGCCAGTGACTGCGTAGCGAAATGCAGCGTATAGCCATCCGGCGCGGCGCGCGCCGCGGCGATCGCCCCGATATTGCCGAGCGCCCCGCTACGATTTTCGACCGTAACCTGCTGGCCCCAATACTCGCTGAGCTTCGCCGCCACGATACGGCCGAGCGCATCGACCGATCCGCCCGCCGAAAAGGCGATGATCATGCGCACCGGCTTGCTCGGATAAGTCTCGGCCTGCGCCGGCACGGCCATGCCGACCGCCGCAATGGCAGCGAGCAGAATCAACCACGGTCTATAAATCACTTGCGCCTCCCCCGTGGAGCGCATCCCGGCGAGGAGCCGCTCCTTGGCGCAAGTCTATCAGCAATCCAGGCCGCGCAATTGTCGGTCGCTCCTCAAAAACGCATGCGAGCTTTGCTTGCGCATTCAAGGCCGAACGACGATCTCGCGTTGCGGCAGCAGCACAATCACAAGCAGAGGCCGTGACGCCCTGCGGTAAAGTCCGTCTATTTTTCCACCCAATCGCCGCACTTCTGTATGGCCGTCTCCGCGCCCCAGGGCTGGATCGGCACCGTGGAGGTCGAGTTCTTCGGCGAGCCTTCGATGATCCGGTCGCTGTAGACCATGTAAACCAGCACGTTGCGCTTCACGTCACAGCCACGCACGATCTGCATCTTCTTGAAGAACAGCGAGCGCCGCTGGCGAAAGACATCCTCGCCCTGCGAGAATTTCTGCTTGAAATGAATCGGGCCAATCTGCCGGCAGGCGAGCGAGATGTCGGAGACCTCTTCAGCGACGCCGATCCAGCCTTTCATTCCGCCGCGCTCCGGGACGGTGAAATGGCAGGCGACGCCGTCCACCTCCGGATCGTCCAAGCCGTAGGTAGCGAGCTTGTCGTTCGGCGTCAGCCACTTGAACACGGTGGAGCGCTTGAAGATAAGGTCCGGCTGTTCGGCGGCGAAAACGGAGCCCGCCGCGAGCGTGAGGCAGGCGGCGAGCAGGCAGGCGCGAAGCGGTCGCAAGAAACCCTCCATGGCGTTTCCTGCGAGATAGGAACTCGGCGGCCGTCGCGGAAGACCGGTTACTTGCTCCAGGGCACCAGCGACACCGGGAAATCGGCAGCAGAGCGTCGGGCGCCCGCGTGATCTTGTAACCGCGGATGCGGGGCGAAATCGGCGTCGACCACCTTGCGATAGAGATGCCAGGTGGCATGGCCGAGGATCGGCAACACCACGGTCAGGCCTAAGAACAAGGGCAGCGAGCCGAGAAACAGCATGGCGGCGACGATCAGACCCCAGGCCGCCATCGGCAGCGGATTCAACGCCACCGCGCGGATCGAGGTGAGCAGCGCATTGGCGGCGCCGACGTCGCGGTCGACCAGCAGCGGAAATGACATCACGCCGATGGTCAGCACCAGCGCTGCAAACATGAGTCCGACCAGATTGCCGAGAATGATGAGCGTCCAGCCTGCCTTGGTGCCGAAAACATCCTGGGCAAACTGTCCGACCGAGGTCGGCGGCGCATAGCCCATCGTGCCGACGTAGATGTTGTAGGCAACGTCGATCCAGATGCTGAACACGACCAGCAGCACAAATCCGAGTGCGACAATGGCGCCGATGGAGGACGAGTGCAACACGTCGAAGGCGTGCGAGGCGGTCACCTCCTGCCCCATTTCGCGCCGGCGGCTCAGCTCATAGAGCCCGAGCGCGGCAAAGGGGCCGATCAGGGCGAAGCCGCTGGCGAGCGGATAGACCAGCGGCAGGATCGAATAGCCGAAGGCCAACTGCGCCAGCACAATGCCGATGACGGGATAGATCGCGCACAGAAAAATCGCGTGCGTGGGCATGGCGTTGAAATCGTCGACGCCCTGCTTGAGCGCGTCTTTCAGATCGGAAAACCCAATGCGTCGAACGGTGACTTGGTCGGCAACAACGGTCGCGCCGGTGAGAACGTGCGAATTGGCCATGGGGACCCTCCCGCCAGATTTGGGCGAGGCGTTAACCCGCATACCGTCCTAATTGTTCCGATCAGGCCCACAACCTTTCGCCATCCAGACCCTTATAGATATCGGCGACCTGTTCGGCGTAGCCGTTGAACAGCAGCGTCGGCTTGCGCTCGCCGGTGCCGATCACCTCCTCGTCCGCCTGACTCCAGCGCGGATGTGGCACTTTCGGGTTCACATTGGCCCAAAAGCCGTATTCGGAGGCCTGCAGCAACTCCCAATAGCCCTTGGGTCGCTCCGCGACGAAGGAGAACTTCACAATCGATTTGATGGATTTGAAGCCGTATTTCCACGGCACCGCCAGCCGGATCGGCGCGCCGTGCTGCTTGGCCATGGGATGGCCGTAGGCGCCGGTGGCGAGGAAGGCGAGGTCGTTGGTCGCTTCGGCCATGGTGAGCCCTTCCACATAGGGCCAGGGGAACCAGGTCTGTTTTTGGCCGGGCGCGATCTTCGGGTTGGAGAAGGTCTCCATACGCACGTATTTGGCCGAACCGAGCGGCTTGGCGAGGGCGACCAGCTTAGCCAGCGGGAAGCCGCTCCAGGCGATCGCCATGCTCCAGGCCTCGACGCAGCGGTGGCGGTAGGTGCGCTCCTCGATCCCCATCTTGCGGATCAACTCGTCGATGCCGATCTCGAACGGCTTTTCCACCAGGCCGTCGATCTTCACCATCCAGGGGCGGATCGGCAGCTTCTGCGCCGCTTCGGCGAGTTGCTTGCCTGAGCTGAATTCATAGAAATTGTTGTAGTTGCCGTTGATCTTCTCGTCGGTGATCGGGCGGTCGAGCTTGAAGGCCTCGTTGCGCTTGGCCGGGTAAAGGTCGGCCGTCGGATCCGGCGTGTCTTCCACGCGCTGCGCGCTAGCGGCACGCGGCCCCAAAGCCAGCGCGGCCGCGCCGCCGACGAGAAGCGAGCGGCGGTTGAAAACGAGATGCTCGGGCGTGGCAAGCCGGTCCGGAATTTCCCAGCCGCGGCGACGGATGACGTTCATTCGCTGGTCCCCTTGGTATCCCCCAGGGGCGCAGAGGTACGGCGCTGCGCGCTCACAGGCAAGTCACGGATTTGCGAAGATTCAGTAGCGGGCCATCGCCATGCCGCGCATGGGCTCCGGGCGGGCGCCCTTCATCATGCGGTTGCGCATCAGACCGATGAGCTGGTCGCGCGGCATCGGCTTGGCGAAAAGATAGCCCTGCCCGATCTGGCAGCCGATGCCCTGCAGCTTGTGGCTCTCGTGCACGGTCTCGATGCCCTCGGCGACGGTCTTGAGGCCGAAGCGCTTGGACAGTTCGACGATGGTCTCGCACAGGCCGGCGTTGATCGGGTCGCGGTCGCAGTTCATCACGTAGCTGCGATCGATCTTCAGCTCGCTGAACGGCAACTGCTTCAGCCGCGCCAGCGAGGAATAGCCGGCGCCGAAGTCGTCCAGCGCCAGCGTGCAATTGAGTTCCGTGAGCGCATCGGCGATGTCGTTGGCGATGTTGATGTCGTTGATGATCTGGTCTTCCGTGACCTCCAGCACCATGCCCGGCCAGTTCTTAGCTTTGGGACGTGCCTCGCGCAGCATTCGCACGATCGGCAGCTTCATGAAGGCCACGACCGGAACGTTGACCGCCGCCTTCATGGCGACGCCGGCATCGTTGAATTCTTCCCAGTCGCCCAGCGCGGTGAGGATCACCTGCTCGGTCAGCTTAAGCATTTCCTCTTCGCCCGCCTCCGGCAGGAAGAAGAACGGCGCCACCACGCCGCGCGTCGGATGGCGCGCGCGCACCAGCGCTTCCGCGCCGGCCAGCCGCATGGTCTTGAGCTCGATCTTGGGCTGATACCAGAGCTCGAACCAGTTGCGCTTGAGCACCTCGGCGAGCGGAATCTTCCCCTTCGGATCGCTATAAGGATCCGGGGCCGGCGAGAACAGATTGCGCAGGCTATCGAACATAGTCTCAGCAGGGCGCGTGATGCGCCGATAGAGCCTGTTTATGCCGACGTCTTCGCCAGCCGGTTAATTCATACCGGCGGGCGAAGATCGTGGTTTGCAAAGGGTTACAGGGACCGGAACACTTGTCGGTAAGCAGCAGCAGCAGCGTCAGCAGCAGCCGCGGAAACGCCCTTTTCCCACTGCGTAGCGGGCATTCTGGCGTTCGACGAAGAACTCCTCGTAGGTCATGACGGTCTTATCGGGGTGGATCGTGCGCTGGTGATCGACGTAGGTCTGGTAGTCGGGGATACCGACCATCAGCCGCGCCGTGCGCACGGTCCACTCCTTCATGGCCAGGATGTCAGGCACGTCCCACTCCTGCGACGCCGGTCGGCAGGCCGATCTCGACCGCGGTCGACGTCGGACTGCTGAGCGCCCGGCGGATGCCGATCACCCCGTAGATCGCGATGGAGATGACCAGCGCGACGAAGATCGCCGCCAGCGTGGCGTCGACATAGTCGTTGAAGATGACGCGGTGCATCTCTTCCATTGTCTTCGCCGGGGCGAGAATCTTGCCGGCGGCAGCCGCATCGCTGAAGCGTTGCGCGTGCGCGAGGAAGCTGATCGCCGGCGAGGAGTGCAGAAGCTTTTCCAGTCCGGCGGTCAGCGTGCAGACCAGGAGCCACACGGTCGGCACGATAGTGACCCAGGCGTAGCGCTGGCGTTTCATCTTAAACAGCACGACGGTGCAGAGGATGAGTGCGATGCCCGCCAGCATCTGATTGGAGATGCCGAACAGCGGCCACAGCGTATTGATGCCGCCCATCGGGTCGATGACGCCCTGGTAGAGGAACCAGCCCCAGGCCGCGCAAGCGAGCGCCGAGCCGATAAAGTTGTTCGCCCACGACTCGGTGTCCTTGAACGACGGAACCACGCTGCCGATGAGATCCTGGATCATGAAGCGGGCGACGCGCGTACCGGCGTCGACCGTGGTGAGGATGAACAGCGCCTCGAACAGGATGGCGAAGTGATACCAGATGCCCATCATGAGCTTGCCGCCGAACATGCCGGACAGAATCTGCGCCATGCCGACGGCGAGCGTCGGTGCGCCACCGGTGCGTGACAGCAGGGTCTTCTCGCCGACGTCCTGCGCGAGCTGCGTGATCATGTCGGGTGTGAGCGTGAAGCCCCAGCCCGTGATCACTTGCGAGGCCTGCGCGGCCGTGGTGCCGATGATGCCGGCCGGGCTGTTCATGGCGAAGTAGACGCCGGGCTCCAGCACGGTGGCGCCGATCAACGCCATGATGGCGACGAAGGACTCCGTCAGCATTGCGCCATAGCCGATGGCGGCGATCTGGTTCTCATTCTCCAGCATCTTCGGCGTGGTGCCGGATGCGATCAGCGAATGGAAGCCGGACACCGAGCCGCAAGCAATGGTGATGAACAGGAACGGGAACAAGCTGCCCGCCCATACCGGACCGGTGCCGTCGATGAACTTGGTGACCGCCGGCATCTTCAGCTCGGGATGGACCAGGATGATGCCGACCGCGAGCAGCGCCATGGTGCCGACCTTGAGGAAGGTCGACAGGTAATCGCGCGGCGCCAGCAGCAGCCACACCGGCAGCACCGAAGCGACGAAGCCGTAGCCGATGATGGCCAAAGCCAGCGTCTCACCCTTGAGATCGAAGTAGTGCGCCAGCGCCGGCGTCTCGGAGACGGTCTTGCCGTAGATCAGCGCGACCAGCAGCAGCACGACGCCAATCGCCGACATCTCGGCGATCTTTCCGACGCGGATGAAGCGCGCATAGACGCCCATGATCAGCGCGATCGGGATCGTGGCGAAGACCGTGAAGGTGCCCCACGGGCTGCCGACCAGCGCCTTGACCACCACAAGGGCGAGCACGGCGAGCAGGATGACCATAATGAGCAGCACGCCGACCAGCGCGATACCGCCGGCAACCGGACCCATTTCCGACCGCACCATGTCGCCGAGCGAGCGCCCGTCGCGGCGGTTGGAGAGGAAGAGAACCGTCATGTCCTGCACGGCGCCGGCAAGAACGACACCGGTGAGAATCCACATCGTGCCGGGCAGATAGCCCATTTGCGCCGCGAGCACCGGACCAACCAGCGGTCCCGCGCCGGCGATGGCCGCGAAGTGATGTCCGAACAGCACATATTTGTTGGTCGGGACGTAATCGAGACCGTCGTTATGCGCATAAGCCGGAGTTTTGCGGTTCGGATCGACCTGCAGCACCTTCTCGGCGATGAAGAGTGCGTAGAAGCGGTAAGCGATAAAGTATGTGCACAGCGCGGCGACCACGAGCCAAGCTGCGCTGATAGTCTCGCCGCGGCCAAGCGCGATGACACCGAACGAGGCGGCGCCCAGCGCCGCAATGCCTAACCATAGAAGTTTGGACTGGAAGCCGTTGCCGGCGCTCGCCAGGGTCATCGTCGTCTCCTGCAGCTTTTGGAATGCCAAACCGTTAGGCAGGCATGAGGGTTCCGTGCTGGTATGCTCCGCCGGAACGAAACGCATTGATGCAGGTCAGCGGGACGCGCGCGTCCAAGGCAGGGCTGCTCTGCCCTCAATGCCTAACGTGTTGCGCTCTTCACAAAATGTTTCGAAACGAAACGGACGGAGGCCGCTGATACCGACCTCCGCCCGTTATTTTCGCAGGCGCAAATCTATTCCGCCGCTTTTCTCGCCGCGATGATTTGGTCGGCGGTGCGGCCGGTCAGTTCGGCCATGTGGTCGAACTGATAGGTGAAGGATCCGACACCGGCCGTGGCCGAACGCACCTCGATGATGAGGTCGCCGATCTCGGCTTCCGGCATCTGCGCGCGCACGGTATCCCAGCCGTCCCAACCTTCGCGCGTATCGAAGCCGAGGATCTGTCCGCGACGGCCGGAGAGGATGGCGTTCATCTTCGCGGTAGCGTCGCTGGGACAGACGATCTCGACCAGATGGATCGGCTCGAGCAGCACCGGCTGGCACTGCGGCAGACCTTCGGTGATGCCGATGCGGCCGGCAATGCGGAAGGCCATGTCGGAGGAGTCCACCGCGTGGAAGGACCCGTCGACCAGCGCCACTGCCAGGTCGACCACAGGAAAGCCGAGCGGGCCGTGCTTGAGCCCGTCGATGATGCCCTCCTCCACCGCCGGGATGTAGTTGCGCGGCACTACGCCGCCGGTGATCTTGTCCTCGAACTTGAAGCCGGAGCTGCGCGGCAGCGGCCTAATCTCCAGCACCGTATCGCCGAACTGGCCGTGGCCGCCGGATTGCTTCTTGTGGCGGCCGCGGATGCTGATCGGCTTTTTGATGGTCTCGCGGTAGCCGACGGCCGGCGGATGCGTCACGACCGGCACGGCATAGCGGTCGCCAAGACGTTCGGCGGCGACGCGCAGGTGCATCTCGCCTTGGCCCCAGATCACGATCTCGTGGCTTTCGGCATTGTGGTCGACCCGTAGCGACGGGTCTTCCTCGGTGAGCTTGGTGAAGGCGGCGCCGAGCTTGACGTCGTCCTTGCGCTCCTTGGCTTGCACGGCGATGGCGAGCACCGGCGGCACAGCCTTCACCTCGATCAGCGCGGCGTGCGCCTGCTTGCCGCTCGACAACGTGTCGCCGGTCTTGGCGCCCTCGAGCTTGCCGAGAGCGACGGTGTCGCCGGCCGCCGCCTGGCCGCGCTTCTCGAAGTGCTGGCCCATCAGCTTAAAGACGCCGGACACGCGGCCGGCCTCGCCGTTCGGCGTGTTGAGCGTGGTGCCGTCGCCGACCGTGCCGCCGAGCAGGCGGGCGACCGACATCTTACCACCGTGCGCGGTGTGGAACGTCTTGAGCACCAGCGCGGCCGCTTCGCTGCCGGCCTTGACGCCGAGCCGCTGCGCCGTCTCGGTGACCGTCGGCGCCTCGTGGCGGAGCGCCTTCAACAGACGCAGCACGCCGTTCGCGCGCGTGGCGCAGCCGAGCAGCACCGGGCAGACAATACGGTCGCGCAATTCTTTTGACAGATCGTCGAATATCTTGTCGCGCGGCGGCTGGATGTCTTCGAGCAGTTGCTCCATCAGCTCGTCGTCGTGATCGGCGAGCGTCTCCAACATGGTGAAGCGCGCTTCTTTCTCGCGATCGAGGTCCTCGCCTTTCAGTTCGACCACCTCGGACGCGGCGTGCTCCTTGTAGACAAAGGCACGTTCGAGCGCGAGGTCAACGAAGCCGGCGATGATCTCGCCGTTCCAGATCGGAATCTGCCGCAGCAGCAGCGGGACGCGCGAGGCCGGCTGCAAGAGTTTCAGCGTCTCGCGCACGCGCTTGTCGGCTTTGTCGATCTTGTTGAGGAAAAGGAAATGCGGAATGTTGCGGTCTTCCAGCTCGCGCAGGATGAGCTGGAGTTGCGGCACCTTCTTTTCGTCGGCTTCGCAGACCACGACCGCCGCGTCGACCGTGGGCAGCACGCTTCGCATGTCGTGAATGAATTCGATGGAGCCGGGGCAATCGACGAAGGTATAGCTGTCGCCCATGAAGGTCGTGGTGGCGAAGGTCGCCTCCACGCTCATCTTGTGGCTGCGCGCTTCCTTGCTGGCGTCGCCGACGGTGGTGCCGCCATCGACCGTGCCCTGACGCTGGACGGCGCCGGTGCGCGCGAGGATCGCCTCAAGCAGTGTGGTTTTGCCGCTTTGGAAAGGGCCCACCAGCGCAATGCACCGTGGACCCTTGGGACCCGTGCCGTTTTGTCCCATAGATACCTCCCTTGCCGGCCGGGAGGTCGGACCTGGTTTCCCGGCCCTTGTCATAGGATGGTCGCAGGAGAGACCGGCACTGGCAAGAGCCACATGCGCGCAGGCATGACGCACCCGCCGTTGACCTGCATCAATGCCTTATCGCTGCAGGGCGCGGGAACCGCTAACGGTTGAGGGTCGAGTCGACGATTGCCCGCGCGTCGACGCTCGGGTCGATGAGCTTTTGCGCCTTGAACCAGTCGACCTGCCGCGTGAGATCGGCCAGGTCGAGGCGCGCCTGTGCGTCCATGTAATAGGCGCTCGCCTCGACCGTCATCGTCGCCGGCCCGAGCGCATGGCCCGCATAGACATAGCGCGCAATGGTCGACGCCATGGCCTGCGACTTGGTATCGGAAATGCGTTTGGCGAAACGGTCGCGGCGCAGCAACGCCGCCGCATAGTCGGCCGCGCCGCGGCGATAGGCGCGCACGAACTTCTCGATTGCTGCGCGGCGGGTCTCCAGCGCTTTGGCCGACGCAAACAAAGCGCCGAGCTGCGTCTCGTCGACTTCGGAAAACCAAGTGATCAGCTTGCCCTGGTTGGCAATCATCAGCTCGCGCGCATATTGCGTCGGCAGGATCGTGGCATCGACGTCGCTGGTGCCGATCGCACGCGCGATGGCATCGAGCGACCCGACCGGCTTCAGCGTGACGCGGGCAAGATCGAAGCCTTTGACTTTGGCGATCTGGCCGAGCTGGTAATGTGCCGTGGAGCCGAGCTGGGTGATCGCAAAGACCGTGCCGGCGAGGTCATCGAGCTTGCGCATGCCGCGGCCATAGGCCTTGTTGGAGACGATGATCTCGTTGCCCTCGTAATCCTTCTTCTCGCGCACCTGCGCGGCAACGGCCTTGATGGCACCGCGGCCGGCGAAGTTGAACGCCGCCGGCGTGAACTCCGCGAGCCCGAGATCGGTCGCCCCGCCGGCCAACGCCTGCACCACCTGTTCGGGCGAGGTATAGGCGGTCATCTCGACGTCGAGGCCTTCCGCCTTGAAGTAGCCCTGCGCCGCCGCGATGAAGAGCGCGCCGTTCACGGTGAGCCGCTGCGTGCCGATGGTCACGTGCTCCTGGGCGGAGACGGGACCGGCACAAAAGAAAAGGAAAACGGCAGGGAGGAAGCGCGCACGCATAGGTGCGACCATACCCTCGCCGGCCCGATTCGTCCGCGCCAGCGAGGGGATGTGGATTCTAGCGCCGGCGCCCCAGCATGACGCCAAGCACCACGGTCGCCATCAGCGTGGTCAGTACCGCCTCGCGCGAGCCGGTCCGAACCGTATCGACCGCCGTGTCCAGCGTGTGTTTGGTCATCGCGGCCGTCTTATCGGCCACGTCGCCGCTGCCGAAAGCCTTCAAAGCCGCCGGCATGGCCGGCGTCTGCAGCTTGGGCCAGGGCGGCGGCTGCCGGTTCGCCGCCGCCGAGGCGGAGGTGAACAGCAGCAGAGCAATGAGGATGGCGCTGGCGCCCACCGCACCGAGCGCGACGAAGGGGCCGTATTGCGGCTGGAGCCACAGGAACAGTGCAATAAAGCCGGCCACCGCCGCGAGAATCGCAAAGATCAGCCCCGTCATCGCCAGCGCCGCCGCCAGTCCGAGCGAAATGCCCTGATGCTTCACGCGCGCCAGCGAGCGGTCGCGGAAATTCTCCGCAACCGCCTGCAGCCGCGAGAGCTGCTCCGTCAAGTTGACGCTTGCGATCTGAGCGAAGCGGGCGAACATCAGGCGCGGCCTCGTGACATCATGCCGATGACGACGCCGACCATCAGCGTTGCGCCGATTGTCGCCAGCGGATTACGCCGCGCGGCACTTTCCAGCTCATTGGCGAAGGTCTTCATCTGCTCGGTGGCGGCCGAGGTCACTTCGCCCGCAACCGCGCTGGCCTGCGAGGCGACGGTATTACCGACGTCGCGCGCGGCCTTGAAGGCCTCGTTACCGGCATTGGCGCCAAGCTTGGTCAGCGTCTGCTGGATCGAACTGATGCTGTCCTTGAGCTGGCGCACGTCCTGCGCCAGTTGATCGTTGGCATCCGCGGCCGAGCCTGTCACGCCGGCGACGCCGCGGTTGAAGGCGTTGCCGATCTCTTCTTTCGCCTGATCGAGACGGCTGCCCGTCGCGGCCGGCGAAACGCTTGGAGCGTCGTAAGTGCTGCTCATGAACCTGTCCTCCCATGTGTTGGCTTATTCGCAGCGCCAACGGGAGGCTGGCGTCAAAGTTCCGGACCGCGCAGAATATTTGCCGGGGAACGTTAGCGCCTACTTCAAATTCCCGCAGAAGCGCTGGATGCGGCTGCAGGCGTCTTCCAAGTCCTCGGTCTTGGTGGCGTAGGAGATGCGGAACGCCGGGCCGAGGCCAAAGGCCGTGCCCTGCACCACCGCGACGCCTTCCGTTTCCAAGAGCTCGGTGACGAAGTCTTCGTCGCCCGCAAGTTTCTTACCGCTGGGCGCGGTCTTGCCAATGGTGCCGGCGCAGGACGGATAGACGTAGAAAGCGCCCTCCGGCGTCGGGCACTTGAGGCCGTTCGCCTGATTGAGCATCGACACCACGAGGTCGCGCCGCTCCTTGAAGATCTTGTTGTGCTTCGGGATGAAGTCCTTCGGCCCGTTGAGCGCTTCCACCGCCGCCCATTGCGACACCGCCGCCGGGTTGGTGGTCGACTGCGACTGGATCATCGCCATCGCCTTGATCAGCGGCTCCGGCCCGCCGGCGAAGCCGATGCGCCAGCCGGTCATGCAATAGGCCTTCGAGCAGCCGTTGATGGTGAGCGTACGCTCGTAGAGCGACGGCTCGACCTGCGCCGGCGTGAAGAACTTGAAGTCGTCGTAGGTCAGGTGCTCGTACATGTCGTCGGTCATGACGTACACGTGCGGATGCTTCACCAGAACGTCGGTGAGCGCCTTCAGCTCGGCGCGCGTATAGGCGGCGCCCGACGGGTTCGACGGCGAGTTCAGCAAGAACCACTTGGTCTTCGGCGTGATTGCGCGCTCGAGCTGCGCGGCGGTGATCTTGAAGCCGGTCTGCATGGTGGCGACCACCTCGACAGGCGTTCCGCCGGCGAGCAGCACCATGTCGGGATAGCTCACCCAATACGGCGCCGGGATGATCACCTCGTCGCCGGGGTTCAGCGTCGCCATGAAGGCGTTGTAGAGCACCTGCTTGCCGCCGGCGCCGACGGTGATCTGCGAGGTCTTGTAGTCGAGACCGTTCTCGGTCTTGAACTTGCGGCTGACCGCTTCCTTCAATTCCGGCATGCCGTCGACGGCGGTGTACTTCGAGGCCTTGCCGCTCTGGATGGCCTTGATCGCCGCCTCTTTGATGTTGGCGGGCGTGTCGAAATCCGGCTCGCCGGCGCCCAGGCCAATGACGTTGCGCCCGGCCGCTTTGAGCGCGCGCGCCTTGTCGCTGACGGCGATAGTCGCCGACGGCTTCACGCGCTTGAGGTGGTCCGCAAGGAGGGCCATTGAAAGCTCCGATTCGTGCAGGTTTGGGCCGGTATTCGCTTTGGTATCGGCCCCGGTTCGAGACGGCAAGTCGCAAAGAATGATCGATCAATCAAGCCTGTTGATGGTCTAACCGCACATTAAGGCTGCGCTGTTAGACCGGTTTCGCATGGCCGGATCGATGGAAACCCTGCGCAGCGGTAGCTGGCTGACGCGCGAGCGGGCGCGGCTGGTCGCGGTCGTCATGCTAGCCGCCACAGTCCTCAGCACGCTCTTTCTGGTGGGCACCTCGGACGGGCTGAACGACCGCTTCGGCCGGCCGCTCGGCACCGATTTCTCCAACGTCTACGCCGCCGGCACCTATGTGCTGGAGGCCGAACCGGCGGCGCCCTTCGACCCGGCGCGGCAATATGCCCGCGAGCAGGCGATCTTCGGCGCGGCCACCCCATTCTACGGCTGGCACTACCCGCCCTTCTTCCTCCTGCTGGCCGCGCCGCTGGCGGCGCTGCCCTATTGGCTGGCGCTCCTGGTGTGGCAGGGCGGGACGCTCGGGCTGTACCTGCTGTCGATCCGGGCGATCCTCGCCGTGCACTTACCCTCGCCCTCCGGGTGGCTCCTCGTCGCCCTCGCCTTCCCGGCCGTCTTCATCAATCTCGGCCAGGCGCATAACGGCTTCCTCACCGCCGCGCTGGTCGGCGCCGCGCTTTGCTTGCTCGACCGGCGGCCGTGGATCGCCGGCATTCTGTTCGGCTGCCTCGCCTACAAGCCGCAGTTCGGCCTGCTGATCCCGCTAGTACTGATCGCGACCGGTCGCTGGCGCGCAGTCGTAGCCGCCGCGGCCACAGTCGCCGCGCTCGCGACCACCGTGACGCTCGCCTTTGGCCTCGACGTTTGGCGTGCTTTCCTCGCCTCCACCGAATTCACCCGCACCGTCGTGCTCGAACAGGGCGGCACCGGCTGGTTCAAGATCCAGAGCGCATTCTCCTGGGTGCGCCTGTGGGGCGGCGGCGTGACGCTCGCCTACGCCGTCCAGGGCGCGGTCACGCTCGCCATCGCCGCCGCCCTCGTCTGGCTGTGGCGCAGCCGCGCCGCGTTTGCCTATAAGGCCGCCGCGCTCGCCATCGGCTGCGTGCTGGCGACGCCTTACAGCCTCGACTACGACCTGATGCTGCTGGCGCCGGCCATCGCTTACCTCTGCACCGATGGGCTCACGCGCGGCTTTGCTCCGTACGAGAAGTCGCTGTTGGCCGCGCTGTGGCTGGTGCCGCTCATCGCCCGCGCGGTGCCGCAAATGACTCACATTCCGCTCGCAGTGCCATTGATGCTCCTCGCCTTTGTCATATTGCTGCAACGCAGCGCACTATTCGATTCGAGTTGGATGCATCGCGCTGGCACGCCGGCAGAATAAAATTTTGTGATCGGCCCATTCGCCGATTGCCCTATGCCGCGCGACGCGGCGAATTCATAATACGAACTGCGTCGGAGTCATCGAATTGCCGGACTTGTCCGGCTCTATGAAAAGCGACGACGGGGAACGCGCGGGGTCTCCCATGTACACGCTCTATTCGATGCAGCGTTCCGGTAATAGCTACAAGGTCCGCCTGGCGCTGGCCCGCCTCGGCATTCAATACAAATTGGTCGAAGTCGACATCCTGCAGGGCGAAAGCCGCACGCCGGAATTCCTCTCCAAGAATCCGAACGGCCAGGTGCCGCTGCTCGAGGTCGCACCCGAGCGCCACCTCGCCGAATCCAACGCGATCCTCTGGTACGTCGCCGGCGGCACCGCGCTGGCGCCGGAAGACCGCATCGACCGCGCCGACGCGCTGCAGTGGATGTTCTTCGAACAGCACAGCCTGGAGCCGAACATCGGCGCCGCCTATTTCTGGCTGGCGCTGATCAAGGGCGGCCGCGAATTGCAGAGCCACGCGCTCGAGGATTGGATGGAAAACGGCTATCGCGCCCTGGCCGTGATGGAAATGCACCTCGCCAAGCACGACTACTTCGCGGCCGGCCGTTTCACCATCGCCGACATTGCGCTCTACGCCTACACGCACGTGGCCGAGCAGTGCGATTTCGAGCTGACGCGCTTCCCCGCCGTGCGCGCTTGGTTGGATCGGGTCGCAAGCGAACCGGGCTATATCCCGATGACCTGGCAGGTCGCCGAGATGGCTGCGGCGGAATGACGCCAAGCATTCGCAAGCGCTGATTTACGCGCTTTTAACCGTTCCGCCACAAAGACGCCCCAGTTCCATAACCAGCGCGCCCCAATGGCGTCGAACGACTGCCGGTTTCAAGAGTTACTAACCCACTATTGGAATAATGCACTTGCAGGACTTGGCGAGCTTTTCATGCGCACTTCTCTCGAAGGTACCGGCTTCGTAGCCCCCAGTGCGCGTACCCGTGGCGATGAGCGTCAGCGCGTCGCGCTGGCTGCGCTGATCGCTTCCTCGGCGCTCGCCTTCGCCACCATCGTCGCCGCCATGGCGGTGTCGGTCGGCATCGCGCACGCGAACGTCGTCAGCAACGTCATCGACAACGAAGGCAGCCTATTCGCCATCGCGTTGCTGCTCGGCCTGCTGTTCATCGGCATGAGCGGGCTCACTGTGCTGTCGCTGCCGCATCAGAAGAAGAACCCCGAAAACCTGGCCTGACGGCCTTTCGGAACCCTCGCGTTTGGCGCACCGTTGATCGTGCGATGAACGGAGCTTTCGCATGCGCGCATGGATCGGAATGATGGTGGCCGCGCTGCCGCTACCGGCAGCGTCGCAGACATTCCCAAGCTCGGCTGGCGCCATCCGCGTCGAGACCGTCGCGCGCGGACTATCGCATCCCTGGGCGCTCGCTTTCCTGCCCGACGGCCGCATGCTGGTGACAGAACGGCCGGGCCGCATGCGCATCGTTGCGCGCGACGGCACGCTGTCGCCGCCGCTCGACAATCTGCCGAAGGTGGTAGCAGGCGGACAGGCCGGCCTGCTCGACGTCGCGCTCGACAAAGCCTTCGCGCAGAACCGCACGCTCTATTTCTGTTTCAACGCCGACAGCGGCGGTAGCGCGCACGTCGCGCGCGCTGTTCTCGACGCCGGCGCGCAACCGAAGCTTGGCGACCTGCGCGTCATCTTCAAGCAAGACGGGCCGCCGTCGCCCGGCGGCCTCAACCTCGCCTGCCGCATCGTGCAAGCCGCCGATGGCAATCTGTTCGTCTCGCTCGGCGATCATTTTCGCCCGCGCGACGAGGCGCAGAACCTCGCCAATCATATCGGCAAGATCGTGCGCATCGCGCCGGACGGTTCAGTACCGCACGACAATCCTTTCGTCGGCCGCGCCGGCCCCCGGCCTGAGATATGGTCCTACGGTCATCGCAACGCCGAGGGCCTCGCCTTCAATCCCGCCGACGGCAAATTGTGGGAGCAGGAACATGGCCCGCGCGGCGGTGACGAGATCAACATCGTCGAGAAGGGCAAGAACTACGGCTGGCCGGTGATCGGCTTCGGCGTCGACTACAGCGGCTTGCGTATCCACGAGAGCACCGCCAAGCCCGGGATGGAGCAGCCGGTGTGGCACTGGACACCGTCGATCGCGCCGTCCGGCATGGCCTTCTACACCGGCGACCTGTTTCCCGCCTGGAAGGGCAGCCTGTTCAATGGCGCCCTCAAGTTCGAGTTGCTGTCTCGGCTCACACTCGACGGCGACAAGGTCGTGAAGGAAGAGCGCCTGCTGCAAGGCCTGCGCGAGCGCATCCGCGACGTACGCCAGGGGCCCGACGGCGCCCTCTATCTGCTCACCGACAACAGCGACGGGCGCATCCTGCGGCTGGTGCCGGCGAAATAGCATACTTCACCTCTCCCCTGGAGAGAGGTCGCCACGCCAAGCGTGGCGGGTGAGTCCTCACCACTTGTGAAACACAAAAAACGCGCCGAGGGCGATCAGCGTGAATCCAACCCCCTGGCTCCAGGTGATCGGCTCCTTTAGATAGACATATGAGAATGCGGCGAACACCACGAAGGTGATCACCTCCTGCATCGTCTTGAGCTGCGCCGCGCTGTAGACCGCGCTGCCATAGCGATTGGCCGGCACCGCCAGGCAATATTCGATGAAAGCGATCCCCCAACTGAACAGGATGACGCTGAACAGCGGCACTTCCTTGTAGCGCAGGTGCCAGTACCAGGCGGTGGTCATGAAAACGTTGGAGCCGACCAAGAGCAGAATCGGCGTCAGATAAGGCGATATCGGCATGCGGCACGCTCGGCGGAGAAGAATCGGACGGACAGCCTAACAGCTATCCACAGCACCGCGTCCGTCTCGGCGGCGTCGGGCAGGCGTGTGTTCGCGCCGACGGCCTGCGTGCTAGATTGCGGTCGCCATGCCCCTGATTGCCGCTCCCGCTCGCAAACTTGCCTGCGCCCGATGTGGCGCCACTTTCGAGTGCGCACAGGCGGGAGACTGCTGGTGCGCGGCAGAAAGCTTCCGGCTGCCTATGCCCGCCGCCGGTGGCGAGGATTGCCTGTGCCCGGACTGCTTGCGAAAGGCGGCCGTTGCCTTCGAACGCAAATAATTTACGCAAATATCCCCTTTCCGGGCAATATTTCTATTTACAACCTTTGCGGGTTCAGATCAGATTGTGTCGACCGCGTGGGGGCGGCGGATGTCGGCTGCGATCATTTTGCAAATCGGCTTGCTCGTCTGGCTGCTGGCGTTTGCCTTTTTCCTGGCCGGACGAATCCTGACCGGCGATATCGACACCGGCGGAATGCTTATGAGCGGCCGCACTCCCGCTATCGATCCCGAACGCGTCATTGCGATGGCCGTGTTTCCGACCGTCGTCGTCTATTACGTGATGCACACGCTCGGCACGGATGTGGTGATCGTCAATGGCCGCGGCGCGATGCCCGACATTCCTCAAGAACTCATCGCTCTGCTGACAAGCGGAAACGGAATCTATCTTGCGGGCAAAATCGCCCGCACTCGGGGAGGCTAGCCATGACAGACAGTATTTCCTGGTGGGGCTTTCTGATCACGGCGATCATTCTGCTGGCCTTCGCCGGCATCGTGATGTGGAAACTGCTGTGGGATCCGGACGCCCTGAAAGGCCTGCTCGCGGAAGGGCCCGACAACGCAAAAGCAAGTCTGTCGCGGCTGCAGTTTCTCGTGTTCACCTTCGTGATCGCAGGACTGTTCCTGCTGCTCTCGATCGAAACCGGCGGCTTCGTGGAAATTCCGAACGGCGTACTCGCCTTGATGGGCATCAGCGGCGGGACCTATCTCGCCTCGAAAGCGGTGTCCAACGCGCAGCATCGCAAACGCTGATGGCACAAAGCCGCGGAGGATCGGCCATGAAACAGATGGTAGGGCTCGTCTGCGTTGCTGCGGTTGCGTTCGCGTGTTCGGAAGGGCACGCCAAAGTCTGCGACGGTTTCCAGCCCACGAAAGCCAACGAGCTAAAGACCTGCAGCAAACTTTGGCGGGATATCGGCGCGCCCGATTACGCCGATGCCGAGCCTGATCAGCTCTTTGTCTGCCATACGCGCTACGTGCTGTCGCATAACAATGAGCGCAAGACGCCGGATTGGGTTCTTGAACAGTTGACGCGCGAGCAGGCGGACGGCAAGCACACACGACCGGAAGGCAAGCGCTTCGTCAACGAAGACAATATTTGCGAGAAAGCGCAGGCGCATCACGATTACAGCGGCAGCGGCTTCGATCGCGGCCACATGGCGCCGTCGGGCGACTTCAAATCCGACGCCGACCTGATGGAAGAAAGCTTCACCATGTCGAACGTGGTGCCGCAAGTCGGCCGCGAATTCAATCAGGCGATCTGGAAGCAGTTCGAAGCCTTAGTGAAAAAAGTCGCCATCAACCGCGGCACGCTCTACGTGATCACCGGTCCGATCTATACCGACGAAGCGGTCAAAGTCACCAAAACCGACAATGCGTGCGGCAACGAATTCACCATCGATCCGCCCAAGCGCGAAGCGATCTGCGGCAGCAAGAAATCGTGCGGTGAGCAGGGCATCGCGGTGCCGGCGGCGCTGTTCAAGGTCCTCTACGATCCGAAATTGGGCCGCGCCAATGCTTACGTCATGCCCAATATCAAATATCCGGGCACCAAGAAGCCGGAGGTTCTGGTTCAGAACTATCGCACCACGGTCCGGGTGGTCGAAACGCTGACGGGGCTGCAGATGTTCAACGAGTTGCCGACGCGGACCCGGCGCATCCAGACCACGCAGTGCGTCCCCAGCATGTTTCACTGAGCGGCGTTGCGCTTACGAAAAGGCGGCCGGGTCGGCCGCCTTTTTTGCGCGCGGACTTGGCACGACGAGCCGCGACAAGCGCGGCCTCCATCGTGTATAGGGGTCCCCCGCCCAAGCCCTTTCCCGCCAGAGGCCAATCCCATGATCGATTTCTATGCGCTGACCTCCCCGAACGCGCAGAAGGTCTTCATCATGCTCGAGGAGTGCGAGCTGCCCTACACGCCGCACTACGTCGACGTCTGGAAAGGCGACCAGTTCACGCCCGAGTTCACCAAGATCAATCCGCTGCAGAAGATCCCGGCCATCGTCGACACCGACGGCCCCGCCGGCGCGCCCTATTCGGTGATCGAGTCGGGCGCCATCCTGCTCTATCTCGCCGAGAAGACCGGAAAGTTCATTCCGCACGATCCGGTCAAGCGCTACGACACCATCCAGTGGCTGATGGTGCAGATGGCCAATGTCGGGCCGATGTCGGGCCAGCTCGTGCACTTCTCGAAATTCGGCCCGGCCGGACAGGACTATGCCAACGCGCGTTACCGTACGCAGGTTAACAAGCTCTACGACATCTACGACATCAAGCTCGCCAACAGCGCCTACGTCGCCTGCGACGAGTACACCATCGCCGACATGGCCGCCTTCCCCTGGCTGCGCAACGTCGACCTGCTCGGCATCGACCTGTCGAAGCGCCCGCACGTGAAGGCCTGGGTCGACAAGATCGGCGCCCGCGACGCGGTCAAGCGCGCCTACGGCAAGATCGCCACCATCAAGTCGGTGCGTGACAGCGCCAGCGACGACGCCAAGGACCGCTTCTTCTCGCGCGGTAAATACGCGGTGGCGTAAACCCGCCACGCTGTCGACACACTGGCGCTCTATCGACCCGGCCTCGAATCCGTCAAACTCGACATCCGCGCGCGGCGTCTTGGAGGCGTCGCGCGCGACCGTCTGCGAGCCGCTAGTATTACGCAAATGTTCCGCCTGTTCGAAAAACTGCTCACCGTCACCGCCATGCCGCAGCACGCGACGCCGCCGGCCGGGCTTGCCGCGTTCTATTGGCACTTCGCGCGAGAAGCGAAGGGCTTGCTCATCGCCTTGTTCGTCGCCGGCTTCGCAGTGGCGCTGCTCGACGTCATGATCCCGGTGTTCATCGGCGAACTGGTGACGCTGGTCACCAAGACCAAGCCGGAGGACCTGTTCGCCACCGCCGGCTGGATGCTCGCGGGCATGGCGCTCGTACTGCTGGTGCTGCGCCCGGCCGCCTTCGCCGCGCAGCACCTCATCATGAACCAGGCGCTTGCAGCGAACGTCTCGAACCGCATCCGCTGGCAGAACCATTGGCACGTGGTGCGACAGTCCTGGGCCTTCTTCCAGAACGACTTCGCCGGCCGCATCGCCACGCGCGTGATGCAGACGGGCCCCGCCATCCGCGAAAGCCTGATCTCGCTGCTCACCGCGGTGTGGTTCATCCTGATCTACGGCACCTCGGCGCTTATCCTCTTGGCGCGCGCCGACCGCTGGCTGGCCGTGCCGATCCTGCTGTGGTTTGCCGCCTATATCGTGATGCTGCGCTACTTCGTGCCGCGCCTGCGCGACTCATCGAAAGAGATGTCGGAGACGCGCTCGATGCTGACCGGGCGCATCGTCGACACCTACACCAACATCGTCACGGTCAAGCTGTTCGCGCGGCCGAAGGACGAAGACGCCTATGTGCGCGACGCCATCGACCAGCACACCGGGCGCTTCCACAAGCAGCTTCGGCTGAACACCTGGTTCGCGCTCACCCTCATCACGCTCAACGCCATGCTGGTGACGCTCACCGGCGCGTTCGCGCTACTGCTGTGGCGCAACGGCAATGTCGAGGTCGGCACCGTGGCGATGGCGTTGCCCATGACCATCCAGATCGTGTCCGCCTCGCACTGGGTCGCCTGGCAGGTCACCACCATCTTCGAGAATGTCGGCGTGGTGCAGGAGGGCATGCTCACCATCGCGCGCCCGCACATGCTGGTCGACAAGGACGAGGCCAAGCCGCTCGTCGTGTCGCGTGGCGCCGTGCGCTTCGAGGACGTGATCTTCGGCTACGGCCGCGACACCGGCGTGATCGACCGGCTGACGCTCGACGTGAAGCCCGGCGAGAAGATCGGCCTGGTCGGCCGCTCCGGGGCTGGCAAGTCGACGCTGGTCAACGTACTGCTGCGCTTCTTCGACGTGGAATCCGGCCGCATCCTGATCGACGGACAGGACATCGCCGCGGTGACGCAGGAATCGCTGCGCTCGCAGATCTCGGTGGTCACGCAGGACACCTCGCTACTGCACCGCTCGATCCGCGCCAATATCCGCTACGGCCGGCCGGAC
>Ga0134124_10000182_pt1 | contig 57682 bp, 28 predicted proteins | sample KB304_FD_96880 | JGI IMG/M metagenome (GOLD analysis project Ga0134124, IMG submission 96880) | Terrestrial soil microbial communities without Nitrogen fertilizer from Kellogg Biological Station, Michigan, USA - KB3-0-4 | ecosystem: Environmental > Terrestrial > Soil > Unclassified ...
ATGAAGACTATCGTCGCCATATTTATTCATTAGCCACAAAGAGGCACAAAAAGCTTCAAGGCAGAGCGAAGGCGATCTAATTGTTTCTCAGCTTTGTCAATAATCTCTTCCTTCACGACTCGTCGTCCAGCAGGTAGCGCTCCAGCTTTCCACGACGCCGAACATCCAACGTGGCGCAATGGAAAGATCCGCCAAAGCTATTGAAATTTCGAAAATTGCAGAGAATCGGCGTGAAGCCCCAATTCTTTAGCGTCGTAATCATTGGCTCATCCTGACGCTCAACAACGACCCGCTTTTCATCGAGCATGAGAATGTTCATGTTGATCCACTTGCTGGTCATGTAGAGCGTGTGCTCGCGCGGCATGATCGGTTTGGGCGCACGGAAAACATCCCAGCCCTTGAATACCTTCGGCACTTCACGGACGCGCTCCGGATTGATGAGCAGCTTACCTGGCGCAAGAGGTGCTAAGGTGGCGTCGATATGCATGGCATGTGGGTCATCGAACTCAAAGACGTGAATCCGATAAGTGTCTCCCAGGTGACGTCGGAGCCACTCAATACCAAACTTATTCGTTACGTTACTCTCCTGCGCGAATATATCTCGACCGCAGCGAATGAAGTCAGCGGCATCGAAGGTGGGCTCAAACTCTGTGATGACGAAGCGCGACGGCTCACCGTTTGCAGGCTCGGTCCATTCATAATCGTACAACTCGTCCTTCAGTTCCGGACTTGGAGCCGCACTCCACCTGGCTCCATTTTTGAAGTACTCCTTGAGGAGTGGTTTGAACGCGGCCGTGCCGTAGTGGCGTGAACGCCATGCGAGGGGACATTCGATGATCTCGTTGCCAATTACCAACAACACGTCGCGCGGCATTGCATCGTAGAGTCCGGTGCTGGTCCATCCTGGCGCTCCGTATTGCTGTAGTTGATCTGTAGGTACCGGCCGGCGTACTTTTATGCCTTCTCCTTCCAGTATGTGGACAAATTCGTCCAGTTCCTTCTTTGCCATTGCGATCTGTTCAGGTGGAAATGGTTTGCCGACATTTTCTCGAAAGCGCCCAAGCTGATCGTGTGGCATGGTTGCTTCCAGGGTGATGTGATAAGGAGGGAATGTAGCGCCATCTACGACGCCGACAATCACTTCTTCGAGTGGGTCCCACTCGTTATGTGAGTTGACGGGACAGTAAGCACTGCTCTTTGAGGTTTCAGTATTCGTTTTCATGATGAAAAATTAGATACTGTCAACGTACGTAGCCGGCTCACACCTAGAACTGTTGTCAGATCGAGGTGACTTATCGGCGGCGATGCGTACTTGCCTGAGCACGCAGTGTCCTCGCAATAACTCCGCACACTATCGCGCTCGCGTCCATTCCAGAGCGCAAAAGGAACGGGTTGTATTGAATGGATATCTGCACGTCTCTGTCCTGAGACATGCTCAGGCAGATTGGTATAGTGATCCGGTACGATCATCACACTGCCTAGCTGTTCCGGATGATCGCGAAAGTAGTTAACAATCTGGCTCACGATGAATCGATCAATCATCTCAATTGACTTGATCTTGCCGGCCACGTCCCCCATGTGCGCGGCCTCATCTGGTGCGTTGATATGACAGACGACAAACTCGTAGCCGCCGCGAAGCAACTCAACCACCTTTGTGCCCTTGCTCTCGTAGTCGGTGTCCGGCCGTCCGTTGCCAACCTTGAACGAGTCAATACGGCCCGCCTTCGCTATGCCGTGAAGAAAATCCATGCAGCCGACGATTGCGGTTCGTCCGCTGAAGCCGCTCACTTCCGCGAAAGGCGGCAGATTCAGTACTCCTGACGCACTCCACGGAAAGAGCATGTTTCCCGCCTCGTCTTTCAGGACCGCGGCTACGCATTGCAGGTAGTTATTGATCTGCTCCGCTACGCGGCATCCTTTATCGTTCCGTGAGGTGAGCAGACGCGCCGAATCAAACTCAATACTATGGCTCTCGTGTGGCTCCGGACAGATCAAGTCACGTGGATCGATCTGCGCTTGACGCATCACCAGCGTGTTACGGAAATCCGAGTTGTGGTAGAGCTCGAAGGCTGGGAACTCACTGCGGAGCATCTCGTTGACACGATCGACTAAAATACGTGCTTGCGAGGAATGAATATAGTCAGCGTTATAACTGGCGAGAACGCTTCCTTCCATACGCACCAGATTGGCCCTGAAAGCAATGTCGCCTTCATTGAGTTGCACTCCTTCGAGCGCGAGTAACTCGCATGAAGCGCGACCGCATGGATAGTAGAGGTGAGGGTCCCAACAAAGCATTCCCATCTGCGCGACCATGCTTTCCTTCGGCAGGTCGTCGTAAACTGTTTGCATCAGGCCGCAGACACCCTCGCGCGCGATGAAGTCCATGTACCTCGTGTCTGCGAGTGCGAAGGGAGATCGGCCGTTATTGCGATATACGTCCGCCGCACCGTCAGGAATTACCAGGACGTATTGCTTCTTTCCAGCTTCCATTTGAATATCTTTGTGTTGTTGCTCAGCTCCGCAGGTGAAGCAGCTTCTCCATGTTCTTCCAGCCGGAATCGCCTGACACGATCACCACGTCGCCCTCGATCTTGAACTTGTTAATCCCGGCAATCGCCGCGTGCAGCACGCCACCGGTCTGGAGACCACAAAAGATTCCCTGCTCTCTCAACTGCTCGGTGCGACGCACAGCATCCTGCTCCGTAACCTTCACCACGTGGTCGAACACCCCCTCGTCTCGCGCACTCTGAATAAAAGGCGTGACGTAGTCGCCTTCATCAAACGACCCGGTGCCGGGAAGTTTGGCGCCTCGCGCGGCTTCGACAACCACGATCTTAATGCCTTGCTTTTTCTCTTTGAGGAATCGTCCCGTACCATTCATCGTGCCGCCCGACCCAAGCGAGCCAACGACCATCGCGACGTTCGGAAAATCGGCGAGGATCTCTGGTCCAATCGATTCGTAGTAAGCCTGCGGGTTACTCCAGTTGTGCAATTGATCCAGGAAGAGGTACTTGCACGGCTCGCGTTGCAGCAACACCTCGCGGCAATACTTGTTGCCTTCGATCGTGAAGTCGCCTACTTGGATCACTTCAGCGCCGAAGTACTGGAGGAAGTTTCTTTTGTCCGCGGTTATTTTTGAGTTAACGATAACGGTCGCTGGAAAGCCGTACAATTTGGCAAACAATGCGATCGCGCACGCCATGTTGCCGCTCGATGCATCGAGGAGCGTCACTGGCGGAAGAAGCTGTCCCTCGCGTTCCAGAGTTCGAATCATATTCAAGCAGGCGCGATCTTTGAGGCTGCCTGTTGGGTTGTATCCTTCGAGCTTGACGTGGATGCGCGCGGCGGGAGTCTCCGCCGAGCGCACCCTAAGGTGCGGTGTTTGCCCGACCATGCCCATGATGTCTGTGTACTTCATTAGACCTTCTCCGTCAGTTCATTCCAGCGTATGCGGCGTGAGGCGCGCGGGATCGGTCGGCATGATGGTAATTGTCTGAGCACCACCCGGCGACGGCGAAAGTCGGATTTAGATCCGATGCTCCACTGAAACGGCATGAAGACACTCGTGGCCATTTTCGTGTGACTTGCTAGGGAGGTTGTATTCAGGCAGTCGAGGTATGCCGGCTGGGCTGGCGCGCTAAATTCTCAATGGGCTGAGGCGCTAAATATACTCGCAACAAACTAAGTATTCAACAAGGCGTTACGCAAAAAGCAATTCAACAAACAATCTGTGTAATCCCATGGATAGATAATCAATCAACACATCTGTTAAGCCAGGGCGAAGGCGATAACGTAATCGCCGAGAGTTGTGCCAAGCCTGTCGTGGCCTCCAGCCGCAATCACGACGTACTGCTTTCCATCCTTGCCCCGGTAGGTCATCGGCGTTGCCTGCCCGCCTGCAGGCAGGGCGCCTTTCCACAACTCCTCGCCGGTTTCTATGTCGAAGGCGCGGAGGTATTGATCCATCGTAGCGGCGATGAAGACAAGTCCGCCCGCCGTGACGATTGAGCCGCCAAGGTTTGGCGAGCCCCACGCTGACGAACCAGGTACTTGAGCTAATGTCGGAATCGTCCCTAATGGCACTTGCCAGCGAACTTTTCCACTCGACAAGTCAACGGCGCTGAGCACACCCCACGGCGGAGGATTGCATAGAACTCCTTTACGCGTTCGCAAAATATCTCGCCGCATCGCGTAAGGCGTTCCTGTCTGAGCCGCGATGTCGGCGTTCGGATTTGCCTTCTTCTCCGCAGCGTAGCGGTCACGCGGAATGAGCGTGATGATGAATGGAAACCGATTGGTGTTTGCAATTACGATCGAGTGCTGCGGATCGACGGAGACACCGCCCCAGGCCACACCGCCTATATTTCCGGGATAAATGACAGAGCCTTGCAGACCAGGCGGTGTGAAAATTCCTTCTGAGCGCAGCGATTGGATGCGTTCGCGACACCAGCGGCGATCATCTTCTGTAATGCCCCAGACGTCTTTGGCTGTAAGCGTCTCTGGATCGAGCGGAGGCGGAAGGACCGGGAAAGGTTGTGTTGGTGAAAGCTCTTCCCCCGGGGCAGCGCCCTGCGGCACGGACCTCTCCTCAACTGGGAATAGTGGCTTCCCTGTTTCACGATTGAGCACAAAGATATGGCCCATCTTCGTCGCCACGACCACGGCAGGAATCTCACTACGACCACGCCGAACATTTATCAACACCGGCTGCGCCGGTACGTCGTAATCCCAGACATCGTGATGGACCACCTGAAAGTACCAGGCTAATTTTCCGGTCGACGCATGCAGTGCGACCACCGAATTTGAGTATAGATTATCTCCACGCCGTTCGCCGCCATAAAAATCCGGACTCGGACAGCTGGTAGGTAGAAAAATTAAGTTGCGCCTGGCGTCAACAGATATCACGGACCACACGTTGGCAGCGCCGGTGCGAGCGGCGCTCCCGGCCTTCCAGGTTTTCCATGCGGGATCTGTTTGCTCACGCGGAATTGGATTCCAACTCCAGCGCTGTACTCCGGTGCGCGCGTCGAAAGCGCGTACAACACCACTCGGCGCATCGGCGCGAACGGCGTCATCGATCGTGGAACCCACAACGACAAGGTCGCCTGCGATGGCGGGGGGCGAGGTGAAATGGTACTCGCCTGGTCGGAATGAGCCTACGCCTCGAGTCAACTCGATCTGGCCGTCTTTTCCGAAGTCGGCGCAAGTCTTGCCGGTTACGCCGTCAAGGGCGATGAGACGGCCGTCGTTTGTCGCGACGAAAATCCGGCGGCGGCACGGTTTGTCCGCGGCGCGCGTTCGGTCAAGCCAGGTCGAGACGCCACGCGAAGTGAATCCCTCTGCATACGGGATTGAAAGGTCGAGCTTCGGATCGAAGGTCCAGCGTTCTGTTCCCGTCTGTGGATCGAGAGCAATGACACGATTGAAAGGTGTGCTCAGGTAGAGCGCGCCATCAACCATGATTGGCGTCGCCTCAAACTGGATGGTTTCCGCCGCTCGCTCGGCTTCGGCGACGTGTCCCGTGCGGTATGTCCAGACGGCCCTGAGCTGTTTCACATTATTCCGATTGATCTGGCTAAGTGGTGAATAGTGCGATCCGCCGACATCGCGACCATAGGCAGGCCAATCCAATCCCTCAGTGTTGCTCTGAGGCATGGCTCTCCCATGATTCCCGCCGCTAAACAGAACTGTGATCAGAGCAAACATGAGGACGAGGTAAGGATGGTGCGATTTAGAAAGCAGCACGATAACAAAGTACTTTCCAGTGTTCATCTCACTCGGATCTCAGCGCCACCAGCGGGTCGACTCGAGTTGCTCGCCGCGCCGGGATGTAACAAGCCACCAGCGCCACTGCAACGAGAGCAAGAGCCGCTATCGGCATAATCAGTGGATCGCGTGTTGGCAATGATGGAATGAGCGAAATCAGTAGTTTCGAAACAGCGTAGGCGCCTGCGGCTCCCAGAAAGGCTCCAATCACGACGAGCACGGCGCCTTTGCCCAATACCAACCACAGAACATCGCGAGATTGTGCTCCTAATGCCATTCGAATTCCGAGCTCACCAGTACGTTGGACCACCGTATATGACACGACTCCGTAGATTCCAATTGCCGCCAGCATTACACCAATCGTTGCAAACGCTCCCAGCAGGCTCCCCAGCAGTGAGATACTCCCGAGGCCTTGATCGACCGCAGCTCGTGACGTGCGAATCCGGTAGGCCGGTAGATTCGGGTCTAATGCGGCAATCGAGTTGCGCAAACTGTTCGCTATCATTTCCGGATTTGAAGATGTGCGCAGAACCATTGTGAGATTGGCAGGAGGAGCTTGCGTCACCGGCACAAACGCTTCATACCGTGTGTATGGTTCTCCCAGGCTGCCGGGAAAGGCAAGGTCGTGAACTATGCCGACGATTTCGTAAATGTCCTTTGGTGGACCAATACTGCTTACGTGCTTTCCGATCGGACTTTCGTTGGGCCAAAAGGTACGGGCAGTCGTTTCATTGATGATAACGACCTTAGGGTGCTCGGCCGTATCCGCTGCGTTAAAGGTACGACCCTGTTGCAAACGAGCACCCAGGGTCTCGAAGTAGTCGCTACTTATCGATTCGACAAATGTTTCCGGCAACTGCTCCGGCGGAGGCTCAGGTCGACCTTCAATTAGAAACGCACCAGCCCTGTCGAAACCAAACACCAGATTCGAACTGCCCATCGCAACGTGCTGCACTCCGGGCAACGTGCGTAGACGATTTTCCAATTCCGTCAGGAAGACAACACGTTGTTTCTCATTCGCGTATTTGTCACCCACTAGGCTCATCTGCGCCGTCAACAACCCATCGACCTGCCAGCCGGGGTCTGAATTGATGAATCGCTGTAAGCCACGCAGAAACAATCCCGCGGCCGCCAGCAATACCATTGCAAACGCCATTTCAACCACGATTAGCATATGTCTTAAACGGTGCTGAGATCGTCCCGCGGTGGACCCGCGTGAGTTCTCGTGTAGCGCCGCATTCACATCCACCCGCGATGCTAACCATGCAGGCACTGTCCCAAATAGCACTCCTGTCAACAGTGAGCACAACAGTGCAAAGGCAAACACTTTGTAATCGAGCTGCACACTCGCGCCAGGTAAATCAGTAAACAATCGAGCGCTGATAAAGCGAACGGCGCCAACAGCAATGAGCAGACTTATTATTCCTCCGATGAGTGCGACCAGGATGCTCTCGGTAAACGAATATCGTAGTAGTCGCCATCGACCTGCACCGAGGGCGGCGCAAACAGCCAGTTCGCGCGCGTGCGCGGCCGTACGAACGAGCTGAAGGTTAGCGATGTTTGCGCACGCGATCAGCAGCACAAAACCGGCGAGTCCAAATGTAAACCACATGACAGTTCTGCCGATACTGTCAGACATTGATCGCTGAAGAGGCTCGAGTCGCAGGCTCTCGCCTTCGTTCATCGGGTTTTGGCTCGCGAGGTTGGCGGCGAGCGCAACCATACTTTGCTCTGCCTGCTTGATTGAGGCGCCGGGCTTGAGTCGAGCAAACGAAAAGAGATAGTTGTTGCCCCGATTGCTTTTCCTTTCCGGTGTAAACGTCAGCGGCTGCCAGATGTCGACGGGCCCCCAAAGGATCGGATGTTCGAATCCCGGCGGCATCACGCCGACTATTTCCACTGTCTTTCCGTCGAGCTGAATGCTTCGACCCACAACCTCTGGATCGCTTCCGAAACGACGCGTCCAAAGACGATCGCTCAGGACGATCACGTTATCAGCGCCAGGCTCGAATTCTTCGGGTTTGAATACACGGCCGTGCGCTGGTGGGACTCCCAACAGTGGAAAGAAATCAGCGGTTGCTGCGAGGCTGAGCAGATGTTCCGGTGTTTGCCCCGGTTCAGTGAGATTACGGCCGACAAAGCGGTATGCGGCCATCTTCTCAAAAACCGTATTGCGGTCATGTTGATCAAAGAAATTTGCTGCTGAATGAGGCCAACTTTGAGAGATTAGAGACGTGCGCCATATTCGTACTAATCGTTCGGACTGCGGGTATGGCAGCGAGCCAAATAGAAACGTATTCAGCACACTGAACATTGCTGTGTTAATGCCGATACCCAGTGCCAGCGTCAGTGTGGAAACCACCGTAAACCCTTTATGCTTTAGCAGCATGCGCAGGCTATAGCGCACATCCTGGTATACGCTGGTCATACCTTGTCTCCATTCAAGTTGTGCTGGCGTCGAGCGTAGTTGATGTTGACTTTAGCTTCTCTGAGTTTCGAAGCTGCTCGAGCCAGGAGGAACGTGGGAGGGGAGCGTTCCTTCGCAACCATTACATTGTCGGGTTTTCGAAAAGATAGGTAGTAGGATCATACGACTCGATCAGTTGTAGTTCAAGTACCTTAACCACCGCCACGAGCAAATACTGGCCGGATGCTCCCGCAAAGAACGAATCACTCTGAAGTTTTGTTGTAAAGTTGCTGTAACCTTCCTTGCGCTGTATGCAACCCGTATTTTTGCACCGCTCGGTCTATCGTTACCTGGACTTAGAACAACCGACTTCTGTCGTCTCAGTCGAGAACAATCTTGAAATATTTTTGCCAACAGTAATCATATCGGTTGGGATCGTTTATAACGATGGACCAACACAGCTGCTGCCTCGTGTTCTGTTTCTGTCAGGCCGAACCGGAAATCGAAATTAATCATCATTGAGCCAGAGGAAACTCAGGGAGGGTCTTTTTGCTGTCCTGCATTGCAGAAACCATATCGCGCAGCACCGTCTTGGCGTTAACCTCAATTGAGGCGTCTGCTTCAATAGCTCGCAACGCTCCGTCGAACAACCATTCAATCTCATGGCCAGCCTGCCGGAGTTCCCGCATGCTAAGCTGCCATTTTGTGGCCGAGTCAGAAACCTTGAACTGCTTCAACTTTGCTACATTCAGCAAAACCCCGTAAAAGTGCGCGACGGCGATAGCGCGCGTTGAAAGTTGGCCCGAACTTAATGCTTCCTGCTGCGCGGAGAGCGCCAGGTCATACTCGCCCTTTAACGTGAGCGCTTCGGCCCGGAGCAAACTCGAGTAGGACTCGGCACCCGAAACGCGCGACTCTTTGAGGGCCGCGGCGACCTTTAATTCGCACTCAGCATCGGCTTCATAGCTGGCGCACATGAATCCCAAGGTAAGGAAGTCCTCAACGTTGGCGAGCCGGTCCTCGATGCGACGTTGAATCAAATCCTTGGTGTCTTTGTCCTTCCCGAGCTGGTGGTTAACGACGCGTAAGAGCCCTATCGTCTCTAATTCTCTCCCCCGTTTAGCGCTCTCAGTCAGGATTGCAGACGCATCCTCAAAATCCTTCAGCGCTAATGACTTTTCGGTGCGGGCGATCCCACGCCTATACAATGTGAGGGCGATCTCACGATCAACTTCCTCTATATTATTGTCTTCATCGACACCCTTAATTCTAAGTCGCGCATCCCTTAGATATTGTAGGGCCGTATCGAATTCCCCGCGCGCATCTCGGTACCAAAGTCCGCGGAGTTCTAGCACTGTTATGGTTTCCTGGGAACTGTCCGGCAGCTGTTTCAAGAATCCCTCGGCTTTTTTCAGCTCGTTGTTCATTCCTTCGTAACGCTTGTGTTCATATTGTTCGATTGCGTCATCGAGAGCGAAGCTTGCTTGTTTTGTTTGGATGAGTGGCAGGGCGAGAGCGGCTGACGGCTTCTCCTTCTTCATGTCCAGAATTTTCATTGCCGTTCCGATCTCCTCCCTGAGCAAAGAGCCTGCAAGGAATTTCAGCTCTTCGTTCAGCTCTTTCGCATCGGGAAAAGAGTCGATACTGTCCAAGAGAAATTCCAACTCCTTCACGCGCTCGTTGTTGTAGCGGTAAGTCTTCGCCCTGCCGAGTCGCGCATCGGGACTGGACGGCAACATCTTGAGCAGTCTGTCGTAGACTAATCCCGCGGCATCGAGATTTCGAGACTCGAGCCAGGCGGTACCGGCTTTACTCAGCAGCTCAGCGACGACTGTGCTTTTACCCTCGAGCTCGGCAAGACCCGCGGCCCTTTCGAACGCGTCGCCGGCGCGGCCGTTTTCATTGGCCTGAACGAAGGCTCCGCCCAGCAGATCCCAAACGTCCCATGTATTGAACTTCTTATTTCTTACGACCTCGACAAGAAGATCGGCGGCTGGGCTGGCCTGCGACACACAGTCTTTGGATGAGGTGCTGGCTTTGCACAATAGCTCCCGGGCTTGCCCCAAAGCTTTTTCCGCTTCTAGTTCCCTTGGCGGCGGCTGATCTGTATCCGCGATGTTGCGAACGAAGGTCAGGTAATCGAGTGCAAGCAGTGATTTGTCTTTGTAGAATTCTTCGAGCTTAGTGACATCGGTTAATTCGCTTTGGACAGGCCCTTCGAAAACCTTCTTGAATGTTCGGCCTCGCCGGTTGCGGATCTCGATCTCGAACCAAAGCTTCGAGCTTTGTGAGAACACTCGGCCAGAAACGATGTACTCGGCAGATGAGTCAGCTGGCGGCGTCGACGCTGCGAGCACATGCGGCTCGAATTCCTGCGCCTTGGTGAGACGGTCCATAAACATCTCGCTCAGCTTCGCGCCATAGATTGCCCCAGTTATCGTTCTTACGTCGACGCGGATCTTCGTTACCTCTTGTTCCTGCTCAAGTTCAAATGAGATCGCATCCGCCATGCTGTTGAGATGACTCAGGACTTCAGTGTAGGGGAAGGTGTGATTGTTTTGCGCCAGTGACACGCGCTCTCCGCTCTTACGGCACTTCAACAGCTCGTAATTAAGCACCGCCTCGCGCGCACCCTTCTCCGGCTCACGCGTTATGATGGACGCTTTAACAACGTAGTGGTTAGCATCGCTGCCAATCGTGATCTGCTGCACGTTCGGCGCAACGACACCTTCGGAGGTACACTGCGGCTCCTTGTCACGCTCGCGCTTCTCCACGTTATAAGACTTGAGCTGCCCCAGCCGCAGGATTAGCAACTGCTCTGCGAAGTCGTCGATATCGTCCTGTGACGCAACGCCTTCATGATGGATGTCTAGCACGTAGACCGTTCGCCTGCTTTGCTGCGATTGCGCTTGACAGAGGAACGTGAGTAGGAGCGTTGAGGTGACGATGGCTATAGGGTGCCTAAGTTTGATCATTTCGTCTTGTTCCGGTGGATCTCATCATGAGCCCAGAGTTTCTGAGGAAGTTGTTTAGGAAGCGGGATCATGCATCTATCTCTACTATTTGGGCAGGGCGTGGGCGGCACAGGAACCGATATGACGCCGCGATTCGCCGTGCATCGGATAAGGAGTTGTCGTTTGTCTACGTCGATGGTAATGAGATCGCAGTTCTGACCGGCCTTACACTTCTCGGTGCTGAGCCAGTCTCGATTTTCAATCTCAACATCCAGGTCCCTATATTGATTCTCAATTGCATCCAGGAATTGCGACTTCAATCGCGTCAGGTTACCGCTGGAGTTATCCTTGCTAAGAATGTTCTGAATAACATACTTCTGGCGAGGGGGGGTCGGGGCAACGAGAGCTGCAGGCGCGCCCGACGTGCGACGGCTTGGAAGGCTCAGCACCGTTGTCGACAAGAGTCCGAGTATCAGAAGGCGCATACTGAAGGTGACCCATTTACGTTTAGTCGTTAACTGCATTTTCTGTCTCCTGATATGTCTTCCAACTCAACGCCCGATTTAGCTGTGAAAGATATGACCGCGGCCTTGTCGCAGTTCGGCTTGTCTGAAAAGGTAGCGGTGAGGTGATACGTGCCGTACGGGAGCATCAGACTGATACTGCCGATCGCACCGGGCTGGTAAGGCCAGGAGAAAATAATAGAATTGCCCTCTCTCCAAGCACCGAAGTGGTTGGTTTCTCCGTCTGCCCCCTGGAACGTGAGTTGGGGCTTTGAGGTCCTGAACTCAGAATCGAATCTGCCGTCGTCTTTGCTCAACTCTATCGTTTCGGGCCCTGCCAGATTGAAATCAACGGGCACTTTGTAGAACAGCGGCCAGTAAAACTTCTTGTTATTCCACCATGTGTCCCAGACATCTGTGGGGCCGAACTCGAATGGTCTTTCATTGATAGGAGACTCGTCATGTTTTCCGCTTTCCCTGATGATGACAGCATGATAGGAAAGCGACAGTTTGAGATTCTTCTTCTGCCTCGGCACGCCGTCAATTTCCAACTCGGCGTTCGGCGGTTCGACAATCGGAGAAGCGGGGAAAATGTCCATCTGCGTAACGTACGCAGGGATTAGAAAGATGGGTAACAAGATCAACGTGATTTTGAACGCGCGGTGGCGGACGAAGGAGAGGAAAAGATCGCGGAACCAGACATAACCCAGTACGAATAGTGAGCCGCCGAGCCAAGTCAAGAGCTTGCCGACTAGTTCCATCCTCTTGTTAGCCAGCATCGCATCCGGCAACAGCCAGAGCAGCAGGGCGGCATCAGCCACGCAGAGGAAAAGCCAAAATGCATCCGAACTGCTCGGGAGCTCTTTCTGGGCTGAGGCCCGCACAACTCCCATTTCCTCATGAACGAGGTCTCGTAAAGACTCCTCCAGTCTGACGGCTGGTGGCCGATCCTGGTTTCGAGTTTCATCGGGACTGCTCGCATCGGTCATAAGGCTAAAAGCTGAGTGTGTGAATAGATATTTTGAGCTTTCCGAGTTGAGGGTCGCATTCTAACATAGTCCATTTTAACGAGTGGACTTTCGAGGCTAACTTCGGTGCGCAAGTTCTGGTTTGAAGTGTCTTTACTTCGCCGTGTAACTTTGGTGCTGATTAAATGCCTCAATAGCCAATGTTTAGTTTGCGCGAGAATTGAACCAACACTACCAAGAATAACGCTACAGACAAGGTGCGTTCTAATTCATCTGAGACACGTTATCCAAGAAATCAAGGCAACTGCTCTCATCCCAAGGATCGTTGCCGGGCGCCACTCAAATTTCAGGGCTCAAATACCATGGATTTCCATCATCAATCCAAAGTTCGATAGTCATTTCGTTCTCCTTCATGCGGATGACATCGGGACATTTCGAAGCGTTGAGGATGTACTCCATTTGTAATGGTGGAAACCGGCAAAACGTTTCTGCCGAATGGTCGTATCTTAAAGGTGAAATCACTCTTAATACGACTCATCTCTGAAGCGGAGGCGCCCGGGCAGCGCCATAAATCCCGACTTGCTTGACGCTGTTGATCGACTGGTGCGCATCGCCGAAACGGCGACTGAGGCTAAAGTCCTCGCACCGCTCGTTATACAGGAAATAATTTACACACAGTTGACCGACGCTATTGCTTTTTATCTAAGACAAGGTTGGGAGTCGTACCGACTTTCGCCTCAACACGGTTACCTCAGAGCTGTAGTTTTCAGAATGCTTACGGCACACGAGATGACTCTTTATCCCGTCGCCGGAAGTGGTGCGAGTAGTTTCTTCCACCGGCAGGTAAGGTTCTCCGGACTCATTGCAACACCTCAGAGCTTGTTAAAAACAGGACCATGCAGACGGAATTGGCAATTCAATCCTCGTACCGCGGTGACACGCAGCTACGTTTACATAAGTGATAACAAGTGGACTGAAATCTTGATGGGTTATTTGAGGTATTTGGAGAATCGCATGAGCGAGTTCTGACCGACTCCGCTTATTTGGTGTGTGTAATCTGACAACAGTGTGTGTAACTCACAACACTCCTTCCGGCAACGATCTCTTGAAATTTCCGATTCAGAGAGCAAGCTTGAGCAATGACGCGTTGCAAATGTTCAGGTCGAAATACTGTCGTTACTGATATCTCTTGCCATTATGCATAACCCAACCTGCGACATGCCGACCCTGTGGGTCATGGTGCGTCCAATGAATGACGCCGCCTTTTTCATTCCAGACATACTCACCATTAAAGCCAACGCTATCCCCGACCTTCAGTCCGGCGATCCGCGGCGCAACGTCGATGTTGTGTGTAATCAGCAGCGTCTGTCCTGATGCAAGCTGAACGATGAATCGTTGGTGTCGTGATCCGTCCGCATCGTCCGGCAGAACGCGAGTCACAGTGCCCTCGCCGTCGACCTGTATGTCGCTTGTACCACTCGCAAACGCGCGACCGATGGGGTCATCGGCGAGCGCTGCCGTACCCTGTTTAGTGGCCGGACCGGGACTCGCGCACGACACGAAAATGAACGCAAAGACGGCAACGGCCGCAGCGATGAGAACGGCGTTCGCATTCACAGGGTTACACTCAGCGCTGGTAGAGTTGCCGCGGCCCCGAATTTGAATTGGAGTCTCTAGTGAAGCCGGAGTTGGTGGGCCATGCCTGAAAGCGTTCGAAACTGGAACTTGCAGCCACGCTAGCAAAGAGAGTTCGTTCGTAGAGCGCATGATGAGTAAGTTATCAATTCCCTGCGACGTACGAACAGTCTAACATCTGCGGATTACGGCTCAACGACGGGCGGGGCCATTGCAGTCCGGGCGTCGTGCCGGCGGGTCTATCCCAGGAGAGGGTGCCCAGCAATCGCTTTTTATCTTTACCGGGCAAGGTAAAATTAAAGGTCAAAAGGTCGGTCAATTTCCATTCACTGTAATCCCCCTTTCCGGCGGCGGAGGGCCGGTGACCCGATTCGACGACGAGCTTGCATTTCACAGGACGCTCACACGTATTCTCAAACTCAAACATTACCCTTACCACGGGCGGATCTCCCTTTATGTTCCAGTCAAGGTCTGAGTCGACATCTTTTATGCACCGTTTGGCGTCCGCATTGTCTCCGACCTGGTCCTGCGCAGCCTTCTTATCAGGCTCGCGTGCAGATGCGGAGTTACTGGCCGGATCTGGAGTAGCTGCGACTGTGCTTGCATCGTCGGCGCCGCTCCGATTACCGCCCTCTAAGACACATTCTCTGGGCAGCGGGGCATCAGTGATCTTCCTGGCCTCTGCTACTAACTCAGGCCAGGCTTGGTGGCACATAGCGGCCGTGAGCCCGCCGCGGCAAGTCTTTTCCCAATAATCGATCATTGCACGCGAACGTTCCCTGAAGTTTAGACTGGGAAACAGTTCCTTAAATCCGGGCGTGTCCTTCTCAAGTTGCGGCATTTTGAGGGTGATGTAATGCTCCCAGCCAACGAACGATGCGGCGGCGAATAACGGCACTGCTATTCCTTCTTTGGTAAGTTGCTCGAGTCCGATTCGGTCGCATGCTTTTTCGACACCGAGTACATTCAACGTTGAGGTGAGTGCCGAATTGTTTGGGTATCCGCAGTTCTGGCCAACCCTGACGTGGGCGATTTCATGAGCGAATACAATCGCGTACGTAAGAACAGTACCTTTCCGAAGCAACTCTATGCTGATTTTCGGCGACAATGTCCGCGTGTTGAATTGAACGGGAAGGCTACAAGATTTCCCTCCCAGACTGCGTAAGCTGTCAAGCCATGCTTTAAATCCTTCGGGAGCAAGTGCAGGGTCTTCCGTTAGATCATTTAGCAGCGCCTGTGTGTTTCTCTGAATCAAATCTACCAACGTCGTGGTAAAGACGATCGTCAGTGAACTCCCGTCCGGTGACCTGGCGACATAAGCACGCGGTAACGGATCTCCAACAAGCACGAGTCTCATATCTTTACCGGTGGAAGCGCAACCCGGCGCTCCGCAGAAAGCTTTTTCGGCGGTATAAAGTGCGTCTACTGCTGGAACAATAAAGATTGGAGAGTGGAGAGTGGGTGACCAGCCCTTCGGCGAATTGCAGACATCTTTAAGGTCTTCATTAGTGCTTAAGTCATCAGTCTTACGCAGATGGTAAATCAAACAATTGCTGAACGCTTGTGGAGTAATTTCGGCTGGTACAAGCATCTGGCCCTTTGCTAGTTGACTTGGCAAAGGCAGCACGATGATGACGAAAAGTATATTGATGATTTTACGCATTTGATCCACCTCAGATGTTTCCGGCGCCCTGTTCACGCCTGCTATCGGGAGACATTAATGGTTGGTTGGCGTGAATACCCGGCAGTCCGAACGCGATCGTCAAGCTCGTAAAAATACCTTGATAGACCAGGAGTAGCAGAACTGAAGTCGCAGCAAGGGGAATAGCGCCCATCTCATCAATCGACTTTCGGACGGCTGCGATTCCATATCGTTCGATAGCTGATTCGCGACTTCCAGCACGCTCTACCATCGTTTTGATATCGCCACTGACCCACAGCGGGTAATAAGCGACTCCACGTTCATGTTCGGCGACGGTGTGACGAAAGAGGAAGACGTATAAGCCGATGCAGAGGAAGCACAAAACAGCAAGCATTATGGCTGTCCGGGTTATCTTCCGTTTCGAAACACGGCGAAGCTTCGATCGATTGATCCATAGAATAAGAAGTGCGAGGGCGCCAAACGCCTCGATAACACCGCCGAAGAGCAATCTGTAGCCAGTGCCAGGCGGCGTCCCAAGACCACTCGCGATCACAGTCAGGCCTGGAATGGCAGCGAAGGCGGCAGAGGCGGCGAGGAACAATTTTTTCATCGCCAGTCGCCCTCAGTGATCACGCACTTGTTGTCTTTTTTCACGGCCCTGACGTCACAATAGGTAAATGCGTGCTTGCCGTCACGAAAAAAAGCGGCATAGAACACCTGCTCGTCGGCTTCAACTTTCCGATTCGTTAAACCGTCAGTAACCCTGAAGGAGGTATTCTTCAGCCTGTTTTCATCACTCAAGAGGGCTTCGCCTCCGTTATTTTCCCAGAACAGAAGAGGCACTAAATAAACCCTGGCGCCATTTGGAGTCGATTCAAGTTGCAGATCAACGAGCAAGGTTCCGCGTTCAACGACGGGAGTGCCGCTTAATCCACCTTCAACGATTAAGCTTCCGATACCGATTTCAGGAAAGCCTGCATTGCTCGATAACCTTTTAACTTCGGCGCCACGTCGGTTAACAACCACGTTGCCACCATCCACTGTGACCAGCGCCTGTTCGCCGTAAAAATACCTCGCGCCTTGAAACTTCGGAGCAATGACCATGTTGCCATTCTTGTCGACATAGCCCCACAGCCCTCCTTTTTTCACTGCGGCAAGTCCTTCACTGAACGGACCCGCATCATCGAATTGGAACGGAATAAGCATCTTCCCAGTCTTATCAACGTACCCGTATTTACCGTCACCAATCGGCGGGCTAAAGCTCTTTACGGGTGCGAGACCTTCTGAGAAACCGCCAGCCGCTTCAAACTGGGGCTTAATGATTACTCCACCTTTGTCGTTGGCGAACCCCCACTTGTCCAGCAGTTTGACCGGAATGAGCCCCTCTTCCAGAGACCCGACGTCATCGAATTGAGGAGCAACAATCTCTGCTCCTTTCTGGTCTATGAAACCCCATTTTTCCCGGAGCCTGATCGGAGCCCGGCCCGCAAAGAACGCGCGCGCACCGCTGTAGGCCGGCTTAATGATGAAGTCTGCCTGACGATTGATGTAGCCCCACTTACCGTCAACTTTTACTGGCGCAACCCCGCCTCCGAATGTCCCCGCACTCTCAAATTTGGGCACGATGACGCTTCGTCCTGTTTTATCGATGTAACCCCACTTGTCGTTCAGCTTTACGGCAGCCAATTCTTCCGAGAAGAGACCTGCCCGATCAAACTCCGGCTTGATAACCAACTCGCCGGTTTCATCTGCGTACCCGTACTTCCCGTAAAGGGATACAGGCGTGAGCCGTTCGGAGAGGAATCTGACGTGAAATGAATCGTTAGAGTCACCGAGTGGACCAATTATTTTCCCAGTGGCGTCGATGAACCGCCATTTGCCGTCTATCTTTACGTAGGCACTGCCGCCGGAGAACGGACCTGCATCTTCAAAAGGTCCTTTGATAATCAACGTTCCAGTGCGATCTACGTAGCCATGCTTGCCGTCGCTCTGTACGGCCGCTAATCCCTCTCTAAAAATACTTGCGAACTCAAATCTCGGCCCGATCACTATCTTTCCGGTCTTGTCGATATAACCCCACTTGCCGCCCCGTTTAATCGCTGCCCTGTCCTGAGAAAAGGTCCCGGCATCTTCAAATTGCGCGCTTATCACTTCCTGTCCGCGCTCATTGATGTAGCCCCATTTATTACCTCTCCTGATGTACGCAAGTCCCTCCGAAAACGGTCCGGCAAGATCGAATTCAAGTGGCAACACTACCTTCCAACGCTTGTTTACATAGCCCCATTTCCCTTCACGACTGACTGGCAGCAGCGTCGCAGAATCGATTTGGGCCTGCCCACCAACCGGCTTGAAGAGGATTACTCCCAACAGTATTATGATGACAAGCTGATTCATCTCTCGAAAACCCCTGATTAAGATGTGAAGCGGCAGAGTCGCAAACATGGTCCAACTCTATTCTCGTGCGAACACTGCGCTGCCGTCATTCAATCGCGTAGACAGTGCCGTCAACTGTTCCAAAATAAACAACGCCGTCAGCCACCACTGGAGAAGTGGAAATCGCGGCTTGTGAAATGTATTGCCACTTTTGTTGTCCAGTAGTGGCATCTATCGCTTTCAAAATGTTCTCTCCGCCGATGTACACGACACTCTCAGCAATCACCGGTGAACACAACATGCATGAGAGTGCGGACGCTTTCCACTTTTCTTTCCCGGTCGTGGCTTCAATGGCGTAGAGTTGAGAGTCACCGGCAGCAAGGTAGACTAGCCCGTTGTAGACGGCGGCTGAAGTCGAAATAGGCCGGTCGGTCTTGAATCGCCACTTCTCTCGTTCGGTGTTGACATCGATAGCGTAAAGATTTCCTTCCCAACTACCCACGTAAAGAATCCCGTCGGCTATCGCCGGTGTTGAAAGCACGGGGCCACGCGTGAGAAATTGCCATTTTTGTTTGCCCGTGCTCGCGTTGACCGCGTAGATGTAGAAGTCATCGGCTCCGAAGTACAGAGTCCCGTTGGCGATTGCGGGCGAGGACCCGATTCCGGCTTCGACCTTGAACTTCCATTCCGTTTTTCTGGTGGCGTCGTTCAAAGCATAAAGATATCCGTCACTACTCCCGACGAACAGCGTACGATCGGAGATAACAGGCGAGGAGACTACCGGACTCCGCTCACTCCTCTGGCCCAGTCTAACGCCTTCGTCAGACCACGCTCCTTTGCTGCTACTCGTATTAAACGCGTAAAGGTAACCATCCTGATTCAGGAAATATATTGTCTTACCAGCAACCAGCGGCGACGAGCTGAACTTATACCTGTTCTTATCCTGGAAGGGGCTGCGCTTTTCCTTACCCGTGTTCAAATCGAGCGCGTGAATGTAACCGCTATAAGTTGCCACATACATCACGCCGTCTGCTATAACGGGTGTTGACTCTATCTCTGCATCCGCTTTGAATTTCCACTTAACCTTGCAAAATTTTTGGAGACCTTTCGTCTGCTGAACTCCCGTCCGGGCCGGGTTCGCACGAAACATCGACGCGCCGTCGAGACTTTGACATCCGGCACCGGTTTGGCTAAATAACGTCACCAACCACGCTGACGTTACCACTGTGAGCTTTTTAAGCAGATTCAGCATCACTTATCGATCAGGAAAACCCATCCGCGTAAAAGGAGTTCACCGAGAAATCATGTGAGAATGAAGAGTCTTTGCGGCGATGGGTCGCGGGTCCAGCCTTTCACTGGGACGGAAGGAGATACAGTCCCGCTATCTTTTTGTCTGCATCGAAAGCCAGGCGGATCTGCGCATAACCTTTCTCAAATTCACACCTCGTAAGCAGAGTATCGATGCCGTCCATCCTCATGTAATTGGATTCTACGACGCGCTTAAAGGAGCCGACATTTACGATTAGACTGGTCCACCCGTCTCTCAATCGCTGTTCGGGCAGTCCACTTTTCATTCGCGAGTTGAACATCGTCCAGACTTCTGAAAACTTTTGTGCGACCAGTAAATCGATGACGCGGTTCGCTGCGGCTTTCGTGTCTTCAGCGGAGTTGGCTTGTGGTAAATCTGTATATGGGGAAGTTGGCGTTGACGCTGACCCATCCGCGTCCGGCATGGCCCACAATCCAACGATCTTCTGAGTTACATCGAAAACCACCCTTATGACGATCCGTGATTTTTCCAATTCGCAGGTCACCAGTACGGCGTCGTAACCTTCCGGCGTCTTCTGTTGCGTCGCATGTAATTGTTGCTTAAAAGCGCCGGCCTGGCGGATTATGGTTGCCCACCATTGCTGCAACTTCTCGGTCGTAAATGTACGCTTTAGATTAGAATCGAAATCCTTCTGGGCCGCGCAGAAATCTTCGGCTGCTAACTGTCTAACGACAGCCGCCGCTGATTCGATAAGAGCCGGAGATTGCGGTTCGCTATCGCGGGAATGACCGCCACTCAGCGCCGCCACCAGGATGACGATTGTCAGCGTGAAGGAACCCCGAAGCATCTTTTTAGAAAATCTCAGCACTTGGCTCGTCAGAAATTCTCCATCGAAATCAATCGACAGGTTTGATTCCATAAAAGGTCTCTTGCCAACCTAGTCGCGCACGAAACGTGTCGAAGTTTATGATGTATTGCCCTTCGCCACCTCTGCCTCCAGCCCTTAGATAAGGATCGACTCGTGGCGCCACGTACTGATATGGATAAGGATCGTTTACTGTAAGGATGAGTGCACCGTTATCTTCCTCATAACCGATCACCAACGCAACGTGGGCTGATACCGCGCCCGGCCCTCCTCCCGGATTGATTCCTACGATCACTGGGCGCCCCTCATCGATTTCCTGCTTGATCTGCTCTTTACTGATGGCGCTGAGAGTATGCTAGAAGTAAGACCTGAAACGCGCCGGTTAACCAATCTCCCGGCAAATGGCGGATACTCTCGTAGCATTCGTGTGATTTCGGACGGGGCTCCGGCAGGAACCTGGCAAGCGCGACAGTTGGTCCAACAAACAGTATTAGGACCAAATCGAGCGGCAATGATGCCACATTGATAATCCCCGGCCGGATTAAGGTTCGGTACGTCATAATAATTCAACACCATTGCACCGACGGCGACCCAACACCAAACAGGAGTTTCTTGAGCAATAGGAGCGATCGCCAATTTTTCCGCTCGGACCAACGCTGGGAACACTCCCATTGAAAAGCAAATTAGCAGAACCCGTAATCTGCGAGATAGAAACACGATCCTCTCCTTCCTGCTCATCAGCACTTAGGGACTGATCAACCCAGCCACTGCTCACAGTGGAATAGATTGAGAGTTCACTCAATTCTGCGCGGGTCGCACCCACAGTCCTCCGATTTTTCCATCGCTGTCATAAGCAACTACAACTTCCATCGGACTATTTTTCATCTCACAACGGATGAGATACACATCATAGCCGTCCTGTTGACCGTTCCGCGCCTCCCCCTGGCTCTGGAATGCACCGTGATGGGCAATGGCGGCTCTCCAAACTTCCTTCATTTTTTCGGCCGAGAGTCCTTGTTTCATGGTCGCATTGAAGTTGGCTCTGATTCCTTCAAAATTCTCCGCCACAAGCTTATTCACAACCTCTTTAGCCGCAGTTGCTCTTCCCTGCGTCGTTGTTGCAGCAGTCGCGGAAGTCATAAAGGCAAAGGAAATTAGCAAGCTAAGGATGCTGCTTACCGAACTACCGATCCTGCGTGAATTGAAAATCTTAGAATAGATCATACTGACCTCCAGAAGGTGGACTGACAATTGAGGACCACTGTTGTAAGCGTTGTTAGGCTAACCGAAGCGGGGCGATGAAAGGTTCCTCTCAACGTCAGGGCGCCGGCTGGCGTGATTGAATCAGGTGCGAATCCTGGAAGTCATGTGTGGGAGCATCCAAGGTCGCTGCCCAATTCAGTTACAAAGAGCAGGCATTCGATCACAAAAGACGCGCTAACCTAGTACTGCTCGATAATCGATGTCAAGTGTTTGTAACCTGCGCCCTCACATTGTAAGGCGGTGAATAAGAGAGTATACTCCGCGAGTCTTTTCTTCAGGTTTGCTCCGTTCAACGCACCGGGATTTATCCTCTAACACGCCGTTACGTTGCATATGCCAGTGCTGAGCGGGCACGATTCGGAATCGTTGTTCATTTGGAAGTCCTCAATGTGTTTCCCCCAAACTCATTTGGCCACTTCGTGTCAGCTTAATACTTACAGTGAGCAGTTTCGCAGGGTATGTTTGACGTGCCCCGCGCAAATCTACCATGTACGTTATGTGGCTTTTGCCATTGTCCATGTAACGCTCATAATCGTTGCCCTTCACTGCTTCGGAGTTGTCGTCAGAGCGCAGGATACAGTCACCGGTGCGTTCGAGGGAATCGTCACCGATAGCCGATCAGGCGTGAGCTTAAGAGGGGCCGTTGTAGAAATCACCAATCAACGGACCGGTGTTACTTACAATCTCCGCACCAATTACCGCGGCAGATTCTTCCAAGGGCTTTTATTGCCGGGGACCTACGCCATTAAAGTTTCATTCAACGGTTATCAAACTAAAGAAACTGCTCAACTACTCAGAATCAGTCAAACAGGTGAGGTTGTGCCGGTGCCCGTCGCGCTTGATGTTGTTTCGACGGTGACCACACCTCCTGTTAACCCATTATCCGCAGAGGACACCGATACCAGAGCAAACATAACGACGACAGACGGCAGACGCCTCGGCTCGTACGTTGAGAAGGAGGTTTCCACCCTGCCGATTGGTGGGCCAACATTCACACGCAGCTTTGATGAGCTGGCGTTGCTCTTACCTGGAGTGGTTCCGGCGCCACAGACCATGGGGAGCGTGGCTGGTCCAGGTGTAGGATCCGGCGTCGGCTCCTCCGGCCAGTTCTCAGCAAACGGTCTTCGTTCGCGAGCAAATAACTTTACGGTTGATGGTTCGGACAATAACGACGAGGACATCGGTGTCAGGCGCCAGGGATTCATTGCTCTTGTGCCGCAACCGGTGGAGTCGATTCAAGAGTATCAGGTAATCACTCTGCTTGCGCCCGCACAATTTGGAAGAGACATCGGAGCGCAGGTAAATGCTGTCTCGAAATCTGGAGGAAGTGACGTTCACGGGACCGTGTACGGTTTCTTCAACTCCAGTCAATTGAACGCGCGAAACTTTTTCGACACGGCGTTCGGGAACGCGGCAACAAACGTACGCGCAAACAATCAAAACGTCTTGATACAAACTCGAGACGCCAACGGAGTAGTTACGAGTGAGCAGCCATTAACTGTGCGAAATGAAAGCGGTGGCAAGGATTCTTTTACTTTCGGACAGGCAGGGTTCGTTATCGGCGGACCGATGGCAAAGAAAACTTTCTACTTCGCTTCATTTGAAAGCGATGTCACCAACTCCACGGAAGAGAATAGCTTTGTAGTGCCCACAGTCGAACAACGCGGTGCATTTCGCACGGGCGCGACTGGTACCTTTCAGAATCCCATCACGGGAGCGCCAACGGCCGCTATTCCAACTACTCGCAATGGAGCGGGAATCTTCAGTCTCTATCCGTTTCCGAATAATCCCGGTGGCGTTTACGGCGCCAATACGTTTACGCAAGTGTTGCCGGCAAGCGGACGAGGCACGACTTTTTCAGGCAAGATCGACCACCACTTCGACGTAAGACAACGACCACAGTCGTTCACTGCTCGTTATAACTTTACGAACGACTGGCGCGAGGTTCCGGTGACCGGTGGTGCAATCTTCTCGACCCTTAAGCCACGCATTCGCACTCAAAACCTTTCCTTGTTTCTCAACAGCCAGATTAATGGCGCCAACTCGCGTGACTACAAGTTCAATCAGGTAAGACTCTCGTACGGTCGAACCAGACTCATATTCGAAGAGGTTCGTGATTCGCAGTTTCTGAGTCCAAGCTTTTTTCTGCCGGACACGCCCTTACTCTTAAACGCGACCCAACTTATTAACGCGACCACACCGGGCCAACCTGGCGTGCCAAACAATGGACCGGTTATCTACGTCCGCTCGCCATTGTCAGTCGAACAGGACCTGGGCCCGCTGGGCCAGGTCAATCTCGCGGGGTTTAGTCCACTCGGTGTCGATGTATTAAATTTTCCACAGCGGCGGGTAAATAACACCTACCAGCTCGCCGATGATTTTACCTGGGCTGTTGCCTCGCATCGTTTGACGTTGGGAGCAGACACGAGGCGCAGCGAGCTTAACAGCGACTTGCCACGCAATGCCCGGCCGCTCGTTACCTTCAACGGGTCGCCGCGGCTGATACTCGATAACGGAGTTTTGCGTCTCCCGAACGCGAATGACATCAACCCGATTGTCAGGGCCGAAGATTTGGCTGCGATGGGAGCTGCCAGTAACTTTTTTCAAACGCTCAATACTGCAAGCGACGATGCAAGTATCGGCTTGCGTTATTACCAGCTCAACTTCTATGCACAGGATGTTTGGCGTCCAACTGAGCACTTATCACTTTCGTACGGCTTACGTTATGAATACAACACCCCTCCTCGTGAGCTGAACGACCGTATTGAGAATACATTCGACAGCGCCACGCTGGACCTTGCTCCCGGTTTGAGACAATTTATTTCTGGACGCTCGCAGATTTTCGATCCTGACAAAAACAATTTAGCGCCTCGTGTTGGAGTTGCGTATTCACGAGAGTGGCTGGGCCGCAATCGAATTTCCGTTTTCCGAGCGGGCTATGGGATTTTTTACGATCAGATTCTGGGCGCCGTTGTCAGCCAGTCGCGCAATGTTTTTCCCACCTTCCTTACGCTTAACTTCGGAGGCGGTCCTTCTTTCGGTCAGTTTCCCTTAACGTTCGATAACCCGGCGCGGCAGTCGATCGGAGTGGTGAACGTTGGCTTTGTTCCGTTAGTCATTCCCGGCACGATTAATCGCTATAACCCGCAGATACCGCTCACCAGACTCTTCGACATTATCAACAACACATTTCCCAGCGCATTGGGTGCGACTTTGCCGGCGCGTCAACTCGAAACGCCACGAGCACACCATTATATGTTTTCTTTCGAGCAACAGTTGCATCGCGATCTCACGTTGTCCGCCGCCTACGTGGGAACGAAGGGAAACGACTTGTTGCGCTTTACTTCGCCAAATCTTGGGCCGGCGCAGTCGCTTGCTTTAACTTCGTTTTCGGTGCTTCAGCGCGAGTTTCCTATTCCAGTTGTGCTGGGGCAGGTTAACAGCCCGGCGCGACCAGTTGCCGGTATTGGCGCAATCAATCAATTCGAGACTACCGCGGCCTCAAAATACGATTCGCTTCAACTTCAGCTAAGAGGCCGTTTGCCTAAATCGCTGCGGTATCAAGTCGCCTACACGTTTTCCAGAGCAACAGATGACGTTTCAGATGTGTTCGACCTGGCCGGTGCATTTGTCTTGCCACAGAACAGCACCAATCTTGCGGCCGAATATGGACCGGCGAACTTTGACGTTCGGCATCAATTTTCGTACGAGTTCATTTTCGACATTCCTACAATTCAGAAGGGTTCGCGGTTAATTCAAAATGTGATCAACGGCTTCGAGGTTGCCGGTACTGGACGGTTTCTTTCAGCGCAGCCTTTCACAGTCAACAGCACGATCGACGTCAATCTCGACGGAAATCTCACGGACCGGCTTAACACGACTCAAGGACTGACGATCACTGGCAATAACCAACAACCGGTGGTGCTTACAACGGCTAACACCCTCAGTCTGCTGGCGCCGTTCGGACAGGATGGAGCTATCGGACGAAATGTTTTTCGGGCCGGTAACATTATAAATGTGGACATGTCTCTAAGTAGAAGATGGCAAATCCGTGGGTCACAAAACCTGCTTTTCCGGATGGACATTTTCAATTTGCCTAATCGCGCCAACTTCGGAATTCCCGTACGGCTTTTGGAAGCACCGAGCTTTGGTCAAGCGGTCAATACCGTCACGCCAGGCCGCAGAATTCAATTCGGATTGAAGTATTCGTTTTAACCCGGTGAAAACCGGTACCGTTGGACAACTCGTATTTGTAGTAGTCATTACAGAGGTTCAGAGCATGCTCATGAGTTATCCCTCCCTTGCCCAGCTTGAGTCGCATGCGAGGCGCCGGTCTTCGCAATTAATCGCCTCGATTTCGCCACGCTTCAGGTGGTTCATCCTTACTTTGTTGCTCTTGCCTGCACTCTTTCTTGCCCTGATTAAAATCAATTCGACGAGTGCGCAGGCCCTTCTTTCATTCGGCGCTCCAACTCCATACAACGCTGGCGCCGGACCATATTGGACGGCAACGTTCACAAAGTTCGGTAAGCCTGCGATCGCTGTGACCAATCAAGACGGCAATAGCGTCAGTGTGTTGTATGGAAATATGGTGGGCGGACAGTTTAATGGGACATTTGGCCCGGCAACTACCTACGATCTGGTCGTTGCCTCAGTAGCTACTCCAGCGCCACAGCAAGTTGTCGCCGGTAATCTCGGGCAGTTACCGCTTCCGTGTTTGGTAATTGCGGCGGCAGGTGCTAATCGCGTGGCTGTTCTGCTTGGCGATTCCGACGATACCTTTCAACCTACTCCGGTCTATTACAACGTCGGAAACTTTCCGGAATCCGTGGCCCTGGGTGATGTCAACGGTGACGGTAACCTGGACATCATTGCGGCTAATTTCGGCAGCAGCACGATCAGCGTGTTACTGGGTAACAGCGATCGCACTTTCCAGACTCAACAAACTTATCCGACCTCACCTAGTCCGGAGTCAGTCGTGGTTGCAGATTTCAACAACGACGGAAAAACCGACGTCGCTACCGTCAACTCTGGCAGCACCGGCAAAGTTAACGTTCTGCTAAACGTGAATGGCACATTTCCGAATGCGTTGACTTCAGACGTCGGACCTAATCCGTTCTCGTTGGCTGTCGGCGATTTCAATAGTGATGGCAAGCTGGATATCGTGACGGCAAACCACAGTGGCGGAGTGAGCGTCCTGCTTAACAACGGCGTTCGTCCTTTTCCTACTGCTGCTCCCGCACCCATCAACGCCGGCTCAGCGCCGTTGTCGGTTGCGGTTGCGGATTTTAATCTCGACGGCCAGCCTGATATAGCAGTCTCGAATTCTGATAATGGCGGGAGTGTTGGCATTCTTCCGAACAACAACGGTTCGTTTCAGGCGCTACAGGCGTCCGATCGATTCTCATCCGGACCGAACCCTCAGTTCATTGCTTCCGGCGATTTCAACACGGATGGCAAGCCGGATGTGGTCGTGCCGAATCATCCGAGTCCGGCGGTAAATCCGGGCACGATTAACGTGCTACTCAACACGGCCACGCCCTTCGTCCTTCCCCCGCCAAATGACAACTTCGCCAGCGCAACGACTTTATCCCAAACCGTATCGGGACGCGTAACAGGCAGCAATGACGGAGCCACACACGAACTGAACGAGCCTCAACACGCCGGCAAGCCGGGCGTGCACTCTGTCTGGTACACATGGACCGCGCCGGCAACTGGCGGTGCGACTTTCGATACCTTCGCCAGTACTTTCGATACAGTGTTAGGTGTCTATGTAGGACCGGGGTTTGGTGCGCTCACAAGAGTTGCAAGTGGAAATAACGATCTCGGCGATAAAGGAGAACCTCGACTTACGAGCCGAATAAAGTTCAATGCGGTGGCCGGAACAACGTATAGCATTGCTGTCGATTCCGGAAGCTCCACAACTGGAAACATTATTCTGAACTGGTCGCTGCTCCCTCCTCCAGCAAATGACAACTTTAACAAGGCTGAAGTCTTGCCCAGTGCAGCGACCGGCAGCATCAACGGAACGAATCTAGGCGCCTCAAAAGAAGTGGGAGAAAACAATCACGCTGGCAGTGTCGGAGGCGCGTCTGTTTGGTATCGTTGGTCACCAACGGTTGACGGCGATTATACCTTCAAGACCTCAGGTAGCATCATCAATGGCGGCCCTGAAAATGGAGGAGAGCGTTACGATACGCTGCTTGCCATTTACACGGGATCCTCCGTTAATAATCTCACGCCCATTCCTTGTGGTAACAACACACAGTGTCCCAGCAATGACGATGAAAGTACTGGCGTTCTCACCAGCAGAGTGACTTTCACCGCATCCCATAATGTGACGTATTACATCGCGGTCGATAGTAAGGGCGGTGACAAAAGCAACTTGATTCTCTCATGGACTCCCGCAGCTGATGTGGGACCCGGTGTTCTGAATGGCGATTCAGGCTCCCGCAGCGACTTAATGAATGCTGATTCGTTAACTTATTCCTGGAAGCCGACGAAAACTGGAGTAGCTACGTTTACTTGTAACTCATTTAAAAATGCGGATTTTAGTGACAGTCGCTGTCACCTATCAGTCTCTGGAGCGGGAGGAACCGAAACTCCGGGCACCTGTCAGTTTTCCCCACTAATTTGTCAACCTACAACGCTTCAATTCAATACCATCTCGGGTTCTACTTACGGAATTACGGTCTCCAGGCCAGCTGGCGCGACCGGATCGGCGAATTTTTCATGGAATATCTCGACTCTACCCCCCAATGACAACTTTGCAAATGCGGAGTTGATTTCGGGGTTCGTAGGATTCACTCCTCTAACTACCGTGGGTGCTACGAGTGAACCAGGGGAGCCTCTCAGTCAGTCGGGTTCGGCGGCAAGCGGCGTCTGGTATACCTGGAATCCGCCTGCAGATTTTAATGTCGCACTGTCCGTACAAAGACCGAATCCTCCCTTCCTTCGAATTGATGTGTACACCGGCTCGAGTTTTACCGAGCCGTTAATTCGCGTAGGAGGGGGAATTGAGAACGCCACTTTGAACGTGGCAAAGAACAAGACTTATCATATTCGGGTTGAAGGGGCTCCAGCTACAGGCTCTTTGCGGTGGTCGCCAAATAATCCTCCACCAAACGACAACTTTGCCTTCAGACAGACCCTCGTCGGAGCTTCGGGCAGTGTAAACGCTACAAATTCTCGCGCGACTAAGGAGGCCGGGGAAAGAAATCACGCTGGCAACTCAGGCGGCGCATCAGTGTGGTTCAGCTGGACACCGCAGACCAGCGCAGTCACAACCTTTACCACAGACCGGACAGACTTCGATACTTTGCTGGCGGTCTACGCCGGTTCAGACCTTGGCACGCTTTCTGAAGTTGTAAGCAATGATAATGAGAGCGTTGGCAGTTCCAGCAGTAACGCCACATTTTATGCCATAGCTGGGACAACTTATCAGATCGCGGTTGACGGAGCGTCCTTCTCGACCGGCAATATCATTCTGAGTTGGGGATCTCCTCGTTCAATCAGTGGACGGGTTACTGATATTCGGGGCGTTGGCATCGCCAACATCCAAGTACAATTAAGCGTTGATTCGTCTCTACGGCGTGTGACGGACGCAAGCGGAAGGTATAGTTTTCCGAACTTACTTCAAGGACGAACATATACTGTAACCCCGGCGAGGAATGTCTTCACTTTCGACCAGACGACTCAAACCTACGCTCCACTTACTACCGACGTCCCGGATGCGAATTTTGTTGCTAAAACCCCGACCTACTCGATTGCCGGAAAAATAAAAGTCAATGGCGTCGGGATTGACAACATTCCCGTGACGCTGATCGGAACAAATATTCCGCCCGGCGAAACAGTACTAACCACAGCAGGCGGTAACTATTCCTTTACCGAGCTAACCACGAATGGCGATTACAAAGTAACTCCTTCAAGTCCTATCTATACGTTTAGCGCCGACATACTCCCGGTTAACAATTTCTACGAGTACAAGACGCTAAACGAAGATAAAAAAGGCGCCGACTTTACCGCCACCGCCCTACCTCAAACGTTAACTGTTGCGTCGCAAAATCCCACCAGCGGCGTAGTCATCACGATCACTCCGGTTGACAATGGCTCTTTGGGCGGTGGACCAACACCACTGACTCGTGTTTACAACCCAGGCACGCAAGTGACGTTGACGGCATCGCCAGCGGCAGGTGGCAATAACTTTCAGAAGTGGCTGAAGGATGGAGTCGACTTTTCAACTAATACATCGACCAGTGTGACGATGGACGCCAATCACACAATGACGGCCGTCTACCTCACGCCTACGCGCACGCTGACCGTCGCTTCGTCCAATCCTGCGAGCGGCATCAATATCACAGTGACTCCTTCTGACAAGAACAATCAGGGAAATGGCGTTACGCAGTTTACGCGCACTTACAATATCAATCAGAAAGTCACCCTGACGGCGCCTGCCACAAACGGCAACAACAGTTTCCAAAAGTGGTTGAAAGACGGCGCGGACTTCTCTACGGATCCGTCCACCGACGTGACACTCGACGCCGACCATACGATGACGGCCGTCTATCTGACGACCTCAGCACAGACTCCGGCCGGTCAAAACGTGCCGGTGCAGTTGAATGGCGTCACAGTAACTTTCAGCAACGTCACCACCGCAGGCTCCACCACGATCAAGCCGATCAGTCCCGCCGAGGCCGGACAACTGCCAAACGGCTTCCAGCTAACCGGCGATAGCATCGCGTTCGACATTTCCACCACTGCCGTGGTCCAGCCACCGATTTCAGTTTGTTTCAATGTCCCGTCGGTAACGGACGCCACTGCGTTTGGTCATCTGCGTATCCTGCACAGTGAGAATGGCACTTTAGAAGATCGCACAACGAGTCAGAACTTTGCGACGAAGACGATCTGCGCGACGGTTAGCTCACTCAGTCCATTTGTGCTGGCGAGCGCTACGGTCCAGCAACTCGAGTTGCTGCTGGAAGACTCTGCAACTCCAACAATGCAAGTGACGGCGCTGGACGCATTGCTGATGCTGCGCGATCCGTTCCCGGTGGTGAGTCCGGGCAACCTGCTTCTAGGCGCCGACAAGAACACGCGCGTCGTGGTGCTGGTTAGAAATCTATTGCCGGGCACAACCGCAACGGTGCACCTGGTTGATGCTAATGGGCAGGTTTTTAATTTGCCGGCTATAGATCAGCGGCCGTTGTCCGACTTCGAATTCAGCCAAGTTGTTTTCCGCCTGCCTGATACGTTAGCGGCAGGCCCTTGCGCCATCGAAATCAGAGCCAGTGGTCTGGTGAGCAATCTCGGCACTATTCGCATTAAATAATGTCTTTGCTTTTCAAGGTAAACACGTTCAGAACATTGGGATTGATGCTCCTGGCATTCCTCGTATCGCTGGCTCTGTTTACAACCAAGGGCAAGACGGTGCTCAGACCTTCAGAGCATCCGCCCGAGCTCGTGCTACAGCTAGGACATTCGCTGGGTGTAGCCTGTACGGCGTTTGCGCCGGACGGCACCTGGGTCGCATCGGGAGCAGCCGATAACTCAATCGTCATTTGGCAATTGCCTTCGGGGAGACACTTGCGAACTCTCGCTGGTCACAATGGGCCGATTCGATCCGTTGCAATAAGCGCAAATGGAGAATGGCTGGCGTCGGGCAGTAACGATCGCGCCATAAAAGTTTGGAACGTTGCTACAGGTACGGAGACTTTCACCTTAACCGGACATACTGGTTCGATCAATTCACTCGCCTTTAGTCCCGATGGTGAATGGCTAGTCTCCGGCAGCTCTGACAAATCGATTCGCATCTGGAATCCAGCTACCGGCAAACAGTTGCAGTCTTTGGATAACCAGCCGGACGAAGTGAACGTTCTTACTTTCAGCAAGAGTGGCGATTTCCTAGCATCGTCCGCCGGCAAAGAAATCAGATTGTGGGACGTTAAAAAGTGGAAGGATCCCCGCATACTTCGGCGACACAACGCCACGGTAACCGCTGTTGCGTTTAGCAATGACGGCAACTCGATCGCGTCAGGAAGTGCTGACGGAACTGTGCTGGTTTGGCGTCGTGGCTCCGATCGCGAACAGTTTGCTTTAAGGAGCAACTCATCAAGTGTGAATGCGCTCTCGTTTGGTTTGGAAGGATCTCTGATTTCCCTTCACTCCGATGGTGGCCTCGAATCATGGGACCCGAGTAATGGTCAGAAAAGGTCTGCCTTTGCGGGTGATCGTGATGCCCAGGCAATTGTGTTCGCGTCCTTCAGCAGTGATGCTGCCATGCTTGCGTTTGGACTTGGTGAAAGAAGTCTACGTCTAAGAAGCACGGCGACTGGAAAGGTTGTCAGCAGCCTGGAGAATCACGTCACCGGAATTAACGCGGTGGCGTTTAGCAGCGACGGGCGTTGGTTCGCCGCTGCTGCGAACGATTCGGCCATCAGAATCTGGCAGGTAGCGACCGGGCGAGAATTACCCAGACTATCGTGTGATATGGGTTACTTAAACACGATCGCCTTCAGCCCCGACAACCAATTGCTGGCTGCAGGTAGCAATAGCGGAATGATAAAGGTTTGGGATCTCTCAACCGCTCAAGTGGCTTATAGTCTTCCCCGGCAGGGCGGCGGCGTGAACATAGTGGCTTTTAGTCCTGACGGAAAAACTCTCGCCGCCGGCGGCATCGACAATAAAGTCGAGATCTGGGAACTCGAGAGCAAGCGTGTCCGCTTTTTAACCGGTCACTCGGAAGAGATTACGACTCTGGCATTTATTGAGTCAGGCAAGAAACTGATCTCCGCTGGCAGCGATAAAACCATTCGCCTGTGGAACGTCAACAGTGGCGAGGCAATCTCATCGTTCGACAACCAGGCTGCTGAGGTTAATGCGATCTCGGTGAGTCCTGATGGACAACTGCTCGCGGCAGCTAATGTCGATACGACTGTAAGGCTATGGAAGATCTCCGATCCAGCTCCAATCAAGACCTTCACCGGACATGCCGGGCAAGTCTGGACCGTCGCCTTCAATCCGAGTAGCACCGTGCTCGCTTCGGGAAGTGATGATCACAATGTGATTTTATGGGATCTACAATCAGGAAAAGCTGGATCACATTTAAAAGGAAACTCAGACAGCATTTCCGGTCTCTCTTTCACGAGAGACGGAAGGTTTATCGCTTGCGCTAACGATGATGGAAGCATAACCATTTGGGATTCAGCCTCAGCCGCACTTAAAGTCACCCTCGTTTCGATGCCGAATAGTGACGACTGGCTAGTCGCAACACCGGATGGACTCTTCGATGGATCTCCCGAATCGTGGAACCTGATGCTTTGGCGCTTTGACGATTCAACTTTTAACGTGTTGCCCGTTGAATCCTTTTTCAATGAATATTATTACCCTGGTGTGCTCGCCGAAATCTTCGCTGGCAAAGATCCTAAAGCACCTTCTGACATTGTTCAGAGGGACCGCCGGCAGCCACGCGTCGATTTGAAAGTCCCCAATCAGGACGCCATTACCCGAAACATAGATATTGAAATTGAAGTTACAGGGGTTCCACCGGACGGAAATCATTCTACTGAAGGCGGAGCAAAAGACTTAAGGCTCTTTCGCAATGGTCTACTGGTGAAGAAGTGGGCGGGAGAGTTACTGCAAACTGGTAACACCCGGACGCTGCGCACCACGATCCAAGTTGTCGCGGGAGAGAATCGAATCTCGGCCTACGCCTTCAACCATGACAACATCAAGAGTCTCGACGCGACGTCCATCGTGACTGGACCGGATACTCTCAAGCGCCAGGGCGCCGCTCACATCCTCGTCATTGGCATCGAACAGTACGAGAACCCACGCTACAACCTTAAATATTCTGTCTCGGACGCTACCGAGATGGGCGCGCAGCTCAAGGCCCAACAAGAACGGCTCAGGCGGTATAACCCAATCGTCACTATCCCCTTAACAAATGCGGAGGCCACGAAGAAGAACATCTTACTGGCTCTGGCGCGATTGGCCGGCAGTAATACTGGACCACTGCCAGCAGATGCACCGAAGATCATCTCAACTCTCAATCCGGCTCAACCCGAAGATGCTGTTGTTATCTATTTCTCAGGACACGGTATGGCTTTGAGAAATCGGTTCTATTTGGTTCCTCACGACCTGGGTTACAAAGGAAATCAACTGGTGCACGATGTCGCGGGATTAACAACAATCATCAACCACAGCATATCGGATGAAGAACTTGTGAATGCCCTGCAATCGCTCGAGGCCGACCAACTGCTGGTGGTGATCGATGCCTGCTATTCAGGTCAGGCACTTGAATCAAATGAAAAGCGTCGTGGGCCAATGAACACAAAAGGACTGGCTCAACTTGCCTATGAGAAGGGCATGTACGTACTAACCGCGTCACAAAGTATGGAGGTGGCCTTTGAAGCTGACGCACTTAAACACAGCTACCTGGCATTCGCATTATTGGAAGAGGGATTAAAGAAGCGCGCCGCCGATGAAAACAAGGACGGCAATATATTCCTGAAAGAGTGGTTTGATTACGCTGATCAGCGTGTTCCGGAAATACGGCGGTCGCGCCAGCGGGGACGAAAGGAACTTGTTGAAGTCGAAGCTGACGAACAAAACGTTCAAAGACCAAGAGTCTTTTATACTCGAGAGATGGGTGCAAAGCAGTTTTTGATCGCACAATAGATTATGGCGCACTTCGACGACATCACCGGTGATGCTGAGACACTCCAGCCGGAAGCGGTTCCTACACTGGACGTTGACGAGCTGCTTGGCGAGACATTGGACGGTCGTTATCTGATCGAACAAAAGTTAGGCCGTGGTGGTTTTGGGACGGTCTATCTTGCCTCTGATACGAAGGCGGTTTCACGCAAGGTTGTAGTCAAGGTAATGCGTCTTGAAGAAGCCAGCAACGAATGGAGCAGGAAGAGATTCGAACAAGAGGTTGAGGCTCTTAGTCGCATCGATCATCCCAGTGTCGTTGGACTCTTCGATTGCGGTGAAACAACTTCGGGTAGACCTTACATCGTGATGCAATACATCGACGGCCGGAGCTTGCGATCGTTCCTGTCGCCCGAGGGAATGCCGTTTTTGAGAGTCGCCCGGATCATTCGTCAAATTGGCGACGCACTCACTGCAGCCCATGAAGCCGGAATCCTGCATCGCGATCTCAAGCCGGAAAACATCATGGTAAAGGTCGTCAATGACGATGAGGAACACGTTAAAGTAATAGACTTCGGTGTGGCGAAGGTGAAGAACTCAATAGTTAACCTCAGCACCGGAGAGGGGATAGCGGTCGGCACGATTGCATACATGTCGCCCGAGCAGTTGAGTGATCGGCCTATCACCCCGCAAAGCGATATTTACGCTCTGGGCGTAATCGCGTATGAGATGTTGACCGGCAAAAGGCCTATCAATCCCGAGTCCGCCTTTAATCTTTTTGAAATGCAACGTGCCGGTGTTCGAGTCAAACCAATAGACCTCAGGCCGTCTTTAACGGAAGCTGCGAACGATGTCGTGCTAAAAGCGCTCTCGTTTGAGCCGCAGGATCGTTATGAACGTGCTTGCGAGTTTGGTGACAGGCTGGCGGAGGCTTTGTTTCAAGATAGCGAAGTTACGCAGCTAAGCAGCAAACAACATCAGCTCGCCAGGAATGCGGAGCTGCAGACCGCGCACGTGCTTTTCATGGATATCGTGGGTTACTCAAAGCTGTTGATTGATGAACAAACACGCCAACTGAAACAGCTTCAGGAGATTGTGCTGGCAACGAGCGAAACAAAACGCGCGCATGCTGCGGGAGAATTGATTCGCCTGCCGACGGGCGATGGCATGGCGCTGGTATTCTTCCAGGACCCGGAAGCGCCGCTGCGGTGCGCCATCGAGATCAGTAAAGCTTTAAAAGCGGATTCCGTTCTCGAGCTGCGAATGGGGATCCATAGCGGCCTGATTCATCGAATCGCGGATATCAACACCAACATGAACGTCGCTGGCGGCGGGATCAATGTCGCGCAACGCGTGATGGACTGTGGTGATCGAGGTCACATTTTATTATCGAAGACCGTTGCCGACGATCTGGGCCAGCTTGCGCGTTGGTCCGTTTTCATCAAGGATCTCGGTGAGGTTGAGGTTAAACACGGGCTGCGTCTGCACCTGTTTAACTTCTACGGTGATGATTTCGGAAACCCTGTACATCCAGCGCGATTCCCGAAAGCGCGCCCGCCGCTTTACAAAAAACCATCAGTCTTAATAGCAGCGAGCGTTGTCCTTCTCGGACTGATCGTTGCCGGAGTCTGGCAGGTCGTTAAACTCAAGTCCAGCTCGACGCAAATTACAACGCCGCCTCCCGTAAGTGCCAATCTTCCCATTGGCCCGGAAAGATCACTGACCTACTGGTTGACGGTCCAGAAAAGGTTGGACAAGAAACCCCTGGGAGCTCCTTTCAGGTCTTTCGGCAACGGTTGGAGTTTTCAATTTAACGTGCAGCCAACGCAATCCGGTGCGTTATATCTTTTAACCGTGGGACCCGGCGTTAAGACTCCGGAGGAATACAACATCCTGTTTCCGTTGCCACAGTCAGGGGAGCTAGTTTCGACATTACCAGCCAACCAAACGTTTCAATCCGAGTGGTTCCGGTTTTTGGAAAAGACAGGAGCTGAAAAGCTTTGGATCATCTGGTCCACAAAGCCATTGCCGGAGTTGGATGCGATTTTCGCACAGGCAGCGACGAATGAAGGTGAAATTACAGATGCAGCGCACATTGAGAAGGTTAAAGAATATTTGAACTCGTACGATGCTTCGAAACTGCAAGTCGTATCAGACACAGGGAAAAAAACAACGTGGATAAAGGGTCATGGGGACGTTATTGTTGGGCTTCTTATTTTGTCTCACGAGGCAAATTGAAGCGGAGTGAAGTATGAAAAAAAATCTTCAAAGAATCTCGCCGGCGCTAATCACTCTTCTCTGTCTTAGTCTTCCGTTCGCTGTGATCGGACAGGACGAGGACGATTCCAAATCAATTAAGGCCGAAAGATTCATCCAGGAAAGACCTGAGGCCAAGTCGCGCAGCGTAGCCAGGTACAGAAGGGTTAAGACGGCGAGCGCGGAAACGGCGGTAGTTCGTCCCAAAGGCGTGGCTCTCGGAGATATTGGAGTCACCATCTGGCGCTTTCGCCCTTCACAACCGGCGGACCAAACAAAGGAGTTGGTTGAAGTAGAAGGCCGTCAGACGGAGTGGACGCCGGAACGAGTCGAGGAAGGCACCCGCTTCGCGGTTGGGCAACAGGTAAGGTTGAGTATCGAAGCCTTGTCTCGCAGCGGTTATCTATATGTGATCGATCGCGAAGAGTACAGCGATGGCACATTGGGTGATCCGATTTTAATTTTTCCGAAAAAGAAGAGCGCGGCTGCTAATTACGTCAAGGCTGGCCGCCTGGTCTACATTCCGTCTGCCATGGGTCGATTTATGATCGAGCCCAGTAAGACTTTGAAACCACATGTTGCGGAGCTCTTAACAGTAATCGTTTCGCCGACGCCATTGCTTACAGAAGATCAACTCGGAGAAAAACGGACACTCCTCGACCGCACTCTCGTTGAAGGTTGGCAGAAACGATGGGATGCGACAGCCTCAAAGTTTGAAATGGCTGAGGGGGCGGGCCAGATCATGACTCCTATCGAGCAGGCTGCCGCTCACGAGAATTCAGCATTACTCACACAAAACGATCCGGCCCCGCAAACGGTTTTCCAACTTGCCGTAAAGCCTACTGACCCGCTGTGGATAACCGTACCGCTGAGGTTTGTGAGAACAAACTAATTGACACCAAAGAAAATGACTGCTGACACCCTGAACTAGCCTCTGGTCATTTTAGTTGTGCTAGAGTCAGCAGGACTTGTATACTTCGCGCCGTAAATTGCTCGTCAATTCTTGATCCTGATTTAGTCCCGCTCCATCGCGAGACGAAATAAGCTGCAGCATTAGTTAGTGGCATTACGTCACATCCCTTTCTGGTGGTGGGATTATCGACCTTTATATTCGAGGCGGAGGAAGGTTTACAAAATCCGCATGCTGAGTTCAGCACGGTATATGACCTGATTGGATACTAATCAGATTCTTGACTTGATCAAACGCACCTCGACAGGAGTTAACCGGCTTGTGAGATAGATTGTTGTCAGACCATAACTACCAAGTGTATAGGCATAACCTTTAAGCAAGGATCCTCAACGTGCCCAGAGTACAGTCGTTTTCCTCTTATCTCAAACTAAGTTCCTTGTTTTCTCTGCTTCCTGCCCTTGTGCTTTTCAGCCCCTTACCTTCAGTTCACGCTCAGGACACTGTCACCGGCGCATTTCAAGGCATCGTTACCAATAGTCAAAATGGCATTCCTTTGAAAGGTGCGATGGTCGAGATCATTAATCAACAGACGTTAGTAAGCATCACTGTGAAGACTAATTTTCGCGGTCAATTCTTCCAGGCTTTATTGCTGCCAGGCACCTACATGGTCCGTGTTTCCATAACTGGCTATGTGACAAAAGCGACTCTTCAGGCATTACGAATTACTTACACTGGAGAGGTGGTGCCAATTCCGGTAGCCCTCGATCCAGTCCCTGCTGGTACTACCCAGCCACCACCGGCGACACTAATTCCAGCGCCGGTTGAGGACAACGACATTCGGGGTACCATTATCACCATCGATGGCAGACGCAGTGGGTCATATCTTGAAAACGAAGTAGTCACGCTGCCACTTGGCAGCATCACTATCACGCGCAGCTTCGACGAACTGGCGTTGCTGCTTCCGGGAGTTGCGCCTCCGCCACAAACCTTGGGAAGTGTTGCTGGACCAGGAGTAGGAGCCGGCGTTGGCTCAGCGGGCCAATTCTCGGTCAATGGTCTTCGCTCGCGTGCCAATAACTTCAACGTCGATGGCTCAGATAATAACGATGAGGACATTGGTGTGCGCAGACAGGGTTTCGTTTCGCTTGTTCCGCAACCGATTGAATCGATTCGGGAATATCAGGTAATCACGCTTTTAGCGCCGGCACAGTTTGGACGCAACAGCGGCGGTCAAGTGAACGCTGTATCAAAGTCAGGTGGCAATGAGACCCACGCGACGTTTTACACGGTGTTCAATTCCAGCCAACTAAATGCCCGCAACTTTTTCGATACAACACTTGGGACTGCTACTAGTGCAGTCCGAGCAGCCGGCGGTAAACAAGTTCTACAGGACGGAAATCCGCTCACAGTAATGAATGAGAGCGGCGGAGAAGATTCATCTACCTTCACACTGGGTGGGTTCGTAATGGGCGGGCCATTGTCGCTTTCTGAGCCAGACAAAGATCATAGCGCGTTCTATTTCATCTCCGCCGAAGGACAAATTACAAACGCGAGCAAAGAAGCGAGTTTTGCAGTTCCTTCTATAGAAGAGCGCGGCATATTCAAGAGTGGCGCCGCGGGACTATCAATTGATCCGTTCAGTGGAGCGCCAATCGAAGCCTTCCCGACCACGGTTAGCGGAGATGCAGTCTTCAGCCTTTTTCCCTTTCCCAACAACCCTAACGGTATTTATGGCACCAACACTCTGACCCATTCATTGCCAGCTAGTAGCGAAGGGAAAAACGTTTCAGGGAAGGTGCAAGGTAATTTCCTTGTCAACAAACACCCTCAATCGATTACTTCGCGTTACAATTTTACCGAAGATTGGCGTGATATTTCGGTTGTTGGCGGGGCTATCTTCTCGACCATTCGTTCCCGCGTTCGAACTCAAAACCTTTCTAATTTCTTTAATAGCGAAATTGCCGGCCCCCGCGGCTCGATTTTATTCAATCAGGTGCGCGCGTCTTACGGGCGAACTCGCTTGGTGTTTGAAGAGACCGCACTCCCACAGTTTCTGCGCCCGAGCGGGTTATTAAATGGACCGGATGCGAATGACTCAAAGTTTCTTTTGAATGCACCTTTATTCATAAACGCCACCACGCCCTCATCTAGTGCGGTTCAGTACCAGAGTTTCTTAAGTTTTAATACAGAAGACGTTCTTGGTCCCGTTGGTCAGGTGGCGATTGCCGGTTTTAGTCCACTGGGAGTAGACGTTTTCAATTTTCCACAACAACGCATCAACAACACGTATCAACTTGCCGACAATTTCGCTTTTCGGACCGGCAATCATAACTTCACATTTGGTGGAGACTTTCGACGGACAGAACTCCACAGCGATTTGCAGCGTAACGCGCGCTCAATGTTGATCTTTAATGGCACTCCCGGCGCTCAAAGATTAGCAAACGGCACAACTCAGTTAACTGGCTTCCTGCAGCCCATAGATCTTGCTGCCGCTTCGGCGCCGAGCGGCGTCATTCAAGTCATTCAAAACACTTCGGCATCATCCATTGATCTTCGCTACTATCAACACAATTACTTTGCCCAGGACGATTGGAAGATACGTCCAAATGTGGCAATCGCGTTTGGCCTTCGTTACGAATACAACACGCCTGTAAAAGAGACTCAGGGACGCATCGAAAACACCTTCAGCGAGCCCTCGCTCGCTCTGGTGCCGGGACTGGGAAAATTTCTTGACGGGCGCATGACCATCTACGATCCGGATCGCAATAACTTCGCTCCCCGACTCGGTATTGCTTATTCGACTCATGTCCTTGGCGCTAACAGGATATCCGTTTTTCGCGGGGGCTATGGAATATTTTACGATCAAGTAATCGGCGCAGTCGTTAGTCAGTCTCGTAACGTATTTCCGAGTTTTTTGACTTTGAATCTTGCGGGCGGTATTCCTAACCAGAATAGCGTCGGCTTCAACATTACCAATCCAACACGTCCTTTCTTTCCCTGCACGGATGCGTCAGGTACGAATTTTGTGCCAATCGTTGAACAGGGAACCCTGAACAAACTTAACAGTGCGATGTCGCTCTCATGTCTTGTTGCTCTCAGTTCCTCATTTCCGGGAGGATTCGGCTTCACCCTGCCGGAGCGCAAACTGCATATGCCACTCGCGCAACACTACTCCGTCATGCTGGAACAGGAACTCGGTAAGAGCCATGTGGTCTCAGTTGCATACGTGGGCACCAGAGGATTGGATCTGCTTCGACTGACTACACCGAATCTTGGCCCAAACGCGTTTCTGATTCCCACAAGAGTCAATGTATTCAGTTTTCAGCCCAACGTCACGGGTTTTGCGCTCGGCCCAGGCCAAAGACCATCAGCAGTGGGCGCGGTCGGTGGTCGACCGATCGGCGGAGCCGGCTCGGTCGCCGTTTACGAATCGTCTGGAACTTCTAGCTTTAACTCTTTTCAGGTGCAATTGCGAGGAAGGTTTCGTCGTTCGACACAGCATCAGATCTCTTACACGATGTCGAAAGTCACAGACGATGTGTCGGACATTTTCGATCTTGCCGGCGCATCAGCATTGCCGCAGAACAGCATTACCTTCGAGGGCGAGCGCAGCCCGGCTAGTTTCGATGTTCGCCAACGCCTCTCTTATAGCTTCGTGATCGCGCTACCTTCATTTAAGAACCGATTTCACGTATTGGACCAGTTGTTACATGGCATTGAATTAGCCGGCATAGGTAGCTTGAGTACTGGACAGCCTTTTACCGTTAATAGCATTTTCGATGTCAATCTCGATGGCAATCTAACCGATCGACTAGACAATACATCCGGGTTGGTCATAACAGGGGATCGTCAACAGCCACTGCTTCTGAATACGAGGGATCCAACGACAATGCTCGCTCCCATCGGACAGGATGGACGTATCGCACGGAACACATTCCGTGCCGGAAATATGATTGATGTTTCAGTGTCCGTGAGCAAAGCGTATATTTTTTCTGCAAGTAGGAGGCTCATATTGCGAGCCGACGTTTTCAACCTCATCAACCGTGCCAATTTTGGAGTGCCTGTACGTTGGTTGGAAGCCCGTGGATTCGGCCAGGCGACGGAAACAATTACGCCTGGCCGTCGGGTTCAGCTTCAATTGAAGTTTTCGCTTTGAAGTTTTGCGCGATAGAACCTCTTTGTATTCGTTTCTCTCGTTTTACTAGAGAATGGAGAAACTGCAATGCCCCGACATAGATTCATGCCGCTTGCTCTCATCGCTCTCGTGGCTGTCAGCTCACTTTCATTCCTAGTCTACGCGTTCATAAAAACGCGAATGCCTCACGCATCGCCGGCGAACAGTGCACTGCCGAAGCTTGCGTCACTGAGTCAGACCTCCGGTATACGCACGGCCCGCAACAACTTGACAGTAAATTTAAGCGATGGCCATGAGGTGATGAGCGCCTTCGATGGCCCGCCAGAGCTAAGAGCAGCACTCGAACATAATCAGGCACACCCGTTGAGTCTGGCTGCAGCAGACTTCGACGAGGATGGGGTTCCAGATCTGATTACGGGTTACGAGATTCAAGACCAGGGTGCATTCAGCTTCATGCGCGGCAACGTTGATTCGATTTACCCTAACGAGCCTGCAGCGAAGCAACGGCTGGCCAGCGGCAGGTTTACGCAGGCACCTTTTCTTTCGCCTGCGTTGTTGTTCGACTCCCCTGCCCCGGTTGACTTTGTCGGCGCTGGAGACTTCGATGGCGATAGTCATTGGGACGTAGTAATAGCATCGCACTCCAGGAATTCCCTCTTTCTCTTTTCCGGCAACGGCAAAGGGAGCTTTGCACCGGCCAAGGAAACCAAGTTACCGGGAATGGCCACTGCCTTTGTTGTTGGAGAGATCAACCGCAGTGACGGACTCGCCGACATAGTGGTGGGCATCAATGGACCAGATGGTCCTGCTGTGCTTGTATTCGAGGGTCCAGAGGGAGCACTGCGCGCATCCCCCGAAAAAATCCGCTTAGCTCATTCGGCCAGTGCCCTGGCGCTTGCACCACTCACTGATTCATACGAGATCGATCTTGCCATCGCAGCGGGTAACGAACTTCAGCTTGTGCGGGGCCGCGACCGAAAACTCTCGTTAGATCAGCAGCAGCAAGCCGATGTACTTCCGTTAGAGACGCGGAGTCGCTTGTTTTCAAAAACGATCAAAGCGATGTCGGCGGGAGATTTTTCTGGCAGCGGTAACTCTGATCTTGCCGTCCTGTTTAATGACGGGGAACTTCAACTACTGATCAATCCCGGTACAGTTACCGAAAGCAAATCATCACGGACAACGCACCACATAACCAGATGGAAGAGTCTGCCAAGTATTAAACATTGGCCCGGCGCGACTTCATTGACACGCGTTCATGTCTCAGATCAACCAGGTGATGATCTTGCAATTTTTGATGGGCAAAAGAAAGAACTGGAAATTTGGAATATTGCAGAGAACGATAATACATCTGGGATACAGCCGTCCGAGGATATGCGTGCTAAGACCTTGCCGCAGGAACAGACGGGCACTCCGTTAGCTGTATTGCCTATGCGATTGAATGCGGATGGGTTGAGTGATTTAGCGGTAGTCCATAACGATAAGAACATCGTGACGGTCTTGTTGTCTCAATCAAATAATTCACACGTCGGGTTGACTCCTTCCTCCTCTTCAATTTTGTCTGCTTCGAGTGTTGGACCGTGGACGAGCACGGGTAATCTCAGTACCGCTCGCAATCGTCACTCGGCGACGGTGCTCTCCAATGGGAAGGTCTTAATCGCCGGCGGCAGGAATGATGGAGGGCTTGTTGCCACCGCCGAATTATATGATCCAGCGACGGGAATTTGGAGCAACGCCTCGAGTCTCGCAACGCCACGCGAGAGTTCAACAGCAACGCGATTATTGAATGGGAAGGTTCTCGTCGTGGGAGGGAGTGACAATAATACGCGGATAGCGGCGGCAGAATTGTATGACCCCTCAACGAACTCATGGAGTAGCGCCGGCAGCCTTATGATCGGACGGGTTAATCAGACAGCAACTCTGCTCACGGGTGGCAAAGTGCTGATCGCCGGAGGTTATGACAATAGCTTTGTACCTACCATCGGTGCCGAACTATATGACCCGTCGACAAATAGCTGGAGTGCAGCGGGTAACCTTGTGAAGGGACGAGGAGATAGCGTCGCGATCCTGTTGCAGACCGGAAAAGTCTTGCTGTCCGGCGGGTTCAACAATGGGCCTCTCGCCAGCTCTGAAATATATGATCCATCGACTAATACGTGGACCAGCGCTGGAGGTCTAAATGTAGCTCGCGACCAACATACCGGAGTGTTGCTGCCGAGTGGAAAAGTGCTAGTGGCCGGAGGGAATGGTACTGATGCAGATCTCGCGAGTGCAGAGATCTACGACCCTTCAATGAATTCATGGAGTATTGCGGCGGATCTTTCGATAGGACGGCAACTCCACTCAATGACTTTACTGGGCAACGGGAAGGTGCTTATCGCCGGAGGGGCTGGCACCGTCGCCTACCTAGCGAGCACCGAAACATATGATCCACTTACAAATAGTTGGAGCCCGGGTGGCAATATGGCAACCTCACGTGGCTATCACGCCGCAGCGTTGTTAGAGAATGGAAAAGTCTTGGTTTGCGGCGGCTATAACTCCAGCTACTTAGCAAGCGCCGAGCTATTCGATCCGGACATTCCTGCGCCAACCCCAACGCCTACACCTACCCCGACACCAACGCCAACTCCAACTCCTATACCGCAGCCAAAGACATTCGTTGTTAACTCAGCGGCCGATACAGATGACAGCGTTTGCAACGTCGCGAATTGTACGTTGCGGGAGGCGATTAATGCCTCGAACGCGAATCCGGGTGCGGACACGATTACTTTTAGTATTGGAACCGGCGCACAAACTATCAGCCCGATTTCTCCATTGCCCTCGATTAGTGAAACCGCAACTCTGGATGCTACAACTCAGCCAGGCTACATTGGCAATCCAATCATCGAATTGAGCGGTGCATTAGCGGGACCTTCTAGCGGACTCTCGATTCGGGCACCACGCTGTGTTGTTAGAGGATTTGTGATCAATCGTTTCTCGGATGGCGCTGGAATTCGCATCATGGCGGCCGATATTGCAATCATTGAAGGAAATTACATCGGCATCGACACTAACGGAAGCACTGCGCGGCCAAACAGTATTGGTGTGACGATGGAAGGACCAAGCAAAAGCAACATAGTGGGAGGGACCGTTAGCGCCGCGAGGAATGTAATCTCTGGAAATGAGACTGGCATTAGAATGATCGACGGTTCAGCCGGAATCGATCTGAACGTGATAGCGGGTAATTATATCGGCACTGATGCAACCGGCAGCGTTGCACTAGCCAATGGAAGCGGAGTGGTAATATTAAATTCGATAACGCAGACGACGATCGGAGGCTCGGCGTTCGGAAGCCGAAATGTCATTTCGGGCAACCAGGGCAGCAACATCGTTCTGCACGCCCTTTTCCTACGAATTACGGGAGTACTGATACAAGGAAATTTTATAGGTACTAACGCCACTGGAGGCGCACCTTTGGGCGGCAGGGAAGGCGTCTTTATTGACGGTTCCCAAACAATCCAAACAATGACTGCAACTACTATTGGAGGAACCACTGAAGCCGCACGCAATATCATTTCGGGGAACGGTACCGGGATTTCACTATTTTTTGAAGAAGCAAGGTTTACGCAAATCCAGGGTAACTACATAGGTACGGATGTTAGCGGCTCTCGCGCTTTGGGTAATGGATTAGGAATTGCCCTTGGGTCTGGTCCGACTAACAATACAATCGGTGGCTCAATTAGCGGGGCAAGAAATGTCATTTCTGGCAACACCGGACCGGGTATAAGTATAGGTGCGCAATTTGGTACTGATAATGTCGCACAAGGAAATTTTATCGGCACTGACTTTACCGGTACTAACAAACTGGGTAATGGGGGAAGCGGCATCGGTGTCTCAATCCGAACTGTGGGTCCTTCGAACATAAGAATTCAAGACAATGTCATTTCTAACAATGGCGACTCCGGTGTGAGTATTGCGATTGATTGTTTCCTTCCCTGTGATCGACCGTCAGGAAGCTTCATTTCCAACAACTACATAGGCACCGATGTTACCGGTCAGATAGATATGGGCAATGGTCTCGACGGAGTTAGTTTCTTGGCCCGAGCCTCATCAAACACTCTTATCGGTAATACCATCGCCTTTAACCATCGAGATGGAGTCCAGCTATTAGCCAGATCCTCGTCGAACATTGTTACGGGGAATACCATCGGCTTCAACCACGGAAATGGCGTCAACATACCCGGTATAGGTCCAGATGCAGCGGTTAACAACCTGATCAACTCTTCCATATTTGCCAACGGAGAGTTAGGAATAAATCTTGGTGATCCTGGTATCACGCCAAATGACTTTCAAGACCCGGATATCGGTGGTAATACTCTCCAGAACTTTCCGGTGTTGACTTCGATTAGCGTAGTTCCTGCTGAATCGAACGCAAGCGTTATTTCCAAAAGAGATGACAACTTCGTCACGGCATCTTCGACAATAACCGTCAATGGAATTTTGAACAGCACACCTAATTCCACGTTCATTATTCAGTGGACATTCACCTCCGAAACGCAATGTGTAAACAACCAGCCGCAAACTGCGCCATTGTTGTTTGGAAAAGTGCCGAACGTGTTGACAAACACAGATGGTGATGCGTCCTATAGCTTTGACTTTGATTTTCCTCCTGGAATCAATGCCGGCCTTATCTATGCAACCGCCACCAATTCCACCAACAATACCTCGGAATTTTCCAGTTGTTTTCCAATTCGCGCCGCTGTTCCTATAACGATCGGGACGAATCCCGCTGGCAGGAGTTTCTCGGTTGATGGTGGTTCAATTGTAAGTTCGACTCAGCTATTAAACTGGATTCCAGAATCAACGCATACCATTGCAACCACCTCTATACAGGCAGGAACCACGGGCCAACAATTCGTCTTTAACAACTGGAGTGACAGCGGAGCTTTATCACACACAGTGACTGCGCCTAACAGTAGCACAACCTACACCGCTAATTTCACAACTCAATACATGCTAACCATGAATGCAGGTACCGGAGGATCCACGTCGCCACCGAACGGCTTTTTCAATAGTGGTCAGGTTGTCCAGATTAGCGCTATACCGAACAACGGCTTCAGCTTTACTGGTTGGACCGGATCCGGCAGCGGCTCCTTCTCAGGAAGCGCAAATCCGACTTCAGTAACAATGAATGGCCCGATTAGCCAGACAGCAGCATTCTCGCAGACTGTGGTCCAAACACCGGTAGGACAGAACGTGGTTGTGACGTTAAGTGGCGTCACGGTAAATTTTGCTGGAGTCACTGGCGCGGGAGCAACTTCAATCAATCCAATTACGGCCAACGCGGCGGGAGAGTTGCCCAATAATTATCAATTGAGTGTCAATAGTCGAGCTTTCGACATCTCGACTACTGCGGCTGTGCAGTCACCAATAACTGTCTGCTTCAACGTTCAATCCGTAACTGAGGCGAATATATTTGGTCAACATCGAATTCTTCATAAGGAAAATGGCAGTCTAATGGAACGCACTGCCAGCCAAGACTTCGCCACAAAAATGATCTGCGCCAGTACAAATTCACTGAGTTCGTTTGTCCTAGCGAGTACACCCGTGCCGTTGTGGCAACTGCTGCTGGAAAAATCAGATGCTCCATATCATGTGACAGCATTGGACTCCATACTGATGGTCAGAGATCCATTTCAGGTAATCAATCCGATGAACTTGTTTAATCCTGACTCGGATCGAAATACACGATTGCTGATCTTTGTCAGGAATTTACAATTAGCTGTGAACGAGACACCCGACGCCGTCACTGTAAATCTCGTTGGCAATGATAATCAGAGTTACGAAATTGCTGCAGAGAACGTGAGAGTCGAGCCGGACCTCGATCTTTCTCAGGTGAGGTTTCGTTTGCCCGATAGCATTGCGCCCGGCGCTTGTGCTATTCAAATCAGAGCACGCGGTCAAGTCAGCAACAGCGGCTTCATCCAGATTAGACGGTGAGGTACTCAAATCGAATCAAATGAAAACCACACTGGTCCTGGATATTGTGGGGAAAATTGTGTCGGTTTTGAATCGAAACAGGTGGTTTCACACGTACGGAGGTGCACTCCTAACAGGCTGCGATCCGCAATAAATGATAGTAAAAGGTAGCCAAATCGTAATTGGCGCACTGTGTCTCGGGCGGATTCATAACCCCAACGTCGGCGGTTCGATCCCGCCCCCGGCTACCAATGTTTTCAATGACTCACGGTGAGACAAGCGCTCGACGGTTTTCGTTTGTCAGGCTGGTGTCACGTGAAATTTAGTTCGCTGCATTTTCACGTGTGGCTCTGGTCGGTCCGACTGCCATTACTTTTGCCGCTCTCCGCTTGCATCTTCCGTCGCATGCGTGAGCGCATCGCCATCCGAATGTCAGACCATCCAAAGATAGCTGACAGCGTGAACCGAGCCGCGTTGCCAAGGGTGGGCCGAATGCGCCCATCGATATCCGCATTCCGCGTCGGGTTCGAGCACTGCGGCTACAAGGTCGCATCGAGGTGAATGCCGTTCCGAATGATAAAGGAGTGAATCGCTTTAATTATCGAATCAACTTCGTCATCGCTGAAGTGTTCATTGGAGGCGGCAAGCGCCCTTGTGATTATTTTATCCCAAGCGAATATTCTTAATGCCGTCTCTTCAGAGACAAGATGCTTTTGAAGAAGAGAAGAATTGATGAGGTGAAGGGGCATGAGTGTTTCTCCTTCTCTATCCGGCAGGCCATGTTTTTGGCAGACAGCTCGCACCCAATCTTCAAGCGCAGCGCCCGCCAGCAGTATCGCGGCCCATCTTTGACCTTTGCTCTGAAGAAGACTCGCCGCGTCAATTAATTCGAGTCCGACTTCAGCGAGCACTTCCGCCTTCACGCCTCTTAAACGGTCTTCCTGATAGAGCAACGGCAAAGTCCGCAGCGCGTTGGGCAGAAAGTTCTGTTCAAAGCCCGCAGGCCACCAGAAATTCACGGAGATGGAAATTTGCAGCGAACGGACGTGGTGCCACCAGTAAGCCGGCAGGTATAAAAGCTCACCCGCCTCGATCACACCCGTAAGCGCATGAGCCTGGCGGAACCCGGGATACTCTCCAAAATCCGGCTGCTCAAGATCAATAAAACTGACATGGCCCGCCGACGCCTCAACGGGATAAGGATACAAGAGGTCTGTCTGCATAGGGTCAAACAGCGTCAAACGTTTACGCCCATAGACCTGCGCGAAGAAGTTATTTGTATGGTCGTAGTGAAGCGGTGTGACGTTCTCGGCGGATCCAAACCACAGATTGATGGCAGGGCTCTGATAGTCAATCCATGCGGGTGTCTTGATGTCCTTTAGAAGCTCCGGGAATTCATCCGGGATTGACCTTTGCATCAAATAATAGTGTTCATGTCCCTGCCCACCCTGGCAGATGGCAGAAACAGCCTTCCCGAAATCCATTTGAGAGTAGCGATATCTGGCCGCTTCTTCGCCGGCGATCTTGTTCGGGTCATAGTTGAACTGAGCCTTGCTCGAGACGGCGATGGTGACCTGTTTCGTCTTCAGCGCAGAAGAGAGATAATCCGGCGACCACTTGCCTATTGCGTCCCAATCGGAGAGGGCGTCGATGATAATCGCGGGAATGTTCTGGTCCAAGTACTCTTTCTCAAATACTTCACTGCTCACCCTGTCGATCAATTGAGCTTCAGTGCCTTCCATCTAGCCGGCTCCTTTTCAACTCTAATCCCAAAGGGTAATCAGGTTCTCGACGAACTCATGAGCCAGCAGTTCGATTGTCGCGCGACGATGAAGATTCTCGCTGTAAATCCAATTTACAAACAACTGACCTCCGACCACACTTCCTACAACATCCAGCAAATGTGAACGCAAGCCGCGCTCGCTGCGAAAAGGTCCGGGCGATTCTCCGGCTATGGCGAAAAGTGATGCCGAGTTCAACGCCTGGTCGAACTGGCCCAGGTAAGTGAAGCATATTTCAGCCCGCGGCGCGGCCTCTAATGTTGAACTAATCTCCCCGTGGCAACTCATGTAGCGTAACAAACCGTAGCCGATCCCCCGATTCGGGATGCCCCTCAATTTGATCTTGACGTTCCGTAAAAACGTCTCCATATCGCTACCCCGCTCACACTCCAACAGCACAGGGAAGAGTGCGCTGAACCAGCCTACAGTACGCGAGAGGTCTACACCTTCGACGACATCCTCGCGGCCATGACCATCCACGTCCAGGACCAGTCTGTTTTCCCCCGTCCACCTCAAACATGCCCGCGCCAGCGCGGCCAGCAATACCTCATTGACCAGTGCGCCGTGCGCGGCTGACACGTCTTGCAGTAAAGCTCGCGTCTCCTCTTTGCTCAAGGAAACCGAGACTGTGCGCGCAGACGCGACCGTGTTATCACCGGCGCAGTGATCCACCGGCAGCGTATGCGACGGCTGCCATGCCTGGGCCAGCCAGTAACCCGCCTCGCTCGCAAGGTCCTCCGTCGCGGCATACAGGGCCAGCTTGTACGCCCATTCTTTGAACGAAGTCGTTTTCGGCGGCAGCCTGACCTCTTCCCCGTTGCTCAACTGCCCGTAAGCCGTCGTCAAATCTTCCAACAGAATTCTCCAGGACACCCAATCAACGACCAGATGATGAATCAACCATAACAGTCGATTGGCCCGGCCGGGGCCCAACTCAAACAACGCCATTCTGACGAGCGGACCTTTCGACAAATCCAAGCTCCTCTGTAGCTCACTAGCCGTTGCCTCTATCGCTTTCGCCTGTGTTTCCTCCGTTGATCCAGAGAAGTCAAGGCTCGTCAGGACGCACTCTTCCTCCCGCACACTACTGAACTGACGCCACCTCTCTTCAACGTACTTAAAACGCAGACGCAACGCATCGTGATGATCGAGTAGATGGGCCATAGCCGTCGCCAACAGTTTTGCGTTGAGCGGTTGTTGAGCTTCGAGCATAACGGCCAGATTGAAGTGATGCCTGTCGAAGGGATGTTGTTCAAAGAACCACTGCTGGATTGGTGTCAGCGGGACCGCTCCGGTGACCAGACCTTGTTCCGCACTGACGGGCTGATTCGAGATCGCCACATTCGCCAGCTCGGCAATCGTCTGATACTGAAAAAGCTGGCTCGTTGTGAAATGCAGGCCGGCACGATGAGCTTGCGTGATGAGTTGCAGACTGAGGATAGAATCACCGCCGAGGGCGAAAAAATTTTCCTCGATGCTCACGTTCTCGACGTTGAGGACCTCGGCCCAGATTCTCGACAGGACCTTTTCCACTGCGGTGCGGGGAGCCACGTACCCGCCGCCCTCTGTGTTAACAGGTTCGGGCGGGGGAAGCTGGTCCTGGTCTACCTTGCCATGAGCGTTCAGAGGAAGCGCCTCCAGCAACACAAACGCGGAAGGAACCATATGACCCGGCAGTCTGTTCGACAGAAAGCTGCGCAACTCTGTTGCCTGACAAACTGATTCCGGCTTTGGAACCACGTATGCGATCAACCGTCTACGTCCCGGTGTATCCTCACGTATCGCTATGAACATATCCTGCACGGTGGGATGCTGTCTCAGTGCAGACTCAACCTCTCCGAGCTCTATGCGAAATCCCCTGATCTTGATCTGACGATCAAGCCGACCGAGAAATTCTATTTGGCCGTCGGGGAGGTAACGAGCCAGATCGCTCGTCCGGTACAAGCGTGCGCCCGGGTGGTCAGTGAAAGGATGCGGGATGAATTTATCAGCAGTCAGGTCAGGGCGACCCAAATAGCCTCGAGCGATTCCCTCTCCACCGATGAATAACTCGGCGGGCACACCGACAGGCGCCGGTTGCATACTTTGGTCTAATAGGTAAATTTGCGCGCCGGGAATAGGACGGCCTATCGGAGGCTGCCGGGAGCCTGCGGAGCATTCCGCAACTGAGGCCCAGACGGTCGCTTCCGTCGGCCCATAAGCGTTGAAGAAGCGGCGACCGCCGCCAGTCCATTGCGCAACCAGAGCAGCAGGACAAGCTTCCCCCGCAACGATGATGGTCCGCAACGTTGCCAATTGTTCCGACGGCAAGACCGCCAGGACCGACGGCGGCAGCGTCGCGGTCGTGATTGCCCGATCCCGCAACAGTTGAACCAACCCAAGGCCTAAGAGGGCCTCACGCTCCGACACGTAGAGCGTCGCGCCTGCGCAGAGAGCTAAAGTGATCTCGAAGATCGAGGCATCAAAGCCGAGCGACGCAAACTGAAGAATGCGATCTTCGGAAGGAATATGAAACGTCTCAAGTTGGGCGGCCACTAAGTTTCTCAGGCCACCGTGGCTGACCATCACGCCTTTGGGTTGTCCCGTAGTCCCTGAAGTGTAGATCACGTAAGCCAGGTTATCGTCGTCCGCCACACGGTCAGGGTTTTCCTCGCTCTCCTGCTTGATAACTTCGTGGCATTGGTCCAAACAGATGATCGTCGCGCCGATTTCCGGCAGCAGCCCAGTAAGGCGCGATTCCGTTAACACCACTTTCGCATTCGCGTCCTTGAGCATGAAGGCAAGACGTTCTCGAGGATAAGAGGGGTCTAACGGGAGATATGCGCCGCCCGCCTTGAGGACAGCTATTAAGGCCACCACCATCTCCGCCGATCTCTCCAGCAGGATAGCGACGAGCGTATCCGGTCTGACGCCCGACTCGCGCAAGTAGTGGGCCAATTGATTCGCCCGGCGGTTCAGATCATCGTAGCTCATCCCTTCCCTGGCAAACTCCAACGCTCTGGCCTGAGACGTTTGCGCTACTTGCTTCTCGAATAGTTGTTGGAAGCAGTGAGCTTCTGAGTCTTGTGTTCCAGTCTCGCTCCACTCACTGAGCAATTGGTATCTCTCGGCTTCAGTCAACAGCGGCAATTGCGATATGCGCTCTGACGGATTCGACGCGATGCTTCCGAGTAAGGTCTGGAAGTGTGCCGCGATACGTCTGATCGTCGCCTGCTCAAAGAGATCCGTGCTGTATTCAAAAGAGCCTCCGAGACTTTCTCCGGAGTCGAACATCTCCAGCGTCAGATCGAATTTCGCCGTGACGCTCTCAATATCTAGTTTGGACCAGGTCAGTCCTACATCCGGCGCACACTCCTGCCGCTCAGGACTGAGGGCCAGACCGAACATTACCTGGACCAAGGGAGCATGGCTGAGATTGCGCTCCGGCTGAATCTCTTCCACCACCTTTTCAAAGGGCAGGTCCTGATGCGCGTAAGCGTCCAGGGTCGTCTCTCTGACTTGTCTGAGCAACTCCCGAAACGTCATGCTGTCCGTTAGCTTGCTGCGCAGGGCGAGCGTATTGACGAAACATCCGATCACGCCCTCAAGCTCTTTTCGGTTACGCCCGGCGATTGTCGTGCCGACGATTAGCTCGTGTTGCCTCGTGTAGCGATACAACAAAACCTTAAACGCTGACAGCAACACCATGAAGAGCGTGACACCCTCCTGCCGGCACAATTGCCTGATCCTTCGTGAGACTTCGGCTTGCAATTCAAACGATTCCGTCCGCCCCGCAAGAGTCTGTACGGCAGGGCGCGGGCGCGATACGGGGAGTTCCAGCACGCGCGGCGCTCCGTCGAGTTGTTGCCTCCAGTAAGAAAGCTCCGCCGCTAATTTCTCTCCGCGCAGCCATTCGTGCTGCCAGGCGGCATAATCACCATACTGAATCACCAGTTCATCAAGTGGGGATGGTTGTTGGTTGGCGTATGCCTTGTAGAGCGTCGTAAGTTCACGTTCAAAAACATCTGCGGACCAGCCATCGCTTATGATGTGGTGCATTGTCACGAGTGCGATGTGTTCATCGCTGCTGAGGCGCAACAGATTGACACGCAGCAGTGGACCCTGTGATAGATCGAACGGTCTTCGCGCTTCCTCATAGACTCTGTGTCGCGCTTTCTCATCGCGCTCGCCGGCGGGTATACCGCTGAAGTCCTCCACCAGCAGTGAGCACCGCGAGGGCGGAGCGATCTTTTGACTGACACTTCCGTTCACGACGTCGAACGTGGTCCGGAGCGATTCGTGTCGTCGGATGATTTCATTCAAAGCCAGTTCTAACGCCGGCACCTCAAGGCAGCCTTTCAAGCGCAGAGCGGAGGGAATGTTGTAGGTGCAGTCGGCGGGATGCAATTGGCTGATGAACCAGAGGCGGTGTTGCGCAAAGGAAAGCGGAGCAGAATCTTGTCGCGCGCGGCGAGGGATGGTTTGCGCTTCGGTGTCGGTAGCCTGGTCTTGTAAAAATTGTTCAAGCAGGAGCCGCTTGGTCTTCGAGAGGCCAGACTTTCGTGTAGCAATATCTTCGATAGACATCAATTCTCTCCCGCTGCGGCTTGTCCTACGGTGTTGAGTCTTCGCTTAGCCTCCTGCTCTGTGAGTCTTTCGACATTCTGCAAAAGGGTTTCTTCAATCAACACTGCGAATTCGGCGACGGTGGGATTTTCAAACAGCCTGCGCACCGGTAATTCAACTTTGAGCCGTTGAAACACACGCGAGATGAACTGCGTGGCAAGCAGTGAGTCCCCTCCCAACTCAAAGAAATCATCATTGATTCCGACGCGGTCCAGTTTCAGTAATTCGGTCCAGATACGAACGAGCCTTTCCTCTAAAGGATTACGCGGCGGCGCATATGTCTGCTTGAGCGTTGGTCTAACACTCTCCGGTACGGGCAACGCCGCGCGGTCTACTTTTCCGCTCGCAGTCAGCGGCAATTTTTCCAATCTGACAAACGCCGCAGGCAGCATATGGCTCGGCAGTTTGGCGGCGAGAAAACTGCGCAGCTCGCTGGTTGTGAGCGCAACTCCGGCACCCATCACGACGTAAGCCACCAGGCGTTTCTCGCCGGGCGCATCCTCCACCACCACGACCACCGCTTGATTGACGCCTTCATGCTGAGCGAGTACGGCCTCTATCTCGCCCAACTCAATGCGGAAGCCTCTCACCTTGACCTGATCGTCCGAGCGACCGACAAACTCTATTTGGCCGCCGGGCAGGTGGCGTGCCAAGTCGCCCGTCCGGTACAGACGCGCTCCCGCCGTGTGACTAAACGGATGGGGCACAAACTTGTCGGCGGTCAACTTCGGCCGGTCTAAATAACCTCGCGCCAGTGCGTCACCGCCGAGATAGAGTTGACCGGCGACTCCTGATGGAAGCGGCTGCATTCTGTCGTCCAGAACATACATTTCGGTGTTGGCGATGGGCCGTCCGATGGGCGGTAGTTCCATCCACTCGCGGCGGTCTTCGTGCAACATGAACGCGCTCGCCACATGGCTTTCGCTTGGTCCATACTGATTATCCAAAGTGCATTGGGGAAGTCTCTCGAACATCCGGCGAATGTGCGCTGTAATCTTCAACTGCTCGCCCGCCGTTATGACCTGACGCAAACTCTGCGGTGCGGTTTCCTCCGCTTCAGCCGCTTCGGCGAGATGTTGCAGCGCGACGAAGGGGAGAAACAATCTTTCGATCTGTGTACGTGAGAGGTAATGCGTCAACGCCACCGGGTCGCGCCGAATCTCCTCTGTGATGAGCACCAGCGTCCCGCCAGCGCACCACGTCGAGAAGATTTCCTGAAACGAAGCGTCGAAACTCAGCGGAGCGAATTGCAGCGTGCGCAAAGGAGTGACGGCTGAGCGCTTGAGCTGCCAGCAGATGAGATTGACGAGCGGGCGATGTGGCATTGCCACCGCCTTCGGCTGTCCTGTCGAACCGGAAGTGTAAATGACATAGGCGAGATTGCTCGGCGTTGTGTGGTTTGCCGGATTGAGTTGGCCCGCGCCGGCGATCTTCTCCCATTCCGTATCAAGGCAGATGACCCGCGCCTCTGTCACAGGAAGACTCTCACGGAGTTTGCTTTCCGTGAGCAGAACGCGCGCGCCTGAGTCTCGAATCATAAATTCCAGCCGCTCCCGCGGGTACTCAGAAGCGAGTGGCACGTAAGCGCCGCCGGCTTTGAGGATACCCAGCAGTCCGACCAGCATCTCCGGAGACCGCTCCAGATAAAGCCCGACCAGCACTTCTGGGCCGACTCCTAACTTTTGCAGGTTACAGGCCAGCCGGTTTGCTCGCTGGTCCAACTCGCGGTAAGTCAATTGTCCAGTGCCACAGAGCACGGCGCAGGCATCCGGCGATCGTTTGACTTGCGCCTCGAACAGATGGTGTATGCAAAGCTCTTTTGGATAGTCTGCCTGCGTCTGATTCCACGCTCTCACTAACTGCTCGGATTCCTTCTCGGAGAGAAGCGAGCAGGAGTCGTGTGACTCGTGCGGCCGGTGCGAGATGGCTTCGAAGCTTTTGACGTAATAACCGGCAATGGCTGCGGCCCGTTCGTCGCTCAACTCCACGGCGTTGTATTTGAGGATCAATCGTACTTGAGATAACGGCCTCTCATGTACGAAGTTGGCCTCCAGCGTGAAGCCGGTCTCGCTGAAACTTGTCTCTTGCAAGACCTCGATCTCGTGCGCACGTAGATTGTCGTAGACGTGAAAGTCGACAAAATTGAACATGGTCTCAAACAGAGATTGTCCTCCTCGAAGACTCTGCAACTCCGCCAACGGGTAGCGACGAAAAGGCAACAATTCCTGTTCGTCCGCAAAGACTCCCTGCATCAACTGCACCCACGTCCCTTCGGATAATCGAAAACGAAATGGCAGCGTGTTGAGAAAGAGACCAAGCACACGTTCACTCCCAGACTCCGCAGGCCGGCCATTACTAACCACCCCCGTCAAGACATCCGATTGACCACTGATGAAGCTCAGGATCTTGAGATGCGCGGCCAGGAAGACACTCTTGAGCGGGACTGACGCCGAATGGGCCACATGCTTAAGGCCCTGGTAAGTTTTTGCAGGCAGAGAAATTTCCAGCGAGCGGACTTGCGGAACACGCTTCAAATGGCCGGAGGAAGAACCACGTGGCAGCGGTGTGAACGTGCTGCCCTCCAATTTTCTGGACCAGTAACGAGCAGATTCCGCCGACTTGAGAGCCTTCTGCTCCAGAGCCACGAAATCGCGGAAGCTGACGATCGGCAACGGCCCGGCAGCCGAGTTCTCATTATTCAGAAGAGCTGAGTATGTCTGAAATAACTCGGTGAGCATGGAGGCGACGCTCCAGCCGTCGAGAATGGCATGATGCTCCGTCCAGCTTAACTGGAACGTCTCATCGGTCAAACGATGAATGTGGAAGCGCAGTAAAGGAGGGCTGGACCAATTAAATCTGCGGCCTCTTTCGTCTTCCAGGAAGATCGTCAACCTTCTTTCCTGTTCCTCCGCAGTGAAGGCGCGCAGGTCTTCAATCGTACACGGGATTGAGACCGTCTCGTGGACCAGTTGTAACGGCTCGCTGAAACGGTCGAGGTCGAACGAGGTACGCAGCACCGGATGGCGTCCGGCGAGTTGTTGGACGGCGAGTTGCCAGTGCGAACTATCCAGATGTGTTCGCAGCTGCAGAGTGCTCACATTATGATAGGTGACGCTGTCTTCATGATAGACGCTGTGGAAAAGCATCCCCGTTTGCAAACGCGCCAGCGGGTATGCGTCAACAATCCCGCCCTGAAGTTTCAAACGGTCTGCCTCGCTGATAAGGCTGAACGGCTCGGTCTGAGATCGCGCTAAAGGGTCGCCGTCGTTCAGCGCTGCTCCGCCCGCTAGCTGACGAACGGTCGGATGGCGAAAGAGTTGTTGGAGAGAAAAACTAATTCCGGCTTGTCTGGCGTCCGCCAGGACTTGAAGAGAGAGAATTGAATCGCCGCCGAGATCAAAGAAGTTATCGTTAACCCCGACATGAGCTCGGCCTAGTACGCGCTCCCAAATCTTTGCCAGCTCCTTTTCCCTCTCGGTTTGCGGCCCGACGTACTCTTCCGCCAACTCCGCAAGGGCGCCTTCCAATGCGAGCAATGCTTTTGTATCTCTCTTCCCGTTGGCCGTGAGCGGCAACCCCACCAGAAAGACGAATTCTGAAGGCAGCATGTACTCCGGCAGCCTCTCACTTAAAAAGCGACGCAACTCCTCGACTGAAGGTCTGATCTCCGACTCCAGGACCAGATAAGCTGTCAGGTGCTTATCCAGAGCCGAGCCTTCGCGCAACAACACCGCCGCTTC
>Ga0134124_10000183_pt1 | contig 57409 bp, 47 predicted proteins | sample KB304_FD_96880 | JGI IMG/M metagenome (GOLD analysis project Ga0134124, IMG submission 96880) | Terrestrial soil microbial communities without Nitrogen fertilizer from Kellogg Biological Station, Michigan, USA - KB3-0-4 | ecosystem: Environmental > Terrestrial > Soil > Unclassified ...
CATCCGTGGCATCTCCCGGTAACGCGAAATCACCAGTACGCCGATCGTTGTATAGAAGCTCATCCACAAATCCGGCGCGCCGGCCGCGGAAATTTGCCAAAACACCACCGGAGTTACCAAAAACACCAAAGCCGCCAGCCCGGCCGTTTTCCGATCCATCCATCGGTACGCCACACACGCCGTGGCCGCCGCCGCCAGCACTCCTCCTAGAAATAGCAATCCCATCGACAACCGATCGCTGCCTAGCGCAAGCCCCGCCAGAATCAAAGTGTGCGATTGTCCAGTAAAGAAACTATGTGACAGGAAAAAATTGGGACGAAATCCGTAGCGCAAGGTCTGTGATGGCGCCGTGAAATGATAGTGCAGCGCGTCAGAACCCGTGAGCGGAGCCATCGCTCCCAGCCCCTCAACCAGCAAAACCACCGCAATCGCGGTAATCGTCCATTTTTCCACGCGCGACCCGCGCATCGTCCGCCACACCAGCCCGTACGCCCTCGCTGCGATTGCTAGAACATCCGGGAATCCAAATACGAAAGCCAGCGCCAGTGCGGCAATCACCGCGACGCGAATGTGCCCCGCGATTTGCGCACCAAACAAAAAAACCTGCAGGCAGAGCATTCCCAGCGCCGCCGAACACAACAGGTGTTCACTGTCCGAGGGAAATTCCAGGCCACCGAGCCGGAGAATGCGATGTCCGGCAGCGCTCACGATCACCGCGAACAATCCAACCGCCAGCAGCAACGCGCACGAGGCTGCTAGTGCCATAACCTGCGCAACGCGATTGAGAACATGGAGCGGAACTGCTCCTTGAATTGCGCGTAGTACCAGATCTGCGCGGCCGCCATCCACGCGCAAACGAAGAATTGCAACAACCTGGAGCGTTGTGGCGTTTTTTCCCGCATTGCCGCGGAGTATATCACCAGCCGAATGAGCGCCCGTGCAGCCCCAATTTGTCCCCGGCGTCGTCTAGTTCTCTGCTGATCCTGCGTGCTGCATATCCGGATGCACGAAATGCTCCGCCAGCGCCAGCCCGGTAACCGGCACGATCTTTCGTGTGAATAAATCCATGTAAATGGGCGTGACGTGCTCGGGCGCGAATTTGTCCATTGCCCGAATCTCTCCACGCCGCAGGAACTTCAGCCTTGCAGGCACGTTCTCCACGTTAGGCGTCGTCAGAAATCGCCACACCGTTCGTTTTCAATGGCCGCGCAATGATCCGCAGGAACGCCGTAGGATATTCCAGGTGCTCGATCACTTCCACCGACGCGATCAAATCGAATTGTGATCCCACAGCTCGATCGAAAGTTGGATCGTTGCAGTCCAGACTGATGAAGTCCGTCTTTAGGCGCAAACGCACTGCCGACGTCCGCGGCGGTCACGCGAAATCCCGCCGACAGCAATCGCTCCGTCAAACCGCCGCTACTTGCGCCCAGATCCAGCGCCGTGGAACCCGCCGGAACATAACGCAACGCCGTGTTCACCACTCGTTCGTGCGTGCCCGGAAGGGCTCTGACCGGCAGGGCGAACTGTTTTTCACTTGAATCTGTCATCGACTCGTACGACAGCGTAGCAACACCGAACCAGGCAGTCACGTTGGGAATCCCATCCGCACGTGGTTCCAGAGTTCAGCTCAGTATTTGCTCTTATGAAAGGAAAATTTCGCCGTAGAGTCGGGCGTGATCCGCGATCATCCGCTCGCGAACGAAAAGTTCACGCGCGCGCTCCTTCGCCTTGGCCCCACGCGTGGGTATGACTTTCGGGTCGCGCAGAACGTCCCCGATCGCGTTGGCAAGGTCGTCCGCGCGCCCTGGGTCAAACGTAATGCCGGCGGTTCCAACGATTTCACCTAACCCGCCGATCCGCGCCGCCATCACCAGCCTCCCGCGCATCATCTGTTCAATGGCCGCCAGACCCGCGGTCTCTTCCCACGACGACGGCATCAGGAAAACATTGACCGTTTTTGTTGCTTCCGCGAACGCCGTCCCCTGCAGAAATCCCGTGCAGCGCACAAAGTCGCTCAAACCACTTCGTGTGATTCGCTCCTCGACCTTCACGCGTTCTGGCCCATCCCCTATCAACAGCAGCTGGAACTCAAGTTTTTGCTTCTTCAGCTGATCCGCTGCCTCCAGCAGCGTCCCCAGTCCCTTCTCCGGCACGAACCGTCCTACATACGCAAAGCAGATCTTTCCCTCGTTCGCCGATCCGGAAAACAGAGGGTCTGGATCAGCCACATCCGCTACCCCGTGATAAATCAATAGAGTGGAGGGCAACGTCATTCGCTTCAGCTGATGCTGAGAGATCGCTATGTTTCGCGCCACTCGCCGTGCCAGAAAATTTCGCGGGAACATCGCCAGCACGCTCCCGATGCCTTGCAACCACGACATCTCACACGTCTGACATTTCACGCACTTGTCGTAACGCCGCGCCTGAAAATATCCGGGACAAATCTTCCGCTCGGGCAATTCCACCAGCAGACCGTTCGGGCATATCGCCTGATACCCGTGATGCTCGATCACCACTGGCTTGCCCGCTAGCCGCGCCAGAATCAGCGGCAGCAGCGCAGGTCCCGCCAAATGAATCACGTCTGCCGCGCGAATCAGTTTCCACAATCGCAAAATGCCCGGCTGGCGAATCACCGGAAACTCCACCGGCAAGCGATCGTCCGAATCCCTACCCGCGGGCGTTTGAGTCACCAGCGTCAATTCGAATTGTGGTTTCCCGTCCTCCCCGCGCAGCTCCGCCAACCCTCGCGTCAGCGACAGTACGATCGTCTCGATTCCGCCGACGTTCGGTGCGAACGAATACGAGTAAACGAGCAGCTTCATTCGGGAAGTTTCTGCGAGACGCTCGCTGCAGGCTTTGCACCGGCCCGCGTCCCAACGGCGGCCCCTCCGCCGCGGCGCACGCGACTCACGCCGTGCGAAACCGCCTCCAGCGTCGCCTCAATGTTCTCGCGCGGAGACCACGTTTCCATCCGCGCTCGCGCCCCCTGCCCCATCTCCTTCAGTCGCGCAGGATTGCCAAAAGCTCGCAGCAACACCCCCGCCAGGGCTTCAACATCTCCGCATGGATACACAAAGCCGGTCCGTCCTTGCGCGATCAAATCCCGCGCCGCGCCAACATGATCGCTGGCCGCCACTACGCACCCGCACAGCATCGCCTCGTTCACCACCACTCCAAAAGCGTCATACACCGACGGCAAGACCATCAAATCCGCAGCCGTATAAATCGCCGGCAATTGCGATTGGTTCACAAAGCCCAGAAAACGAACTCGCCCCGCCACTCCCAACGCCTCAGCTCGTGCTTTCAGTTCGCCGCGCAGCGGACCCTCGCCGGCAAACACCAGCAGCGCATCGGAAATCCCGCTCTTTGCGAACGCCTCCAGCAGATCGAACGGGCGCTTCCACGGCTGCAGCTTCGCGCAGAACAGCACCACGCCGACGGCATCTGTCGCGCCCCAAGCCGCTCGCGCCGCGGCGCGATCCACCTTCGCTGCTTGCTCCCGCCACCAGTCGTTATCCACCACATAGGGCGTGATCGTGACGCGTTCATCCGGAAGCCCCAGCGATCTCATCAGGTCCCGGCTCCCTGTAGAAGGCACAATCAACTGGTCCGCCATGCGAAACAACCATGGCCACAGGACCCGCTTCACCGACCGCTTCCACATCCGCCCATCCAGCGGGTTCAGCGTCGTAGTATCGGTCCCGAACAAAAAAGCCGCCCCGGAGAGCCACGCTGCAACTCGCGCAATCCAAAACGTCGCCCGCCGGTAGCTCACATAGCAAAGCACCGCATCGAAATGTCCCTCGCGAATCATCCGCCACAGCCCGGCATTCTGCAGCCCCCAAAAACTCTCTCCGCCAGACCCGCGGTTCGCTACCTGCACCCACGCATATCCGTCCAGCAGCGGCACATCCCACTGCACCGTCGCTCCGAACTCCGGATCATGCGCCGCTTCCGCCCCTCGCAGAGTGCAGTACGCCACCTGCAATTCCAGATCGCTGCGCGCCGCCATCCGCCGGAACAACGGCGCCTGGTACTGCGCCGGCTGCTGCGCGATGGCCAGCACGCGAAGCCTCCGCTCAGCCATCCCATGCCCCGTCGATAGCGCGATTTTCCCTGCGTAAAGCCTGCATCGTCGCGAAGTATACCCCCGTTTCCCGGCAGCATCGGCTATGCTAAACTGCGGTCGTTCCGCAGGGTAGGCGGTACACCGTAAGTCTCCGCACAGTGCAGGTTGTGCCTGTGAAGCACCTGTTCGCACGGTGCCGGGCTGCTGAAGTTTCACCAAATTTTTGGCCGCTCGCCGGTCCGATCCATCATCTGCTCGATCGACCTCGCGGCCGCAAATCTACGACGAGGGATGCATCATGTCTGGGCACTCAAAATGGGCCACCATCAAGCACAAAAAGGCGGCTACTGACGCCAAGCGCGGCCGCGTCTTTACTCGCGTCATTCGCGAAATCACCATCGCCGCCCGCATCGGCGGCGGCGACCCCAACTCCAATCCCCGCCTCCGTACCGCCATCCTCGCCGGCAAGAACGAAAATATGCCTAACGAGAATATCGAGCGCGCCATTCTGCGCGGCACCGGCCAGCTCGAAGGCGAGCAATATGAAGAAGTCACCTTCGAAGGCTACGGACCCGGGGGCGTCGGCATGCTCATCCAGGTGGTCACCACCAACCGCAACCGCGTCGTCGGCGAATTCCGCCACCTGATGAGCAAGAACGGTGGCAACATGGCCGAAGCCGGCGCCGTCGGCTGGATGTTCCATCGCAAAGGCGAAATTGTCGTCCCCAAAGAACTCGCTACCGAAGACAAAATGATGGACATCGTCCTCGAAGCCGGCGCCGATGACCTCAAGGATGATGGCTCCGGCTGGTACGTGACCACGCCGCCCGAAGCCCTCGACAAAGTGAAGGAAGCCCTCGTCAAGGCCGGCATCACCCCCGCCTCCGCCGAGGTCGGCATGGTCCCGCAAAATTACGTCAAGCTCACCGGCGCGCAAGCCACCCAAATGGTCCGCCTGGTCGAGGCCCTGGAAGAACACGACGACGTCCAACACGTCTACGCCAACTTCGACATCGACGAATCCGAAATCCAAGCCGCCGTCGGCGCCAACTAATTCCGAAATCTCATGTAGGGGCGCAGCACCGCGGCGCCCCATCTCGGCAAAATTTCCAAAAATAGCTCCAATCCGATTTTTTCCGAATCCGTTGTCACAATCCCACACTTCCACCACACAAAACCCTACCCGGTCCCGTCCCCTTCGCCGTAAACTAAAAATCCATGAATCATCCCTACGCCGCAAACGGGCACATACGCGTCTTGGGACTCGACCCCGCCGCCGCCGGCCCCACGGGCTACGGTGTCATCGAAAGCGACGGTCGCCAACATGTAATGCTCCGTTGCGGCGCCTTTCGCGCCTCCGCCAAACGCCAAAAAGAATCCGCTGGCGCCACTCTCCAGGATATCCACCAACTCCTCTGCTCGCTGATTCGCGAATTTTCTCCCGCTGCCGTGGCCGTCGAATCCATCTTCAGCGCCCTCAATGTCCGCACCGCGCTCCGCTTGGCCGAAGTCCGCGGCGTAGTCCTGCTAGCCGCCGCCCAGCACGAAATCGCGGTCCACAGCTATTCGCCGCGCGAAGTAAAAGCCTCCGTCGCCGGCTATGGGCATGCCGACAAACGCCAGATGCAGGTCATGGTCCGGGCGCTTCTCTCGATGTCGGAACTACCCGAACCATCCGACGCTGCCGACGCCCTGGCCGTCGCGCTTTGCCACCTGCAGACCGAATACGCTCGCCAACGCTTCGCTCTGCCCGACCCCAAAACTTTAGCCAAGCCCGCTCGCGCAATTCGCTTGGCTTCGCCCTCTGCTAGCCACCCCTCTCCCAGCCACAAAGAAACGCGAATCCGGGCGGCAGGCATCTAACCGCGCTATGGGACGTGTCTACTCGAAACTTGCCTGGAGCGCTGCCACAGCCCCGCTGATCTTTGCTCTGCTTTTCTCATCAGCCGCTGTTTCCACACCGAAGCCTGCTCCGCGCTCGACCAGCTTTGCCTTGTCGCTTCCCGCCCCAGCCGCCGCAAAGCTCACCTTCCGCCGCATATTCAAATCCAGCACTCCCGAATTCATCGAAATCACCATTCGCGAAGACGCCGATCAGGCCACCTACGACATTCGTCAGATCGACGAAGATCCCGAAAAATTGCAGTTTGAAGTCGGCGCTCCTCTTCGCGCCAAAATGTTTGAGCTGGCCGGCGAACTCAACCACTTTCAGGGACAGGACCTCGACGTCCACCGCAAAATTGCCAACCTCGGGGAGAAGACCTTCCGCTGGGAGCAAGGCACTCATGCCTACGAAGCAAAATTCAATTACACGCTGAGCACTCCCGCCACCCAACTACTGCAGATATTCGAGGGCCTTGCCCGTCAGCAGGAACTCCTCATGCTCCTCGAGCGCCGCATGAAATACGACCGCCTCGGCATCAACGACGCGCTCCTCCAATTTGAGACCGAGCTCAACCGCAAGCTCCTCCCCGAGCCCCAGCGCGCTCTCGCCACACTCGACCAGATCGCCGGCGACCCCCGCTTCGTCGAAATTGGCCGCCAGCGCGCCCGCGCCCTCGCCGAACGGATCCGCCATCCGAGCTAGACTGACTCGACTTTCCAACCGTATCGCTAGACGCGTGGATGACCTGAATCACCCGACACAGCATTCCCCTCCAATACTTGCAGCTCGACAGCAGCTTGCTTCGCAGTGGTACCGGTACCTCACCGGCAATCATCTCCTTCCGGTCATTTGCCATACAATTTTGCGTATTACCATCCCGAACCCTGTATAGATCGCAATAACTCGGAACTTTCATTTAGATAAACCAAACAATTTAGAAGATTTGTTAATGGTCCAATTGTTGGCAAGTAGCTTGCATTACTTATTGCAAACGATTTTGCCACTCATGTTAGGGCACCCCGGTATTCGTTCCGGGAATGACAGTCAGGTCTGAGTGACATTGCTTCCTCGCGATCGACCCGCTCTCCGGGTTGGACGCCGCGAGTGAGTTTCCGAGCAATGTAAGTCTAAAAATCTAAATTCAATCTTGGAGGGCGAATGGTCTTCTCGCGTTTGTTCGCATCGTGGTTGACGCTGCTGCTCATGCTGGTCGCAGCTGCAGGCGTCAGCCTCTCAGTACCACAAGCAACTCGAGCCCAGGCTGGTCTCTCAACCGGTACGATTCAAGGCACTGTTCTGGACCCGAATGGCGCAGCGGTTACCGCAGCCAAAGTAACCATCCACAGCAAGGGTACGGGAGCAAGTAACGCCGTCGACGTCACCGGATCCGGTCAATTTTCCTCCGGACCGCTGGTTCCTGGCGACTACGTCGTCCGCGTTGAAGCTAACGGCTTCAAGTCCATCGAAATTCCCGTGACCGTTCGCGTCGGCAACATCAGCGGCCTCAACATCAACCTGGAAATCGGCTCCGCCAGTACCGTGATCACCGTCGAAGGCGCTACCGTTTCCGTGGACACCGATCAGGCCACCATTCAAGACGTCGTCACGCAAGATCAGATACAGAACCTTCCTATCAACGGCCGCAACTTCCTCGACTTGGCGCAACTGGAACCCGGTGTCCAGATTCAGGATGGCGGTGACTTCGACCCCACCAAAAAGGGCTTTTCCTCGATCTCCTTCGGTGGACGTTTCGGCCGCACCGCCCGCATCGAAGTGGACGGCCTCGACATCTCCGATGAGACCGTCGGCACAACCACTCAAAACGTGCCTGTCAACTCCATCAAGGAATTTCAGGTGGCTCAGTCGAACCTCGACCTCGCTACCGAGCTCACCTCCTCCGGCACCGTCAACATCACGACTCTCTCCGGCACCAATCAGATCCATGGCGAGGGCTTCTTCAACTATCGCAGCGACGGTACCTCCGCTGCGATCGGCAATCCCGCTTCGGTGTTCACCCGCAAGCAATACGGCATCAATCTCGGCGGCCCGATTGTCCGCGACAAGCTATTCGCCTTCGGATCCTGGGAGCGCACCACACAGGACCTGCTCGCCAGCGTTGAGCCTCAGGCTCCCTTCGACTCCTTGGCCGGCACGTTCAACAGCCCCTTCCGCGACCAGCAATTCCTCGGCAGGCTCGATTACAACCTCACTTCGCGCATCCGCATTTTTGCCAAGTACGGTTTCGAGCAGAATCGCAACGTCGCTTCCTTCGTGACCGGCACCTATCAGCCCTTTGCGAACGTTGACTACACTCCCAGCTACGCCGTAGGTGCAGACATCTCCACCGGCTCGTTTACGCACAGTATCCGTTTCGGCTATTTCAAGTTCCGCAACGGCATCACTGATGCCGTTACCGGCACCAACATCATCAATCCGGCTCCCGGACTTGCGATGGCCATCGGCAACGTTTCCACTTCCTGCACCGCCGCCGGCGACCTGTTCTGCTCCGGCGCTAACATTCTGGCGCCGCAAAAGACCTATCAGAGCAACAAGCAGTTCAAGTACGACGGCTCCAAGCCCTGGCATTCCCACATCCTGCGTTATGGCGTGGGCGTGAACCGCATTCTCGGCGGCGGATTCGCCAGCTTCTTCGGCATTCAGCCCGCCGTTCGCGGCGCGTTCAACGACGCATCAGAAGCGGCGGCCGCAGCCGGACCGTTCGCAGGCGGCATCAACAACCCGCTGAACTATCCGGTCACGCGCATCACTCTCGGCAACGGCGAAGGTTGCTTTACAGAAATTCCGCAATTCGGTCAGGACTGCGGCGGTCAATTCGATACTCGCGTTCAGGCCTACCTCGGCGACAGCTGGAAGGTGAAGCCCAACTTCACCTTTACCTATGGCGTCCGCTACAACCGCGACACCGGCCGCTCCGACAGCGACCTGCCCGCCATCTCCGAGCTCAACGATGTTCGTGCGGGCTACGGCGAAAAAGTCAACCAGCCCGACCACAACTTCGGCGGCACCATCGGTGTTGCCTGGGATCCTTCGCATCGCGGCAAGACCGTCATCCGCGCAGGCGCCGGCGTTTACTACGAAAACGGCGTCTTCAATAACATCTTGTTTGATCGTCCGGGCCGTTTGCCCACGGGTCTGTTCAACGCCACCGCCAGCCCTTGCCCCTCGGGAAGCGTGGCTCTTCCGGACGGCACCTCCCTCACCTCGATCAACGGTAAGGACATCGCTACGCAGATCTGCAATCAGCCCATCGGCAGCGTAGCCGCCGACATCGTGGCGCTACAGAATACGTTCCAAGCCGCCACGATTGCCGCCGGACCGCAGGCCAACGGCGTCTATTTCCCCAACGCTTTGGCGGCGGGTGCCAACGTTACCGGTACGACGCTCTACGCTCCCAACTTCCAGACTCCGCGGTCGTACCAGATGAACATTGGCGTCCAGCATGAATTGCGTCCTGGCACCGTCTTGTCCGTTGACTACCTTCGCAACGTCGGCGTGCACACGCTGCTCGCGATCGACGAAAACCACGACGGCGATGCCCGCTTTCTCGATAAAGACGGCGCGACCGGAGCCATCACTGCGACTAACACCTCATTCGGCTGCCCGGCGGGCTCCGCAGGTATCGACTGCGCGATCGCTGCCGGTGCCACCATTGCGGACTATGCCGGCAACGGCCTGACCTCCGGCGTCCTCGCTGCCGGCGGCGGACCTGCTGGACCAGGCACCGTGGCTTTCCCCGGCATCAATGCCAACTTTGGGGTCGTTCAATTCCTTGAACCGATCGGACGCTCTGTCTACAACGGTCTGGACGTCGTCCTGAAGTCGGACTTGAAGAGCCCGGTGTCATTCATGCGCCACATCAACGCGCAAGTCTCTTACTCGTATTCGCGCTTTGTTAGCGAAGCGAGTGATGTGGACTTCATCAACTCCGCCGTCGACCAGGCCAACCCCGGCCAGTTTATCGGCCCCAACGGTCTCGATCGCACCCACCAATTCTCTGCCGGCGTCATCATGGACCTCCCGGCCGGCATTCGTGCGAACTTCATCACCCACTGGTACTCCGCGCTGCCGCAGAACATCGTTTTCAACGCCCCGGGGAATCCGGAAGATCTGCTGCAGCTTGATACCTACGGCGACGGCCAGCAAGGTCTTGCTCCGATTCCGGGTACGCAGATCGGTGCCTTCGGTCGTGACGTCAGCGCCGGTGGCCTCAACAACCTGCTGAGCAGCTATAGCAGCAAGTTCGGCAACCAGCTCACTCCAGCCGGACAAGCGCTGGTCAGTGCCGGCCTGTTCACGCAGGCACAGTTGCAGTCACTGTGCGCCATCACCCCTTCGCTCACGCCGATGGGTAATTGCGGCACGGAGTTCCCCACCCTGCAGCTCGCGCCGGCGCCTGCGGGTGCGGTTGGCAACGGCAACTTCTTCACCTTTGACACCCGCCTGGGCTGGTCCATCAAGCCGATCGGCCGCTGGGAACGCTTCCGCATTGAACCCCAGGTCGCTTTCTACAACCTCTTCAACCACAAGAACTACAACAGCCCGACCTCGCTGCTTAGCGGCGTTCTCGACGGCGCCGCCGGCTCCATCAACGGCACCACCAAGGCAGACCGCGCTCCCAACGAGATCGGTCTCGGCTCCGGTGTCTTCTCGATCGGCGCTCCGCGCTCCATCGAGTTCGGCATCAAGGTCAACTTCTAACCAACTCAAGCGAAGTGGTCACCAAGCGGCGGAGAGCGCAAGCTCTCCGCCGTTCTTTTTCGCCCAGAAAACTACATTGCTATGGATAATTTAGTTTTCGTTGTTGTCTGACTTTCTCTCTGAATGGACTTAACTAAAACAAAAAGCTGCTCTTACTCATCTTCCGTTTCGGTGGCAGGTTGCTTGCATGCCCTTTGGCGGCTACAGTGAACTCGACTATGAGGGCAACAGGAATCGTAGGAATAAGCGAACCTCGTAAGCTTCTGACCCGCCCTGGGTTGGCCCTCACGATATCCATCCTTTTCTTTCTGACCGGCGCAGCCGGCTCCTTCGCCCAAAAGAATCCCAAGCTGCCCAACAGTTTCCGGGACTGGCTCGAACGCGACGTCACCTACATCATCACCAGGGACGAGCGCGAACAATTCCTCCAGCTCACCACCGACGACGCCCGTGACCAATTCATCGAGCGCTTTTGGCAGGTCCGCAACCCCGATCCTGGCTCGGCAACAAACTCCTACCGCGAGGAAATCTATCGCCGCATTGCCTTCGCCAATGCCCGCTTCGGCGTCGGTTCTGGTGCCGAAGGCTGGCGTAGCGACCGCGGCCGCACCTACATCACCCTCGGCGAACCCCAGCAAAAGCAGGTCTACCGCAACTCCGCCAACCTCTATCCCATCGAAATTTGGTTCTACGCCAACGTAAATCCATCCCTCCCCCGCGCCTTCTATGTCATGTTCTACCAGCGCGAAGGCAGCGGGGACTATCGCTTCTACAGCCCCTACACCGACGGCCCCGATAAGCTCGTCACCGGCGTCGAAGCCGTCAACTCCGTCTCCGCGGCCCTCCGCGTCATCCGCACTTCCACGGGCCCCGAAGTCGCGCGCATCTCTCTTAGCCTCCTTTCTGATGAGCCCGTCGATCCCAACGGCCGCCCTAGCCTCGAATCCGACCTCTTGCTATCCGAAATCAAAGGTCTCGCCAACCTTCCCGCAAACCGTGCCGACATCGCTCAACGCTATAGTCTCCGCGAAAATGTGAAGTCCCGGCTCCTGCTCGAAGGCAACAACCTCGACGTTGTCACTTTTCCTGTCCACGACTCGCGTGGTCTTTCTCGCCTCGATTACGCGATCCGTCTACGCCACCCCACCCATCTCGCCGTCACCGACGAACAGGACGGCCGTTACCGTTATTCTGCCGAAGTCCGCGTTATCGTCTTCACCGCCGACAACAAACCCGTTTTCACTCAACAAAAAACGGTCACCGATATCCTGAGCAAGAAAGACCTCGACCGCTTCAAAGAAAAATCCTTCGGCTACTTGGGCACCCTTCCATTACCGCCCGGCGCCTATCGTTTGGATATCCAGTTCACCGACTGGTCGGCCAAGAATGCCTACCACACCACCCGCGAAGTCACGATTCCCCCGACGCCGCAACAAGGCCAGATCGTTCCCGCGATCCTTCCTTTCACCTCCGCGGAACAGGTTGGCCCTGGGCTCGCCGATCTCACCCCATTCGCGTTGGCCGGCGTGAAGTTCACTCCTGCCTTCACCGCTGCCCCCACGCTATCCCCCGGCTCAAGTTTGCAAGTCATGTATCAAATATGGGCGCAACCCCAAAATCCCCAGACTTATTCCGGCCGTGTTCTCGAAGTCGAGTACGCGCTTGGCAAACCTGCCGCAGCGGGAGGCATCGTCCGCCTCAAAGACGAACTCCCCATGGAGCAATTCGATCTTGCCGGCAACATGGTCAATGGCAAGAAGCTTCCGCTTGAGCAGCAAACTACCGGCAATTACGTGCTCACCCTCTCCCTCAACGAGCGCGGCAACAATCAACGTGTCTTTGCCACTACCAACTTCAGAGTGCTCGACGGCGGCGCCAGCCCCGAACCCGCCGACATACTCGAACCCGGCCTCGCCGAAGAAGCCGAAACTGGCATCCTCGATCAGCAACGTGCCCAGTGCCACCTCGCCCTGGGCCAGACCAATGACGCCCGCGTCTGGTTTCGCCGCTCGCTCCAGCTCAACCACGCCAATGACCTCGCGCGCTCCCGCTTGGTCGACGCCTATTTCTCACAAAAGGATTACGCTGCCGTCGTTAGTCTCTACAAGGATGCCGGCATCACCGACTCCACAGACTCACCAACGATCCTCCGCATCGCCGAGAGCCTGCGCCAGAAAGGCGATACCTCTGCGGCAATTGCCATGCTGGAAAAAGTCCTCGATGCGCGTCCTCACGAAAACGCCTTGTATCTTGCACTCGCCCAGTCTTATTGGGAATCCGGCAATGGTGCTAAGGCCACCGAAGTCGCCCGCAAGGCCCAGGCCGTGGTTGCACAATAAGCCCGCGAATCATCAACAGCCTGGCAGGCTCCTCTCGTTCCTCATCCTCATATCCGGATAACTATTCTGGAACTTGAATCTAACTTCCCTAAAATTTTCACCACTCCCGCGCTGTTCCCGAAATAAACCCCATCTGTCAAGTCACTTACGATTTCTTCCTTTTACACATTGTTTGGAATCGCCGATGCAAGGCACGTCTTCAGTTATCAAGCGCACGTTGGGTGTGGGGTGCGCTTCGTTCTCGGGGCTAACTCTAAAATCTGCTGATCCTCAAAAGTGGCTAAGGAGTCGTGTATATGCGAAAGCTGTTTCTAAGTGCTCTCGTGCTCACTATCTGCTCGATGTGCTCTCTGTCCGCGCTTGCCCAGGACCAGGGCTCCGCTCGTGGAAACCTTAGTGGCATCGTGTACGACTCGTCTAAAGCGGTCGTACCCGATGCTCAGGTCACCATAACCGGTCCGCTCGGCAGTCAATCGGAGCCCACCGGCGACCAGGGTTCCTTCCTCTTTCAAACTCTCGTTCCCGGTATCTATTCCGTTCGAGTTCAGAAGCCCGGCTTCAAAGTCGTCGAAATGCGCGGCGCCGAAGTCCTCATCAACAAAACCACCAGCATTGAGGTGACCCTCGAAGCCGGCGAAGTCTCCCAAACCATCGAAGTCAGCTCCGCCGCGGTCACTGTCGACACCTCAACCTCCTCGGTGAACTCCAATTTCTCCGATACCTTCTACGAAAATGTTCCCATGCAGCGCGGCGTCTCCAGCCTTTTCTATCTGAGCCCCGGGTCGGTCGACGGCCAGAAGACCGGCAGTAACAATCCTTCCATCTCTGGTTCCAGCGGTCTGGAGAATGCCTACATCGCGGATGGTGTCGCCATTAACGATCCCGCCTTCGGTGGCCTGGGTATTTGGTCGCGCACCTATGGCGCTCTTGGCACTGGCATCAATCTTTCTTTCGTTAAAGAAGTGCAGGTAAAGACCGGTGGCTTCGAGCCCCAGTACGGTCACGCCAGCGGCGGTTTAGTCCAGATCGTCACCAAGTCCGGTGGCACGCGCATGTTTGGCGAGGTTGCCGGCTTCTTCAAAAGCCGCGGCATGCAGGCCACGCCCCTCAACAGCGATGATCCCCAATTTTCCGCCGGCACTTTGTTCGGGCGTGTTCTCGGTAACGCCAACTATGAAGGCAGCGCCGAACTTGGCGGCTATGTTCCACTCGGCCGCCTGCGAAATCATCTGTTCTTTTTCGGCAACTTCAACCCCATCTTTGCCAATCAGTACGTCGCTCCCGCCGTCGGCTCGAATCTCTTTAACATTTTCAATGGCGAGGTAAATCGCCGCACCAATTCTTACGACTACGCCGGCAAGCTCACCTACAAGATCAACGACCGTCACGTAATCGAATCCTCGATCTTTGGCGATCCCTCGCACACCAATCACGTGCCTTGGGTAACCCTCAACGCCGCCGACGACTCCGTCGTCTCCAAGTGGGATCTCGGCACTCGCAACTGGGCGGTTCGCTACGACGGCGCCTTGACCTCCACCTGGCTCGTCGACGCCGCCTTTACCTGGAGCTGGAATCACTTCACCGAGACCCCCGCCTCCGATGTCGTTCAGATCATCGACCAAACTCAGGCGGAAGGCCTTCCAGGGCAAGCGGGCACCTTCAACGGCCAGGGCTTCGGCGTTGTCGAACCCTACGATTCCAATACCCGTAGCATCTCCATGGACACTTCCAAAACCATGCGCTTCCTCGGCCAGCACACCGTCAGCGCCGGTTACACCTGGCAGTTTCCCGTCTACGACGACATCACCAAATATTCGGGCGGAAAATTTCCGCTGCCTTCCGCAAACGCCTCCGGTGGAGACCCAGGTTATCTCGGTGACACCGATCCCGTGCGCGCTGGCGCGTTGTCGGATGCCGATCTTTTCCTGCTTCCGCTGGTTAAGACCGACGGCGTGACTCCCATCGTACCTAACAGCGGAGCCTGCACCCTCTGCCCGTACATGGCGGTTCCCGGTTACTCCACCCCTGTCCAGGTCCTGCTCAACCAGACCCGAGGCCGCTTTGATCCCGGCGTCACCCACAGCACCGGCAAATATCACGCCGCTTACCTCAACGACGCTTGGGAATTCAGCAAGTACGCGACTCTCAGCGTCGGCTTGCGCTGGGAACAGCAGCGCCTCGTCGGCAACGCCGCCGAGAAACTCTTTAACGATATGTGGTCTCCTCGCATCGGCTTTATCGTCGATCCCAAGGGCGATCGCAAAAACAAGATTTATGCCAACTTCGGTAGGTACGCCTTCGTTTTGCCTCTCGACGCCGCGCTCCGCGCGCTCAGCAGCGAAAACGACGTTCTCAACGCTTACTGGGCTCCGGCATCGACCACCACCGGCTGCCCGGCAGGCACGCCTTCAGGCGCTTCCTGCGTTGTAACCAACGCTGACGGCTCGCCCAACTACGCCGACTTCTTCGTGCCCGATGCCGCCCACCTGTTGAACAATGCCACCGGCGGCGTCCTCCAAGGCGTGAATACCGGTGTCAGCGGTGGCGAGCCCTTCCAGCCCGGCGTAAAGATGGAATACACCGATGAATTTGTCGTCGGTGCCGAGCATCAATTTCGCGGTGGCATTATCGTCAGCGCTCGCTATATCGATCGTCGCCTCAAGCGTGTCATCGAAGACGAGGGCGGCATCTCCGTCGAGCAATTCAACGCTCTCGCCAATAATGGCGGTGGCCTGAACTACTTCATTGGCAATCCCAATGCGACCTCTGACGTCTTCGTGAATCCCAACGAAATCACTTTCGGTCTCGGCACTACTGTTGCCACCGATGGCTCGGCCCTTCCCGCTGCTTGTGGCGGCACTCCTTTTATCGCTTACAACCAGCAGGACACCTTCGGCAATGTCGTCGGCAGCGCCTGCTTCCCTGAAGTTGCTCCGGGCCTGTTCGGCGGCGAATTCCAGCCCGACGGCAAGCCTGACACCTACAAAGACCCCAAGCGGGAATACCAGGCCGTGGAATTTGAAGTCAACAAGGGCTTCAGCCACAACTGGGCTTTGGTTGCCAACTATCGCATCGCTCGACTCCGCGGCAATTACGAAGGCGCGTTCCGCAACGACAACAACCAGGCCGACCCCGGCATCAGCTCTCTGTTCGATCTGACCGAAGGTAATCTTGGCCTTCTCGGACAGCAGCAGGGGATCGGCCCGCTCAATACCGATCGCCGCCACGTCGTCAACACCTACGTCACCTACGTTCTCGATCATTCCAAACTCAAGGGCATGGTCTTCGGCACCGGCGTAAAAGTGCAATCCGGCGTGCCATTGACCACCTTGGTCGCCCAGCAGGCTTACGGAACGCCCGGCGAAGTGCCACTGTTCGGTCGCGGCGACTTGGGCCGCGCCCCGGTCACCGGCACGGTGGACGCGCACGTCGAGTATCCCTGGAAGTTCACCGAACGCCTCACTCTCAAGCTTGGCTTCGACGCCTTCAACATCGCCAACTCCAGGCGTGAGACCCTGATCAACCAGAACGCCGATTCCGGCTTCGCCGTGCCAACCTCCGATTTCAAGAAGCCGTTCACTGCCGCTCCCGGTGCGCCAAACCTCACCGGAAGCTACTTCGTCCAACCCTTCAACGCACGCTTCAGTGTTCGCCTGGTCTTCTGACCCGGCACTCTAATTGCGAGCACAGCCAGGGCGCCGGTCAACTCCCGGCGCCCTTCTGTTTTACACCGGTTCTCTGTGCCTCGACGCGACGAGCCACAAAGACCGCAAAAACCAGTACGGACGTATGATGGACTCTCCAGAGCTTCGATGGCATTACGTGTATGTCGGTGTAAGTTATGCTGGGAATTGCAATTCAGCTTCCCTGCAAAGTACCATGGCGCCTTCGTTAAAATCGTCGTAACCCGTTTGGAATGATAACGATGCGTCTAAGTACTTTGTAAGTTCAATGGAATTACAACGATCCACAACAACAGGGGGGTGAGGGTACAAAATCACTAGAAAAACACAATAGGTTGTGGTTGTCGCCCACAACCTTCTGCCGACGGCCTCGAAACATCGCCCAGTCCTCGACGTATACTCTATGTGCCCTCGCCTATGCAGCGCGCTTCCTCCATGCATCTCACCGAGGCTGTGGCCATTGCCACCTCCAGCCTCTGGGCTCACAAGCTGCGCAGCATCCTCACCCTCATCGGCGTGGTCATAGGAGTGACCTCGGTGATCGCCGTGGTCAGCCTCATCAATGGCGCCAACCAGTACGTCGCCACGCGCGTCTTTCGCCTCGGCGCAGATGTTTTTGGCCTCTCCAAGCAGCCTTCCATCATTACCAACGTCGATGACTTCCTCGAATTTCAAAAACGCAAGCGCATCACCTACGAGGACTTCGAAGCGGTCCGCGAGTTCTGCGCCTCTTGCAAGGAAGTCGGTGCCGCGCTGGGCGGCCGCGTGGAAACCAAAAGCGGCGTCAACTCCCTCAAAGACACCAACCTCCGCGCCTGGACGCCGCAAATGCCCGAGCTTTACGACGTCGATCTCGTTTCCGGGCGCCATATTACCCAGACCGATCTTCGCGATGCCGCTCCGGTCTGCGTCATCGGCAACGACATCGTCGACAACCTGATGCCCGGCCTCGATCCCGTCGGCAAAGAAATTCGCTGGAACAACACGCCCTGCCAGGTCATCGGTGTGGGAAAAAAAGAAGGCTCCGCGCTGGGCACCTCCCTGGATAACTGGATCATCCTGCCGCTGACCACCTACAAGAAGGTGTACGGCAATCAGCAGGATTCTCTTCGCGTCACCATTCGCGCCGGCGCCGCCGCCAACATTCAGGCTAGCGTCGACGAAGTCCGCCAGATCATGCGCGGCCGCCATCATCTCGCTTACGGAACCAAAGACGACTTCGCCGTCGAAACCTCCGACTCCTTTCTCGAATTGTGGAAGAACATCAGCGGCTCCTTCTTCGTGGTCATGATCGGCATCGCCTCGATCTCGCTGATCGTTGGCGGCATCGTCATCATGAACATCATGCTGGTGTCCGTCACCGAGCGCACCCGCGAGATCGGCGTTCGCAAAGCCATCGGCGCGCGCCGCGGCGACATCCTGCTGCAATTTCTGATTGAGTCATCCACGGTAGCCGCCATCGGCGGCGTGCTCGGCGTGGTTTTTGGCGTGCTTCTCGCCAAGATCGTTTCCTGGGTCACGCCACTCCCCAGCGCCGTGCAACTGTGGTCGGTAATCGGCGGACTGTTCGTGGCGCTCAGCGTCGGACTATTTTTCGGCACGTATCCGGCATCCAAGGCCGCGCGCCTCGATCCGGTAGTCGCTCTGCGATCGGAGTAGCAGGCAGACAATAACTATGGCAACTATCGGCAAAACTCTTCCGCAAACCGCCGTGCTGCCGGCACGCGTGCATGCTCCCAAGAGCGCCTTGCAGCTCGGCGAGGCCTTGTTTCTGGCCTTCGACACGCTGCGCAAAAATCCGCTGCGTTCTTCGCTGACCATTCTCGGCATCGTCATGGGCATCACCACGGTGATCACCGTAAGCGCGCTGATCAACGGGCTAAATGACAACGTGCTCGCCGGCATCCGCGAGCTCGGTTCCGACACCATCATTTGTTATCGGTTTCCCTGGGCTTCCCTATCCCGCCCGCCTTCGGAATGGCTTAACCGCAAGGAACTGCAGCCCGAATGGGCAGAAGAAATCGAAAAGCTGCCGCATGTCGCCGCCGCTTCGCCCTCCATGCGCATCTTCATGCCGCAATTCGGCGCCGGCACCGCCGACGTTCGCCGTGGCGCTTTTCGCGCCAAAAACGTCATCCTGCAAGGCAATTCGCCCTCGATCAATCGCATCTTCGATATGAAAATCGAGTACGGCCGCCCGTTCGACGAAAATGACACCGAGCATCGTTCTCCGGTCGTCATGCTCGGCTACGACACAACCCGCACGCTTTTTCCGGGTTCTCCCTCCGACGCGATCGGAAAAGAAGTCACTCTGAACGGCCAGCTCTTCACCGTGATCGGCACGATGGAAAAGCGCAAGCAGGGCATCTCCGGCGGCTCCAATCCCGAAGACAACATTGCTGTCATGCCCGTGACCTCTCTGCGCAAGCTCTATCCGAATCAAAAGGACTACGTGCTCTTTGTGAAAGCCGCCAGCCCCAAGAGCGTCGCCGAAGCCGTCGACGAGACCCGTGAACTGTTGCGGCGCAAGCGGCGTCTCAGCAACGACAAACCGGACGATTTCGCGATTTTTACCTCCGACTATTTCCTCGATCTGTGGAACAAAATCAGCGGCATGATTTTCATCTTGATGTTCGCGGTAGCTTCGGTCGGCCTGATCGTGGGCGGCATTGGAGTGATGAACATCATGCTGGTCTCGGTCACCGAGCGCACCCGCGAAATCGGCGTCCGCAAAGCCATCGGCGCCAAGCGCAACAACATTCTCGCGCAATTCCTGATCGAAGCCGTCACTCTCAGCGCTGTTGGCGGGGTCATCGGCGTCTTGCTCGGTTCCGGCTTCACTCTGACGCTGCACTACGGACTCGGTGTCACCGCCACGCTCTCCGTTTTCTGGATCATCACCGCCCTCGTCATGTGCGCCATGATCGGTATCGTCTTCGGCGTCTACCCCGCCTGGAAAGCCGCCCGCCTTGATCCCGTCGAAGCTCTCCGCTATGAATAACGCGTGCCCTACGACAGCCAAGCCCCAGGCGGCGACAAATTTCCACCCACCCGCTGGTCGGTCATCGACGCCGCGCGCAGCACAGATGCGGCCGCGCGTGAGCGTGCGCTAGCTGCGCTCTTTGCCGCCTACTGGCGCCCCGTTTACAAATACATTCGCATCCGCTGGAACCGTCCCGCCGAAGACGCGCAGGACTTAACACAAGGATTTTTCGGGGAAATTCTCGAACGCGATCTGCTCGCGAAATACGATCCGGCAAAAAGCCGGTTACGCACCTATCTGCGAGTGTGCGCCGACAGCTTCGTGATGAATCACGACAAAGCGGTGTCTCGCCAGAAACGCGGCGGCAACGTGTTGCACGTTGCCCTGGACTTCCAACAAGCCGAAGGAGAACTGCGCGAACAAGTTGTCGATCCCGCCACGATTCCGTCTCCGGAATCGATGGAAGGCTTCTTCGAGAAGGAATGGATCCGCAGCCTGTTCACGCTAGCGGTCGAGGATTTGCGGAAACTGTGCGACCTGCGAGGACGTGCCAAGACGTTTCTCCTGTTCGAGGAGTACGATCTCGACGGCGCGCCGGACATTTCGTACGACGAACTGGCGCGCAAGAACAACATCCCCGTAACCGATGTCACCAACGCGCTATCGTGGGCGCGCCGTGAATTTCGACGTATCGCGACGGAGCGTCTTCGCGAAATCTGCGGGAGTGAAAAAGAATTCCAGCTTGAAGCGCGAGCACTTTTCGGAAGAAAGCCGAGCAAGGGCGGATCATGAAATTCCTCTCGGACAAGGCGCTCGATCGGCTGCGCGGCGCAGGCGATGCAGCCGATCTTGCAGGGACCCGCTATGTACTGCTGGAGCGCGTGGCTCGCGGTGGAATGGGCGTGATCTACGCAGCGCGCGATGAAAAACTAGGGCGTCGCGTCGCGCTGAAAGTGCTCGACGTCGAGGATCGCGGCGGAGAACTGGCCCGCCGCCTGGTGCGGGAAGCGCAAGTGCTGGCGAGACTGGAGCATCCGGGAATCGTTCCGGTTCACGATGTGGGCGCGCTGCAGGATGGGCGCGTCTTCTACACCATGAAATTTGTGGAGGGGCATCGGCTCGACAAGCATCTCGAGTCGGTCCAGTCAACACCGGACCGTCTGCGACTTTTTCTCCGAATCTGCGATGCCGTAGCGTTCGCGCACGCGCGCGGCGTCCTACATCGCGACCTGAAGCCCGCGAACGTCATGGTGGGATCGTTCGGCGAAGTGTTAGTGCTCGACTGGGGATTGGCGAAGATCCTCACCGAGACGGCACGCTCCGCAACGACCGGCGATCTGGAAGAAACGATCGTGGAGCCGGCGCGCACAGAATCTAGAGAAGCGACCCAGACGACCGAATTCACGGCGACCACCGCGCACGGCACCGTCATGGGAACGCCCGGCTACATGTCGCCGGAACAAGCGCGCGGCGATAACGCGAGGCTGGATGAGCGAAGCGACATTTTTTCGCTGGGAGCGCTGCTGCGTTTTCTGCTTCGGCAAAGGCCAAGCGGGGGGCAATCACAGACGAATTTCCCCGAGCGCGCGCGCGACAAATCGCTGGAGGCGATTTGCGCCAAGGCGACCGCACCCGATCCCCAGAATCGCTACGCCAAAGTGACCGCGCTTGCCGCAGACGTCTCGCGCTACCTGGACGGGTTGCCGGTCAGCGCCAGGCAGGAGACATTCGCGGACCAAGCGGCGCGCTTTTATCGGCGCAATAGTATCGCTATCTTATTGATAGCAGCATACTTAGTGATGCGGGTGGTGCTGCTGCTGGTTTCTCATCGCTAGCCTTAAAGAAAATTCAGCCGCCGTTGTAAAGAATCTTGAACAGGGAGAGAATCCCGAGCCACAAGCCCGAGTTACGGGGAGGTCCGGATGAACAAGATTCTTTTGGGTCTGTTGCTGGGAGCGGTGCTGGGTGCGATCGACGGCGCGAGCGCATGGTTCACGCCGGCGGTGCGCTCGCAGCTCGCGGGAATTATCATCGGCTCTACGGTGAAAGGCATCATCGCGGGCGTGGCGATCGGATTCTTTGCGCGCAAAGTGCACTCCTTGTTGTTGGGAATTCTGTTCGGGCTGGCCATCGGATTCGTGCTCGCGTACATCATTGCCTACATGCAGCACGGCTACTATCTCGAGATCATCCTACCGGGCAGCATCGTCGGATTGATCGTGGGATACGCGACGCAGAAATACGGTGCGGGTTCGGCTCCAGCGGCAGCGACGCGATAAACAAGCAGAAGTCCCCATTTTCAAAACGATAGAACGAACAAGGAGAAGTCATGAGCCGAGTCATTCATTTTGAAATACCGGCTGAAAATCCGGAGCGCGCGGCGGCGTTCTATAAAAAGACCTTCGGCTGGAAATTCGAGAAGTGGGAAGCGATGGACTATTGGCTGGTGAACACCGGCGAAGAGGGGCAGCCGGGAATCAACGGCGGCATGATGCCGAAACAGGGTCCGGTGACCGGCACAACCAACACCATTGGCGTGGACTCGGTGGACGCATCTGTGAAAGCGGTGGTTGATGCCGGAGGGAAACTGATCATGGGGAAGACGCCGATACCGACGGTTGGCTATTTCGCGTACCTGCAGGACACGGAAGGGAATATTTTCGGAGTGATGCAGGCGGATCCGAGCGCGAAGTGAATGGTGCGGGAGTAGCGGGTCTAAAGAACCCGCCACTACTGACGGTTGGAGGATCGATGACGAAGCCCGTGCTGGGATTGATCCTGGGCGGAACATTGGGGCTGATAGACGGCTTAAGCGGATTTTTCGAGCCGTCGCTGGCGCCGATGATGGGCAGCGTCATTACGTTCTCGATGCTGAAGGGATTGGTGGCGGGAATCGCCATCGGGTATTTGTCGCAGAGAGTGCGATCGATCGCGATTGGGATCACTGCGGGGATGGCCATCGCGGCGGTTCTTAGCCTGGTGGTGGTGATGCACGCGGGAATGGCGCTGTTCTGGGACATCATGTTGCCGGGAATGTTGCTGGGCGCGATTGTGGGATTTGCAACTCAGCGATGGGGAAAGCTGGGTGTCTCGCGCTCGGCGACAGCAGCGCAAAGCTAGTTAGATCCCGGAATGCGGGTTGGGCGACCGGTTTGAAAGGAGAAACGCCTTATGAAAACGGTGCACAGATTTCTTGCTGCGGTAATTGTGTTGAGTTTCCTAAGTCCCGGCGGTGCTCTCGCGGCAGTGGGGCCGAAGCCGGAAGCGTTTATGAAATTGCAGTCGATGGTGGGCCATTGGGAAGGTCAATCCAAGGATCAGAAGTCCACGCTGGACATCGAGCTGACTGCCGGTGGTTCGGCAATTCTGGAGAGATCGCACCAGACGATCGAAGGAAAACCGGTGGAGATGACCACCGTGTACTACCTGGATGGCGACCAGGTGCAGCTGACGCATTACTGCATGGCGGGGAATCAGCCGACGATGCGCGGGACGTATGCACCGGAGACGAAGACTCTGACGTTCGATTTTGTCGGGGCGACGAATCTAAAGAGTCCGGACGACGGACATATGCATCATGCCGTTTATGTTTTTCTGGACGACAATCACATCAAGCAGACCTGGACTTTCCGGAAGAATCAGAAGGATACATTTTCGGAGGAAATGGTTTACGCGAGGAAGTGAGCCGGGTGTTTGCAGGAGAACAGCGCTGGGTTATGCCGACTGCGGGTTGCCTGTAGCTGCATCTAAACCCGCGCCTTTCAAAACCGAAGGGTGCGGCACGCGGCGGCAATACCGAGAGTGCCCGCCTCGGAAGGCGGCCGCTACAATGCTTTCCAGTAGAAGGCTGCACCGCGTGACATATGTAGAATGGGCGCATCGAACCGGCAGGAGCGATGCGTATGAGTTTCGAGCCGTTTGCGACGCTGAAATACTTGAGTCTGGAAACGCTTCGAAAAAGCGGAGTGGGGGTACGAACGCCGATCTGGTTTGCGGTCGACCCGGCGAGGAGTCTCGGATCTGGCGACGCCAGGCTTTTTGTCTACACCGAGGCGGACAGCGGCAAGGTGAAGCGCATTCGCAACAATGGGCGGGTGCGCATCGCACCGTGCGACATGCGTGGAAAGATATCAGGTGATTGGGTGGATGCCCGCGCGGAGATTGTTGCGGGCAGCGATTTTCCGTACGGCATGCGGCTGCTGAACAAGAAATACTTTCCGTGGAAGCAGCTGCTTGATTTCTTCGCAAAATTCCGGCCGCACGAACGCGCAGTGATCGCCATCATGCCTGCCAAAGCTTGGAAATAAGCCCCGAAAGACATGCAATCAGGTTCAATGCGCGTCGGAGTGAAGCCCCAGGAGGGTCTCGCCGCCCGCGGCCAGGAATATTTTGTAGGCTTCCAGATGCAGGTCGTGGGCCTTGCGGAGAATGGTGGTAAATTCCGGCAAGCCGCGGAGCCCATCGAGCCACGGCTCGCTGACCATGGCCGCGTAGCAGTAGAAGCCGTTGTCGACGGCGCGCCGCAACATTTCCAACGAACGTGATTGGTCGTTGAGCGAGCCGAGTTGAAGCGCCTGGTAGTACATCCCTTCGGGATCACGGAAACTGGCCTGGAGCAATTCGTCGGTGGCGGCCAGACACTCCTCGCGATTTCCTTCCAGCAGTGCGCGCAACGAAGTTATGTATAGCTTCCCGAGTCTCGGCGGGTTCGTCAGCTCACGTTCGCGAAGCCTCGCTATGGCTTCTGGGATGCGTCCGAGTTTGGCGAGCGCGAATCCCACGGCGTATCCGAAATCGCGTCCGCTGGATTCCAGCGCGCTTTGCGGGTCACCCAGCATGAAATAGGTGTGATTGATGCTGATGGAGATGCGCGGATCGAGGCGCCGGGCTTCGCGCTGTGCGGCCAGCGCGGCGTGCAGCATTCCGCCATAGCGGCACACGTGGCCGAGACCGGCGAAAAGCTCGGGATCGCTGCGCCGTTTCTGCGCGCGATCCAGCAGACGGCGCATGGCGTCGAACGTTTGTCCCTGATCCACCTGAAGCGCGGTGTAAAGATTGTGGGCGAGAGTGAGATCGGGATTCAGGCGCAACGCCGCCTGGAATGCGTCGTCCGCCGCACGCATGCCTTCAAGTGAGCCACGGCTGTATTTGTCGAGCAGCCAGCGGGCACGTCCGAGGCGGGCCCAGGCAGGCGCATAGGTGTCTTCGAGCTGGAGGCAGCGCTCGTACAATGCGATGGCGGTGGGCAGATTTTCCCACTGGCGGCAGAATTCGTTGGCCTGCAGGTAAAGCTGGTAGACGGTGGGGCTTTCAGGCCGTTCCTGCTGCAGAGAGCGGTGTTCTTGCGGAGTGAGCGACGGGAGGATGGAGTCGATGACGCGGCGGACAAGATCGTCGTGAAGTTGGAGGAGTTCGCGAGCGGTGGTATGCGCGGAATGCGACCAAAGCAAGGTTCCGCTCGGTACTTCGGTGAGCTGTGCGGTGATGCGAATCTGTTCCCCGAGGCTCAGCAGGGTTCCGGTCAGCACGATGTCGACCTCCGCCTCGCGCGCGATTTTCTGGAGATCGAGAGTTTCCAGGGGATATTGCGAGGCGACCAGCGAAGAGCGCACCACAAGATTGTCGAGCCCCGCGAGGCTAATGGTGATGGCCTCGGGCAGGCTGTAGGCGAGGAATTGGGTTTCCTCGCTGGCGCGCAACATACGGAAGGGCAAAACGATGAGGCGGCGCAATGCTTCAGCGCGGGCTTTGGTGTCGACGCCTTCCATCAACAGCGCGCCACGAACATCCGCGGCCATGGATTCGGCGTTGGGGTAGCGGTCCAGCGGATCGCGCGCCAGTGCTCGATGCACGATGCGTCCCATGGCGGAAATCGCGGGCGAGCCGCTGAGGGCCGGCGGAGTGCCGTACAAGACGGAGTGCGCGAGGTCGCCGAAGGATTCGCCGGGGAACGGGCGATGTCCGGTGAGCATCTCGAAGAAAATCACGCCGACGGAAAACAGGTCGGAGCGGGCGTCGACCTGCAAACCGCGAAACTGTTCCGGCGAGGCGTATTTCGGGGTACCGAGAAAAGAGCCGGGTACGGTGGTGTCGAGGACGGTGGCGGCGGTTTCCGGCAATGGCGTGAGCGGCATCTGCTTGGCGATGCCGAAGTCGAGAAGTTTTGTGCCCGCGGCGGAGAGCAAGATGTTGCCAGGCTTCAAATCGCGATGAACGATGCCCAATTTGTGGAAGGCCTCGAGCGCGGACAGCAAAGAAAGAATGATCTGCGCGGCTTCGCCCGGAGGCATGGCGCCTTGCAAAAGGCGGAAGGCCAGCGAGTCGCCTTCGATGAACTCCATGACCAGCACGAGCTGGTCTTCATTTTCAGAGATGTCGTAGAGGCGGCAGGCGTTGGGGTGCGCCACTTGCGCGGCGGCGCGGGCTTCCTGCCAGAAGCGCTGGTGGCGGGAGGTGTCGTTGGAAGAGCGATATTCGCGGATGACTTTGAGAGCGACGACGCGGCCGAGGCGCTGGTCTTCGGCTTTGTAAACGACGCCCATTCCGCCTTCACCGACTTTGGACAAAATTCGGTATGGCCCGATGGCTTGTGGAATTTCTGACATTAGAGGGATGCCCGTTTGTTTCGTTCTAGCATACCCAAGTCATGCGAAGTCGGCTATCCGGTGACCGAGATGGAAGGAGAGTCAGTGCTGGCCACCAGAGGTTGCGGCGCGGTGGCGAGCGCTTTCAGGGAGTCCACATAGGGCGCGCGAGCGACGCCGCGTTCGGTGAAGATCGCGGCAATATAACGCGCCGGCGTGACGTCGAAAGCGGGATGAGCGGCGTGGACGTCGGGAGCGATGCGTACATTTTGGATGTGGGTGACTTCTTCGGCGGAGCGCTCTTCGATGGGGATGTGGTCGCCGTCGGGGATGGAGAGATCGAAAGTGGAGATGGGCGCGGCGATATAGAACGGCACGTTGTTTTCTTTCGCCAACACTGCGATTTGATAGGTGCCGATTTTGTTGGCGGAGTCGCCGTTGGCGGCGATGCGGTCCGCGCCGGTGACGACCGCGCCGACTTTTCCGGTCTTCAGGAAATGGCCGACCATGTTGTCGGTGATGAGCGTCAGAGGGATGCCGCCGCGATGAAGCTCCCAGGCGGTGAGGCGCGCGCCTTGGAGATACGGGCGGGTTTCCGGGACCAGAACGTGAAGCTTGCGGCCTTGTTCGAAGGCAACGCGGATCACGCCAAGAGCGGTGCCGATGCCGCCGGTGGCAAGGGCGCCAGCGTTGCACTGGGTCATCACCTGACCGTCGCGGGGCATCAGTTCGGCGCCGAAGCGGCCGATGGCTTCGTCGGTGGCTTTCTTTTCGAGGTGGACCTGGCGCGCTTCCGCGATCAGAGCTTTGCGAATGGTGTCGAGGCCGGAAGTTTGCGCGGCCAATTCGGTGAAACGCGCCTTCATGCGCTCGAGGGCCCAGAACAAATCGACCGCAGTGGGGCGGGTCTTGGACAAGAGGTCGCAAATTTCAGCGAATTCCGGGCGCAATTCGCCGAGTGATTTCGCCGCGGAGTGCTGCACGCCCAGGGCAACGCCCATGGCAGCGGCAACGCCGATGGCCGGGGCGCCACGAATCACCATGTCGCGGATGGCTTTGGCCACTTCACGATAGTCGGTGTACGTGTGATGGATTTCGCTGGACGGGAGGCGCCGCTGGTCGAGCATGACCACGCCGTGATCGGTCCACTCTATCGGTTGGGCTACATACATGCTGTTAGCTGACCTCGAAGCAAACTTTCATTGTAGCGGAGGAACGGGTGCAAGACGAATCGCGTTTACGTCGATCATGGTGTAGCGGGCTTGGCATCGAATGTAGGTTGAGAAGCGCCGGCAATGTAAAATGCAAGTGCTACGCACGAAAAACTATTCCCAGAGCGGGAGTCGAAGGTGAAAAGAATGGTGAATTCCTGGAAGGGCGATTTGTTCGGCGGGAAGACTTTGCGCACGGTTGCGGTGACTGTGGGAATGCTATTCGGCGCGGGTGGCGCGACGGCGCAGAGGGCCACTGCGTGGCGTGATCCGGTGGAGCCGGCGCAGGGCGCACCGAAGGTGCAGGTATTGGCGCGGCCCGCGGGAGCGGTGACGCGGGCATCGGTGGACGAGAAGTCGATGCGGGCGTTGATCGATCGGCTGGTGGTTTGCGGGACGCGGTTGTCGATCGCCGCTTGGGATGATCCGAAGCGCGGGCCGGGGTGCGGGCGGGATCAGATCGTGGCGCGATTGAATGAAATTTCGAAGAGCACCGGCGGAAAATTGCAGGTGATGGTGGACAGTTACGAGGGCACGTCGGTGCGGACTTCGAACAAGCCGATGCGCATGGAGAATGTGTACGCGATTTTGCCGGGAACGGATGCGAAGCTGGCGAAGACGGTTTTTATGGTGTCGGGGCATTTCGATTCGCGGCCTTCGAACGATCAGGATACGCAGGCGGACGCGCCGGGCGCGGATGACGACGCGTCGGGAGTATCGGTGAGCGTGGAGTCGGCGCGGTTGCTGAGCAAGATGGCCGCGAACGGGAAGGGATTTCGCGCGACGCTGCTGTTTGCGGCGGTGTCGGGCGAGGAGCAAGGATTATTGGGCGCCGGGCATCTGGTGGACTGGGTGAAGGAGAAAGGCTACACGGTGGGCGGCATGCTGGACGATGACATCGTGGGAGACGATCCCGCGCCGGGCGCTCCGCATCGCGTGCGGCTATTCTCGGGGAATGGCGAGATTGAGGACTGCGATTCGCCTTCGCGGGAATTGGCGCGGGCCATCGAGGAGATCGACGGGCGCGCGGCGATCCGCCTGGTGTTTCGCGTGGATCGCTATGGGCGCGGCGGGGATCACTATCCGTTTTACAAGGCCGGATTGCCGGCGGTGCGATTTACCGAGCCGTTTGAGATTTACGACCGGCAGCATCAGACTCCGCGGACCGAGAATGAAGTGGAATATGGGGATTTCGCGAAATATTTGAACTCGGCGCTGCTGGGGAATGTGGCGCGAGACAATGCGGAGGCTTTGCGACAACTGGCAATGGCACCTGCTCCGCCGACGGAGGCGAAGCTGGGTGGAGCGGTGACGCCGGATGCGAAGGTTTCGTTTGCGGCGGAGGATGATTCGGAGCGGGCGGGATTTGAAATTTTGTGGCGGGAGACCACGGAGCCGCGGTGGTCGGTCTATGACTTTGTGCCGGCGGCGGGGCAGACGGTGTTAAAGGGCGTGTCGACGGATAATCACTTTTTTGCGGTACGCTCGGTGGGGAAGAATGGGGCGCGGTCGATCGCGGTGGTTACGGAGATGGAGAGAAGACCTATACCGGGGACGCAGAAGAAGTGAGCGGCGACGGGAGCCCACTGCCGATAAGCACTACGGAGGGCTGATGACGCGCATCTGCCGAAATTTTTGTGTCGCAGTTGCGATTGCAGGTGTGCTCATGGCGACGATTGAGTCGCGGGCCTTGGCTGCGGACTTGCCGGATCCTCAGGCGCTGGTAGCGAAAGCCCGTGAGCTGGAGGACCTAAGAGTGGACGGCAAGCCGCCCCTTCGATTGCAGGCGGAGCTTCACGCGATCGGTCCGAACGGGGCGTTGGCACAAGGGGCCTATCGGTTGATATGGCTGTCGGGATCGCGGTGGCGAGAAGAAATCTCCTTCGGCAACTATTACTTGGTACGTGTGGGCGATACCAAGGGGTTCTGGGAAAAAAGTCCGATCAACTACATGCCCGAGATTGCATTTCAGCTGGATCGATTGTTGGACGTAAGGAAGACTCTAGAAATTAAGCCGAAGCAAACTCTAGGTAAGACAAAGGTTCATGGAAAGAATGCCGGACGGCACAGCTGCACAGAAGTCCGATCGCAGTCCAACACAGATCGGATCTTGTGTTTCGACACCACGGGTTTGCTGGCGACTGTCGAATACCCGGTCGGAGAACACCAAGAAACTGCGGAGCTTTCTCGCATCGAATATGGCTTGTTCCAAATCGTGGGCGGTAAGCAAATTCCCTATGAGGTTCGCGGCTTCCAGGGGACCAAAATGGTTACTGCCGTGAAGGTTACGGTCGTGGACGAAATCAAGGACGCAGATCCAGCCCTATTCAAAGTGCCAGCGGGAGCGGATTTTTGGGAACACTGCGAACGTGAGCAAGCTGCAGAGCTGACAGTCAAAGCCCAGCCGGAGTATTCGGAGAGTGCGCGGAGAAATCGAGAGCATGGACGAGTCATCTTGTATATGGTGATCGAAGCGGATGGGGTGCCGTCGCATCTCACGATAATCCAGCATGCATCCCCACAATTGGATAACGCGGTCATGCACGCAGTGCGCCAATGGCGCTACAAAGCGCAGACGTGTGGGGGGAAGCCAGTGCGTGTTCAGGACAATGTTGTGGTCGCCTTTACGCTCAAGCAGTAGGTGCGCCCGCGCACCTATAGGCCCGACTTCGTTCATTTTAGGACGCGAAGGACGGGGCACCCAGGGCTAATGTCTGGTCATGAAGTGGTTGACCAGCTTTACGAATCCGACCCCTCCAATCAGGGCCGCGGGAGCTAATGTCAGCAAGACGGAGAAGATCACGCCGTAGAAAAAGCTGTTTGTTGCGAAGCGATCGGCTTCTTTCGCAGCGACGCGACGAAAAAACAACTCCGTGATCCAACCACCGGTGAAGCAGATATTGGCCATCATGCCGTAGAAAACGACGCCGATGATTGCGAAAAATGGAGGATCTGGAAGACCAAAGTCGCTGTGGAAGAATACTTCGGCTGCGACGGCCATTACGAAGCAGACCGTGCAAGTAATGATCCCGGCGCAGCCGACGATCAGGTTATAAGGGATTCGCCGCGTCTCCCACCACACGAGCGCTTCCACACCGCTGGTGGCCGGAGTCTCACGGCGAAAAAGACCGGTGCTGCGGAGAGTCGCAACCGGCGATCGCCACCAGATGGGTGCTCGGTTTTCCTGCATGTCGCGACTGTAGCACTTCCAAATAGAGCCAAAGCCCGCAGTGCTTCAAGGAAAAACAGATACCTGGGCGCCCTCGACCTGGTTGGTCGGGGCTGCGCGGTCGTTTGGAGGGAGTGAGGAGCGGCCCACCTTTCGCAAACGGCGCGAAGGATGGGGCACCCAGGCTGCTCTTGGCGGCGATGAGTGATTGGTAAGTTTGCGTTGGTGAGGGGGTGTGCGTTGTGGCAGGGACGCGCTGAAGCGCGCCCCTACACGAAAAGAAATGCGAATGGCAATTGGGGAACGGGGGTTAGGCCTGCGTGGCGGAAGCGGCCGAGGGCCGCTGTTTGCGGAGAAAGGTGATGGTGCGGTCCCAGGCCAGTTTGGCGGCGGCTGGGTTGTAGACCTCGGGGCGTTGTTCGTTCATGAAGGCGTGGTCGGCGTCGTAGCGGTAGAGTTCGAATTTCGATTGCGATTGTTTCAGCGCGGCTTCGAGGGCGTTCACTTTTTCGGGCGGCCAGGAGTGGTCTTTGTTGCCGAAGTGGCAGATGAGCGGAATCTTGATGGACTGTAGTTCTTCGGTGCTGAGCGGGGGGATGCCGTAGAAGCAGGCGCCAGCGTCCATTTCGGGGACTTTCGCGGCGGCCATGATGGTGAGCGCGCCGCCCATGCAGAAGCCTGCGACCGCGGCCTTTTTGGCAGTCAGCTTCAGGTATTGCAGCGCGCCGCGGACGTCCTGGCTCGCGGCGTCGGGGAAATTCAGGCCGGTCATCAGGTGACGGGCTTCGTCGGCAGCTTTGGCGACTTTGCCCCGAAACAGGTCGGGGACGAGCGCGCGAAATCCCGCCTGCGCGAAACGATCGCCGGTTTTCTTGATTTGGTCGTTGAGGCCCCACCATTCCTGAATGACGACGATGCCGGGAGCGTTGGTTCTTTCCTGATCGCCGGTGATGAGCGGCGCTGCCAGGTAGGCGGGGCAGGTTATACCGTCCGGCCGTTTGAATTCGATCATTTCGCCCATGTGTGGACTCCCTTCCTTCGTGTTGCTTGATGTTGGATGCACGGATGGAAGCCGGCGGATTCATTGGTGCTTGAAGTTGACGCGGGGCGCAGCAAGTGCCGCCCCGACCAACAAAGCTATGTCCAAGCGGCGAGGATCGCGCCCATAGCCAGGTAACAGAGCAGCTGGTAGGCGGTGTTGATGGCGAAGAGTTTCAGGCTCTTTTTCTGGAAGAGCATATCGGTGAATTGGACGGTGGCGACGAAGCCGAGCCACACGTGGAAGGCGGTTCCGAGAGCCGCGTGCAAACCGCCGACGCGCATCCAGTGGAAAACCAGCGCCAGGACGAATGCGGAGATTAGGCTGGCAACGAAGGAGCCGGCATACGCTGGGCCGGCGCTTTTCTGCATTTGCTGGATTTTGGCTTTATCGTCTGAGTCATACCCCATTTCGCGCATCCAGGGCTTGGCGAAGAGGAGCGGGGAATACCAGAGGAACCCGACGATCATCGTCGAAATGGCGGCGACGAGAACGGCCAGCAGGTTGATGTGGTGCAGGTGCATGGGAGCTCCTTTGGTTGCGGTGTGAAATTGTGCGCGACATCGTAGGACGCAAGGCAGTCACGCGCAAAGGAGAGAATCGAACGCGGTTACTTCGCGACCGCCTGGGCAAAAGTAAGGTAGTGGCCGGCGGGATCCTGGAAGCCGACTTCGCGCATACCGTAGAAGGCGGTGCGCTCGGGCTGCACGATTTTGGAATTCTTGAGCGCGGAGAGGATGAAATCCAGGTTGTCGACTTCGATATAGAGGAAGGTCGGGCCTTTCTTCGCGGCGTCAAGAATCAGCGGCATGTCGTCGCCGAGGCTGGCGAAGGTCTGGTACATGATTTCTGTCTGACCGTGCTGGAAGGCGACGAAACCGAGTGTGCCGCCGTGAGGGACTTCGATGGTCTTGGTGAAGCCGAGACGATCGACCCAGAACGGCAGGATGGGCTCGATTTCCTTGACGAACAGGACCGCAGTGATGCGCTTGACGTTCATGGTGTAGTGCTCCTGTGAGAAAGAGAATCTTGTTGCGGTCTGATGTAGTCTTGTTTAGACTAGTTGAGAATAGTGGACCGATGTATAGATGTCAAGGAGGTTTTTATGACCCGGAAACAGTGGAGGCTCGGGGACCTGATTTCGATCGGGCCGGCGATGCTGCGGGATTTCGAATTGCTGGGAGTGCGGAGCGTGGCGGAGCTGGCGCGGCAGGATCCGGCGAAGATGTACGGGAAGCTGGGGCGGTTGGCGCGAGAGCATCAGGATATCTGCGTACTGGATGTGTTTCGGGCGGCGGTGGCGCAGGCGCGAAATCCGCGGTTGCCGGCGGAGAAGTGTCAATGGTGGTGGTGGAGTCAGAAGAGGAAGAAACGAAATAAAGAAGTAAGGAAGTAATGAGGTAGAGATTGGGATTACGCATGGCGATGAAGCAAACGAAGAAGCGGGCAAAGACGCTGACGACGCCGGACTTGGTGCTGCTGAGTTTGCTGGCGGAGCGTGCCATGCATGGATATCAGGCGAATCTGGAGCTGGAGCGGCGGTGCGTGCGGGATTGGGCAGGGATTTCGCGGCCGCAGGTGTACTACTCGCTGGAGAAATTGGCGGCGGCGGGTTTGGTGCGCGCGGCGGAGAGCGATGCGCCCGCGGAGGGGCCGGAGCGGCGCGTGTTTGAGACTACGGCGAAGGGGCGGACGGCTCTGAGCGAGGCGCTGGAGCGGGAGGAGTGGACTACGCAGCGGGAACGGCCGCCGTTTCTGACTTGGGTGGCAATGTCGTGGCAGGTGCGGCCTGGAGTGTTTGCGCGGCAGATTGCACGGCGGCGGGAGTTCTTGCATACAGAGCTGGCGCGGGAAGAGCAGACCTTGCGCGAGGTTTTGGAAGAGACGGGGCATCCATACCATGAGGCGGTGTGGATGGTGAGCCTGATGATCGAGCAGCTTCGCGCGGAGCTGAAATGGCTGAAGAAGGTGGAGCGGGAGTTGAAGCGGCGGGGACGGGCGAAGTTTCTGGCGTATGCCGAGGCCAAGAAGGATTAGGACAGACGTCGGCAGCAACGAGCGGAGAACGGGGTAAGGATTTCGTTAAAACGGGATGCAACGCAGTTGCAACGCTCTCTGCTTTCGATTGATTATCGGGTACTTACCGAATCGGTACTAGGCGGCTCATTGACAGCGACGGTTCGCAAGTGCAATATCGCGCACGTCAAGAAGACTTCCCAGATGTAACCCCGACCCAACAACGATTTAGCGGGATCTGCGGCTGTCGCGGAGGTGTGTGTATGCTTGTGCTTGATCTGTTGTTCATGCATCCGTGGTTGTTTTTGGCGATTGGCGCAACGTTGGTTTATGTCCTCCAGTCAATCCACCGGATCGGGCCTACGCAAGTCGGCTTGGTAACGAAGCGGTTTGGGTGGAAAAAGCTGGAGAAGGACAGTCCTGTGGCTTTCGACGGGGAGGCCGGTTACCAGGCGGACCTGTTGATGGCTGGGCTGCGGTGGAAGCCGTGGCTGCTGTATTCGGTGGACAAGTACCCGTGGGTACAGGTTCCGGCGGGCGAGATCGGAGTGGTGATCTCGCAGGTCGGGGCGCCGTTGCCTATCGGTGCGAAGTCCGCGGTGTATCGCAAAGAGTTCGGCAATTTCGCGAACTTGCGCGGCTTCGTGAGTGCCGGCGGACAGAAAGGCGTACAGCGACCGGTGTTGCCTCCGGGCACGCTGGTTCCGGTTCATCCGGTGGGATTTCTGGTGATTACGCGCAGCAACGTGTACGGGCTGCCGGTGTCGCCGGAGCTTCGGATGCGGTCCGGGCGCAGCGGGGAGTTGACTCCCGCGTCGCTGGGATTGAAGCCGGAGCAACTGGAGCTGGTGCGCATCGAGCCGCAGCCACGTGGGAAGGAAGCGGGGCCGATCGATATGGTGGGCATCGTGACTACCTACGAGGGCGACCCGATGGCGTCGAGCGATATTGCGACGCGCCTGGGCGGCTACGCGGACATCGAGCTGCTGGAGAAGAGCGAGTCCAGCGACGCACACATCATCGAAGGGCTGCTGGGCAGCAAAAACAACCTGCACAACAACTATCAGGACTTCCAGGCGTTTCTGGAGCATGGAGGGCGCATCGGGTTGCAGCACGATCCGCTGCTGTACGGAGCGTACGCGCTGAATCCGTTCCTGGTGAGCGTTGAGCTGGTGCCGATGCTGGTGGTGAAGCAAGGCCAGGTTGCGGTGATCAAGGCGTACGTTGGCCTGGCGACAAAGGATACGTCCGGAGCGGAGTTCAAGTACGGCTCGCTGGTTCGCCCTGGACATCGTGGTGTGTGGCAGGAGCCGCTACGCACCGGCAAGTATCCGCTGAATCCGCGGTGTTATGAGGCGGAGATTGTGCCGACGGCAATACTCAACCTGAATTGGGCGGATGCAGTTTCCGAAGCGCATCACCTGGACGCGCAACTGCAGCAGATCGTGGCCAAGAGCAAGGAGGGCTTCGTCTTCAAGATCGACTTGCAGGTGCAGATCCACGTGCCGGATACGAAAGCGCCGCGGGTGATTTCGATGGTCGCAACCATGCGGAACTTGGTCAACGAGGTTCTGCAGGCGGCGGTCGGCAACCACTTCCGCGATGCCCTGCAAGGCATGCCGGCGATTCGGTTTATTGAGACGCGGCGGCAGGTGCAGGAGGAAGCGTTCACGCATATTCGCGAACAACTGGAGCAATACCAGGTGGAGACGAAGGGCGTGTACATCCAGGACGTGGTGCTGCCGGAAGATATGGTGACCGTCCTGACACATCGCGAAATCGCGAATCAGGAAATCGAGACGTTCAAGAAGCAGAAGGCGGCGCAGGATCAGCGCATCGAGATGGAGCAGGCCAAGGGTACCGCGGATATGCAGGCGGACCTGGCGCGCTCCAAGGTGGGAGTGGACATCAAGAAGAACAACGCCGACGCGCGCGTTGCGGAGGCTACCGGTGAGGCGGAATTTATCCGTGCGACCGGCTCCGCGAAGGGCGCGGAGGTGGAAGCGATCGGACTGGCGCGAGCTCGGGGTTACCGGGCGCAGGTAGAGGCGCTGGGATCGAATGCTACGGCCATCGTCAACGTCGTGACCGCTTTGTCCGAGGGTAAGGCGAAGTTCGTGCCGGATGTTTTGGTGGCCGGCGGCGGGAACGGCGGAGCGTTGGACGGGCTGGCAGCGACGGCGATGAGGTTGTTTGGCAGCAACGGAGGCAATGGTGGCGGGGTTGTTGCGGCGGCGAAGCCCGCGGCGCAGACCATCGTTGAGACTGCGGTGACGAAGACGATTGCGAAGGATATCGACGCGTTGAAGCCGTGAGTGCCACGAGCAGACGCGCTCGAGTTGAGGGACAGGTCGACGAGGCCTGTCCCTTTTTTGTTTTGGATTCTGATAGAGCGGCGTATTTTGTGGGTGATGGGGCGGTTGGCGGCTAGCGGACTGGTTTCGTTGGTGTTGGATCTAAACCCTCAGGCCTGAAGGCCTGAGCTACAGGTCGAAAGCGACCGAGCGAGATTAAACGGCGAGGCTGGCGGAGAATTTGACTTTGGCTTTGCCGGAGTCGCCTTTTTCGATACGGCCGATACGGTGGAATTTTTCGCGGCGGCGTTTGAGGTCGGCTTCCACCGATTGCACGTGGGCTTGAGGAACTACCAGGATCATGCCTACGCCCATATTGAAGGATTGCAGGAGCTCGTCGGTTTCGATTTTGCCGACTTTGGCGAGGTATTTGAAGATGGGGAGGACCGGCCAGGAGTCGAGATCGATCTGAGCTTGCACGCCGGAGGGAAGGACGCGCGGGAGATTGCCGGGGATGCCGCCTCCGGTGATGTGGGCGAGGGCGGAGACCCAGTCGCGAGCCAGGATGGTTTTCAAGGCGGGCGCGTAGCAGAGGTGAGGCTTGAGGAGCTCGGCGCCGATTTTGTTGCCGACTTCGGCGACGTAGGTATCGGGCTTGAGTTTGGCGACTTCGAAGACCAGCTTGCGAGCGAGAGAGTAGCCGTTGGTGTGGAGACCGGCGGAGGGCAAGGCGATCAGCGCGTCGCCGGGTTTTACCTTTTTACCGTTGAGGATCTTGCTGCGCTCCACTGCTCCGACGATGAAGCCAGCGAGGTCGTACTCGCCGACGGGATAGAAGCCGGGCATCTCGGCGGTTTCGCCACCGATCAATGCGCAGCCTGCTTTGCGACAAGCACGGCTCATGCCCTCGACGAGCTGCTCGACGATGTTGGGGTCGAGTTTACCCATGGCCAGATAGTCGAGGAAGAAGAGCGGCTCGGCGCCCTGGACGAGAATGTCGTTGATGCAATGATTGACGAGGTCGCCGCCCACAGTGGAATGGACGCCAGTGGCCATGGCGACTTTGAGTTTGGTGCCGACACCGTCGGCGCTGGAAACGAGAACTGGCTCTTTCCATTTCTTCTTGTCGAGCGCGAAGAGCGCGCCGAATCCACCGATGCCGCCGAGAACACCGGGGGTGAAGGTATGGCTGGCATGATGGCGAATGCGTTGCTTGGCGGCGTCGGCTACGGCTATGTCTACTCCTGCGTCGGCGTATTTCATGGGAGCCCGGTTTCCGTTTCTCGCCGTGGCGCAAGAGACCACAGCATGATGCGTACTGGATGATAGCTGATAACCGCGAGGCGGGTGCGGTGTTTACTGCAGCTGGTATTGAACGATTGACGACGCTAAGGATCGCAATCGAAAAGGATGCCCCTCTGGCTAAAAGCCCAAAGGCTTGATCGCCCGGCGTTTAGAACGTACGGAACAGGCGTTTCCAGCGAACCAGGCCGGGATGAAAGATGGCACTGGCATACGCCAAGAATCGCTCGCGGATCTGGCCAGGTTCCCAGGCGTCGGACGGAACATCGAGCGACATGTAGATCATCACCGGCGTGCCAATGATGTCCTTGCGGGGGACGCAGCCCCAGAAGCGGCTGTCGTAAGAGTTGGTGCGGTTGTCGCCCATCGCGAAATAGCAATTGTCGGGAACTTTGTAGGGGAACTTGATATCGGTGTAGCCGGGGGGCGCGGCGCCAGCGGGTGCCGGTTCGCTGGGGCCCATAGTGTAGTTCTCGCGAAGCTTTTCGCCGTTGACCCAGACGGCGCCGCCGTGAATGTCGATGGTATCGCCGGGCAGGCCGATGACACGCTTGACATAGTCGGGTGTGTCGGGAGCAAAGGGCGGCTTGAAGATGATGACTTGCTGGCGGCGCGGATTGCGCCAAAGAGGTACGTGCCAGTTCGTGAAAGGGACGCCGGCGTCGTAGCCGATACGGCTCATGATGAGGTGATCGCCGATCAGCAGTGTGTTTTCCATGGAGCCCGAGGGAATGACGCGGGCCTGGCCGATGGTACCGTTGATGAGCATGAAGGCGAGCGCAACCCAGAACCAGGCGATGACTTCGCGCTGGACGCGCTGGCCCATCGGTAGATCGGATTCTTTTTCGGGCGCGGTTTTTTCGCGCGGCGCCTTTTCGTCCTGATTGTCGTCAGCCTTCACGTTTCACCGAAGCCGCGCGAATATGAGCGGCGGCGGGCTCCTAAAAAATCCGAAACAATCTGCGCCAGCGAACTTCTCCGGGGTGGAGGACGGCGCTCGCATAGGCAAAGAAGCGATCGATGAGCGAGCCGGATTCCCACGAAGGCGAGGGCTCGTCGATCGACATGTAAATCATGACCGGAGTTCCGACGATGTTGGCGCGAGGGATACAGCCGGTGAAGCGGGAGTCCAGCGAATTGCCGCGATTGTCGCCCATGACGAAGAAGCAGTCGGCGGGAACGGTGTAGGGAAAGATGCCGCGTTTGCCAGCGAGTGGACCGCGAAAGAGGAATGGTTGGCCGGGCTCGGTAACGCCGGTGGTGTAGGGTTCGTTGAGACGCGCTCCATTGATCCACACGGCGCCGTCGTGGATGTCGACGGTCTCGCCGGGAAGCCCGATCACGCGCTTGATGACATCGGTGCTTTCGCCGGGAATGATCGGGCGAAAGATTACGATTTGCTGGCGCTTCGGACTGCGCCACAGCGGGACGTGAAGATTGGTGAAGGGGACCCCGGCGTCGTAGCCGATGCGGCTCATGACCAGGTGATCGCCGACCAGCAGGGTGTTTTCCATGGAGCCCGAAGGGATCACGCGCGCCTGACCGACGGCGCCATTGACCAGCATGAAGACCAGCGCGACCCAAACCCAGGCGACGACTTCGCGGCGGAGGCGCTGGCCGATGGTCACGGAATCGGCGTCTTGCGGCTGTTTGCGCTCTTTATTTTGTTTTGCTTCAGCTCTCACGTTCCACCGTTACGGGGCGCTCGGCCGCGTCTTCCCCGCGATCGGCGCTGGATGCTGCGGCTATCCTATTGTCGGAGCTGCCACTTTCGCGGACTTCCAACTGGACCAAGTCGGTCGGATAGTTCCCAGTATAACAAGACGTGCAGTAGCTTTCCTTGGTGTCATTTACGGCGCGTTTCAGATTGGCCAGCGAAACGTAACCAAGCGAATCGGCGCCGAGGAATTTGCAGATTTGCTCGGGCGTGCTGGAGGAGGCGATGAGCTCTTCGCGAGTCGGCGTGTCAACGCCGTAGTAGCACGGGGAAATCGTCGGCGGGCAGCTGATGCGCACGTGGACTTCTTTTGCGCCGACTTCGCGAACCATGCGCACGATTTTGCGGCTGGTGGTGCCGCGGACGAGCGAGTCGTCGACGAGGATGACGCGCTTGCCTTCGAGCAGGCCGCGGATGGGGTTGAGTTTGAGTTTGACGCCGAAATTGCGGATGGCTTGCGAGGGTTCGATGAAGGTGCGACCGATGTAATGATTGCGGATCAAGCCCATGCGGAACGGGATGCCGGATTCGAGAGCGTAGCCGACGGCGGCGGGAACGCCGGAGTCCGGAACGGGGACGACGATGTCGGCGTCAACAGGATGCTCTTGCGCGAGCAGGCGGCCGAGGGCTTCACGGCTCTCGTTGACGCTGCGGCCGAAGATGATGCTGTCGGGGCGCGAGAAGTAGACATGTTCGAAGATGCATTGCTGGTGCGGTTTTTCGGGCGCGAAGCGGATGGATTCGATGCCGCTGCGCGAAATGCGGACCATTTCTCCGGGCTCGATTTCGCGGACGTATTGCGCGTTGAGGAGGTCAAAGGCGCAGGTTTCGCTGGCGACCAGCCAGGCATCGCCGAGTTTGCCGAGATTAAGCGGGCGGAAGCCTCGCGGGTCGCGTACGGCGTAGAGTTCGTCGGGTGTCAGGACGAGGAGGGAGTAGGCGCCTTCGACTTGATTCAAGGCGTCGCCCAGCGCGCCGGAAAGATTGCGAGCCTGCGAGCGTGCGAGGAGGTGCACGATGACTTCGGTGTCGCTATTGGTCTGGAAGATCGAGCCGCGATGTTCGAGTTTGCGGCGCCACTCGGCGGCGTTGGTGAGATTGCCGTTGTGGCCCAGCGCGACTTTGCCCTTGTTGCAGTCGATCATGATCGGCTGGGCGTTGAGCAGCGCTTTGTCTCCGGCAGTGGAGTAGCGCGTGTGGCCGATGGCGAGATTGCCGGGAAGCTTTTCGAGCACTGCCGGTTGGAAAATCTCTTCGACCTCGCCCATGGCGCGGTGGAGATAGAGCTCCCCGCCGTCGCTGGAGACGATGCCCGCGGATTCCTGGCCGCGATGCTGGAGCGCGTACAGGCCCAGGTAGGCGAGTTTGGCGGCTTCTTCGTGGCCGAAAACGCCGAAGACGCCACAGTGGTCGTGGAAGTGGTCGTCTTCGAAGATGGAAAATTCCGTCGTCATCTCAATTGTGTCTGCTAACCCACCAGCTTGCGTTCCAGCGAATTGGCCCAGGCATCGCGCAGTAGTTCGAGTGGGCTATCAATGACAGCGCGCCCATTGTATTGGATGCGAAATTCGTCGCCGCGGATGACTTGACCGATGGATTGCGCGGCGACGTTGTATTGTCGCGCAGTCTCGAGAAGACGAGCAAGCAAAGTTGATTTGACGGAGACAATGGCTCGGGCGCCGCGTTCGTGGAAGAGTGCGTATTCGGCGGGTGTAGTTGCATCGAGGTCGATTTGCGCAGACAGAGCGGGCACGGCGCGCGGTGCCCCTACCGAAGATGCCGCGAAGCAGGACTCGGCTGCGGTTACGGCCAGGCCGCCGTCGCTGAGGTCGTGCGCGGATTCGACGAGATTTTGCTGGGCCAGGGCGATCAGGAGCTGCTGGAGGCGCTTTTCGGCGGCGAGATCGATGGCGGGTGGTTCACCGGCGACCATCGAGGCGATCGCCTTGGAATATTCGGAGGAAGAAAATTCGCGCGCGGCGGAGGACTGGTTGGAGACGGACGCATCCGAGAGAGGTTCCTCGGTGAGCTTGGAATGACGGGGGTTGTGTTGGGCGGACGACGATGAGGTGTTGCCGTCGAGAAGGATGATGGCATCGCCTTGGTTGCGGAAGCCGATCTTCAAAACCTTATTGGCGTCATCAAGAATCCCAAGGATTCCGATAACCGGTGTCGGATAAATCGATTTGCCGAGAGTTTCGTTGTAGAAGCTGACATTGCCGCCGGTAATCGGCGTTTCCAGCGCGTTGCAAGCCTCGGTGAGGCCATCGATGGCCTCGCTGAATTGCCACATTACTTCGGGCTTCTCGGGGCTGCCGAAGTTGAGGCAGTTGGTGGCGGCAATGGGTCGCGCGCCGCTGGCGGCGACGTTACGCGTTGCTTCGGCGACGGCGTGCATGGCGCCGAGGCGCGGATTGAGCTGGCACCATCGACTGTTGCCGTCGGTGGAGAGCGCCAGTGCGCGCATTATTTTTCCGCTCGGCGTGTCGCGCTCGGATTCCTTGATGCGGATGACCGCGGCATCGCTCGCGCCGGGACCCGCTAGGGTGTTGGTACGGACGCTGGTGTCGTACTGCTCGGTAATCCAGCGCTTGGAGGCGATCGCGGGCGAGGCCAGAAGCTTGGCGAAATTTTTCGTGAGGTCGGCGCCTTCGGGCGCGAACTGAAACCAGTCCGCGGCGGTTTCTTTGCGCGTCGCGGGTTGCGCGAGCGGGCGCTCGTACACCGGGCCTTCTTCGGCGAGCGGATGTGCGGGAATTTCGGCGGCTACGCGACCGTGATGCAGGATTTTTGCGATTCCGCCCTCGGTGACGCTGCCAACGACGACGGCGTCGAGACCCCACTTGGCAAAAACGTCGAGCACTTCGCACTCGCGGCCTATTTCGGCGACGAGCAGCATGCGCTCCTGCGATTCGCTGAGCATGATTTCGTACGGCGTCATGCCGGATTCGCGCTGCGGAACTTTAGTGAGGTCGACTTCGATACCGGTACCGCCGCGAGAAGCCATTTCCATGGTGGAGCAGGTGAGGCCGGCGGCGCCCATATCTTGAATGGCAACCACTGCGCCCGTGTGCATGGCTTCGATGCAGGCTTCGAGCAGCAATTTTTCCATGAACGGATCGCCGACTTGCACGTTGGGGCGTTTCTGCTGCGATTGCTCGGTGAACTCGGCGGAAGCGAGCAGCGAGGCGCCGTGGATGCCGTCGCGGCCGGTTTTAGCGCCGACATAAATCACGGGGTTGCCCATGCCTTTGGCTTTGGCGAGAAAGATGTCTTCTTTGCGTGCGATGCCGAGGGCGAGCGCGTTGACCAATGGATTTTGCGAGTAGCACGGCTCGAAGCCAACTTCGCCGCCAACGGTTGGAACGCCAAAGGAATTGCCGTAGCTGCCGATTCCGCGGATCACACCATCGAGGATCCGGCGATTTTTTGCCGCGTCTTCACTTGCTGTGAACTTGCCGGGTGTAATTTCGCCGAAGCGGAGCGAGTCCAGGATGGCGACCGGGCGGGCTCCCATGGTGAAGATGTCGCGCAAAATGCCGCCGACACCGGTGGTCGCGCCCTGGAACGGCTCGACGTAACTGGGATGGTTATGTGATTCGATTTTGAAAGCGGCGACCAGGCCGTCGCCAATATCGACGACGCCGGCGTTTTCTCCCGGGCCCTGCACGACGAGCTTGCCGCGCGTGGGCAGGCGTTTGAGGTGCACCTTGCTGGATTTGTAGGAGCAGTGCTCGCTCCACATCACGCTGAAAATGCCCAGCTCTGTGATGTTGGGATCGCGGCCGAGGATTTGCTGGATGCGCGCGTATTCTTCGGCGGTGACGCCATGCTCGGCGGCGATTTCGGGAGTGACGCGGATTTCGGTGGGTGCGGTGGCCAAAGCTTATGCCGTCGCTTTCGCGGCGCCGATCAGCGCTTCGACCATGGACTTGAAGATGACGAGACCATCGGCGGAGTCCAGGGCGGACTCGACTGCACGCTCGGGGTGCGGCATCAGGCCGGCGACGTTTCGTCCGCGATTGCAGATGCCGGCGATGTTGTGAAGTGAGCCGTTGGGATTGCCGGCAGCATCGTCTGAGCCATCGGGCGTGGTGTAGCGGAAAATCACCTGATGATTTTTCTCGAGGTCGGAAAGCGTGGCTTCATCAACGGTGTAGTTGCCTTCGTTGTGGGCGATCGGGACGCGCAGAATTTGTCCCTGCGTTGCGGCGTGCGTAAAGGGCGTGTCCGTCTGCTCGATGCGGATGTGCACGTGGCGGCAGATGTAGCGCAGCCCTGAATTGCGCATCATTGCGCCGGGCAGCAGGCCGGCTTCGAGCAAGATCTGGAAGCCGTTGCAGATGCCGAGCACCATTCCCCCGCCCTTCGCGAATTTCTCGACCGACTTCATCACTGGAGAGAAGCGCGCGATCGCGCCGGTGCGCAGGTAGTCGCCGTGCGCGAAGCCGCCCGGCAGGATGATGGCATCGCAGTTGGCCAGATCCTCAGATTGGTGCCAGATGAATTCGACGGGCTTGTAGAGGACGTTGCCGATGGCGTAGAACGCGTCGTGATCGCAGTTGGATCCCGGGAAGACGACGACTCCAAATTTCATGCAGCGTTAACTCCCTTGGGGTTTGGGGAGCCCTTATTTTAGCACAGTGACGGGTACGTTCCGTGTGCGCGAAAGTGCCGCGCAGCGGAGTAGAGAAATGACGGAAATGTAGTTTGCGCGCCGCGAATGGTCTTAGAGCGAGCGGCCGGAAGGCGCGCTAGGCGGCGCGGGCGAGCCTGTGGCGACCGGCAGCGATTGCAGTGTGCTGTCGAGGCCGAGGATGTTCACCAGGCCGGCGTTCGAAGGCACGATGTATTTCGTGTTTTGCGCGAGCGTATTGTTGAGGACTTCCAATTTGCGCATGGTCTCGGCGCGCTCTTTGAAGAATGTTTCGGCTGCGGTGGAAACCAAGCGGATCGCTTCGGCTTCGGCATTCGCGCGGGTGATACGGGCCTGAGCATCGCCTTCGGCTTTGAGAATTTCGGATTGCTTTTTGCCTTCAGCCTGAAGGATCTGGCTCTGTTTGATGCCGTCGGCTTCGAGAACGGCAGCGCGCTTGTCGCGTTCGGCCTTCATCTGACGGGACATCGCTTCGGTGATGTCCCGCGGCGGATCGATTTTTTGCACCTCGACGCGAGTGGCCTTGACGCCCCAATTGTTGGTGGCTTCGTCCAGAACGTGGCGGAGGTTGGTGTTGATCATGTCGCGGGCGACCAGCGTTTCGTCGAGGGTGCGGTCGCCGATCAGGTTGCGCAAGTTGGTTTGCGCCAGCGTGGTGCAGGCGTAGCCGAAATCCTGGACTTCGAATTGCGATTTCACGGGATCGACGACCTTATAGTAGACGACGGCGTCGACTTCCACTGTGACGTTGTCTTTGGTGATGAGTTTTTGCGGCGGGACACTGATGACTTGTTCGCGCATGTCCACACGGATCATGTCGTCGATGATGGGCATGATGATGGCCAGGCCGGAGGGCGTGATGGCGTGAAATTTGCCCAGACGCATCACCAGTCCTTTTTCATATTGCCGCACGATGCGCGCGGAACGCGCCAGGATTACCAGCGCGAAGAGCAAGATGACCACCAGGAAAAAACCGAAGAGCACATTGGTATCCATAATACTCACCTCACCTTGAGCGTTACGCCATCGACCGAACTGACCGTGACGGTTGTGCCGATCTCGCGCGGAGGTGCGGAGGCATCCGCGAGCTCGGCGCGCCATTCTTCGGCGCCGACTTTCACAATGCCGGCATCGGTGGCCCCGATGCGTTTGGTCACGACGCCAGTTTTGCCCAGCACGGCGTCTACATTGGAGCACTGCTCTTTCACCGCCAGTTTGGACTTAAGCCAACTGCGAAAAAACGCGAAATAGAGCAGCGCGAGCACAGCAGCGGCGAGCAGGCCGGCTCTATCGGAGCCTGCGAACAGGCCGATTGCGCCACCCGCAGCGAGCGACGCGCCGACCAGTGCAAGATCAAAGCCGGTGATCGCGCCGAGAGCGAGTTCCGCAATGGCGCAAAGGATTCCGACGATGACGAGAAACCAGTTGACCCACGATCCCACTGTGAATTTCCTCGCTGCCCCGCCGACACGGAGGCGATCCGCGTGAATGCTTCTATGTTGAGGCAGGTACGAAACAAAGGGTGTAACCGCGGCGCGCAGAGCACCCAAAGAGGTAATGAGAAACTCGTGGCACGGGGAAGGTGCCGGCAGAAAGATGCGAAGAGCAAAATGGAGAGAATTCGGCTGGGCTTATCGGGCAGTGTGGACGTGAATGCCCACGCGTATCAAATTTTCGTCACCGGCGACGCGCTTTCTTGCCCGATTTCCTGGCGGATCTTGTGCGGTGAGACTTTGATCCTCGTGATGGCTTGCGCGATGAGTTGCTGCCGGCCTTGGCAGCAGTCAATTCGCGGCGTTTTTTAGCGGCCCAGCCTGGTTTATTGGATTGCCGGCCCCGCGCGATGCCGAGCCCTTCGGCCGGGACATTTTCCGTGATCGTCGAGCCTGCGGCGATATACGCGCCATCGCCGACTCGCAGCGGGGCAACCAGTGCCGAGTTGCTGCCGATAAAGACGCGGCTGCCGATCGTCGTGGGGTTCTTGGCGAAGCCGTCATAATTGCAGGTGATGGTACCAGCGCCGACGTTGGATTTCGCCCCAATCTTCGCGTCGCCGAGATAGGTCAAGTGCCCTGCTTTCGTTCCTTCGCCCAGTACGGTTTTCTTCAACTCCACAAAGTTCCCGATGTGCACGTTGGCCTTGAGATGGCAGTCCGGCCGCACGCGAGCAAATGGACCAATCGAGACGCCATCATCGAGTCGGCTCTTCGCCACCACACAGTGAGGTTCAACGATCACATCGTCGCCGAGAATCGCGTCGGCGAGCACGCTGGACGCGCGGATCACGCAGCGGGCGCCGATTTTTGTCTTGCCTAACAGCTGCACGCCGGGTTCGATCACGGTGTCTTCACCGGCGGTTACTTCGGGGTCGATCATCACGGTTTCGGGAAGCTGAATGGTGACGCCGTCGTTCATCAGCGCATTGCGTTTCCATTCGCGAAAGATGCGATCGACTTCGGCCAGGTCGGCGCGGGTGTTGCAGCCGAGGACCTCGCGCGGATCAGGAGCAACCTGTGCGAGGACGTTCTCACCTTTCGACGCGAGAACACCGATCGCATCGGTCAGGTAGATCTCACGATGTTTGTTGTTCGGCTTTACCTGCGCGAGGGCGGCCCAAAGTTTGTCGAGCGAAAAGCAGTAGATGCTGGAATTGATCTCATTGATGTCGCGCTGTTCTTCGGTGAGTTGCGATTCTTCGGCGATGGCGCCGACCTGGGTTTCCGACTTTCGCACGATGCGCCCATAGCCGCGCGGGTCGTTCACCACCGCACTCAAAACTGTTGCCGCGGCACTGGCGGCACGGTGTGCGGCAACCATGGCCCGCAGAGTCCCCGCGCGGATGAGAGGTGCGTCGCCGGGAAGAACGATCGCCAGCTTGGAGTTTCCCAGGGCACGTCGCGCGACCTGCATCGCATGTCCCGTACCGTGCTGCGGATGTTGAAGAACGGATGCGGCTTCCAGCGGCTCTATAACGGCCGTGACCTGCTCGGCCTGGTGCCCGACAACCACAACCGTGCGCTTCGCGCCCAACGGAGCGCAGGCGCGCAGCACCTGCTCCACCAGCGGGCGTCCCCCGGCGCGATGCAAAACCTTGGCGAGGCTAGACTTCAGACGCGTGCCTTTTCCGGCCGCGAGCACAACTATTGCAAGATCGTTAGCTGGCATGGCTATCCGATCAATTCTGCGGGAGGCCTGGTGATTCGCCAAGTGGGGAATTTGAGCGGAGTTCGAAAGGTTTAATCAGCGGCGGGGACAGCGGCCAAATCGGGTGTGGCGCTCTCCAGCGTAACCCGGGCCGAGTCGTCCGTGGCGATGGTCCACAGGGACGGGTCGGCAAGCAGGCGGCTCACCAACTGGGTGTGGAGGGCGTGGCCGGCCTTGTAAGCCTCAACCCGGGCGAGCAAGGGCAGGCCAACTAAGGCCAGGTCGCCAATCAGGTCGAGGGCTTTATGGCGGCCAAATTCATCCGGGAAGCGCAGGGGCCCGTTCATGACACTGTCGTTGGTCAACACGATGGCGTTTTCGAGCGATCCGCCGCGGATCAAACCCATGGAACGAAGGGGCGCAATGTCACGCTCGAAGCAGAAAGTGCGGGCGCGCGCCAAGAGATGACGGAAGGTCGAAGGGCTAACCGCCATTTCAATCTCTTGCTGCCCGACCAGGGGGTGCGGAAAATCGACGTAGCAGCGGACGTGAAATTCGTCTGCAGGGTAAATTCCAATACGACGATCGCCCTCCGTTACCTCGAGGGGTTGCAAAACCTTAAGATACCGCCGCTTACGGCGAAGGCGGCGCACGCCCGCGTGCTCCAACATCTGCATAAAGAGCTCGGCCGAGCCGTCCAGAATTGGGACTTCGATGGAGTCGATGTCGATGAAGATGTTGTCGATTTCACAGGAATAGATCGCGGCCAGCAGGTGTTCGGTGGTGGAAAGCAGCACGCCTTGCTTCATCAAGCTGGTGGCGTAACTGACGCGAGCCACGTTGTGGCCCTGCGCTTCGATCGCGAAGTTTTCCAAGTCGATCCGACGAAAAACGATACCCGTGTCGGCGGGCGCGGGCATTAGTTGAATATGTCCGAATACGCCGGTGTGAAGGCCCACACCCTCGGCTGACGCAGATCGGACGATGGTGGTCTGAAACATGTGCTTCTAATGGTAGCACTTTGTCATCCAGATGTTCTGGTGTTTGTTCCTTAGTATCAATAAGTTATGAACGCGAATTGGCCGTTTCTTCGCCATGGTGTGGCAAACATACAACGAATGGCGGGTTTCGCGTGTCTTTCGCGTTGTGAGGTTAGCGTCCAGGGCAGGTGGAACAATTCCCGTTTTGGGCCCGCCATTGCCGGGCCGAATACCCAAATTGCAGGCTAGGCTTCCTTTCGCTTTCCTGCGGCGTCCCATGGGTAGGCAATGCTATACTCGCAGGGTACTTACCAGGGCTGGTGAACATGAATCGAGCGGCGCGGATCGGCATACTCTCCCTGTCGGTAGCAATTTTCTGCTACGCCGGCATTGGCCACGTTCTGGGCCGCACGCCAGACGACCGCGCGTACAAATCGCTGTCAGTCTATGGCGAAGTGTTGCAGCGGATCCAGTCCGACTACGTGGATGAGCCGAACATGCGCCTGGTAACGGCGGGCTCCCTGCACGGCTTGCTGGAATCGCTGGACCCGCAATCCAGTTATCTGACGCCGCGCGAATACACCGAGTTCAAGCAGAAGCAGCAGAGCTCGGGTACCGGAGAGACCGGGCTAACGCTGAGCAAGCGATTCGGCTATGTGATCGTGATTTCAGTTCTGCCCGAGAGTTCCGCGGAGAAGGCCGGCATTCACAGTGGCGACATCTTTGAATCCATCGCAAGCTTCACGACGCGCGACATGTCCGTGGGGCAAGCGCTGAACTTACTGAACGGGCCGGCGGGCAGCGGCGTGAAGGTGGGCGTGATTCGTCGCGGCAAGGCCGAGCCGGAGTCGGTGGATCTGGTCCGCGAAAAGCTGGTGCCGGCAAAGACTATCGTGCAGAAAAGCGACCCGGATATTCTGGTGCTCCGGGTACCGTCGTTGGACGCCGGCCGCGCCGAAGAACTGCGCAACAAGCTCCAGGAAGCGGAGAAACAGGGGATTCACAAGGTGATTCTGGATTTGCGGGCGTGCGGCCGGGGACCGGTCAGTGAAGCAGTGGCTGTTGCACGCCTGTTTGTGCCCTCCGGAAATATCGCAACATTGCGAGGGCAGACGGTTTCTTCGCAGACATTCGCGGCCGAGCCCGGTAAAGTCGTATGGAAAGGACCCGTTTCGGTGTTGATCGATGGGACCACCTCGGGAGCGCCGGAGGTAGTGGCCTCGGCGATGGTCATCAACAAGCGTGGTGACGTGGTGGGCGAGCGCAGTTTTGGCCTGGCTTCCGAGCAGAAGCTGATCACCATGGACGATGGATCCGCGTTGTCCTTGACCGTGGCGAATTATTACAATCCAGCGGGTAAGCCGATTCTGGAAGAAGGCGTCGAACCAACGGAAGTAGTGCGTGCGGGCACCGTTGATGACGATAGCGATGTAGACGATGACGGCGGCAAGAATACGCCGGCGAAAGTCACGCCCAGCGGTCCGCGTCCGCTGTCACCGGAAGATCCGATTTTCCGCAAAGCTCTGGAATTGTTGAAGAACTCGGCGAAGAAAGCGGCCTAGCCCGCTGGTGCCTCGGCCGACTCCGTCCCAACCTCGAAAAAAGCGCGCTTGGCACTCGTCGCAGGCAGTTGACGTCTGTTCCCATGCTAGCTACGGGTCCTTGGGCTTCATGAGGTTACTCACGATTGTGCTGGTGCTCGGCATAGTGTCGGGTGGCTGCCGGTCGGATAAGCGGCGCATGCACGCATCGGAAATCCACGAAATCACGCGGGAGCTGAAAGCAGCTTCGACGAGCGCAGCGACGGGCGCGGAGGTACGCAGCGAATTCAGCGCCACGGATGAGGAGCGCGACACCACCGATCGGCTGTATGTTATGTTGCACCCGGAAGCGGCTGACACCCAGAGTAGCGCGGCACAGGTTGCGCGGTTGCTTCAGGCGATGGGCCAGGTTGCCACCAGGCACGGATTGACGCAAGACGCTCCCTCTAATACCGGCGATGCGGTCCGTTTTACTTACAGCCGGAGCGGATTTGCAACGCACAGCATTGGTATCCAGATGCTCGCACCGAACGCGGGGCAAGAGGCAACATCAGGCCCATCGCGCGGTGCAGCGCGTCTCGCCATCATATTGGATGATGTGGGCACCGATCGCGGGGCGGCTGAGGCGATCTTTGCCCTGCGGTACGCGCTGACTATCTCGGTGCTGCCGAACCGGCCGCATTCCGTGGAGATCGCGACAGAGGCGCACCGGCGCGGCTACCAAGTGATGCTGCACCTGCCGATGGAGTCGCTGGGAGACGGCAAGCCAGAACCCCAGGAATTGCGCCACGGTATGCGCGCCAATGATGTCGCCGCGCTGGTAGATGAATTTCTCCGTGCGGTTCCTGACGTAACGGGAGTGAACAATCACCAGGGCTCGCAATCTACCGCGGATGTCGCGTTGATGGATGCGCTCATGCCGGTCTTGCGTGAACGGAAGCTCTTTTATATCGACAGCCGTACAACGAAGGAAACCGTCGCGTATGACGTTGCGCGGCAGGCGGGGGTGCGCTGCGCGTCTCGCAACGTGCCGTTTCTGGATGATGTGGTGGAGGCTTCCGCGGTACGCAAGCAACTGGAACTGGCCCTGCGCGGTGCGAAAGAAAAAGGCGAGGCGGTAGCCATCGGGCATCCGCACGCGGCTACGCTGGCGGCGTTGAAAGAAATCTTGCCGCAAGCGAGGGGCCAAGGAGTGCAGCTAGTGTTTGCGTCAGAGCTGGTCCACTGAGGGATGCGTCGCGCTGACTTGCGCCAGCGGCGCGGCCGAGACGGGTTGCGAAATCCGCGGATACAGACGATGGAAAATGTAAAAGAGCGCCCCGATTACAAGAAAATCGACGATGCTGGCTTCCGGTCCAGCGCTTCCGCCAGTGAGCCAGGCCGGTCCTACAAGCGTCGCGCTTGAGAGATGCCCGGGAAAAATGGCACCGCTGTCCGGCACGGAATAAAGGAACGTTTCGCCGAAATCGAAACTCGCATGCATGCCAACCGCGAACCATAACGTACCGGTGCGGTGTAGCGTGAAACACCAAAACAGGCCGCTCAATACCACGCCGATGATTCCGGCGGGTGTTTCGCCCGGATTAGCCCAATGCACTGCGCCAAAGAGAACGGATAGCGCGACCGCCGCCGGCCAGAATCCGATCGCCTGCGCCAATGTGAATTGCACGTAACCACGAAACGCAAATTCTTCATACAGCCCAACGACGAGGAACACCGCAGCCCACACGAGAGCCCAGCTGATGATAGCCTTACCGTGAAGCTCCAGCGAACCGAACCGGTAACAGCCAAGCGCAGCAAGTAGGGCAAGTACCGCGCTAATTTCCGCGACGCCAAACACGACGCCCTGCAAGAATTGCCCGGCGGAGTTTCGCTGAAGGCGCAAGCCGTACTCACCGAAAGTTCTGCGCTCCAACAGCGAAAGAACAAATGCCGCGAAAAAAGCTCCCAGTAGGGCGAGAAATTCCACGAGGAAAATGATTTGCGGTGAACTTTGCGGCAGACCATGTTGCACGAACGAGCGCAATAGAGGGCGAAGGACATAAATGGCGCCCTCGCCAAGAATCAAATACACGCACAATCGCACGAAAACGAACGGTATCCCTGGATTTCGGAAAAAAGTGACGGGTGCAGGCTGGCCGGACACGCTGAGAGGGCAGTTGGGCATGATTTCTGGAAGGCGGCTGGAAAACCGTTGGGTCAAGATAGCACAGACTGTAGACAAAACCTGGGCGCTGAGTTGCTCGGACGAAGAACTGCAAGGAAGAAATTGTACTGACGGCTCTATGGCCTCATGCCGACAATAGCGGCGCCAAGAATTCGCCGGCTTTTGCGTTCTTGCACGAACGCGACGGCGTGAAGATTAGGGATGTTCCAGCGAGAATCGAGTTTTATGGGGCTGGATTGCGAGAATGCGACGTCGGCATCTTCCTGGGCCGTTCCGACCTTTCGTAGAACGCGAACTATGGAAGCGTGACCGAGTGCCCGGCCGGCGTTCTCTCCGCGCTTGACTTCGGAATGCAGATCCGCTTCGGTGATGGCGAGCCAAACCTCGGGCTCATCGCGCGGCGAACTGGACGCCAGTTTGTCCACCACGATTTGCACGGTTCCCGCGCCGGATTTCTCGCCGGCTCTAAACCCAACCGAGACTCGTGTCTTCGGCTGAGAGGCCGCCCGGGCAATCACCTGCCGCACTTGCGATTCCCTGCTGCCGACAAATTCGGTCTGTCCATCGACGACCATCTGGGGGGTGTACGGGTTTCCGTTTCCGAGCGATGTGGCGTACTCAGCCTGGCGATTGGTCCATTCCCTGCCGGAAAATGGATCGACCCATCCGAGTTCGTCCCAGTAGTCGACATGCTCCTCCAGGGCGATAATTTGAGCGTTTGCCACGGGCTGCTGACTCTCGTAGCGAGCCAGCAGCGCATCCGCAGGCGGACAGCTCGAGCAGCCTTCCGAGGTGAAGAGCTCGACGACAACCGGCACTCCGGTCTGTGCGTTGAGCGGAGGCGGGGTCGCATTCCGATGCGGTTCTATCAGGGAAAAGACGACTGCGAAAGCCAGTGCTAGAAACGAAACGATCTCGAACGAGAATGAGGTAATCGCGGGGATAACGCGGTTCATATCACAGCCTGTCTTTGCGGGGTGGCGAATTTTCTGCCAGCCTCGTTATGCAAATACCTACACGTAGGATTCACGGACGAGGCAGAAGTTGCAAGTCCACACAGATCGAGTGGACTAACCATTTGATGATGTTTAACCGGTTATGTTATAACTAACCGCTGCTGTAGGCTACATCGGTTGCCCACCTGATCGACTCGGAGGTTGGCATGCAAAGCTCCAAATCAGAAGGGGTTGTGACGATGCTGGGAGGACGCTTGGCCGTCGATTTCGCCAACGCGCCTTCGTTTCCCGGCAAAACGAGCCAACAATTGTCGTGGGAGCAGTTGATCTCCGTTCTTGAAGGTTCACGGATCGTGTCGCAGGAGCGTGGCGCTGCCTTGCTCTCGCTGCCGGAATCGGACGCTCGTGCCGCGGCGATCCTGCTCGCAAGGGCTACGCGGCTTCGGGATGCTTTGCGCCAATTGTTTGGCGCCTTAATTCGGAATACCTCCGTGGCCCCGGAATTGGCGCAGCCCATTAATGAAATTCTGCGCATTACGGAAGGACACGACGAGCTGGTGCACAGCGAAGGCCGCTGGAAGCTGACGTTTGTCGCCCGGGAGAGTGGGCTGGACTGGCTACTTGCTGCGATCGCCCGATCGGCCGCCGAAATCCTCACCGAAGGAGCGGCCGCGCGCCTATCCGCCTGCGCCAACCCTGCCTGCGGCCTGCTCTTCTGCGACACTTCACGTACCCATCGCCGCCGCTGGTGCTCGATGGCAGTCTGCGGGAATCGGTACAAGGTGGCGAGTTTCGCGCGCCGCGCGCCTCGGACGTTTGCCGCGAAAGCAGGGTCGTCGCAAGCAGGGCCCGGCTAGTTAGCCGGCAGTTTCACGTATTTCGGCGGTTCTCCCTTGGACCATGGATCATAGGTGTGCGCGAATACCAGCCGGTCCGCCAGCGGTGGGTGCGAATACAGCCAGAAAGTAATCAAGGCGGGCGGATTGGGATCTGCCAAATCAATTTCTCCCAAGACTTGGAATGCGTGTGCGGCGACCTCCTCCGAGTTCGGCACGATGCGGTGAATCACTTCGAGCCCGTAAATGTCGGCGGCATGTTCCTGCGCGCGAGTAAAGCCGTTCTGGATGGGCAAACATACGAACACCATGATCTGCAGAAGCAGGAGCATCACCGTGAGCGACGCCCAATCCTCCACGCCGTAAAGTCTCCAGCGGGCGCCCCAGCGCGAAAGCGCCCAGTGCAATCCGCGATAGCCGATATACAGCGCAACGAGAAATAGGGTCGAAAAAAACACGAACCCTTGCTGGATGTGATTCAGGACGTAGTGGCCTGCTTCGTGGCCAAAAATGAACAGCGTTTCGTCGGGTGTCATTTTCTGAATGGTGGTATCCCACACGACCACACGTTTCGACGCGCCGAACCCGGTCACATAGGCGTTTACTTGATTGGTTTTCGCGCTGGCGGACATCAAGAACATTCGCTCACGCGGGATATCCAGGCCCGCGCGATGAATCACCTTTTCCATGGCGCCGGCCAGCTGCGGATATCTGTTCTGCAACGGCTCAAATTTGTAGAAAAGCGGATCGATGACCAGCGGTTGAAGAAAGATCACCACCACGATGATTGGCAGCGCGGCCATCCAGAAGTAAAGCCACCATCGTCGCGGACTCCAACCCATCACCCGGTACAGAATGAGGGCGAGAACCGCGGCAAAAGCAGCGCCCAGCGCTTCTCCCTTGATCCAGTCTAGAAGCCACGAACCCCAGCCCTGGATCGATTGCGCGTATCGCAGCGAGAGCACGTGCCCATAAATTCTCGTGGGCAGATCAAAGACATCCAGCGCCAAAATCAGCAGCGGAACAAAGAGCAACCCTTGAAGCCAGCGATTGCCGGTGGCACGCTCCGCCAGGTCACGCAGCCGCGCACTGATTCCCAAACGCAAGAACAAGATCAGCACAGTGATGCTTACGGCGTAGGAAAGGAACCACAGTATGTATTCCGCCCGCGAATAAGCGACCGCTTTCTGGTAGCGGTCCTGGGACAGGGTGTACTGCTCGGTGCGGCGGCTGTTTGGCGGCTCTTGCGATTTTTCTGTTGACCCTGGAACGGCCGGCTGCGTTGGAGTCTGCTGCACCGGATAGCTCTGCAACGGTTCGGCCTGGACGGAGCGATCCCTGGCGCGCGAGGCCGCCTGACTGGAGGCAGCGCACTGCAAGGCAAGCAACAGCAGCACCAAAATTTTCAGAGACGCAGATTTCGCAAGATCAGACGGCATTTGTCGTGTGCGACGCGCAAATCACCATATCGGCTCTGGGCCGGGAAGTATGAGGCTGAGGGCTCATTACTGCAACTGGCGGATCCGAAGCAATCCACATTGCCAAGCGCTCTTGAGTTCGGGCATATCGGCTAGGGAGCGCTTTGCGCGGGAATAGTGTGAAATGTCTTCAAGCAATAGTTGCGCACCGATCCTGTCGTCGCCATGCCGATGTGCACGATGGACACCCAGCGTTCCAGCTTGTGATGCCCGGTGCGATGAAGCAAGTAAGAAGCTCCGATGGATGCGCCAGTGCCCGCAGCTTCGATCACCGCGAATGCGGCATGATTGTCCACGGCATCATTGCTGAGCAGAATTTCCTGTCGCCCGCGGCTTCTCATGTTCAACGTCGAGAAATAATCCAGCGTCCGCGAGGCGGCAACGCCGGTGAACAGCCAATCGTTGGTCTTGTCCCAGAAGCGGTGTTCGTCCGGTTGGCGGCGTTCCTTTCGGGGAGCTTGTATGTCGCGAGTCACAATTCGCGTGCGGCTCTCGGTCGAGACTTCAGTCGGCGCTCCAGCCTCCTGTGCACGCGCTGTCGCCACCAGCCCTGTTGACGCCAACGTGGCCCCCGCAAAAACCACGGAGAATCGAATTTTCTTCTTCAATCGCGCTCCGTTTGTGAGCATCCTCTATTCATTATCGCAAATGCGTCCAGGAGGGTTCCCTCGTTTAGACCCGCCGTCATTCATTCTGCAGTATCCTCGGCAAGCCGTTGCCTAATTCGCACGGTCCGTTCGGCATATATTTGCCCGGTTCGAACCTCAGGCGTATCCTGAAGTTTGCAACCGGCCTGATTTTCAGGCAATAACATGATGGAAACCGGCAAATTTCTGCGATTCACAGCCACGGCGCTGGCAGCGTGCGGCCTTTTGATTTTGGCCCGCCCAGCCCGGGGGCAAGATTCGCAGGTGCAGTCCGTCGCCGACGCTGCGCGCCGCGCTCGCCAGGACAAAAAGACCTCGAAACCGACTTCGCGAGCATCGAAAGTCATTACCGACGATGATCTCAGCAGCACCGCGAAATCCGCCGAAGGCGTCAACGTCGGAGCCCCGCCGAAGCTGGAAACGCAGCCGCCCAGCGAATCCGCGGTAGCCGCCACGGAAGCTGCCGATCAAGTCGACGACTCCGGGAAGGCCGACGTAAAAAAGGGTGACGATCCCGAGGTTACGAAGGCCAAGGAGGATCTTGCCAAAGCCTCCAAAGAACTCGATCTGCTGCAGCGGGAGCTGGCTTTGGATCAGGACACCTTTTATTCCAATACCGACTATGTACACGACAAGGCCGGGCAGACCAAGCTGGCCAACGAACAGCAGCAAATCAACGTAAAGCAGCAGGAAGTCAGCGCGCTGAAGGCGCACCTTCAAGAACTCGAAGCGAAAAAGAAGCCGTCGGCGTCCTCGTCGCAGCGATAGTCCGCACGTTTTCCGTCTTCAACGTTGCCGGCCGGCCGGATCCTAATCACTCGATTTTGGAACTCGCTCTCTGAAGGCGGCGCTCGTGGCTGCAGGACCTTTAGTTTCGGAATTCCGCTATTGCTGGCTTATCGGCTCGGTTCCAGCACCAGCGGCAATCCATTCTTCGCGTTTCCAATGATCACGACTTTAGAATTCGTACTGGTCGCCAGTTTCTCCGTGGCCTCAATGCCCTTCCACTCCAGCAATTGCGCGCTGATTCCTTGCGCCACGATCTTCTGAAAATCCGCGATGCCTTGGGCCTCGATGCGTTTGCGCTCAGCCTCCTGCTTTTCCTTCTGCAGGATGAAGCTCATCCGCAGCGCATCCTGCTCGGCCTGCTGCTTCGCTTCGATCGAGCCTTTGAGCATGGCGGGAAGCTGCACGTCGCGCAGCAGAACGTTTTCCACGATGACGCCGCGTGGCGCAAGCTGGGTGGTCAGCTCGTCCTGAATCTGCTGCTGCACCAACTCGCGAGCGTTCGTGTACAGCGCGTTGGCCGAGTGCGCTGACGTCGAAGCGCGAATGGCCGCCCGCAGCGTAGGTTCGACGATCTTCTCGGCGTAATTGGGCCCGACGGTCTGAAAAACGTAAGCGGCCTTGCTTTTGTCCAATCGGAACAGCAACGACGTATCCAGTGCCAGGATCAATCCCTCGTTGGACGGCACGTTGGCGCTTTCCTTTACTGACTGTGTCTGCACCGAAAGTTTTTGTACCGATTTCAAAGGATTGATCAGATGGATCCCTTCGTTCAGCGTCTCGCCGGTCACGCGGCCGAATAGCGTCAACACTCCAACATTTCCGGTCGGAATGGACGTGGTGCTCCACATCAAGAACACCAAAATTATGAAGGCCAGCGCGATCCGAAAGATCCGCGATCCCGCTCCGCGAAAGCTCGGCATTGATGGCATCGTACCGCCGAAGTTCATGCCCCCACGCGTGCTATCGGCCATATCGCCCCCCTATCGCCACACTTTTCCCGACCATGCTGCGCGTAGAAATCAGCGTGACTTGTTGGCTCTATCTTCTCTTAACCTTACGGTTTGCGGTGGTTCCGCGCGGGGCGGGGCGGCGAATCCGCTAACAACGGTTCGGCCTTGCGCCTACGGCGGGGATTCGCGTCAAGCCACATCGTCGAAGTTAGGTCGAGGTCAGGTCGAGGTCAGGCCAGGCCGAGTGCGGC